>JABAHS010131326.1_pt3 | contig 83082 bp, 71 predicted proteins | sample 7062111 | NCBI WGS metagenome assembly JABAHS01 (sample SAMN14534600, study PRJNA622989) | marine sediment metagenome | biome: marine biome [ENVO:00000428]; feature: marine pelagic biome [ENVO:01000023]; material: deep marine sediment [ENVO:00002113]; isolation source: pool of 4 deep marine... | reverse complement strand
GGCAGAGCATACACCCGGTTTCGAAGCGATGGCTGAGCAGCTTGTTGTACGGGTACATGCGCAGCTTGTAGAACTGCAGGCCCGACAGCGGCGGCTCCAGGTCGAGCGCGAACACGGTCTCCTGGTCTGTTTGCTCGCCCGTCGGTGCAAGCTGGTAGGCGCGATGAAGCACGAAGTCCCCGCTCTCGTTCTCCGTGCCCACCAGGCATTCCACGGCAACGTCTTCCGGCGCCAGTCCTTCGAGGCACACCCCCACCCGGATCGGCAGCGTGTCGCCGGCCGCAAGGGCACCGGGTGTCTCTTTCACGCGGCGCATACGCACCCGCGGCCAGACCTGGGAGATCTTCTTCTTCCAGCGGGCAAGCTCGCGTGCCGGCTCCATCTCCTGTTGGGAGAGGCGCGCGCCCTGGCGCACCGCACGCCCATAGTAGTCGCGCACGTAGTCCATGACCATGCGCTGGGCGTTGAAGCTGGGCATGATGGTCTTCATGGATTCCTTGGACTTGCGCACCCACCCCTCGGAGAAGCCGTGGCCGTTGCGCTCGAAGTAGAGGGGGATCACCTCGTGCTCCAGAATGTCCAAGAGCTCGCGTGATTCCTCCTGGTTTCGGAATGCCGGGTCGTGCTGCGGGCCGTGGGGCGTGATGGCCCAGCCGTTGGTGCCGTCGTAGCCCTCGGCCCACCAGCCGTCGAGCACGCTGAGGTTGACCACGCCGTTGATGCCGGCCTTCTGGCCCGAGGTGCCGCTGGCCTCCAGCGGGTACTCGGGGTTGTTGAGCCAGACATCCACCCCGGTGACCAGCTTTCTGCCCAGGGCCAGGTCGTAGCCCTCGAGCAGGACGATCTTCCCCTCGAATTCCGGCTTTTTCGAAAATTCGTGAATCACCTGAATCAGGTGCTGTCCGGGCATGTCGTTGGGGTGTGCCTTGCCCGCGAAGATCAGGATGGTCGGACGCTCGGGGTCGTTCAGTATCCGGGCCAGACGTTCGGGGTCGGAGAACAGCAGCGTGGCCCGTTTATAGGTCGCGAAGCGCCGGGCGAACCCCAGGATCAGCACGTCCGTGTACTCGGGGTTGAGCATACGGGTCACGCGCTCGATTTGCAGATCGCTCACCGCGTTGCGTCGATGCTGGCGGATCACGCGAGAGCGCACGTAGGCGAGCATCTCCGCCTTCAGCGATTGGCGCAGGCTCCAGAAGCTGTGATCCGGAATCTCGTCGATGCGCGTCCAATAGGCCTCGTTCAGCAGCTCGTTGCGCCACTCGCCGCCGAAGCGCATGTCGAAAAGGCTGGCCCACTCCCGCGCCAGAAAGGTCGGCACGTGCACGCCGTTTGTGACGTAACGGACGGGGTTTTCCTCCGGAGGGATCTCCGGCCAGATGTAGCTCTCCATGCGTGAGGCCACCCCGCCGTGGACGCGCGAGACGCCGTTGTGGAAGCGCGAGCCGCGCAGGGCCAGCGCGGTCATATTGTACCCGTCATGGTGCTCGGAGCCACCGCCTAGCGCAAAAAAGCGTTCGCGGCTGATGCCCAGCTCCTTGATGAAGCTCTTGAAGCAGCTCTCCATGAGCTCGTGATTGAAGATGTCGTGCCCGGCCGCCACGGGTGTGTGCGTGGTGTACACGGTGCCGGCCGCCACCAGCTCCAGGGCGCTGTCAAAATCCAGCCCCTTGCCCACGTATTCTCGGCAACGCTCCAGGATCATGAAGGCCGAGTGGCCTTCGTTGATATGCCAGGCGTTGGGCATGTGCCCCAGGGCCCGCAGCGCGCGCACGCCGCCGATCCCGAGGACAATTTCCTGCTGGATGCGCGTATTGGCGTCACCGCCGTAGAGCTGGTAGGTGATCGAGCGATCCTGCTCCTCGTTTTCCGGCAGATCGCTGTCGAGAAGGTAGAGGGTGATGTGTCCGGCCTTCGCGCGCCATACCTTGAGCACCACCGGACGTTCTCCGATGCGGACCTTCACATGCAGCTCCTCGCCTTGCTGATCCAGCGCCGGGGTGATCACCAGATCCTCGAAGCTGGTCGGCATGTAATGGGCGACCTGGTTGCCGTAGCCGTCGATGGTCTGGGTGAAATAGCCCTGCCGGTACAACAGCCCCACGGCGACGAACGGCAAGACCAGGTCGCTGGCCGCCTTGCAGTGGTCGCCGGCGAGGATGCCCAGGCCGCCGGAGTAGATCGGCAGGCTCTCGTGCAGGCCGAACTCGGCGCAGAAATAGGCCACCAGGTCTTTCTCGGCATCGAGGCATTCCCGCACCGCGGCCGGCATGTGATCCTGCTTGTAGGTGTCGTACACCGACAGCGCGCGGTGGTAGTCCTCCAGGAAGATGCGGTCCTGGGCCGCTTCCTCCAGACGCTGCTGCGAAACGCGGCGCAGAAACACCTTCGGGTTGTGTCCGCAACGCTGCCACAGAACCGGGTCCAGGCGATAGAACAGCCGGCGCACCGGGCGGTCCCAGCTGTAAAGCAGGTCGTTGGCCAGCTCGGTGAGCCGCTCCAGCCGCTCCGGTACGGTTGGCTGAACCTCCAGCGAGTAGCGAGTTCCGGTCATAGAGATCTCTTCGTGGTTTCGAGATGGACACGCCGCGTGGACCGAGTCGGCTGCATTGGCCTGCGCCTCCGGTCGCACGGCCGCGATCATCGCAGTGTGCGTGCAGCTTGTGGGCGCGATCCAGGGGGAATTGGCACCGGGTTGGTGCCGGGGGAGAGACTCGAACTCTCAAGGTGTTGCCACCGGCGGATTTTGAGTCCGCTGCGTCTACCAGTTCCGCCACCTCGGCGTGCGCCATATCGGTGCCGCGACGCCCTGCGCCGAGTGGGCCCGTGCCCCGCGGCTGTGCTGCGCTCGAGGACCTTTGCGCTCTCCGCAGCCCGGCCGCCGCGCTACCGAGCGGCTAAGTATAAGCCATTCCCCGTGTGGGGCAAGCGGCACCCGGCGCGATCTCGCCGCTGCCCGCGGAAGCTGCTACCATCGCGCGCCATGCGCCGGCAGGATTTTCGTTACGAGTTGCCCCGGGAGTTGATTGCACAGAGCCCGCCGCGGGAACGCACCGCCAGCCGCCTCCTCCATCTGGACCGTTCGGGCGGGTCGCTGCAGGACCGCAGGTTCGCGGAGCTGCCGCAGCTGCTGCGCCCGGGAGACCTGCTCGTGCTCAACGACACGCGGGTGATCCCGGCGCGCCTGCGCGGGGTCAAGGAGACCGGCGGGCGGATCGAGATCCTGGTGGAGCGGGTCCTGGACGAGCGCCGCGTGCTCGCCCATGTGCGCGCCGGCAGGTCGCCGCGCGCGGGAATGCGGCTGCGCCTGGAGGACCGGGTCGATGCCCGAGTGGTCGGCCGCCGCCGGGAGCTGTTCGAGCTGGAGCTCGACGAGGCGCGAGGGGTGCTGGAGGTGCTGGAAGCGATTGGCCGCGTGCCGTTGCCGCCGTACATCGATCGTCCGGACACGGCGCTGGACCGCGATCGCTATCAGACCGTGTACGCACGCCACCCCGGTGCGGTCGCCGCGCCCACTGCGGGCCTGCATTTCGACGAGGACATGATCGAGCGCATTCGCGCCCGGGGCGTGGACCTCGGCTGGGTCACGCTCCATGTCGGCGCCGGGACGTTTCAGCCGGTGCGCGCGGAGTGGCTGGAGGAGCACCGGATGCACGCTGAGCGTCTGACGGTGGGCGACGGGCTGTGCCGCCAGGTCCAGCGGGTGCGAGCCGACGGCGGCCGGGTGGTGGCCGTGGGCACTACCGTCGTGCGCGCCCTGGAGACCGCGGCGCGCAGTGGGCGGGTGCAGCCCATTCACGGCGATACCGATGTATTCATTTACCCAGGTCATCAATTCCGGGCCGTGGACGCGCTGCTGACCAACTTCCACCTGCCGGAGTCGACGCTGCTGATGCTGGTCTGCGCCTTTGCCGGCTACGGGCCGACCATGGGCGCCTACCGTCATGCGGTGGAGCAGCGCTATCGCTTCTTCAGCTACGGGGATGCGATGTTCGTTTCCTAAGAGTGGCGAGTAGCAACTAGTGTGCAGCAGACAGTTTGCAGTAGACAGTTTACAGTAGACAGGAAGACAATGAGCGGTAGGCGGCGGTTACGAACACAACCTGACCGGCGGTTGGCGGCCCCTGTCAACTGTACGCTGTCCACTGTGTACTGAATTCTATGGACTTTGAGCTGCTGCATACCGACGGGGCGGCGCGCCGGGGCCGCCTGCTCTTCGACCGGGGCAGCGTCGAGACGCCGGCGTTCATGCCGGTGGGCACCTACGGCACGGTCAAGGCCATGACCCCGGAGGAGGTGCGCGAGCTCGGCGCCGAGATCGTTCTGGGCAACACCTTTCATCTGATGCTGCGTCCCGGGATGGACATCATCCGCGCCCATGGCGGCCTGCACGGGTTCATGCACTGGGACGGCCCGATCCTCACCGACTCCGGCGGCTTTCAGGTCTTCAGCCTCGGGCAGATGCGCAAGATCACCGAGCAGGGGGTGTCGTTCCGCTCGCCGGTGGACGGCTCGCCGGTGTTCCTCGGACCCGAGGAGTCCATGGCGGTGCAGCGCGCCCTGGGCTCCGACGTGGTCATGATCTTCGACGAGTGCACCCCCTATCCGGCCACCGAGGCGCAGGCCCGCGAGTCCATGGAGCTTTCCCTGCGCTGGGCGCGGCGCAGCCGCGAGGCCCACGGGGACAACCCCGCGGCGCTGTTCGGCATCGTCCAGGGCGGGATGTACCCGGAGCTGCGCGCCCGCTCCCTGCAGGGCCTGCTGGACATCGGCTTCGACGGCTACGCCATCGGCGGCCTGTCGGTGGGCGAGCCCAAGGCAGAGCGCGAGCGAATCCTGGATGCGATCACGCCGGCCATGCCGGCCAGGCGGCCCCGCTACCTGATGGGGGTGGGCACGCCCGAGGACATCGTGGAGGCCGTGGCCCGGGGCGTGGATATGTTCGACTGCGTGCTGCCCACCCGGAATGCGCGCAACGGATACCTGTTCGTGCGTGCGGGGATGATCCGCATCCGAAACGCCTGTTACGCCGATGACACACGACCGCTGGATGCGGGGTGTGGATGTTACACTTGCCGCTATTACTCGCGCGCCTACTTGCGTCATCTGGACAAGTGCAACGAGATCCTGGGGGCGCGCCTGAACACGATTCATAACCTGTACTATTTCCAGCAGCTGATGCGCGATCTGCGCGGGGCGATTGCCGCGGATCGGCTGCAGGGGTTCCTGGAGGAGTTCTACCGGCTGCGCGCCGAGGGCGGTTCCTGAGCCGGCCACGGGGAATGCGCCGGCTCGGCGATCTGTGTCATAATAGCGCGCCATAATCCAGCCGGGTCGGCCGGCCACAACAAGACCTCCCGATTCCGGAGTCGCACAGCCTAGGGAAACACCATGAGTCTTTTGAGCTTTCTCGTCTCCGACGCACTGGCCGAGAACGGCGGGGCGCCTGCCGGGCAGGGCGGCGATCCGTTGATGGGCCTGCTGCCGCTCATCGTCATATTCATCGTCTTTTATTTCCTCCTCATCCGCCCCCAGAGCAAGCGCGCCAAGGAGCACCGCAACATGGTGGCGAACCTGGCCGAGGGCGACGAGGTGGTGACCAACGGCGGCCTGCTCGGGCGCATCGCCAATCTCGACGAGAACTTCGTCACTTTGGAGGTGGCCGACGGGGTGCAGCTCAAGGTCCAGCGCCAGGCGGTTTCATCGCTGATGCCCAAGGGAACGGTCAAGGGGAGCTAGCGCGCCGCCGGCCGGGTTAGCCCGCATCATTCACGAAGGCGGCTGACGGCTGCATTCAGGTAAACTAAAGGCCGATGGATTCAGTGATTGCGAGGATTCCTTGGGGTGTGGCGGTTTTGCGCGCCGTCAGCCTGTCCCAGCGCCGGCTGCGAAGCTCGCCATCATCCGGGACCCTTCATGTAGTGATGCGGGCTAGAGCGGTCAGATGATCAATAGATATCCCCTCTGGAAGAACCTCCTGGTCTTGGCGTTGGCTCTGGTCGGTGCGCTGTACGCGCTGCCCAACCTGTACGGCAAGGATCCGGCCGTGCTGGTGAGCTCGGTGCGGGCGGAACCCCTGGACGCCGGGGTGCGCGGCAGTGTCGAGGGAATCCTCAAAGATGCCGGCATTACCTATCGGTTCGTGCGCTCGGAGAACGGCAAGCTGCAGGTGACCTTCGCCGAGGGGGCGAGCCAGCTCAAGGCCAGCGAGCGGTTGGAGGCGACGCTGGGCCAGCAGTACGTGGTCGCCCAGGACCTGGCGCCGGCGACGCCGCAGTGGCTGCGGGCCATCAACGGCCGGCCCATGTATCTCGGGCTGGACCTGCAGGGCGGCATCCACTTTCTCATGGAGGTGGATATGCGCGCCGCCGTCGCCACCGAGATGGAGCGCTTCGCAGGCGAGATCAAGACGTTGCTGCGTGAGAAGACCATCCGCCACATGGGTGTGAGGCGGGACGGGAATCGCCTGCGCATCCGATTCCGCGGACCCGAGGCGCGCGATGAAGCACGTGACGAGATCGTGGGCAAGTACAACGAGCTGGTCCTCGGCGAGAGCGAGCAGGGCGGATATCAATTCCTGGAGGCCATGCTGACTCCGGCGGCCAGAAGCGAGGCGCGCGAGAACGCCTTGCAGCAGAATATCACCACGCTGCGCAACCGGGTCAACGAGCTGGGCGTCGCCGAGCCGGTGATCCAGCGCCAAGGGGAGAATCGCATCGTCGTCGAGCTTCCCGGCGTGCAGGACCCCACCAAGGCCAAGGACATTCTTGGAGCGACTGCGACGCTGGAGTTTCGCCTGGTCGCCCCCCAGAATCGCAGCGTTTCCGAGATCGCGCAGAGCGGGCGGGTGCCGCCGGGCACGGAGCTGTTTCGCACGCGCGAAGGCCGTCCGGTCTTGCTCAACAAGCGGGTGATCCTCACCGGCGATTCCATCACCCACGCGGCCTCGACCATCGACCAGCGCAGCGGCACTCCGGCAGTGGTGATCAATCTGGACAGCAAGGGGGGGCGCCGCTTCGACAACGTCACGAAGGATCACGTCGGCGACGACCTGGCGGTGGTCTACATCGAGACCAAGGTGCTCACCGACTTCGTGGAGGGCAAACGGGTCAAGCGCAAAGAGACCACCCGCGAGGTGATCAGCGTGGCCACGATCCGCGAGCGGCTGGGCCGTCGATTCCAGATCGAGGGTCTGGACAGCACGGACGAGGCACACGATCTTGCACTGTTGCTGCGCGCAGGGGCGCTGGCCGCGCCCATCGAGATCGTCGAGGAACGCACCGTGGGTCCCTCCCTGGGGCGGGACAACATCAACCAGGGATTCAACTCCGTGGTCATCGGCTTTATCGCCGTGCTGTTGTTCATGGCCGTGTATTATCGCTCGTTCGGGCTGATCGCCGACGTCGCTCTGACGGTGAACCTGGTGCTGATCGTGGCGCTGCTGTCGCTGCTGCAGGCCACGCTGACGCTGCCCGGCATCGCCGGCATCGTGCTCACCGTGGGCATGGCGGTGGATGCCAACGTGCTGATCTTCGAGCGCATTCGCGAGGAGCTGCGCAACGGCAACACCCCCCAGGCCAGCATACACGCGGGCTATGAGAAGGCATTCTCCACCATCGCTGACGCCAACATCACCACGTTGATCGCCGCCCTGGTACTCTTCGGGTTCGGCACGGGCCCCATCAAGGGTTTTGCGGTTACCCTGTCCTTGGGCATTCTCACGTCCATGTTCACGGCGATCATGGGTACGCGCGCCATGGTCAACCTGGCGTACGGCGGGCGCAGGGTCCAGCGACTGGCCATCTAACCGGAGCAGGGCGCCGCAGGCGCAGCGGGGAAACACCGAGGAAAAACGCATGGAGATCATCAAGGCAGGCACGCGCATCAATTTCATGGGTGTGCGCAACGTTGCCGTGTCCATATCGCTGGCGTTGGTGCTGGCGGCGGTCGTCTCGTTGTTCGCGCGGGGTTTGAATTTCGGCATCGACTTCACCGGCGGGACCCTGGTGGAGGTCGGCTATCCCGCCGCCGTAGAGCTCGATTCGGTTCGCGAGGCCCTGGCGGATGGGGGCTTTGACAAGGCGGTGGTTCAGCACTTCGGGACCACTCGCGATGTGCTCGTGCGCGTGGCGCCGCGAGTGGGTGTCGAACAGAGCGAGATCAGTGCGCAGGTCCTGCGCGCCATGCGCGCGGCCGCCGATGACCAGATTGACCACCGCCGCACCGAGTTCGTCGGGCCCCAGGTGGGTGAGGAGCTTACCGAGAAGGGCGGTCTGGCCATGCTCTACGCGCTTTTCGGGATTCTCATCTATATCACCCTGCGCTTCGAGTATCGTTTTTCGGTGGGATCGGTGGCGGCCCTCGTGCACGACGTGCTGATTACGCTGGGCGTTTTTTCGCTGCTCCAGATCCCCTTTGACCTGACGGTGCTCGCGGCGCTGCTGGCGGTGATCGGCTACTCGCTCAACGACACCATCGTGGTCTTCGACCGCATCCGCGAGAACTTCCGCAAGATGCGCAAGGCCGACCCGGTCACGGTGGTCAACACATCGATCAACCAGACCCTGGCGCGCACCTTGATGACCTCGCTGACCACGCTGCTGGTGCTGCTGGCCCTGTTCTTCCTCGGCGGCGAGGTGATCCACGGCTTTGCCCTGGCGCTGATCATCGGCGTGGTGGTGGGCACCTATTCGTCCATCTATGTCGCGAGCACGGCGGCGCTCATGCTGGGAGTCAGCCGCGCGGATCTCATGCCCGTCAAGAAGGAGGGCGCGGAGGCCGACAACCGGCCGTGACCGGGTGGCAGGTGGCGAGTAGCGGGTAGCGAGGACGCACTGGCTACTGCGCGGCTGGTCGCATTCGGTGCAGGCGGGTTTGCGATATCGGCCTTTTTAGGGTCGGTTCGCCTATCGCACGCTGCGCACCCGATCCAATGGATCGTCCTCCTCTACCCGCGGTGCAATCTTGTCGCACAGCGCACTGGGTTTGCCGCAGGTTTTGTCGTTGGCCGAGTGTACGGTGACCGCGGCCCATGTCGCCGCGACCAGCCAGAGCAGCGCGCCCAATCCGACGGTGTTCGAGCTTGCGGTCTCGAGGTCCAAGGGGGCGCCCAGACATCCGTACGCCAGGGCGGCGATCGCGGTAACCCAGAACAGGCCAATCGGCGCCGCGCAGTATCCGGCGCGGCCATAGCGGCACGCGCCCAGGGGCGGAATCAGAGCGGAAAGCAGAATCCGCATCATGGGGCTCCCCCGCGTGTGGTTTTTATTGACGGGGTAGTCCTGCTCTGTATAGCACAGCCTCTGCGCGGCTGGAACGCAGTGGGGAAAGGGTGCCGACGGAGTAGAAGAGTTGCGCGTCAGAGCGCGTTTCGCCGGCGATAGGCGTGTAGATATACGACGCTGGGATCGGGATTGGCGCTGGAGGCTGCGCGACCGCCGTCTTCCGACTCGGCGCGGCGGCGCGGCCCGTGGTGCACCGGCGCGACTCCGATAACATTCATATCGAGGCCGTCAAATTCGAATCCCTGCACGATCGCAATGTCCTCAAGACCCGAAAGCACATCACGCAGGATCATTTCCAAGGCCTTCGGACCGACAACCGGTTTCTTGGAATCTTCCTTTGGCATGGTCGACGGACTCCTGAGGCGCACAGGGTGCGTCACTGTCGGCTCGACCAATAGATCGGTTCCCCGGGTACGAAACTTGATGCCGCCCGTCGGGTCAGTAGGGTGTGAACTATTGATCAGTGTGTGAGCGCCGAGCCCCGATGAGGCTCGATGGTCCGAATCAACGCCTGATGCAAACGCGGTGGTCCGGCGATCACGTTGCCGGTCTCCAGGTGTCGGCTGTCTCCACCGAAGTCGGTAACGATGCCGCCCGCCTCCTGAATCAGCAGGATGCCCGCCGCCATGTCCCATTCACTGAGGCCGATCTCCCAGAACCCGTCGAGTCGTCCGGCCGCAACATAGGCCAGGTCGAGGCAGGCGGCCCCGGCGCGACGGATGCCGGCGGCCTTCATGAACAGCGCTTTGAACATGCCGAGATAGGCGTCCAGGTGCTCTTGGTGCTTGAACGGAAAACCGGTCCCGAGCAGTGCCCCCTCCAAACCCTTGCGAGGACTGACACGGACGCGCCTGCCGTTCAGTTGTGCGCCGGCACCACGGCTGGCGGTGAACAGGTCCTGACGTATCGGATCGTACACCACGGCCTGATCGAGTCTGCCGCGGTGCTTGAGGGCGATCGAGACCCCGAACTGCGGGAACCCGTGCAGGAAATTGGTGGTGCCGTCCAGAGGATCGATCACCCATTGATACTCCCCTTCGCGGCCCTGGCGCTGACCGCTTTCCTCGGCGAGGATGGAGTGGCCAGGATAGGCCTTGCGCAGCACGGCGATGATCTCCTGCTCGGCCGCCCGGTCGACCTCGCTGACGAAGTCATTGCGATGTTTTTCCGAGACCGACACGGTGTCCAAGCGGTCGACGTAGCGCATGATGAGGTTGCCTGCGCTGCGCGCGGCGCGTATTGCGATATTTAGCATGGGGTGCATGGCGTACAGCCCGGGATGACGGGTCGAGGGTGAGAGCGCGGGCCAAAGGATACCAGAGAACGGTCCGCGGGTGGCCGGCTTTGGTGCGGGTGCTGGTTATCCTGTATCTTTCATGCAATGTTGAGCAATATCCGGATCGTCCTGCTGGAGACCACCCACCCGGGCAACATCGGCGCGGCGGCGCGTGCCATGAAGACCATGGGGCTGTCGCAGCTCCATTTGGTGGCCCCGGCCCGGTTTCCCCACCCCGAGGCCGAGGCTCGCGCATCGGGTGCGGCGGACCTGCTGCGCAGTGCCCGGCTGTGGGGCAGCCTGCACGAGGCGCTGCGCGGCTGCACGCTGGTAGCGGGGGCGAGCGCGCGCCCGCGCAATCTCGCCGGAGCCCGGCTCGACGCCCGTTCCGCTGCTCGGCGCCTGGCGGCGGAGGCCGGCCGTTCGCCGGTGGCGGTGGTCTTCGGGCGCGAGAGCACCGGCCTGACCAATGCCGAGCTGGATCGCTGCCACATCCTGCTGCACATCCCGACGGCGCCGGACTGTTCGTCCCTGAATCTTGCGGCGGCCGTGCAGGTGGTGGCGTACGAGCTGTTTGCAGCCGGGGGGGACGGGGTGGCGGCCGAGCCCCGCCCGCCCGAGCCGCCGGCGGGGGCCGAGGAGCTCGCCGGCTTTTACGGGCACCTGGAACGCGTGCTGTTGGAGCTGAGCTTTGCCGAGCCCGGGCGCTCGACCCCGGTCATGCGCCGGCTCAAGCGGTTGTATAATCGCGCCCGGCCCGACCGCACGGAGCTCAATATCCTGCGCGGCGTGCTCACGGCCGTGGAGAAGGCCCTGCGCCGCTGAGCCGGCCGTCGGTGGGCTCGGCGGCCCGCAACGAATACAATAACCGACCAAAACCGTAGGAAGCGTCCGTGCCTAGCGCCGGCCGCAGGAGGGGTACCTCCCATGTTTGACTCTCTCCGCGAAGACATACAGTGCGTGTTCGAGCGCGACCCCGCGGCGCGCACCTGGGTCGAGGTGCTCACCACCTACCCCGGCGTCCACGCGGTGTTCTACCATCGCATGAACCACCGGTTGTGGACCTGGGGCCTGAAATGGCTGGCCCGTTGGCTGTCCGCCCTGGCCCGCTGGCTGACGGGGATCGAGATCCATCCGGCGGCGCAGATCGGGCGGCGGTTCTTCATCGACCACGGCATGGGTGTGGTCATCGGCGAGACCACCGAGATCGGCGACGACTGCACGCTCTACCACGGCGTCACCCTCGGGGGCACGTCTTGGCAGAAGGGCAAACGCCATCCCTCATTGGGCGACAATGTGGTTGTGGGCGCGGGCGCCAAGATCCTCGGCCCCATCACCATGGGTGACGGGGCGCGCATCGGTTCGAATTCCGTGGTGCTCAAGGACGTGCCGGCCGGTGCGACGGTTGTCGGCGTGCCGGGGCGCATCGTGACCGGCATGCCCAAGGAGAAAACCGAACAGGACCGCCACCGCGAGGCCATCGCCCGCAAGCTCGGTTTCGATGCCTACGGCATGACCAAGGAGATGCCCGACCCGGTGGCCCATGCCATCAACTGCATGTTGGACCATATCCACACTCTGGATACGCGCGTGGAGGAGATGTGCGGCGCCATCAAGGGGTTGGGCGCGGAGATTGCCGAGCTGCAGTTGCCCGAGCTGGGCCCGTGCGAGATCGCCAGCGCCGGGGAGACCGTGGAGGAGGGCGCGCGGCTCGATCAGTCCGAGGGGCGGGATGATGAGGCCCGCGAACAGGGGTCAGTAGGGAGAGAGGAACGTAAAAATACTTGACTAATTTAGTCAGTTATGATTAAACTCAGGTACCGACTAATTATCTACTCAAATCCGGGAAAATGCAATGAGACTGACCACCAAAGGCCGGTACGCCGTGACCGCGATGTTGGACCTCTCGATTCACTACGAGCATGGTCCCATCTCATTGGCGGATATCTCCGAGCGCCAGGGAATCTCGCTGTCTTACCTGGAGCAGCTGTTCACCAAGCTCCGGCGCACGGGATTGGTCAAGAGCACACGCGGTCCGGGCGGTGGATACTCCCTCAGCCGCCCGGCGAACGAGATTGCAGTGGCCGATGTGATCACCGCTGTGGACGAGTCGGTGGACACCACGCGGTGCGGAGGCATGAGCAACTGCCAGAATGACGAGCGCTGTCTCACCCACGAGCTGTGGGTGGATCTCAGCGACCAGATTTACAACTTTTTGAGCGGTATCAGCCTCGGCCAGTTGATGGAGCGCAAGGGGGTCCGGGAGGTCGCCGAGCGCCAGGATCTCAAGAACGGCGGCGAGCAGCCCGTGACGTTCGAGCGCCCCGTGCCTGCGGACGGCGCCGCCGTCTGAGGGGACCCGTGTACAGGCCTAGCCCGCTGCGGGCGCCGCCCGGCGTGAGCTCGGGCCTAGTAGGGCATGCATTGTCTTGGAGTTGCGAAAGGGTGGTCGCACGGTGAACGATAGAAAGCTGCCTATTTACCTGGACTACGCCGCCACGACCCCGGTGGACCCGAGGGTGGCCGAGCACATGTGCCGCTATCTGACCATGGAGGGAGACTTCGGCAACCCCGCCTCTCGCTCCCACGCCTACGGTTGGGAGGCGGAAGAGTCGGTCGAGGAGGCCCGGGCTCAGGTCGCCGCTCTGATCGGTGCCAACCCCAAGGAGATCGTTTGGACCTCGGGGGCCACCGAGTCCGACAATCTGGCGATCAAGGGGGCAGCCCATTTTTACAGGAAGAAGGGCCTGCACATCGTCACGTGCAAGACCGAGCACAAGGGCGTGCTGGATAGCTGCCGGCAGCTCGAGCGCGAGGGCTTCGAGGTCACCTATCTGGACCCGGAGCCCGACGGCCTGATCGATCCGGGCAAGTTCGAGGCGGCCCTGCGCGCCGATACGGTGCTCGCCTCCATCATGCACGCCAACAACGAGATCGGCGTGCTTCAGGACATCACGACATTGGGGCAGATCGCGCGCGCGAACGGCGTGATCTTTCATGTGGACGCCGCCCAGAGCGCGGGCAAGGTGCCCATAGACCTGCAGCAGATGAACGTCGACCTGATGTCGATTTCAGCCCACAAGCTCTACGGCCCGAAGGGCGTTGGCGCGCTGTATGTGCGCCGCAAACCCCGCGTGCGTTTGGAGGCGCAGATGCACGGGGGCGGGCACGAGCGCGGCATGCGCTCGGGCACGCTGGCCGTGCACCAGATCGCGGGCATGGGGGAGGCCTGTCGTATCGCGCGAGAGGAGATGGCCGCGGAGAACGAGCGTACCCTGGGGCTGCGCACCCGGCTGTGGGAGGGCATCAAGGATATCGAAGAGGTCTACGTCAACGGCGATCTGGACCGGCGCATCGCCGGTAACCTGAACGTGAGCTTCAACTTCGTCGAGGGCGAATCGCTGATGATGGCCATCAAGGATCTGGCGGTATCTTCCGGGTCGGCGTGCACCTCGGCCAGCCTGGAGCCCTCCTATGTGCTGCGCGCCCTGGGGCGCAACGACGAGCTCGCCCATAGCTCCATCCGCTTCAGCGTCGGGCGCTTCACCAGCGCCGAGGATATCGACTACGCGATCGAGCTGATTCACCAGCAGGTCAACCGGCTGCGAGAGCTCTCGCCTCTGTGGGAGATGTACCAGGAAGGGGTGGACCTTTCCAAGGTGCAGTGGGCGGCGCACTGAAGAATTCTGGGTTTAATTAAGGGGGGGGATAACAATGGCTTATGGCGAAAAGGTACTGGATCACTACGAGAACCCGCGCAATGTGGGCTCCTTCGAGAAGTCCGAAGAAGGTGTGGGCACCGGGATGGTCGGCGCGCCGGCCTGCGGGGACGTCATGAAGCTTCAGATCAAGGTCAACGAGCAGGGCGTGATCGAAGATGCCCGTTTCAAGACCTATGGCTGCGGGTCCGCGATCGCCTCGAGCTCGCTGTTGACCGAATGGGTCAAGGGCAAGACCCTGGATGAGGCCTGCGAGATAAAGAACACCCAAATCGCCGAGGAGTTGGAGTTGCCGCCCGTCAAGATTCACTGCTCCGTGCTCGCCGAGGACGCCATCAAGGCGGCCATCGAAGATTACAACAAGAAACGCGGGTTCGCCGGCGCGGAGAAGAAGAAGAGCGCGTGAGCAGCGTTCGTTCAACCGACCAGCGATTGCGAGGATCCGTCATGGCAATCACAGTGACCGAAGCCGCAGCCAGCCATGTGAGGAAGTATCTGGAGAACCGGGGCAAGGGTGTCGGTCTGCGCCTGGGGGTCAAATCCAGCGGCTGCTCCGGCATGTCCTATGTGCTGGAATTCGCCGACCAGATCGAAGACGACGACGTGGTCTATGAGTACCACGGCGTGAAGGTCATCGTCAGCCCCAAGAGCCTGGTGTATCTGGACGGCACGGAGCTTGACTACGCTCGCGAAGGATTGAACGAGGGGTTCAAGTTCAACAACCCCAATGTCAAGGACCAGTGCGGCTGCGGCGAGAGCTTCAACGTCTAGCCCCGCGCAAGCAGTCCGATGGCATCGGGGCTCTCCGATAACTATTTCGAGCTGTTCGGCCTGCCGGTCGCGTTCGATGTGTCGCCGGCCGCGCTCACCGAGCGCTATCGTGACCTGCAGCAGGCGGTGCACCCCGATCGCTTCGCCAGCGCCTCCGACCAAGAACGGCGCCTGTCCATGCAGCGGGCCACCAGAATCAACGAGGCCTATCAGGCCCTGAAGGACCCGCTGGCACGGGCACGCCATCTCCTGGAGCTTCGGGGGGTGCGATGGGACGACGAGCGCGAGACCGTGGTCGCCCCCGAGTTCCTTATGGAGCAAATGGAGCTGCACGAGGAGCTGGCGCAGGCCAGGGACCAAGCCGAGCCCCTGGCGGCGGTAGGGCACATTCTCGACCGGGTGGACGCGACCATCCGGGGAATGACCGATGAGTTGGCCCGGCGTTTTGCCGACGACGACCCCCGATCCTTGGAGCGGGCCGGAGAGACGGTGCGCAAGCTTCAATTTCTTTACCGGCTCAAGGGCGAGGCGGAAGGACTGGGGGCCGAGCTCGAAGACGAGCTTTGAGCCGCGAACGCGCCCGCAAGGCCGGGGCTCCGCGCGCGGGCGACACATACCAATTAAGGAACATGCGGGCGGATATGACCCCCTTGGCCCATGTGTCGACGCCACCCGGGGGCCACCCGTGCACTCGAAGTAGACAACCATGGCGCTATTGCAGATTTCCGAACCCGGCAAGTCCGCGGCCCCGCACCAGCACCGGCTGGCGGCGGGCATCGATCTGGGTACGACCAACTCCCTGATCGCGACCGTGAGAAGCGGCACGACCGACACCCTGCCCGATGCGCAGGGACGCCACCTGTTGCCCTCGGTGGTGCGCTACCGCGGCGACGGCCCGCCACTGGTCGGCCGCGAGGCCAGCGAGGAGGCCACGCGCGACCCCCTCAACACGGTGGCCTCGGTCAAACGCCTGATGGGACGGGGGGTCGCCGACGTGCACAGGCTGGGCACGCGCCTGCCCTACGAGTTCATCGAAGCCGACTCCGCAGTCCCGCGGCTGCGCACGGCCGGTGGCGACGTGAGCGCGGTGGAGGTCTCCGCCGAGATCCTGCGCTCGCTGCGCCAGCGCGCCGAGCACGCCCTGGGCGGGGGCCTCACGGGGGTAGTGGTGACCGTGCCGGCCTACTTTGACGATGCCCAGCGCCAGGCCACCAAGGACGCCGCCCGTCTTGCCGGCCTGAACGTGCTGCGCCTGCTCAACGAGCCCACGGCGGCGGCCGTGGCCTACGGTCTGGACCGCAGCTCGGAGGGGGTGATCGCCGTCTACGACCTTGGCGGGGGCACCTTCGACATCTCCGTGCTGCGCCTCACCCGCGGCGTGTTCGAGGTCCTGGCCACCGCCGGCGACACGGCCTTGGGGGGTGACGACATGGACCGGGTCATCGCCCGGTGGATCATGGAACAGGCAGGGATCGCCGATGACGCCGATCACCATCAGATGCGCCACCTGATGCGCAACGCCTGCGCCGCCAAGGAGGCCCTCACCGAGTCGCAGAGCACGGAGCTCGTGGTGGAGCTGGCCGACGGCGGGCAGTGGCGCTGCACGTTCACCCGCGAGCAGATGAACGGGCTCCTCGACCCGCTGATCCAGAAGACCCTCGGCCCCTGCCGGCGCGCCCTGCGTGATGCCGGCGTCTCTGCCGACGAGGTCATGGAGGTGGTTATGGTGGGCGGCTCCACGCGGATGCCGCGAGTGCGCGAGAAGGTCGGCGCCTTCTTCGGCCGCCCGCCCCTGGTGGACATCGACCCGGATCGTGTGGTGGCCGTCGGCGCCGCGCGTCAGGCCGACGTGCTGGCGGGCAACAAGCCCGACGACGAGATGCTGCTGCTGGACGTGATCCCCCTGTCCCTGGGTCTGGAGACCATGGGCGGCCTGGTGGAAAAGCTCATCCCGCGCAATACCACCATTCCGGTGGCCCGCGCCCAGCAGTTCACGACCTACAAGGACGGGCAGGGCGCCATGAGCATCCACGTGGTCCAGGGCGAGCGCGAGACCGTGGACGCCTGCCGCTCGCTGGCCCGCTTTTCCCTGCGCGACATCCCGCCCATGGTGGCCGGGGCGCCGCGCGTTCGGGTCACCTTCCAGGTGGACGCCGACGGTCTGCTCAGCGTCAGTGCGGTGGAGCAGACCAGCGGGGCCCATGCAAGCGTGGAGGTCAAGCCCTCCTACGGGCTCAGCGACGGCGAGATCGAGCGCATGCTGCGTGACTCTCTGGACCATGTCCAGGAGGACATGGAGTTGCGGCGCCTGCGCGAGCAGCAGGTGGAGGCCGACCGGGTGCTGGAGGCCCTGTACGCGGCGCTGGCCGCCGACGGCGAGCGTTATCTTGAGGCCGAAGAGCGGGCCGCCATTGAAGCGGCGGCCGACGGCCTGGCGCGGGCGCGCCAGGGCACGGATCATCGGGCCATCCGCGATGCAGTCCAGGCCCTGGAGCGGGTGTGTAGCGGCTACGTGCAGCGGCGCATGAATGCCGGCGTGCAGCAGGCCATGGCAGGCCACAACGTCGGGGAATTCGAGTAAAATCCCCCACCCCGATTGGTGGGCGGAGAGCACCAGGCGATGCCACAGATCATCATATTGCCCCACGAAGAGATCTGCCCGCAGGGCGCCGTCATCGAGGCCGAACCCGGCGTCAGTCTGTGCGACGCAGCCCTGAGGCGCGGAATCGAGATCGAGCACGCGTGCGAGAAGTCCTGTGCGTGCACCACCTGCCACGTATATGTCCGGGAGGGCGGCGAATCGCTCAACCACAGCTCCGAGGACGAGGACGATCTCCTCGACAAGGCCTGGGGTCTTGAGCCGGACTCGCGCCTGAGCTGCCAGGCCATCGTGGGCGAGAGCGATCTGGTCATTGAGATTCCGAAATATACCATCAACATGGTGTCGGAGAACCGCTAGCATGGGCCTGAAATGGACCGACGTGCGGGAGATTGCCATTGCCTTGGACGAGGCCCATCCGGACGTCGATCCCCAATATGCGCGCTTCACCGACCTGCACCGCTGGATCTGCGCGCTCGACGGCTTCGATGACGATCCGCAACGCTCCGGCGAGAAGGTCCTGGAGGCCATCCAGATGACCTGGATCGACGAGCGCGACTGACCCCCTTCCCCCGTTGCCCGGCCGGCGGGCTAGGACGCCGCTGGCACGCATGAGACACCGAAAGCGGCAGTGCTTGTCTTGTTTCGGGGATCGCCGGTAGACCGCACCGGTGGTGAGATCAAGAATCGCAGGCCATGCGAAGCGGCGTGCGGAACATGGACAGCGCAGCGGGCGCAGGCGGCGCAAGGCACCGGCTCTCGATCCGCTCGTACCCTCTGCACAGTTATCGGGTTGCCCCCGCGGCAGTCGGGACCGGCGGCACGTTGCCCCGCCGGGGGGCCGGCGCAGGAGGCGGCGGGGCCGTTTGCCTGTCGGCGGGCCCGGCGGTAGACTATCTCAAACCCGCGGCGTGTCGCGGGTTTATGCTATTTTCACCCAGTCTGATCATGGGAGCTCTGGATGGCCAACGAACGGACCCTTTCTATCATCAAGCCCGACGCGGTCGCCAAAGACCTGATCGGCGAGATCTACCGCCGCTTCGAGGAGGGCGGGCTGCACATCATCGCGGCCAAGATGCTGCACCTGACCCGCGAGCAGGCGCAGGAGTTCTACGCCGTGCACAGGGAGCGGCCGTTCTACAATGACCTGGTCAATTTCATGACGTCCGGACCGGTCATGGTGCAGGTGCTGGAAGGGGACGATGCCATCGCCCGAAACCGCGAGCTGATGGGCGCGACCAACCCCAAGGAGGCCGCGCCCGGCACGATCCGCGCCGATTTCGCCACGGCCGTCGACGAGAACGCGGTCCACGGCTCGGACGGCCCGGATACGGCCGGACAGGAGATCGCATTCTTTTTCGGCGAGGACGAGGTGTGCCCGCGCACACGGTAGGCGAGAATTGAGCAGCGAATCCAAGATCAACCTATTGGGGCTGAGCCGCCCGCAGATGGAGGCCTTCTTCGCCGGCTTGGGCGAGAAGGCCTTTCGCGCTTCACAGGTCATGCGTTGGATCTACCACGACGGGGTGGTCGAGCTCGAGCGCATGACCAACCTCAGCAAGGCGCTGCGCGCCTACCTGCAACGCCATGCGGAGATTCGCCTGCCCGAGGCGGTGCGCGAGCAGCCCTCGGCGGACGGGACCTGCAAGTGGCTGCTGCGCCTGGCCGATGGCAACTGTATCGAGGTCGTGTTCATCCCCGACGGGGCGCGCGGCACGTTGTGCGTGTCCAGTCAGGTGGGCTGCACGCTGAGCTGCACCTTCTGCTCGACGGCCACCCAGGGCTTCAACCGCAACCTGGTCACCGCCGAGATCGTCGGCCAGGTGCTGTTCGCCGCCCGGGCCCTGGGGCTGCCCGCCAACCGCGGCGCCCACGTCATCACCAACGTGGTGCTCATGGGGATGGGCGAGCCGCTGATGAACTTCGACAACGTGGTGCCCGCGATGGACGTGATGATGGACGATCTCGGGTTCGGGATCTCCAAGCGCCGCGTGACTCTCAGCACGGCGGGCGTGGTGCCCCAGATCGACCGGCTGCGCCAGGTGAGCGACGTGAGCCTCGCCGTGTCCCTGCATGCGCCCAACGACGCCCTGCGCAACCAGCTCGTACCGCTCAACCGCAAGTATCCCATCGCCGACCTGCTGGGCGCCTGCCGGCGCTACGTCAAGGGCAAGGCGCCGCGCAAGGTGACGTTCGAGTACGTGATGATCGACGGCGTCAACGACAGCGGGGACCACGCCCGCGGGCTGGCCCGCCTGCTGGCCGACGTCCCGGCGAAGGTCAACCTGATCCCCTTCAATCCCTATCCGGGGACACGCTGGCGCCGTTCCAGCGACCGTGCCATCGACCGGTTTCGCGATGTGCTCAGCGCCGCCGGCCTGACCACCATTACGCGCAAGACGCGCGGCGATGACATCGCCGCCGCCTGCGGGCAGCTCGTCGGGCAGGTGGACGATCGCACCCGGCGCCGGCACAGGCACCGGGCGATCGCGCAGCTGCGCGAGGAGGGGCATCCATGAAGCTGCAGCGGCGCCTCTCGCCCCTGATCGCGGCGCTGGCGCTGCTGGCCGTTGCCTGCGCGCCGCAGCCGACCCGGGAGGAGGGCGCCCAGCGTCCGGCCCAGATCAATGTCGAGCTCTGCAAGGCCTACATCAACGAGGAGGACTACGAGCTGGCGAAGGCCAAGTGCGAGAAGGCGCTGGCCCAGGAGCCGGACTACGCCCCCGCCCACGGCGCCGTCGCCGAGCTCTACAAGCGGCTGGGCGAGTACGACAAGGCGGACCGCCACTTCGAGCGGGCGATACGGCTCGACCCCGACGATTCCCGTACGCGTAACAACTATGGCGTGTTCCTGTGCATACGCGAGCGCCTGGGCGAGGCCGAAGAGCAGTTCCTGAAGGCGGTGCGCAACCCCCTGTACGAGACGCCTCACCATGCGTACACCAATGCCGGAGTCTGTGCCCTGCGCGCGGGCGATATGACCAAGGCGGAGAAGTACTTTCGCGCGGCGCTGCGCAGCGACCCCAGGTTGCCACTCGCGCTGTTCCAGATGGCGCTGGTCAGCTACGAGCAGGAGGATTATTTTCAAGCGCGGGCCTATGTCCAGCGCTACATGGCAGCAGGCCGGCAGACCGCCGCCAGCCTGTGGCTGGGCATACGGGTGGAGCGGAAGCTGGGCGACAAAGACGCCGCCTCCAGCTATGCGCTCAAGCTGAAGTCGAATTTCCCCGATTCCGAGGAGACCAGGCTGCTCCAGCAGTTGGAGAGGGATGAACGACAAGCCGGAAACTGAGCACTTGGAAGAAGCCGCGCCCCTGCCGGAGCCGCCCGGCAGGCGGCTGCGCGAGGCGCGCAGGGCAAGGGCGATGTCCCCGCAGGACGTGGCCGCGAGCCTGCGCTTGAGCGCCGACACGATCGACGCCCTGGAGCGAGACGATTTCGGAAACCTGCCCGCGCCCATCTTCGTGCGCGGCTATGTACGCAGCTATGCAGGCCTGCTGGGGCTGCCGGCCGACGAGCTGGTCTCGGCCTACAATGCGCACGTCGGTGCGCAGCCTCCGCCGCCGCTCGTCGTGCCCCAGGCCCTGCGCCAGGCGAGCAGCGCCCGCAAGATCGTACGCACGGCGACATTCTTGATCGCCCTCGCCCTGGTGGGCCTGGTGGCCTGGTGGTGGAAGACCGAAGGCGGGTTGCCACTGCTTGGAAACGGCGCGCCCCCGGCGGCCGGGACTCCGGCCGAGGTCGCATCGGCGCCGGAGCCGGCGCCGCCGCAAGGCGAGCCCGAGCCGTCTCCCGCCGAGTCGCAGGGCCCCCAGCCCCCCGTCGAGCCGGCGCGGCAGTTGCGCCCGGCCGCCGGCCCGCGAGGCGAGCCCGGCGGGCCCGCCCCGCCGGCGGCCAGCACAGCCGTCCCAGCCGAGCCGGCCGCGCCGGAATCAGCGGAATCGGCGGAATCGGCGGAATCGGCGGAATCGGCGGAATCGGCGGAATCGGCGGTCGAGGCGCCGGCATCGGGGCAGACGGCGCCCCGGGAGGCCACTTCGGCCGGGGCGGTCGAGGCAGTCCAGCCGACCGGGCCGGCCGACCAACCGCAGGCCGGCGGGCCGGACACCCTGAGCCTGCGCTTCGAGCAGCCCTCCTGGGCGGAGGTGCGTGATACGCGCGAGCGCCGGTTGCTGTATCGGCTGGGCCGCGCGGGTGAGACGCTTACGCTGCACGGCGAGGCGCCATTTGTCGTGTTTCTGGGCAATGCGCCCGGCGTGCGCGTGCAGATCAATGGCGAGCCCTACGATGCGAGCCGGCACGTGCGCCGCAACAAGACCGCGCGGTTCTCCGTCCGGGCACCCGCTCGATAGCGCCGCTTCGAGCCGCGCCCGATTTCCGCTACGGCAGATCACGCCCAGATGACCGACGCCATGGAACACCGAAACCCTGTACAGCGCCGCCGCTCGCGCCGGATCATGGTCGGCGACGTCGCCGTGGGAGGCGGTGCGCCCGTCTCGGTGCAGAGCATGACCAATACCGACACCTGCGACGTGGACGCCACGGTCGCGCAGGTCCGCGCCCTGCAACGGGCCGGGGCCGACATCGTTCGCGTGTCCGTCCCCTCCATGGACGCCGCCGAGGCCTTCGGCCGCATCCGCGGGCAGGTGGAGGTCCCGCTGGTCGCCGACATTCACTTCGACTACCGTATCGCGCTGCGCGTTGCCGAGCTGGGCGTGAGCTGCCTGCGCATCAATCCCGGTAACATCGGCCGCGAGGACCGCGTGCGGGCGGTGGTCGGCAGCGTCCGTGACCACGGCATCCCGATACGCATCGGGGTCAATGCCGGGTCCCTGGAGAAGGATCTGCAGAAAAAGTACGGCGAGCCCACCGCCGAGGCGCTGGTGGAATCGGCGCTGCGCCACGTGGAGATCCTCGACCGGCTCGAGTTCCACGACTTCAAGGTGAGCCTCAAGGCCTCGGACGTGTTCATGACCGTGGCCGCCTACCGGGCCCTGGCCGGCAAGATCGAGCAGCCGCTGCACCTCGGGATCACCGAGGCGGGCGGGCCGCGCATGGGGGCGGTGCGCTCGGCCATCGGCCTGGGTATGCTGCTCGCCGAGGGCATCGGCGACACCCTGCGCGTGTCGCTGGCCGCCGACCCCGTGGAAGAGGTCAAGGTGGGCTTCGATATCCTCAAGAGCCTGCACATCCGCAACAAGGGGATCAACCTGGTTGCGTGCCCCTCGTGCTCGCGCCAGCAGTTCGACGTCATCGCCACGGTCAATGCCCTGGAGTCGCGCCTGGAAGACATCGTCGAGCCCATGGACGTGGCCGTCATCGGCTGTGTGGTGAACGGTCCCGGCGAGGCCAAGGAGGCTCACATAGGCATTGCCGGCGGCTCGCCCAACCTGATGTACATCGACGGCAAGCCGCGGCGCAAGGTGACCAACGAGCAGCTCGTGGACGAGCTGGAGAAGGCCGTCCGCGCCGAGCTGGCGCGCCGCCGGGAGCAGCCGGAGGCCGAGCACCCGGCCCGGGTCACGGTCCGCGTCGGTGATTCGTAGGCGAAGGCGAACGATTCGGGAGCGATCGGTTGTCGAAACGCATCCAAGCCATCCGCGGAATGCACGACATACTCCCGGGGCAGACGCCCTTGTGGCAGCACGTCGAGGAGACCGCGCGCGATGTGCTGCGCGCCTACGGCTACCAGGAGATCCGCATCCCCATCGTCGAGCGCACCGAGCTGTTTCAGCGCTCCATCGGCGAGGTGACCGACATCGTCGAGAAGGAGATGTACACCTTCGACGATCGCAGCGGCGACAGCCTCACCCTGCGCCCCGAGGGCACCGCCGGCTGCGTGCGCGCCGGCATCGAGAACGGGCTGTTGCACAACCAGCAGCAGCGCCTGTGGTACGCAGGCCCGATGTTCCGCCACGAGCGCCCCCAGAAGGGCCGCTACCGGCAGTTCCACCAGATCGGGGTGGAGACCTTCGGGATGTCCGGTCCCGACGTGGATGCCGAGCTGATCCTGCTCACCGCGCGCATCTGGCGGCGCCTGGGCCTGGAGGACGTGCGCCTGGAGATCAACACCCTGGGCGCCTCCGAGGAGCGGGCGGCGTATCGCGAGCACCTGTTCGGTTATCTTTCCGAGCACTTCGACGAGCTGGACGAGGACAGCCGTCGGCGCGCCCACACCAATCCGCTTCGCATCCTCGACAGCAAAAACCCGGATATGCAGGAATTGATCGAGCGGGCGCCGCGCCTCATGGATCACCTGGGTGACACCTCGCGCGGGCACTTTGAGCGACTGAAGGCCCTGCTCGGTGAGCACGGCGTGCCGTATACGGTGAACACGCGGCTGGTGCGCGGGCTGGACTATTACTGCCACACGGTGTTCGAGTGGATCACCGACCGGCTCGGGGCGCAGGGCACGGTATGCGCGGGCGGGCGCTACGACATGCTGGTCGAGCAGCTCGGCGGGCGGCCCACGCCGGCCGCCGGGTTCGCCCTGGGCATGGAGCGGCTGGTGGAGCTTCTAGAAGGGCTGGATGTGCATCCCCCCGACTACGCGCCCCACGCCTATGTGGTCATGATGGGCGCCAGCGCCGAGCGATTCGGCAGCGAGCTTGCGGAGAAGCTGCGCGACGCCGATGTGCGGCTGCGGGTCCAGCTCAACTGCGGCGGCGGCAGCCTCAAGGCCCAGATGAAGCGCGCCGATCGCAGCGGCGCCCGCGTGGCGCTGGTGCTCGGCGAGCAGGAGCTGTCTCGGGGATTGGTGGGCGTCAAGGATCTGCGTGAGAGCGGTGAGCAGGAGTCCATGCACGCGGGTGCGCTCACCGACTACCTGGTGGGCCTGCTGGAGCAAGGCGGGCTGACCTGATCGCGCCCGTGCGCCCGGCGCGCAACCGCCGACCCGCGACCCCCCGGCTGGGTGCGCCCCCGACCGCGCGGCGCCCCGCCCGGATATGGCATAATCGGCGGCTTCACGAGCGATGGGGAACGATTGGTGGATATCTACGCATCCGACGAAGAAAAGGTCGAAGCCCTCAAGAAGTGGTGGAAGGAAAACGGCCGCTCGCTGATCGTCGGTGTAGTGCTGGGTCTGGCCGCCGTGTTCGGCTGGCGCGGATGGGTCCAGCATCAGCACGACCAGGCCGAGCAGGCCTCGGTACTGTACAGCGAGGCGATGGCGGCGGTGGAACGGCAGGATGCCGAGGCCGCCCTGCAGCGCATCCAGGTGGTGCGCCAGCAGTTTCCCGATTCGGCCTATGCGGCGTTCGCCGCGCTGGCCGCTGCCAGGTTGGAGGTGGCGGGCGGCGACACCGAGGCCGCCATGGGGCATCTACGCTGGGCGCTGGATCATGCACCTTTGGAGGCGGTCGCCCATGTGGCGCGGCTGCGCCTGGCCCGTGTGCTGTTGGCCGAGGACGCCGCTACGGCGGCCCTGGACCTGGTCAGCGATGTAGGGGCCGAGGGTGCCTTTCTCGCCGAATACGAGGAGCTCAGGGGCGACGCCTATCGTGTCCGGGGGCAGGCCGATAAGGCTCGGGCCGCCTACGAGAATGCCTTGAGCGCGCTGCAGTTGGGCTCGAGCAAACGCAGTCTCATAGAAATGAAGCTGGACGGCGTGTCCGTCGGCGCCAGGGAATCCCGCTCATGACCCGGCGCCCCGGGGCGCTGGCAACCGTCCTGATGCTCGCCGGCTGCACAAGTTGGTTCGCCGCCGAGGACACGAGCGAGCCGCCGACCGAGCTGATGCCTGTCGACGCGCAGGTGCGCGTCGAGGAGGTCTGGTCCGCCGACGTGGGTGCGGGCAGCGACGACCGGGGGTTGAACCTGGTCCCAGCGCTCGGCGAGGGCCGGGTATTTGCGGCCGGTCCCGAGGGGGAGCTGCGGGCAGTGGAGCTGTCCAGCGGCCGTCGCCTCTGGCGCGTGGATACCAAGGCGGCGATCTCCGGAGGGCCGGGCGTGGGTGAGGGCCTGGCCGTGGTGGGCACCATCGATGGTCGAGTCCTTGCCTTTCGGGCCGCCGACGGTGAGCCGGCCTGGGAGGCCAGGGTCTCGTCGGAGGTCCTGTCGGTGCCGCGGGCGGGCAGCGGGGTCGTGGCCGTGCGCACCATCGACGGCCGTCTCGCCGGACTGGATGCCTCCAACGGTGAACGGCGTTGGGTCTATGATCGCTCGACACCGACCCTCAGCCTGCGTGGCACGAGCTCGCCGGTATTCGCGGGCGCCGTGGTGGTCAGCGGCTTCGACGACGGACAGGTGGTGGCGCTCAGTGCCGACGACGGCCGGGTGCTATGGGAGCGCAGGATCGCCGTTCCCCACGGACGCTCGGAACTCGAGCGCATGGTGGATGTCGACGCCGACCCCGTGGTTTCGGGCAACGCGGTATTCGCGGCCAGCTACCAGGGGCAGATCGCGGCCCTGGGCCTGGACACCGGGCGCGTGCAGTGGTCCCGGGAGCTTTCGGTGCACAGGGCCGTGGCCTCCAGCGGCCGTGCCCTGTACGCCACGGACGACTCGGGCCAGGTATGGGGAGTGGACCCGGCGAGCGGAAGTTCGCTCTGGAAACAGGACAAACTAAAGTGGCGCTCGGTGAGCGGGCCGGCGGTGGTCGGCGACCATGTCGTGGTCGGTGACTTCGAGGGCTATCTGCATTGGCTCTCGGCCCGCGACGGGACACTGGTCGGTCGCGTGCGCGCGGCGAGCAAGGCGATCTCCGCGGCGCCCGTCGCCGCCGAGGACATGGTGATCGCGCTGAGCGAGGACGGCAGGCTTGCCGCGTTTCGCGCGAGTCAGACTCGCTAGGGTATACGTTTGGTGAGCCCGGAGACGGCTAGTGGCCAGTCGCCTTGGCCGGACATTCAGGCCCGTGCGCCCTGTACCAACGTCCCAGCCGACCGGCCCGTTGCCCTCGCCGCCCGTTGCGCGGAATCAGTGCTGTCTCATTCACGCTGTTTTCGGGTTGCGCAGCTGGCGCCCTGTCGGATGCTTTCCCGGTGGCGCTGTGGGTTTGGGACATGAGAAGGCCGAGAGGAAGGTCCCTTCTCCCTCCCCCGGGGGAGAGGGAGTTGATGAGACAGCAGTGACGCGGCATATGCGCGAGAATAATGCTTTCCGTTATCGCACTCGTGAGGCTCGTGTGGGATGAGCAGTGCGAATGCGGCGGGGCCTTGCCGACGTCTCCTGTGGAAACGACATTGACACCATGCTTCCCGTTATCGCACTCGTGGGACGGCCCAACGTCGGCAAGTCCACGTTGTTCAACTGCCTCACGCGCAGCCGCGACGCGCTGGTCGCGGACGTGCCGGGACTGACCCGCGATCGGCAATACGGGCGCGGGCGTGTCGGTGACATCCCTTATCTGGTTGTGGACACCGGCGGGCTCGGAGGCGAGGGGGAGGGCGTGGAGGCGCTGATGGCCCGCCAGACCCAGCACGCCATCGCCGAGTCCGACGTCATCTTTTTCCTGGTGGACGGGCGTGAAGGCCCCGGGACCACCGATCAGGCCATTGCCGAGAATCTGCGCCGACAGGGCAAGCCCATATACCTGGTAGTCAACAAGGTGGACGGGATCGATGCCGAGACCGCCGCCGCCCAGTTTTTCGAGCTCGCTGTCGGTCAGCCCCACCCCATCTCGGCCGCCCAGGGCCAGGGCGTGCGCGGGCTGATGGGGCGTGTCCTTGCCGAGCTGTCCGAAACGGCGAAGGCCCCCGAGGCGCCCCCCGGCGAGGTAGTGCCCGAGACCCGGGTGGCGGTAATCGGGCGCCCCAACGTCGGCAAGTCCACGCTGGTCAACCGGCTGCTCGGCGAGGAGCGGGTGCTGGCCTACGACATGCCGGGGACCACGCGCGACACGATTTTCATCCCCTTCGAGCACGGCGGCAAACGCTATACGCTGATCGATACCGCCGGCCTGCGGCGCCGCGCGCGCATCCGCGAGGCGATCGAGAAGTTCAGCGTCATCAAGGCGATGCAGGCGATCGAGGCCTGCCATGTGGCCGTCGTCGTGCTCGACGCCCGCCAGGGCATCGCCGAGCAGGACGCCACCATCCTCGGGCACGTGCTGGAGGCGGGCCGCGCCCTCATCGTGGCGGTCAACAAGTGGGACGGCCTGCGTCCCGAGCAGCGCGAGCACGTACGCCGCGAGCTGGAGCGCAGGCTTTCCTTCGTGGACTTCGCCGAGGTCCACTTCATCTCCGCGCTGCACGGCACCGGCATCGGCCACTTGCTCGAGGCCGTCGACCGGGCCTACGGCTCGGCCACCCGCGAGCTCGCCACGCCCGAGCTCACCCGCATCCTCCAGGATGCGGTGACCGCCCATCCCCCGCCGCTGGTGCGCGGGCGGCGCATCAAGCTGCGCTACGCCCACCAGGGGGGGCGAACACCGCCGCTGATCGTCGTACACGGCACCCGCACCGAGTCCGTTCCCAACGCCTATCGGCGCTATCTCGTCAACGTATTCCGCGAGTCCCTGGGCCTTGCGGGTACGCCGGTGCGGGTCGAGTTCCGCGGTGGCGCCAATTCCTATTCCGCGGGCCGGAATTCGTCCACCCGTCGCCGGCCCGAGCGCCCCAAACGGGCGGTGCACAGACGGCGCTGAGGGGCGGTTCGTCGCGTCCGGAACGGCACCGTTATACTCTGGTGGCGTAGCTTGCGTTTCTCACCGGGCGGCCAACGGCTATGGCACAACATGCTGAAACGCAAGAGCAATGAAGCACAATGCAGAGCAATCGAGCAATGACACACTGTTCTCGCCATTGGCCTATCACGGTTCAGGCTTGTCCTCGCGCCCGCAGGCTTGCTCTTCAGTTTTGTACAGGACGTATTTATGCCGAGAATCACAGGGATGTGCGTGAGCGGTCAAGTGGTAGCTACGGCTATCACTTTCCTTCCAGAGCGGCGCCTGCTCCCGCGATCCCGGTGAGAAATGCGGGCTAGCGGCCGCCATTGTCTGTGAACGAGCTCATCGATTCCATGCACCCTGCAATATCCGCACCGGCGTACTACCTGGCGTCCGCGATCGCGGTCTCGCTGGCGTGGGCGGCCTCCGTGCATGCCGCGGACCCCGTCAGCGTGGAGCAGCTGGGTCGTTGCGCCGCCATCGCCGACGACCGCGAGCGCCTGGCCTGCTTCGATCGGCTGGTGGCCCGGGCCGGTGCGGGAGAGGAGAAGGGGAACTGGCGGGTGCGTGACGAGATCTCCTCCCTGGACGATACCCGGCGGGTGTACTTCGAGCTGCAGGGGGAGCCCCCCATCCCCCTGCGCCGCGGCTCCTACGCGCCGACCCTGACCATCCAATGCGCGCCGCAGCAGACCTCGGTTTTTCTAGACGTGGGCGTGGAGGTGGATCTGAGCCGCGTCGGCGGCGCAGGCGAGAGGTTCTATGCCGTGACCCTGCGCTACGACCGGGAGGCATCGCACGAGGTGGAGATGCGCGGTATCGACAACGGGCAGCGCTTGTTCTTTCCCGAACCCCTCGCCGAGATCGAGCGCATGAAACGGCACGGGCACCTTTTGGTGGGCGTGCAGCCGTTCAGCCGCGATCGGGTGGCCACCGGTTTCGAGCTCACCAGCCTCGATCGGGCCATGGCGCCGTATGGGGAGATCTGTGGCCAGGGCGACGCCAGTGACGGATAGGAAGGCCGGAAGTCAAAATTCAAAACGCAAAATGCAAAATGCCGGAACGCCGGAGCGGGTCCTGAACAGCGCCTAGACCTATCAATCGATTTTCTTTGCGTTCTCTGCGTCTTTGCGCCTCTGCGTTGGGTTTTCCTGCGGTCAATCGCGGCGGGAACGCCGCAGCATTTGCACCGATGCCACAAGCCCGGTGGGAGCGACATTCCTGTCGCGACAAATGGGTTCGCTTTGTGCTCTCCGCACCTTCGCAATCTCTGCGTTGCCCCGCCGGCGTTGAGCAAAGAATCGATAGGCTCGGCGTCCTCGGAAAAGTTCAAAAAATCGATTTGCAGCGGCACCCCGCTCAAAATATAATCGTATGATCATATGATCAAGCGATCACAAACCGCCGTTGGCCCGGCACCAGATCGGGCGGCCCGCAAGCCCGCCAGCCTGCGTCGGCAGGACATCGTTGCCGCCGCCCTGGAGCTCGTTCGCCACCACGGCGTGGAGCGGGTGACGACCCGGTCTTTGGCCCGGGCGGCGGGCATCGCCCAGGCCACCTTGTTCCTGCACTTCGGCAACAAGACCCAGGTGCTGCTGGCGGTAATCGACGCAATCCAAGAGGAACTGCAGCGTGGCCTGGGCGAGCTCGACTTCGCGGCTCTGTGTCCCACCGAGCGGCTGCGGACGATCGCGCATTTCCACCTCGGCTTCATCGAGCGCCAGCCGGGCATCCCGCGGCTATTGTTCTCGGAGGAGCTTCAGTCGGCCAATCCCGCGCTGCGCGAACGCATGCAGGCGCTGATGGCATTCTTCGCCGCGTTTCTCTCGCGGCAGATTCGCGACGGCCAGCGTCGCGGCGAGTTGCGCGCAGAGGTTGACGCCGACTCGGCGGCGCGCCTTCTCATCGCCGCGGTGCAGGGCCTGGCGTTTCGGTGGATCCTCTCCGGGCAGGGCTTTGTCCTCCGCGATCAGGCCCGGTTGGTGAGCGACACCTTTCTCGAGGGGTGGCGGGTGGGTCCGCCGCCGTCAGTATGAATCTTAGTGTTGTGAGGGCGAGTGCGATGAAACGACTGAGCGTATGGGTAGCGATCATGGTACTGGCAGCGGGGGCAGCCGCCGCAACGGCCGAGGGGCCCACTCTGCGCACCGTGATGCGGCAACTGGGTGCGGATCTGCACGCACTGGTCGACGCGATCATGGTCGGTGACTACGAGGCTGCCGCGAGGGCCGCCGGTGCGATCGCCGATCACGCTCATGTGGGCGCCGGGGAGCGGGCCCGCATACAGAAGATCCTCGGCCCCGACATGAAGACGTTCAAGGCGCTCGATACCCGCGTGCACGATACCGCCGTGGCCTTGCGCAAGGCCGCACGAGAGCGGGACACCGAGGCGGTAGTGCAGCGCTTCGGCGAGCTGGTGCACGGCTGCACCGAATGCCATTCCGGTATGCGCGATCGGCTGCGCGGAGCAACACGATAGTCGAGCCGTGCGCTGGACACGGTGTCATATGTGTCATATGTCACAAGCACAACTTGAGCAAGATCAAGGAGCGATCGGGGCCCGAGCTTAGCATTGAGCACCACCGGCCGTTCACGCCGCACGTCTCCCGTTCCGGAGACGAACCGTCACGAATCGGGTAAGTGTGATGCACTGGAGCGTTTTCACTGCCGCTCCCCATCGGGTCATGATGTTCGGGGGCGCGGTCCAATTGATCGCCACGCTGCTGTTTTGGAGCGTGGAGCTCGCCGGTCGTTATACGGCGCTGTGGGACGCGCCGGCGACCACTGTGCCCGCCACGGTGGCGCATGGCTTCATGATGCTCTATTCCCTGTTCGTCTTTTTCGTCTTCGGCTTTTTGATGACCACTTACCCGCGGTGGATGAACGGTGAGCCGATCCCCCAGGCGCGCTATGTCAGCACCTTCGTACTGTTGTTCAGCGGCGTGCTGGTGTCGTATCTGGGGTTGTTCACCTCGCGTTGGATCGTGGCGCTGGGCACCGTCTTGATTTTGGCCGGATACCTCGCGGGCCTGCGAGCTTTGTGGTGCGTATTCCGCGCGGCGCCGACGCGCAACAAGCACTACGAGACGTTGCTCAACGCGGCCCTGGGCATGGCCGCGCTGGGTGTCCTGTCGTATCTCGTCTGGTTGTTCAAGGAAGGGTGGTATCTCCTGGAGCTCGCGCGCCAGATCGGCGTGTGGGGATTCATGACCACCGTGCTGGTCACCGTCAGCCACCGCATGCTGCCGTTCTTCACCAGTTGCGTGCCCGGCACCGAGCCCGTGAATCAGCCGCGCGGCGGGCTCATGGTGATGCTCGGCGCGGTGTGGCTGCACGGCCTGTTGGAGATCGCCGGGCTGCTCCAGTGGACCTGGCTCGTGGACCTGCCCCTGGCCGTGGTCGCCGGCTATCACCTGCGGCAATGGGGGATTACCCGCAGCATGCACGTGCGCCTGCTCGCCGTGCTGCACATCGCCTTCGCCTGGCTGGTGATCGCCGCGGCGCTGTTCGCGGTCCGTAGCCTGTGCATCTTCGCCACGGGGCTCGACTACCTCGCCCGCGCGCCGCTGCACGCCTTGGGTATCGGCTTCTTCGTCGGCATGACCATCGCCATGGTCACGCGGGTGACCCTGGGCCACTCGGGACGCGCGCTGGAAATGGACCGTTATACCTGGGCCTTGTTCTGGGGCATCGGCCTGAGCGCCTTGCTTCGCATTGGGGGCGAGCTGCCGGGCGCCGAGCACGCGAACCTGCTGGCCGCCGGGCTGTTGCTGGTCGTGCTCACGCTGTGGGCGGTGAGGCATATTCCCATCTATCTCCGCCCCCGGGTCGACGGTGCGCCGGGATAGGCCGCCTGTCAGCCGCGACCGACCGCAGGAAGACCCAATACACAGGCGCGAAGGCCGCAAAGGAGATCGGTTCATTTCCCCACGCCGGTCGCGGAACGCGGAGGGCGCAGAGGCGCAGAGGACGCGGAGCAAATCGACGTATTGTCGCGACAAGAGGGTCACACTGCACTTGTGGCGCCGGTGCTTGCCCTCGAATGGGAGCGGCCTTCTAGCCGCGATCGACCGCCGGACCGCTTGAGGCAAAAACGCAATACTGCAAGCCTGACCCCAATGCACGGCAATCTTGCATTTTGTGTTTTTGCCTGGTGGCGCCGGACTTTAGCCATTAATCTACACGCTCCCCGGATTCGAGACTGGACGCGTCTTTCATGAAGCAAGCGGTGGCGGTGCAGCACGTGGCCTTCGAGGACCTGGGCTCCATCCACGAGGCCTTGCGGGCCCGCGGCTATACGGCGCGCTATCTGGACGCGGCGCTCGATGACCTGGGCCAGGCCGAGGACAGCGATCTGCTGGTGATCCTGGGCGGGCCCGTCGGCGCCTATGAGGATCGGGCCTACCCCTTTTTGAGTCAGGAGCTGGCCCTCCTGGAGCGGCGCCTGGCCGCCGGCCGGCCCACCCTGGGCATATGTCTGGGCGCCCAGCTCATGGCCCGGGCCCTGGGGGCACGGGTGTACGCCGACGGCCAGAAGGAGATCGGCTGGGCCCCGGTTCAGCTCACCGAGGCCGGCGCTGGCGGCCCGCTGGGCCACCTGGGCGGCGGCGGGGGCCCGGTGCTGCACTGGCACGGCGACACGTTCGACCTGCCAGAAGGGGCCGTGCACCTGGCCGCCTCGGCGCTGTATGACAACCAGGCCTTTGCCTTGGGCCCCAATGCCTTGGCGCTGCAGTTTCACCCGGAGGTGACCGCCCGCGGGCTGGAGCGCTGGTTCGTCGGCCACGCCCACGAGATCGCGGCCACGCCGGGCCTGTCGGTGCAGGGGCTGCGGGCCGACACCGCCCGCCATGCGCCGGCCTTGGAGCGGGCCGGGGGCGCGCTGTTCGCCGAATGGCTGAGCGCCGTGGACGCCTGACCGTCGTGAGCATGCCGCTGCATTGGTTTCTGTAAGTCCGTATACTGGCTGTAGTACGGCAGGCGCAACGGAATGCTAGACTGATGATAGGGATATCGTTACTTGCCGCCGACGGTGCACCATTGGTTTCCTCGATCGCCGGCCCAGCCGAGCCCACCCAAGTCGTCTCCCCTTGGTGTCAGCATCGACACAAGCCATGACAGTTGTCCGCCGCCGCGGTTCGGCGCCGAGTGAAGTGCCGCGGGCGCTTCCAACAGGCAGCCTATGGCCAAGAAACGTACGACGAAGGCCAAGAAGGCGGTCGTGAAGAAGGCCGCCGCCCTTCCCGTTGCGAAGGAGGCCGCCAAGGGCGAGCGCGAGGTGGAGTTCCCCGTGGTGGGGATCGGCGCCTCGGCCGGCGGGCTGGAGGCGTTCATTGCGCTGCTGAAGGCCCTGCCCGGCGATACCGGCATGGCCTTCGTGTTCGTGCAGCACTTCATGCCCGGGCACGTGAGCATGCTCTCGGACATCCTGGCCCGTGAAACCTCCATGCCCGCGGTGGACGTGGCCGACGGCATGGAGCTGTGGCCCGATCACCTCTACGTCCTGGCCGCTTACGGCAGCCTGTCTCTCGCCGGCAAGGCCCTGTGCCTGGCGGGCGCCCCGCAGGGGCGCGAGCGCCATATGCCCATCGACTTCTTCTTCCGGTCCCTGGCGGCCAGCCAGGGCAGCCGGGCTATCGGCATCGTGCTGTCGGGCACCGCCTCCGATGGTACGCTGGGGCTGAAGGCCATCAAGGCCGCCGGCGGCATCACCATGGCCCAGGACGAGACCTCGGCGCGCTACGACGGCATGCCCCGCAGCGCCATCGCCGCCGGTGCCGTCAACATCGTCCTCCCGCCCGCCAAGCTGGCCGGCGAGCTGGTGCGCATCGCCCGCCACCCCCACCTGCTGGAGCCCGAGGTCGCGCCCCGCACCGAGGCCGTAGTCCAGACCCAGGACCAGCTCAAGCGCATCTTCGCCCTGCTGGAGCGCCAATTCTCCACCGACTTTACCTATTACAAGCACAGCACCATACAGCGGCGCATCAACCGGCGCATGGTGGTGTGCAAGGTGGAGCGGCTCCAGGACTACGCGGAGTTGCTGGAAAAGAATCCCCAGGAGCTCGATACCCTTTACCACGATATTCTGATCAACGTCACGGGCTTTTTTCGAGAGCCCGAGGCGTTCACGTTTCTCGCCCAGAAGGTCTTTCCCGAGCTGATCAAGGATCGTCCGGCGGAGGCCGCGATCCGGGTATGGGTGCCGGGCTGCTCCACCGGCGAGGAGCCCTATTCCATCGCTATGGCGCTGAGCGAGTTCATGGAGCAGGCGGGCGTTCAGTTCCCCATGCAGATCTTCGCCACCGACATCGACGACCGCGCCATCGCCCAGGCGCGCGCCGCGATCTACCCGGAGAGCATGGCCCAGGACGTCACCGAGACCCGCCTGCGCCGCTTCTTTGTCAAGGTGAGCGGCGGTTACCAGGTGAACAAGGCGATTCGGGATTCCTGTGTGTTTTCCAACCACAACGTCGCCAAGGACCCGCCGTTCTCCAAGCTGGACCTGATCAGCTGCCGCAACCTGCTGATCTACCTGGGCCCGGTGCTGCAGAAGCGGGTGCTGCCCATCTTCCACTTCGCCCTCAAGCCCACGGGCTATCTGATGCTGGGCAGCGCCGAGTCCATCGGCGCGGCGGCCGACCTGTTCACGCTGATGGACAAGGGCGCGCGCGTCTATGCCAAGAAATCGGTGGAGACGCCCCTGCAGTTCGATTTCCGGCTGCCGCCGATCGCCCAGCCCATGCAGGTTCCCGCCGCCCGCCCGGCGGAGGAGCCCGTCGGCCCCGTCACGGCCCTGCACCGCGAGGCCGAGCGCCTGATCCTGCGCAAGTATGCCCCGCCGGGGGTAGTGATCGACGAGCGCATGCAGATCGCGGAGTTTCGCGGGCATACCGGGCCCTACCTGGAGCCGGCCCCGGGCCAGGCCAGCCTGAACCTGCTGAGCATGGCCCGCGAGGGCCTGGTGGCGAAGCTGCGCGCCGCGGTGACCCAGGCCATCGAGGAGGACAAGGAGGTGCGCCGAGAACGGCTGCGGACCATGTTCAACGGGGAGGGACGGCTGGTCAATCTCCAGGTCGTACCCCTCAGGCCCATCGACGAGCTGCGCTATTACCTGGTGCTGTTCGAGCCCGTGGAGGCGCCGCCGGCCCCGGCGACGGCCGACACACGGGCGGGCGAGGGGCACGCGGAAGAACCGGGCGAGATCGCCAGGCTGCGCCAGGAGCTGGTCGCCACCAAAGAGTATCTGCACTCGGTGATCGAGCAGCAGGAGCAGACCAACGAGGAGCTGCGCTGCGCCAACGAGGAGGTGCAGTCCGGCTACGAGGAGCTGCAGACGGTCAACGACGAGCTGGAGAACCGCAACGCCGAGCTCACCCGGATCAACGATGACATGCACAATCTCATCGGCAGCATCGAGCTGGCGCTGGTCATGGTGGGCGCGGACCTGCGGGTGCGCCGCTTCAACACCCGGGCCGAGGAGCTGCTGAACCTCATCGACACGGACGTAGGGCGGCCGATCACCGACATCCGCTCCAAGGTGGAGCTGCCCGAGCTGAGCGAGCTGGTGGCCGAGGCCGTGGACAAGGTCCGCAGCGTCGAGCGGGAAATCCATGACGAGGGCGGGCACTGGTACGCCATGCGCATCCACCCCTACCGTACCGTGGACAATCGCATCGACGGCGCCGTAGTCACCCTTTCGGATATCGATACCATGAAACGGGCCCTGGAGTCCGCCCAGGCGGCCCGTGACTTCGCCCAGGCGACGATCGCCGCCGTGCGCCACGCCATGCTGGCGCTGGACAAGGACCTGGTGGTGGTCACGGCCAGCTCGGCCTACCTGGAGCGCTTCGGCGTCACCGAGAAGAAAACCGTGGGCAACCTGGTCTACCGCATCGGCAACGGCCAATGGGCCATCCCCGAGCTGCGCGCCCGGCTCGAGCAGACCGTGAGCACGGGCGAGCCCTTCGACGACCTCCTGGTCGAGCACGAGTTCGAGAAGCTGGGGGCGCGCAGGATGTCGGTCAGTGGGCGCCGGATCGGCCCGGGGCTGGAGCGCGGGCCCCTGGTGCTGATGCAGATCGAGGACGTAACGAATTAGAGTGTAGGGAAATCGAGCGACAACCAACCCGATCTGTCGAGCCATGTCAGTCGAGGACACGCACGCACAAGATCCCCATCTCCCGGCCGTTGGCACCTATAACAGGCTGAGCGAGCCCGAGCTCAAGCGGCGCCTGAAGGACGAGCTGGCGGCGCTGGAGGGCGAGGGCGGCCACCGGGCCCGGCTGTTGCACGAGCTGGCCATCTACCAGATCGAGCTGGAGATGCAGAACCGTGAGCTGCGCAGCGCCCAGGCTGATCTCGAGGAGGCCCGGGACCGCTACGCCGACCTCTACGACAATGCTCCCGTGGGCTATGTCACCCTGGATCGTAAGGGCGTGATCTGCCAGATCAACGCGGCGGGGGCGCGGATGCTGCACTCCACGCCGCGCAAGCTGAACGAGAAGCCCTTCGGGGTCTTCGTCGCCCGCGACGATCTGCCCCGTTTCATGGCCCACGTGCGCAGGGTGTTCGCAACCGGCGAGCGGGTGGTGGACGAGCTCGCCCTGCGCTCCTTCAATGCCGACCAGGCCCAGGTGCGGCTGGAGAGCTTCATTCCCGACGGCGAGGCACGGCTCAAGGCCTTCTGCCGTACCGCCATCGTCGACATCAGCGAGCAAAGGCGCGCCGAGGCCGAGGCGGCCCGTCACCGCCAGGCCCTGGCTCACGCCGCACGGCTGGGTACCCTGGGAGAGATGGCCTCGGGCATCGCCCACGAGCTCAGCCAGCCCATCGCCGCCATCGTCGCCTATGCCGATTCCTACCGCCGTATGCAACAGAATGGGACCGCCGACGCGCAGGAGTGCCTCGCCGGCCTGGACAAGATCGCGGCGCAGGCCGAGCGCGCCGGCGAGATCTTGCAGCGCATCCGGCGTTTCGTGCGAAAGGAGCCGCCCGAGCGCGTGTACGAGGACATCCACCGCATCATCGGCGATGCGGTTGCCGTCGCCGAGGTGGAGCTGAGGGAGGCCAACGTGGAGGTGCGGGTGCACCCCCGGCGGCTGGTGCCCGCCGTACGGGTGGATCCCATCCAGATCGAGCAGGTGCTGGTGAACCTGATCCGCAACGCCGTGGAGGCCATCGTCGAGCACGGGGATGCGTCCGGATGGATCGCTATCGACGTGGCGGCGCTGCACCCGGGCTACGTGGAGGTCACCATCGAAGACAGCGGGCCGGGGATCTCGCAGGAGGTCGCCGAGGGCCTGTTCATGCCGTTTCACTCTACCCGGCCGGACGGGCTCGGGCTGGGGCTCTCGCTCAGCCGCACGCTGGTCGAGTCCCAGCGCGGGAGCCTTCGGGTGGAGCCCCGTGCCGGTGCGGGCGCCCTGTTCAAGCTGATCCTTCCCACGCACTGAGGGGCACTGCATGGATGCGAGAGAGCCAACGGTATTCATCGTCGACGACGACCCCGCCCTGCGCGACGCGCTGCACTCATTGCTGCGTTCCATGGGCCTGAAGGCCGAGGGCTTTCCGTCGGCCGACGCGTTTCTCCAGGCCTACATGCCGGGGCGCCCGGGCTGCCTGCTGCTGGACGTGCGCATGCCCGGCATGAGCGGGCTCGAGCTGCAAAAGCACCTGGCCGAGCAGGACAACCCCCTTCCCGTGATCCTGCTCACCGGCCACGGGGACGTCGCCATGGCCGTGGAGGCCATGCGGGTGGGCGCATTCGATTTCGTCGAGAAGCCCGTCAAGGACCAGGTGCTGCTGGACCGCGTGCACGCCTGCCTGCGCCAGGCGACCGAGGAGGAGCGCCGTGCCGGGGACCGCGTGCAGCTGCGCGAGCGCCTGGGCACGCTGACGCCCCGAGAGCGCGAGGTCGCGGCGGGCGTCGCCCAGGGCAAGGCCAGCAAGGTCATCGCCGCCGACCTGGGGATCAGCCCGCGCACCGTGGACGTGCACCGCTCGCGCATCATGGACAAGCTGGGCGTGCGCAGCTCCGCCGAGTTGGTGCGCCTGCTGCTCTCGGACGAGGCCCGGGGGGCGATCCCGAGAACTGACCGCGGGTCGAGAGACAAGTAAAAGGCAAAAGTCGAAAGGCAAAAAGCAAAAAGCGTACAGGGCGGCCTGCGGCCGCCGTGCCGGTCACGGCTCACAGCGCCGCGCAAGGCAATTCGAAGCGCCTTGCTACACGCATTGGGGTCAGGCTTGTATTATTGCATTTTTGTCTCGAGTAACCCGGCGGACGGTCGCGGCTGGAAAGCCGCTCCCGCTGGAGACTTACGGCAGGTGTCGAAAGCCGCGTGCGACATTCTTGTCGCGACAGAGGTTTCCTATCGGTTGGTCGCGGCCGGAAGGCCGCTCCCACTGAGAATTCACCGCGGGTGCTGAGGTTGGGGTGGGAGCAACATTCTTGTCGCGACAGATCGATTTCTTTGCAGTCTCTGCACCCCTGCGGGTCTCTGCCTTCCTCAACCGGCGCAAAGGAATAAGTCGATTTCCTTTGCGGCCTTTGCGCCTCTGCGTTGGGTTCTTCGTAGTTGATCTGGATTTCGTGTGCGTGACGGCGGGCTAACGCGAGCCGGAGGCGGTGCGCTCTTCCCCCTGGGCGAGGGAGGGCGGCAGAAACAGCGCCGGGTCGACCATGGCGCGGTTGAGGCTCACTGACCAGTGCAGGTGGGGGCCGGTGACCCGTCCGGTCATGCCCACCGTCCCCAGGGGCTGGCCACGCTCCACCGCCTCGCCGGTCTTCACGGCGATGGATTCCAGGTGGCAGTACATGGTGATTAGGCCGCGGCCGTGGTCGAGGAAGACGGTATTGCCATTGAAAAAGTAGTCGCCGGTGGCCACTACGCGGCCCTGGGCGGGGGCCTGCACCGGGGTGCCCTTGGCGGCGGCGATGTCCATGCCGCTGTGGGGCTTGCGGGGCTTGTCGTTGAAGAACCGGCGCAGGCCGAAGGAGCTACTGAACCGGCCCGTCACCGGCGCGTCGAAGTCGAGCTCCACATTCTGCGGCCGGCTCCACTCGGCGAGGGCCGCGTTGATCGCACGCCGATCGCGGCCGATACGCTCCAGGTCCCGGGCGTTGGGCGTGACCATGCGCTTGTTCTCGAGCGTGATGTGCTGGGTCGCGTACTGCTTGGCGCGTACCGTGAACAGACGGGTATGCTCGGCCCCGGCGGCGCCTCGTACGCGGATGCGATGGCGCCCCGGCTTGGCCGACAGCGGGATGCCGGCGACGGCCAGCCACTCGCCGTCCCCGCGCACCACCATCACGCGACGCTTGCCGTACCATGCCTCGGGGCGCTCGGCGCCGTCGCCCAGGGGCACGATGGCCACGCCGCCGGGCACCGGCTGGTGCGAGGGCAGGGCGGCGCCGATTTGCGGGATCAGCCAGAGCAGACCGACGAGGATCACCGGCAATGAATGTCTGAAGGAATGTCGGTAAGGCCCCATGGGCACGATCTTATCGTTCTTTGATTTCATCCACCGTGCACACTAACACACCCCGGGACAGTCTCGCCTGCACCCGCTCCCCCGGCCGCGTCTGTTGCGTATCGCGCAGGATGGTGCCGTCGGCCTCCCGGCTTACGATGGCATATCCGCGTTCCAGGGTGGCCAGGGGGCTGATGGTCTCCAGGGCCCGTCCCAATGCCGCCAGGCGCTGCTGGCGGCGTTCCAAATGCCGGCCCATGGCGGCGTCGAGCCGCCGGCCCAGGCTAGCACGGCGCTCGTCGAGCTGGTGCAGCCGCCCGGTGGGGATGTGGCGCTCCAGCCGGGCCACAGCCTGGCCCAGGCGTGCGCGCAAGTGGCGCACATGATTGCGCTGCGCCCGCTGCAGCCGCTGCTCCAGCTCGTCCAGGCGCTGGCCGTGCTGGCGCAGGCGCGCCCCCGGGTGCTGGCGCCGCAGCCGGCCCGCCAGCCAGTCGAGACGTTGGGCGGACTGGCCCAGGCGCCCGCGCAGGCCGCGCTCCAGGCGCCCGGCCTTCAGCCCCAGGGCGCGCAGCCAGTCCGCCTGGTCGGGACTGACGTGCTCGGCGGCCGCCGAGGGGGTCGGCGCCCGGTAGTCGGCGGCAAGGTCGGCGATGGTGAAGTCGACCTCGTGGCCCACGGCGGAGACCACGGGAAGGCGGCAGTCGAAGATGGCGCGCGCCACCGCCTCCTCGTTGAAGGCCCACAGGTCCTCGAGGGAGCCGCCGCCGCGGGTGACGATCAGCACGTCGCAGTCGCGGCGCTCGTCGGCCAGCCGGATGGCGGCGGCGATCTTTTGGGCCGCCCCCTCGCCCTGTACCGGCACGGGATAGATCAGCAAGGGCAGGGCCGGGAAGCGCCGGCGCAGCACGCTCAGGACATCGCGAATGGCGGCGCCGCTGGGGGAGGTGATCACCCCGATGCGACGTGGCAGGGCAGGAACGGGGCGCTTGTGCTCGGCCGCGAACAGCCCCTCGGCGGCGAGGCGCTCCTTGAGCTGCTCGAAGGCGCGGCGCAGCGCGCCGTCGCCGGCCTCCTCCATGTGCTCGACGATGAGCTGGAACTCGCCGCGGGCCTCGTACAGGCTGATGCGCGCGCGCACCAGCACCTGCATGCCGTCCGCGGGCCGGAAGCGCAGGTGCAGGTTGCGGTTGCGGAACATGGCGCAGCGCACCTGGGCGTTGGGGTCCTTGAGGCTGAAATAGAGGTGCCCGGAGGAGGGGCGGGCGAGATTGGACAGCTCGCCCTCGATCCACAGCAGGGGGAAGCTGCCTTCGACCAGGGCGCGCGCCTCCCGGTTGAGGCGAGACACTGTATAGATTTCCCGGGGGGCCGCTTGGGCCAAGGATTCGCCGTGCTCCATGACACCCTATGGTGACATAAAAAAGCCGGGACGGCCCCGGCTTTGTGCGCGGATTGATCGGCCGAGGCGGCTCAGAAGCGCGGGCCGGGCTTCTGCGCACGATTGTATTGGGCCTTGCCCAGCTCGGCCTGCCGCAGCGCACGCTCGGCCAGCGCCGCGGCCCGGTCGTAGTCGCCCTTGCGATGGGCCTTCTTGGCCGGCTGGATGAGCTTCTCGTGGGTGTGCAGCCAGGCGAATCCCAGCTCGTCGGCCTGTTGGCGCGCGGTGAGCGCTCGTTGGATCATCTCGCCGGCATCCTTCTTCGTGGCCGCATGGGCCCCAGCGGTGGTCAGCGCGACCAGCGCAACCGCGCAAGCAGTCCTTTTCATGGGTGCCTGCAAAAGTTGATGTCTATCTGGTTGTTTTTCATGAGGCGGGGTCCCGCCCTCGCGGGTCCCGGGACCATCCGATCCAGGCTAGCCAGTTTACCCGGACAGCGTCAAACCCTATAATACCGCGCACATATATCCCGTTGCGAAACAGTATTTTATTATCAAGAGCCGCCCCATGCGCATAGTCCAGGAAGCCCTTACCTTCGATGACGTTTTACTGCTGCCGGCCCGCTCCCGGGTGCTACCCAGGGAGGCCAGCCTGCAGACAAGCCTGACGCGGGCGATCCGACTCAATATCCCGCTGGTGTCCGCGGCTATGGACACCGTCACCGAGGCGCGGCTCGCCATCGCTCTGGCCCAGGAGGGCGGCTTGGGCATCGTGCACAAGAACATGTCGGTGGAGCAACAGGCCCAGGAAGTACGCAACGTGAAAAAGTTCGAGAGCGGGGTGATCAAGGAGCCGATCACGGTTTCTCCGGAGACCACTATCCGCGAGGTCATGGCCCTGACCCGGGCGCACCGCATCTCCGGCGTGCCGGTGGTGGACGGCGAGGATCTGGTGGGCATCGTCACCAACCGGGACCTGCGCTTCGAGACCCGGTTGGACGGCCCGGTCTCGAGCATCATGACCCCCAAGGAGCGCCTGGTCACCGTGCGCGAGGGCGCCGGCCGCGAAGAGGTGCAGGCGCTGCTGCACAAGCACCGCATCGAGAAGGTGCTGGTGGTCAACGAGCGGTTTCAGCTGCGCGGCATGATCACCGTGAAGGACATCCAGAAGGCCACCGACTTTCCCAACGCCTGCAAGGACGATTACGGCAGCCTGCGGGTGGGTGCGGCCGTGGGCACCGGCGCAGGGACAGAGGAGCGGGTGGATGCGCTGGTGGCGGCCGGTGTGGACGTGGTCGTCGTCGACACCGCCCACGGGCATTCCGAGGGCGTGCTCGAGCGAGTGCGCTGGGTCAAGCAGCACTATCCGGATGTCGAGGTGATGGGCGGCAACATCGCCACCGCCGAGGCCGCCCGCGACCTGGCCGACGCCGGCGCCGACGGGATCAAGGTGGGCATCGGCCCGGGGAGCATCTGCACCACGCGCATCGTTGCCGGGGTCGGCGTGCCCCAGATCAGCGCCATCGCCAACGTGGCCGAGGCCTTGAAGAATACCGGTGTGCCGCTGATCGCCGACGGCGGCATCCGTTTCTCCGGCGACATCGCCAAGGCCATCGCCGCCGGCGCCCATGCGGTGATGGTGGGCAGCCTGTTCGCCGGAACCGAGGAGGCGCCCGGCGAGGTGGAGCTCTACCAGGGTCGCTCTTACAAGTCCTATCGGGGTATGGGCTCCCTGGGGGCCATGCAGCATGGCTCCAGCGACCGGTATTTTCAGGAGGAGAGCACCGCCAATGTCAACAAGCTCGTGCCCGAGGGGATCGAGGGGCGCGTGCCCTACAAGGGCCCGCTGCTGAACATCGTGCACCAGCTCCTGGGCGGGCTGCGCTCCAGCATGGGCTACGTGGGCTGCAGTGACATCGAGGGGATGCGCACTCGGCCGGAGTTCGTGCGGGTGAGCAGCGCCGGGGTGCGCGAGAGCCACGTGCACGACGTGACCATCACCAAGGAAGCGCCCAACTACGGGCTGAGCGAGATCGACTAGCCTTCGCGGACCTAGCGGTCCCGCGCGAGACCCCCCGAGTGAAACCCCAGATCAATATCCATGCCGACCGCATCCTGATCCTGGACTTCGGCTCCCAGTACACCCAGCTGATCGCCCGGCGCGTGCGCGAGGGCGGGGTCTACTGCGAGATCTATCCCTGCGACGCCGAGCCAGAGGCGGTGCGCGCCTTCGCCCCGCGCGGCATCATCCTATCGGGCGGACCGGAGTCGGTCACGGCGCTGGAGACGCCGCGGGTGCCGCAGCTCGTGTTCGAGCTGGGCGTGCCGGTGCTGGGCATCTGCTACGGCATGCAGGCCATGGCCGCGCAGCTGGGCGGCGAGGTGGAGCCCGCCGCCCACCGCGAGTACGGCTATGCCCAGGTGCGCGCGCGGGGCCACTCCAAGCTGCTGCGCGACATCGAGGACCACGCCAGCCCCGAGGGCTACGGGCTGCTGGACGTGTGGATGAGCCACGGTGACCGGGTGGCGCGGCTGCCGGACGGGTTCAAGGTGATCGCGGCCACGGACCACGCCCCGCTGGCGGGCATGGCCGACGAGGCGCGCGGCTTCTACGGCCTGCAGTTCCACCCCGAGGTCACCCATACCCGCCAGGGCCAGCGTGTCATCAACCGCTTCATCCACGAGATTTGCGGCTGCGGGGCCCTGTGGACGCCGGGCAACATCATTCAGGATCATGTGGACCAGATCCGCGAGATGGTAGGGGAGGAGAACGTGCTGCTCGGCCTGTCGGGGGGCGTGGACTCCTCGGTGGTGGCCGCCCTGCTGCACAAGGCCATCGGCGATCAGCTCACCTGCGTGTTCGTCGACAACGGGCTGCTGCGCCTGCACGAGGGCGATCAGGTGATGGCCACCTTCGCCGAGCACATGGGCGTGCGCGTGCTGCGAGTGGACGCCGAGGCGCGCTTCCTGGGCGCGCTGGAGGGCGTGGCGGACCCCGAGCAGAAGCGCAAGATCATCGGCAATCTGTTCATCGAGGTGTTCGAGGAAGAGGCGGCAAAGCTGCAGAACGTGGAGTGGCTGGCCCAGGGGACCATCTACCCGGACGTGATCGAGTCGGCGGGCGCCAAGACGGGCAAGGCGCACGTGATCAAGTCCCACCACAACGTCGGCGGCCTGCCCGAGGACATGAAGCTCAAGCTGGTCGAGCCCCTGCGCGAGCTGTTCAAGGACGAGGTGCGCAAGATCGGCCTGGAGCTGGGGCTGCCCTCGGACATGGTGATGCGCCACCCCTTCCCAGGCCCCGGGCTGGGGGTGCGCATCCTGGGCGAGGTGCACAAGGAATACGCGGATCTGCTGCGCCAGGCCGACGCCATCTTCATCGAGGAGCTGCGCGCCAGCGGCTACTACGACAAGGTCAGCCAGGCCTTCGCCGTATTCCTGCCGGTGCGCTCCGTGGGCGTGATGGGCGACGGGCGGCGCTACGACTACGTCATCGCCCTGCGGGCGGTGGAGACGGTGGACTTCATGACCGCGCGCTGGGCCCACCTGCCCTATGAGCTGCTGGACCACGTCGCCCGGCGCATCATCAACGAGATCGCCGGCATCTCGCGCGTGACCTACGACATCTCCGGCAAGCCGCCGGCGACCATCGAGTGGGAGTGAGGCAGGGGTCGGAGCAAAGGACGGGGAAAGGTCCCAGGGGACCGGTAAATGGCACTTAGCGACGCCGAGTGGATGGCCCGCGCCCTCGAGCTCGCGCGCCGGGCGCAGGACGAGGGGGAAGTCCCGGTCGGCGCGGTGCTCGTGCGTAGCGATACCGCCATCGGCGAGGGCTGGAACCGCCCCGTCTCCAGCCGCGATCCCACCGCCCACGCCGAGATCATCGCCCTGCGCGATGCGGCGCGGCGCGAGGGCAACTACCGGCTGCCCGGCACCACTCTCTACGTCACCCTGGAGCCCTGTGCCATGTGCGCCGGGGCCATCGTCCACGCCCGCGTGCAAAGGGTGGTGTTCGGGGCCCGGGATCCCAAGACCGGGGCCGCCGGCACGGTGTTCGATCTCCTGGAATCGCCCCTGCACAACCACCGCGTCCAGTGCACCGGCGGGGTGCTGGAGGCCGAGTGCGGCGAGCTGCTGCGCGAGTTCTTTCGCCGGAGGCGGTGAGACCGAGTCCCTGCCGCGACAGCGTAGCGCGGCCCGCGCTCGGCGGCGGTCCAGGAACGCAGAGGGCGCAGGGGCGCAAAGACCGCGAAGAAATCGATTTGTCGCGACGAGAGCGTCGCTCGCCCCCGACTTGTGGCAGCGGCGCTCGATTCTCAGCGGGAGCGGCTTTCCAGCCGCGATTGACACGGCGGCCAAAGGCCGCGCTATCCCCTGTACACTTTTGCCTTTTGATCTGACACGGCGGTCACAGGCCGCCTTATGCACCAATCTTCGCCGCTTTCCCTAGAAGACGGGCGAGGTGAGGGAGCCGATCTCGACCTCGGGCATGGGGACCTGACGGTTTTCGCTCTCCGTGGCCCGGACCAGCAGGTCGTAGTAGCTGCGTATGTTCTCCACGTAGCGCACCGGCTCGCGCCCCCGCGCGTAGCCATAGCGCGTGCGCCTGTACCATTTCTTTTGGCTGAGCAGCGGCAGGGTCTGCTTGACGTCCACCCACTTGTCGGGGTCGCCGCCGCGCGTTTGCGTGAGCTTGCGCGCGTCTTCCAGGTGGCCGAAGCCGACGTTGTAGGCTGCCAGCGCCATCCAGGTGCGGTCCGGCTCGGGGATGCGCTCGGGGACCTTGCGCTTTACCTTGCGGAAATATTCGGCGCCGCCGAGGATGCTCTGGCTCGGATCCAGCCGGTTGTCGACGTCCAGCTGCCGCGCCGTGGGGAGCGTGAGCATCATGATGCCGCGCACGCCGGTGGGCGAGCGTGCGCGCGGGTTCCAGTGAGACTCCTGGTATCCCATCGCCGCGAGCAGCCGCCAGTCCAGATCGTTGTGCTCGCCGGCCTTTTCGAACACGGACCGGTATTCGGGCAGGCGCTGCTTGATCTGGCGCAGAAAGTGCCTCGTGCCCACATAGTCGAAGTCTTCCACGTGTCCGTAGTACCGTTCCACCAGCCGCTCCAGCTCGCCGTTATTGCGTACCTTTCGAAAGAAGCGCTCCAACTCAGCATACAGGCTGTTGTCCTCGCCGGGTGGCAGCGCCCATGCCAGGGGCTGTGGATCGGATAGGCCAAAGGCCACGCGCAGCTCGGGATAGAAGCGCCGGTTGAGGGCGATCTCATTGGAGTCGGCGACCGTATAGTCGACGAGCTGTTCCGAAACCAGATACAGCAGATCCTCGGCCTCCAGCTCCCGGTTGACCGACCATGTCAGCTGCGGGTGCTCGCCGGCCAGTTGCTCCAGCAGCTCCGCATGGCTGCTGCCGGCCACCACCTCGAGATGCCCCTCGGCCAGATCGCCGACGTTGCGCGGGCGCTGGCCGTTGCGGCGGTAGACGACCTGGGGCACGATCTCCTGGTAGATCGGTCCGAAGCGGACCCGTTCCCGGCGCTGCTCGGTGACCGTGAGTCCGGCGGCGGCCAGGTCGGCCTCGCCGCCGCCGATCATGGGCAATATCCGACCGAAGGTATCCGGGACGATCACCTTGAGCTCGACGCCGAGGTAGTCGGCAAAGCGCCGGGCCAGATCGTACTCCAGGCCCATCTCGCCCTCGGGGCCGATATAATAGGTGGTCGGGCTGTTGCGGGTGAGCACGCGCAACTCCCCGCGCTCTCGGATCCGCTCGAGCTGGGTCTTGGAGATGTCGTTGTGTGTGCACGCCGGTAGCTGGGCGAGCACGAGGATACCGATCAAGGCGCGCAAGTGGAATTCCCCCAATCCCGTTATCCTCCATTTTAGCCTCACCGAGCCCACTTCCGGCAATGCCGTACGTCGGCCGGCCAGTGGTCGCCACTCGTTCGGGGGCGTGTCCTTGAATGCGGTCTCGAAACCCGCTACGGTATGCGCCCTACGGGAAGGGTGCCGGAGTGGTCGAACGGGCTCGACTCGAAATCGAGTGACCCTTCACCGGGTCCGTGGGTTCGAATCCCACCCCTTCCGCCATTCAGGAAAAAGGGGCCGAGTAGCCCCCTCCTTCCACAATATTAACAATTATTTCAATAAGTTAGAAAAGCAATTCCCGGAAACCCCGCAAATCACTCTCCATCCAGGGAACCGCCCCTCGCCTCGGACACCCACTAGCCGTTTCCGGCTTGATATACTCAAGCGGTACCCGGGAAAGGCCCATTAACCGGCTATGAGACCGCCCAGCCAGGGGCGAGCAATGAGCGAGCCGATCAAAGCCATTGTGGCGCGAGCGACGTGGGATCCAGAAGCCTCGGTATGGGTCGCAACGAGCGATGACGTCCCCGGCTTGGTGGCCGAGGCCGAGACTGCGGAGGCGCTCGAGGCCAAGATCAAGGTGCTCATCCTGGAGCTACTCGTTGAGAACGGAGTACTGGCGAAATCAGAGCGCCAAGAAATCCCCTTCCACCTACACGCTGAACGAGATTCGGTCGCATATTGCTGCCAAGGATCGGCAGTGGCGGATTTCACTGGAGAGCTAAAAGCGATACTCGCTTGACACGGCTGCTACCGAAAACGCCAAGGACGCGGCGATCACGAAATCTGGTTCAGCCCTATCTGTCGGCGCTCCTTTCCCGTCGATGCCAAGATAAAATCGCGGCATACGGCCAACGAGATCCTAAAGCAAGCTGGGCTCGACAAGCAGCTTTAGGTCCGCTAGGTGGATCGGCCGTTGTTGGGTGTGCTCTCGAACCCCGCACTAACACTGCCCCCCAGCGCCCTAGTTGTAGGGTGGATAAGCACAGCGCATCCACCATTGCCGACATGGAATGTCGATGAGCGACTATCGCCGCGCAATCATCCCCGGCGGGGCGTTTTTCTTCCCGGTGGTCACCCAAGACCGTGCGTCCATCTTTTCAACGAGCCAGGGCGTGAAGGTCTTGCGCGCGGCATTTCGCAAGGCGCGAGCCCGCAAAACCTTTGCCATCGACGCGACGCTGGTGTTGCCGGATCACCTGCGCGGCATCTGGCGCTTGCCTGAGGGGATGGGGACGATTCCGGCCGCTGGCGCAAGATCAAGAAGGCGGTGTCGCGCGAGATCAGCCGGCGCACCAACGCACGCAACGAGCGCCTGGTGTGGCGGCGGCGTTTCTGGGAGCACGCCATCCGCGATGAGGAGGATTGGCGCCGGCATAGGGATTACATGCACTACAACCCGGTGAGAAATGCGGGCTGGCTTCGAGCGGTGCGTGATGCGGGGGTGGTACGAGGCGTCGTGGGGAGACGCAGAACCGGCAGACATCGCTGGCGTGGATTGCGGGTGATGGTGCCGTGCTCGAGATAGAGTAGTGAGCGGCGAGGTCCGGCGACGGACCACTCTGCGCCAAGGACCCTCCTGGAGTCGATCCAGCTTGCCTCGGTCTACGGTTGCCGCGTCGCCCAGGGCAGGCTACAGTGGCGGGTGTCCCGCAGCCCCATAACCTCATAAAAAGGCTGATAATAACCGCCGCAGCACGATGACGTTACGATAGTGATCAGCATCCTGCTCGTGGAGGACAATCCGGCGGACGCGCGTCTCGTGGAGCTCGCGCTGTCGCAGGTGTCCGACACGGAATACAGTGTGACCCATGTGGAGCGCCTCGGTCAGGCCACCGAGCGCCTGGCGGCGCAGGACTTCGACGCCGTTCTGCTGGACCTGTCCCTACCCGATTCCCACGGCCTGGACACCGTAAGGGAGATCCAGGCCGCCGATCGCGCCGTGCCCGTCGTCGTGCTGAGCGGGACGCTGGATGACGAGCTCGCCCTCGAGGCCGTGAAGCGCGGCGCCCAGGACTATTTGGTCAAAGGACAGGGAGACGGGTATCTCGTTTCCCGCGCGATCCGCTACTCCATCGAGCGCAGGCGCGGGGAGGAGGCACTGCGCGAGAGCGAACAAATGCTGGCCGCGGCCCAGCGGATCGCCCATGTGGGGAACTGGTTCTGGGAGATCCCCACGGGCCGCCTGTCCTGGTCCGACGAGGTCTATCGAATATTCGGTCTCACCCCGCAGGAGTTCCCGGTTACCTACCCGGGGTTTCTGGAGCGGGTGCATCCGAATGATCGGTCGCGAGTGGAGGATGCAATACAAGCCACCGTTGAGGAGCGCCGTCCCCATGCCATTGATTTCCGCATCCGGCGTCCCGACGGCACGGAGCGCATCGTGCAGGCGAGCGGGGAGGCGGAGCTCGGCCCCGCCGGTGATCCACTGCGCGTGATCGGCGCGGTTCAGGATATCACCGAGCGCAGGCGCGCCGAAGATCAGGTGCGCCGCGCACGCGATGAGCTGGAGCGGCGCGTCGACAAGCGCACCGCGCACCTGGAGCAGGCCAACCTGCGCCTGCAGCAGGAGGTCGCCCAGCGCCAGCGGGTGGAGGAGGTGCTGCGCAGGGAACGCGACTTCAGCAGCGCCGTGCTCGACACCGTGGGCGCCCTGGTGGTCGTGCTGGACCCGGAGGGGCAGATCGTGCGCTTCAATCGGACCTGCGAGCGCATGACTGGGATGTCCGCGGAGGACGTGAAGGGCCTGTACGTCTGGGACCTGTTCGTCCCCGAGGAGGACGTAGAGGGCGTGAAAAAGGTGTTCGACGAGCTCGCCTTCGGGCATTTTCCGAATACCCATGAGAATAGCTGGATCGTCAGGGGCGGCGAGGCCAGGCGCATCGCCTGGTCCAATACCGTGCTGCTGAACGAGCGCGGCAGCGTGGACTACGTCATTGCCACGGGCATCGACGTCACCGAGCAGCGGCTTTCCGAGAATGCGCTGCGCGAGAGCGAGCGCCAGCTTCGCCTGATCACCGACACGCTGCCCGTGCTGATCGCCTACGTGGATGCCTCGCGCCGCTTCCGCTTCAGCAACAAGGCCTTCGAGGAGTGGTTCGGCTACTCGCCCCAGGAAATCAACGGCCGGCACGAGCGCGACGTCGTGGGCGCCAAGGCCTACGAGGTCATCTTGCCCTACATCGAGCGCGCCCTGGCGGGCGAGCGCCAGGAGTTCGAGGCCAACGTGCCCTACGAGCGCGGCGGCGCGCGCTATGTGGGTGCCTCATACATCCCGGACCTGGGGGCGGACGGCGCGGCCCGCGGTTATTTCGCCCTGGTGACAGACATCACGGAGCGCAAGGAATCCGAGCACAAGAGCCGGCAGCGCATGCTGGAGCTGGCCCACGCCTCGCGTCTGAGCACCATGGGCGAGATGACTACCGAGATCGCCCATGAGCTGAATCAGCCCCTCACCGCCATCGCAAGCTTCAGCGACACCTGCCGGCGTTTGATGGATGCACCCGAATGGGACGAGGGCGACGTGCGCGAGGCCCTCGGCGAGATCTCCCGGCAGGCGCTGCGCGCCGGCAAGGTCATCAAGCGGCTGCGCAGCTTCGCGCGCAAGGAGACGTCCCGGCAGGCCCTCTTGAACCTCAACGACCTGGTGCTGGACCTGGCCTCGCTCACCGACGTGGAGGCTCGCTGGCATGGGGTGCAGGTGGTGCTGGAGCTGGCCGAAAAGCTGCCGCCGGTGCACGGGGACCAGGTGCTGCTCGAGCAGGTGATTTTGAACCTGATTCGCAACGCGATCGAAACCATGGCCAGCGAGGAGGCGGAGGAGCGCCGCCTCGAGATCTCCACCCGTGCCACCGAGCGCGGCACGGTCCAGGTCGCGGTGCGCGACAGCGGTCCTCCCTCGGACGCAAACGCGCTGAAAAAAGCCTTCGAGCCGTTCTATACCACCAAGTCCACGGGCGTGGGGATGGGGCTTGTCATCAGCCAGTCCATCATTCAGGCCCACGGCGGGCAGCTTTGGGCGCACCCCAACGCCGGGCACGGGGCCACGTTTGCCTTTGCGCTGCCCGTTGTCGAAGCAGAGGAGGAAGTGCGTGAAGCCTGAGGCAGTGATCTACGTTGTCGACGACGACGAGCCTATACGCAAGTCACTTCACCTGTTGATGAAATCGGCCGGGTACACCAGTCGGTGCTGTGCCTCGGCGCACGAGTTCCTGGAGTGCCATGATGCCTCGCGCCCGGGCTGTTTGGTCCTGGATGTGCGCATGCCGGGCATGAGCGGGTTGGAGCTGCAGGAGATGCTGCGCGAAACCGGGATCGCCATTCCGGTGATCATCATGACCGGGCACGGCGATATCCCCATGGCGGTGCGCGCGATGAAGGCGGGGGCCCTGGATTTCATCGAGAAGCCGTTCGACAATCAGCTGCTGCTGAACCGCATCGCGCAGGCCCTGGAAGAGGCGGCCGACGAGCGCGAGAGGTGGCAGGCCGCCATGGAGGCGGCCGAATTGCTGGACCGGCTGACGCCCCGCGAGCGGGAGACCATGGACCTGCTTGTGGAAGGCAAGCTCAACAAGCAGATCGCCGCCGACCTTGGCATCAGCGTGCGCACGGTGGAGGCGCACCGGGCCAAAATCATGGAAAAGCTCGACGCACGCTCGCTCTCCGACCTCGTCCGCCTGTCCATGCACGTTAGCTGATGGCGAATCGGTTTTCCTCGTCGTTGTCTTTGCAACAATCAGGTTGCCGCGACCCGGTCCGGGACCTGTGCCGGTCCGTGCTGTTTCCTACGTAGAACTACGAATAGCCCCGCCCGCGCTGCTCTTGCAATCCTGTGCGACTAATTGCTTCCGACTCGGCGGCTCGATGCAGCTTGGACACGCCGGAGACCAGCGGGCAGCCGGGGGGCTCGTCCTTCGATCAGTGCCCCTTCGTGTGCCGATTTCCTGTACCCTTCGCCCTGCTCGGCGTCCCCCGGACCCTCGTCTGGATGCCCGGACTGATAGCATAGAACTAAACCAATTCCACCCCGGTGCACGGCCTGCGGCCATTTAGTACCATGAGCGAATCGTATAGCGACAAGGGCTCCGCGGCGTGGGCCGACTTCGAGCGTTTTTTCCACCAGGTGTTGGAGGCCGCGCCCGACGCAATGGTTGTCGTCGACAATGGGGGGCGCATCGTCTTGGTTAATCACATGGCCGAGCGCATGCTTGGCTATTCCCGCAGCGAGCTCGTGGGCCAGCCCGTGGAGATGCTGGTGCCCGAGCGCTTCCGGCGCCGTCACCCCCGGCACCGTGACGCCTACGGGCGCGACCCGCGGCCCCGCTATATGGGCGAGGGGCGGGAGCTGTCCGCCCGGCGAAAAGACGGGACGGAGCTGCCGGTGGAGCTCAGCCTGATCCCGGTGCATGCGGAGGGCCAGCAGCTCGTGACGGTCGGGGTCCGCGACGTTACCGAGCGGCACCGGGTTCGAGAGACGCTGGAGCATCACGCTCGAGAGCTCGAGCGCTCCAACGCCGAGCTGGAGCAGTTCGCCTACGTCGCCTCCCACGACCTGCAGGAGCCGCTGCGCATGGTGGCCAGTTACGCCCAGCTTCTGCAGCGCCGCTACATGGACCGGTTGGACGAGGACGCGCAGGAGTTCATCGGATACATGGTGGACGGCGCCACGCATATGCAGGACCTGATCAATGATCTGCTGGCGTACTCGCGGGTGGGCACCCGGGGCAAGCCGTTTTCGGTTACGCGCGCCAGCATGGCGGTCCAGCGGGCGCTGGGAAATCTGCACCGGCTCATCGAGGATTCGGGCGCGAAGGCGATCGTGGGCGAGCTTCCGGAGCTGGTGGCCGACGAGGCCCAGCTCGTCCAGCTGTTCCAGAACCTGATCGGCAACGGGATCAAGTTCCGCGGCGAGGCCCCGCCGGTGGTCCGTGTTGGCTGCGAGCGGGGCGATGGCGAGTTTCGGTTCTACGTTCGAGACGACGGGATCGGGATCGATCCCAAGTTCGCCGAGCGTGTCTTTTTGCTGTTCCAGCGGCTGCACGGGAAGAGGGAGTACCCGGGTACCGGCATCGGCCTTGCGATCTGCAAGAGGATCGTGGAGCGTCATGCCGGGCGCATCTGGGTGGAGTCGCGACCGGGGTCGGGCTCGACCTTCTGGTTCACCATCCCGTACAGGCCGCCGGGACAGTCCAACGGGGAGATAAGATCGTGATGGCGGTAGCGGAGTCTTTCGGGTTGATCGATATATTGCTGGTGGAAGACAACCCGGGCGATGTGCGTCTGACGCAGGAGGCCCTCAAGGAGGCCAAGGTGCGTAATCGCCTGCACGTCGTGGAGGACGGCGTCGCGGCGATGGAGTTCCTGCGCCAGGAGGGTGAGTACCAGAGCATGCCGAAGCCGGACCTCATTTTGTTGGACCTCAATCTCCCCAAGAAAGACGGACGGGAGGTCCTCGAGGAGATCAAGCAGGATCCGTCCTTGATGCGCATCCCGGTGGTGGTGTTGACCACGTCGCAGGCCGAGGAGGACATCGTTCGCTCCTATGACCTGCACGCGAACTGCTACGTCACCAAGCCCGTAGACCTGGATCAATTCATCAACATCGTCAAGAGCATCGAAGATTTCTGGCTGACGATCGTGAAGCTGCCCAGCGAGTAGCCCGCCCTGCGTCGGAACCGTGCCCGTGAGCATCAACGTACTACTGATCGAGGACAATCCGGGGGATGCACGCCTGGTGCAGGAGATGCTGCGGGATCCCGGTGCCGTGGCCTGCAGCCTCGTCCATGTGTCACAGCTTGGCGACGGGCTCGATCTGCTGGAGCGCGAGTGCTTCGACGTCCTGTTGCTGGATCTGTCGCTGCCGGATGCCCGTGGCATCGAGTCTTTGGAAGCGGTTCAACATGCCGCGCCGAGTCTTCCGGTCGTGATACTGAGCGGCCAAAAAGACGACGAGGTCGCGCTCAAGGCGGTGCAGTCCGGCGCCCAGGACTATCTGGTGAAGGGCCAGGGAGATACGCGGATGCTGCTGCGGGCCATGCGCCACGCCATCGAGCGCAAGCACAGCGAGCAGCGCCTGAGCTACCTGGCCCAATACGACGTGCTCACGGGGCTGCCCAACCGCGTCTTGCTCGAGGATCGGCTGACCAAGGCGCTGGATCAGGCACGGCGCAAGGGCGAGGTGCTGGCCCTGCTGTATCTGGATCTCGACAACTTCAAGGACATCAACGATTCCCTGGGGCACGACGCGGGCGACGGCCTGCTGCAGTCGGTGGCCGAGCGGCTCGGGCAGTGCGTGCGCGGACAGGATACGGTGGCGCGCCTTGCGGGGGACGAATTCGTCATCCTGCTCACGGGGCTCACCGAGCCGGCAGCGGCGGCTCATGTGGCCCAGAAGGCGCTGGACGCGCTTTCAGCCGGTCACTCAATCGCCGGTCGGGACGTCACTGCGACGGCGAGCGTCGGCATCGCCTCCTATCCCGAGTCCGGCGAAGACGCCGATAGCCTGCGGCGCAACGCGGACATTGCCCTGTACCGGGCGAAGGGTCGAGGCGGGGGCGTCTTTCAGTTCTACAATCCGGACACGAACGCCGCGGCTGGCGAGCGCAGGATGATGATCGAGAAGATGCGCCGCGCGTGGGAGCAGAACGAGTTCGTCTTGTTCTATCAGCCGCAGCTCGACCTGCGTAGGGGTCGCGTGACGGGGATGGAGGCCCTGCTGCGCTGGCGTCACCCCGACCACGGCGTGCTGCCGGCGGCCCGCTTCATTGACCTCATGGAGGAGACCGGGCTGATCCTGCCGGTGGGCGAATGGGTGCTGCAGATGGCATGCGGGCACGCCCTGGGGTGGCAGGCATCGGGGGCGGGGCCCGTCCGTGTTTCCGTCAACCTGTCCGACCGCCAGTTCCGCAGAAAGGACCTGGTGTGGATGGTGGCGCGCGTGCTCGTCGAAACCGGTCTCGAGCCCGCCTGTCTGCACCTCGAGGTGAGTGAGAGCGTGCTCGTTGGAGACCGGACGCATGCCATGGGAACACTGGATACCCTGCGCCGGATGGGCGTGCGGGCGTCGGTGGACAACTTTGGCAGCGGTGTCTGTGCGCTGGGAGGCCTGCGCGAGCTCCCGGTGGAGGCGCTGAACCTGGACCGATCGTTTGCCCACAACTTGTCCGAGGAGCCGGCGGAGGCCGAGATCGCATCGGCGCTGGTGGCCCTTGGGCACGGTCTGCAGCTCAAGGTGCTCGCCGAGGGCGTTGAGAGCGAGCGCGAGCTCGGCCTGCTGCGCGACTCGGGGTGCGATCTCGTGCAGGGCAATCTCATCAGCGAGCCGGTCCCGGCCGATGCCTGCGCGCAGTGGCTCCGTGGCCTCGAGCAAAGAAGCCTCGTGTTTCTCGCCGCGGACAATTGAGGTATCGAAGGCGCGAGCGAAGATAAGGCAACGGTCAAAATGCAGCACGCAAATTGTGGAGCCGGCAGCGCATAGTCTGGAGAGGGCGGCCTGTGGCCGCCGTTCCCGTAGGTTCGTGCGATGACATGTGCGGCGGGCACAGCCCGCCCTATGGACTCAAAGCAGGGGTGGGAGCGACATTCTTGTCGCGACAATTTCTCGGTTTCCTTTGCGCTCTCTGCGCCTCCGCGTGCTCCGCGTTCCACGACCGGCGTTGGACAAAGCCGGAACGCGATCCGAGACCACCGTACCCACGGGTCCGATCAGCTCAACTCCCAGCAGCGCAGCGCCCAGTCCTTGCCGCGGGCGGCAAGCGCCGCGACGAAGCTAGGGATCGCGGGCAGGTCGTGCAGCTCCCAATCTGCGGCGAGGATATCCGGCGTCATCGGCCACCACGACAGGCGGTCGGGGTCGAGGCTGACCCTGAGGCGCCGCAGGTTCACGGTAATCCCCAGGCCCATGGCCTTCACCAGTGCCTCCTTGCGGGTCCAGGCCCTGAGAAACCCGGCGGGGCGCTCGGCCGGCGGCAGGCCCTGCAGCTCGGCCACCTCGGGCGGCGTGAAGAAACGCTCGGCCAGGCGGGTGGGATCGAAGCGCCGCTGCAGGGATTCCAGGTCCACGCCCACCTCGCATACTCGGCTTACGGCCAGCAGGGCACGCCGCGCCGAGTGCGAGAGATTGAAATGCAGCGAGGCGGGCGGCGCGGCGAGCACGGGCTTGCCGTGCGGGCCGTACTCGAGCGCCAGGCGCGCCGGGTCGCTGTCGAGGTAGTGCCCGAGGATGCGCCGCGTGGTGGCGTGGGCCACTACGTAGCGCTCGCGTTCGATCCCTGGATGCAGGCGCCCGGCACGGGCCTGCTGCCGCTCGTCGAGCAGCGGGATGAGGGCATCGACGGTGCGCGACGAGGTCTCGAGGCCGAAGGACCAGACATGAACCTCGTGCGGCCCAAGCAGCGGGGGCGCATTTGTAAGCTGCTCCGCAACGGCAGCCCATTCGAGGGAAGCGGTCACACGGGGAACCTCGACTGTAAGTCGTGGAATGGCTTTTCAGATTGTATAAGACCGCGCCCGGGGGGGGCAGCGCGCGACCTACAACGCAGCGCCCCGTCAATCACAGGCCGGACCGTTTGCGTGGTTCGTGGTTCTGGGGTACCCTTTCGCGCCTGCACCGCCAGGGTGCCTAAGGGTGCCGGCGGCGAATTCGGAGAGGTGTCCGAGCGGTCGAAGGAGCACGCCTGGAAAGTGTGTGTAGGGTAACCCCCTACCGAGGGTTCGAATCCCTCCCTCTCCGCCACGTTGTAAGGGCCGGCGACGCCGACCCTGGAAATAGATTGACTGAGGGAGGGATTCGAACCCGAGGTTTTCGGATTGGCCGGTTCGACAACCGGGCGAAGCCCGGTTGAACGACGGCGCGACGCGCGAGCGGAGCGACGGCGGCCCCGAAGGGGCGAGGCCCGCAGGGCCGAGTAATCCCTCCTTCTCCGCTATCCAAGTAGCTCGTAGCTGGTGGCGAGGGGGTGGCCCGAATGTGTGAATGCGCCTAGCGGGGGTAGGGGCTTGCATGCGCGATGTCTGGGCGCCTGTGGCCGCAGGGCCTTGGCCGCGATGCTCGAGCCCAGCCACTCGCTACAATCTCAATGGTGGCCCGCATTGGTCCCCCGCAACGACAAGCTGTGAACCCCGCCAGGCCCGGAAGGGAGCAACGGTAACAGTGGACTCGTGTGCCGGGGTGCGGCTGGTGCGGGCTGCCTCCTATCTAGTGGACAGTGGACAGGGACAGGGGTGCTTCAGGCGCCGCTAGCTACGTTATACTCTTGATTCCTGTCTACTGTTCACTGCCCGCTGTCTACTAGCCAAGTGGGTCCCTCCGGCGCGCCAGTCAGGTTATACTTGTGACCCCTGTCGACTGTTCACTGTTTACTAATCAATGAGCTATCAGGTCCTAGCGCGCAAGTGGCGCCCGCGCAATTTCCAGCAGATGGTGGGTCAGGAGCACGTGCTGCGCGCCCTGGTCAACGCCCTGGACCACGACCGCATCCACCACGCCTTTCTGTTCACCGGGACCCGGGGGGTGGGAAAGACCACCCTGGCACGTATCTTGGCCAAGTCCCTGAATTGCGAGCGGGGTGTTGGCTCCAGCCCCTGCGGCGAGTGCGCCGCCTGCCGGGAGATCGACGAGGGGCGCTTCGTCGACCTGATCGAGGTGGATGCGGCCTCGCGCACCAAGGTGGAAGACACCCGGGAGCTGCTGGAGAACGTCCAGTACGCGCCCACCCGGGGTCGCTACAAGGTGTACCTGGTAGACGAGGTGCACATGCTGTCGGACCACAGCTTCAACGCCCTGCTCAAGACGCTGGAAGAGCCGCCGCCCCACGTGAAGTTCCTGCTGGCGACCACGGACCCCCAGAAGCTGCCGGTCACGATTCTGTCGCGCTGCCTGCAGTTCAATCTCAAGCCCCTGCCGGCGAAGCTGATTTCCGGGCACCTGGCCTCCATCCTGGACCAGGAAGCGGTGGGCTACGACGCTGCAGCGTTGGCCGAGATCGCACGGGCCGCCGACGGCAGCATGCGCGACGCCCTGAGCCTGCTGGATCAGGCCATCGCCCACGGCGGCGGCCGGCTGGTCGAGGCCGAGGTGCGCGAGCTGCTCGGCACCATAGAGCGCGGCCACGTGGTGGCCATCCTGAAGGCCTTGGCCGCCGGCGACGGGCACAAGCTGCTGGAGCAGGTGGAGCAGCTGGCCGAGCGGGCGCCCGATTTCTTGGGCGTGCTGGCCGAGCTGTTGTCGCTGCTGCACCGGGTGGCCCTGGCGCAGACCGTCCCGGAGGCGGTGGACGACAGCCTGGGCGATCGGGAGGTGGTTCGGGAGCTGGCCGCGGTCGTTTCGCCGGAGGACGTGCAACTTTTTTATCAGATCGGCCTGCTGGGCCGGCGCGATCTGCCCCTCGCGCCCGATGCGCGCAGCGGCCTGGAGATGGTGCTGCTGCGCATGCTGGCGTTTCGCCCGCTCCAGCCGGGGGAGATGGCCCCGCCGCGGCCCATGCCGCCGCGCGGATCCGAGGCCGCCGTACCCGATGCGCCGGCCCCCCCAGCGACCTCGGAGACGGCTGCGGGGACGGCCCCGGACGGTGGCGGCTGGGAGTCCGTGGTGGAGACTCTGGGGCTCAGGGGCGCCGCCCGCGAGCTGGCGGTGAACAGCGTCCTCCAGGGGCGCGATGAGGCCCGGGTGTACCTGGTGCTCGATCCCGCCTGCGAGCAGCTCGCCAGCGGCGGGGCGCGGCAGCGTCTGGAGCAGGCCCTGCAGCGGTACTACCAGGCCCCGCTGAAACTGGACATTCGTATCGAAAAGCCGGCCGCGGAGACGCCCGCCATGGGCCGGGTGCGCCAGCAGCAGGAGCGTCATCAACAGGCGGTGCATTCCATCGAGCAGGACGCCGTAGTGCGCGATCTCCAGGAGGTCTTCGACGCCGAGGTGCGCCCCGAGCTTATCCAACCGGTGGAGCGCTGAGGCGCGCTGCCTGCGTCGCGGTCCGAGTCAGCAACAGACCCTAAAGAGGATATCGTTATGAAAGGCGGCCTTGGCAACTTGATGAAACAGGCCCAGAAGATGCAGGAGGACATGCAGAAGGCTCAGGAAGAGCTGGCGAACATGGAGATCACCGGGCAATCCGGCGGCGGGCTGGTCAGCGTGGTCATGAACGGCCGGCACCAGGTCAAGCGGGTGTCCATCGACGACAGCCTGCTCGAAGAAGACCGGGACATGCTCGAGGACATGATCGCCGCGGCGATCAATGACGCGGTGCAGAAGGTCGAGCGGACTTCCCAAGAGAAGATGTCCTCCTTGACGGCGGGCCTGCCCCTGCCCCCGGGGATGAAGCTGTTCTGAGATGAGCTACTCGCCGCTGATCGATCGGCTGATCGAAACGCTGCGCTGCCTGCCCGGGGTGGGGCCGAAGTCGGCCCAGCGCATGGCCTTCCACCTGCTGGAGCGCAATCGGGACGGCGGGCGGGCGCTGGCCGCGGCGCTGAGCGAGGCCATGGAGGGAATCGGCCATTGCCGGACATGCCGCACCCTGAGCGAGGAGGAGGACTGCACTCTGTGTGCCAGCGCCAACCGCGATCGTTCCCAGCTGTGTGTCGTGGAAACCCCGGCCGACGTGCAGGTAATCGAAAAGGCAACGGGGTATCGCGGTCTGTATTTCGTGCTCATGGGCCACTTGTCGCCACTGGACGGCATTGGCCCCGAGGAGCTCGGCATGGAGCGCCTGCTGGCCCGTCTGGATTCGGGCGAGGTGCAAGAGGTGATCCTGGCCACGAACACCACGGTGGAGGGCGAGGCCACGGCACACTACATCAGTGAGGCCGCGCGGTCCCGCGACATCCGTGCCACGCGCCTGGCCCACGGCGTTCCCATGGGCGGTGAGCTGGAGTATCTGGACGGGGGTACGCTGTCCCACGCCTTCGCCGATCGGCGTGAGCTCTAGGCGGCAGGCCTTCGGCCTTGTGCTAGGGTGATAGGCAAACTGCCCCCTGCACCTGGCGACGTCCAATAACCTACCTGAAATCGTCGGCCTGCCCGTGCCTGCGGAGAAGGAGTCGGAGATGGCGGATTGTGTTTTTTGCAAGATGGTCGCCGGGGAGATCAACCCGGACGTGGTGTACGAGGACGAAGAAGTGCTGGCGTTTCGCGATGTCAACCCCCAGGCCCCGGTACACGTGCTGGTGGTCCCGCGCCGGCACATCGCGACGCTGAACGACGTCACCGAGGCGGAGGCCCCCTTAATCGGGCGGCTCTATCTTGCCGCCAAGACGGTGGCCGAGCACGAGGGTATCGCCGAGCGCGGCTACCGTACCTTGATCAACTGCAATCCCGAAGCCGGGCAGAGCGTCTTCCACCTGCACCTGCACGTGCTCGGCGGCCGGCCCATGCACTGGCCGCCGGGCTAGGGCTCGAACCGACCTGCCCGGGAGACAGGCGGGGCGGAAGAAAGTTCAAAAGTCAAAATGCAAAATGCCAGAAACTGAGTGGTAGCGACATTCTCGTCGCGATCGGAATCGCTGCAAGGCAGGATTGCGGCTTTTGGCGCCACTCCCACCGGTGCCAAATCACGGGGTAGAACCGCCGCTACGAGGCGCGATCCGTTTGCCTGCCGGCGGTCGGTCGCGGCGGGAACGCCGCTCCTGCCGAGACTTGACCGCCGGTGCCACCAGTACAGTGGGACCGACATTCTTGTCGCGACAAATCGATTTCCCTGCGTTTTTCAAACGGTGTTGACCGTGGCTCGTAGCGCCGCTCCCACTGCGCTTCCCGCCTCATCGCTCCCGGTCTTCGGCGTCGGCCAGGATGCGCCGGTAGCTTTCATAGCGCCGCGCGTCGATTGCGCCGCGTTCGACGGCCTCGCGCACGGCGCATCCCGGCTCCACGGTATGGGAGCAGTCGCTGAAACGACATTGACCGAGCAGCCCGCGGAGCTCCACGAACGCATGGGCGACATGCCCCGGATCGATGTGCCATACGGCGAAATCGCGCACCCCCGGCGAGTCGATGAGATCGCCGCCGAACGGAAGGTGATACAGGATCGCGGTGCTGGTGGTATGCCGTCCGTGTTGGGTCTCGGTGAGCTCGCCGATGCGAATATCGCGCTCCGGCAGTAGCACCTTGGCCAGCGACGACTTGCCCACGCCCGATTGGCCGACCAGGATGCTGGCGTGCCCGGTCAGCATCTCCTCGAGTCGCTCTATGCCCTCTTCGGATTTGGCGCTGGTGATAAGGAGCTCGTAGCCGATGCGCGTATACGTCGCGAATCGCTCCGCCAGGTCCGCGCGCTCCTCCGCGTCTACCAGATCGGCCTTGTTCAGCACGATGAGCGGCCGGATCTCGATGCTCTCCGCGGCTACCAGGTAGCGGTCGATGAGAAACTGATCCGGCGCCGGTCGAAGCGCCGCCATCACGACGATGCGGTCCAGGTTGGCGGCCAGAGGCCGGGTGCCGCCGCGCGGCTGGGGGCGCGCCAGGAGCGAGCGGCGCGGCAGGCGGCCGGTGACCACGCCCTCGCCGGGCGATGCGGGCTGCCACTGCACTCGGTCGCCGCACACCAGATCCCCGACTCGGCGGCGCGTGGTGCAGCGTATCCGCCGGCCGCTGCCGTCCTCGACCGTGATTGCGGCACCGTGGTGCGCAATCACCAGGCCGGGTCGATCCGGGCCCGATCGGGAAGGATCATGCGAATAATCTGCGCTGTGAACATGGCGCCGGTTGCGTGTGGCTCGTCCCATCTACTGCACGAGCTCCCCTACGTTCTCAACCCGCTGCTGCGTCGGCGTGACAAATGCGGGTTAGGTTAGCAGCGCATCGGCTTTCGCGGCACAGATGAAATCGTTCTCCGACAATCCGCCCAGCGCATGGGTGGTGAAGTGCACGATACAGCGCTTATAGCTCACCTCCAGGTCCGGATGGTGATCCTCCTGGTTGGCGATCCAGGCAAGAGCGTTGACGAAGGCCATGGTGTGATAGAAGTTCTTGAACTCGAATCCCCGCGTGATGCGTTTGCCGTCCTCTTCGACACCCCAATCCGGGTGCAGCTCCTTGCGGAGCTCGGCGATGAGGCCGGCGGGCAACGGCTCGCCGCCCTTTTGCGGAGGGGTACAGTGTCTGCTGCTCAGATCGGTCATTGCTGCCTCCCCAACGGTTCGGTGGATGGAGAATGCGCCGGCGTTCCGGGGCGATACAGCCTTGCGTACCTAGAGCAGGTGACCTCCTTCGCTCACGCGCTCGTCCTCGCCGCCGGCGGTGCCCGTAGGTGACGGATGCGAATCGGGGCCGGTGGATGGGAATCGTAGAAGCGCGAGTACAGCGGGTCAGGGGTCAAGGTGCTCGCGTTCTCCTGGTAGAGCTTGACCAGTGCGCGAACCAGCGTGTCGGAATCGCGATGGCGCACTGCGTATTCGTCGGCCTCGAACTCCTGGCGGCGCGACAGCGCCGAGAGCGCCGGGGTGAGCAGGAAGCCGAACAGGGGCGCCAGCCAGACGAAGAGCAGCAGTGCCGCGTGATCGGAGGGCGTGTCCACACCGAGCCCGGCGTAGAACCAGGGCTCGCCGATCACCCAGCCCAGCACCGCCAGGCCGAGCAGGCTGATCAGACCAAGCCAGACCAGCCGCTTGGCCACGTGGTGCAAGCGAAAGTGGCCCAGCTCGTGGGCGAGCACGGCCTCGATCTCTTCGGCCTCCAGTTGGCGCACCAGGGTGTCGAAGAATACGATGCGCTTGTTGCTGCCCAGTCCCGTGAAATAGGCATTGCCATGGGCCGAGCGCCGCGAGCCGTCCATGACGAAGATGCCGTCGCTCTGAAAGCCGCACTGGTGGAGCAGCCGTTCGATGCGCTGGCGCAGCGCCTCGTCCTGCAGCGGCTCGAAGCGATTGAAGAGGGGGGCGATGAAGGCGGGATACGCCCACATCATCAGCAGACTGAACCCGAACCAGACCAGCCAGACATACAGCCACCACTCCGGCCCGGAGATGTCCATGATCCACAGCACAAGCCACGCGAGCGGGCCGCCCAGCGCGACCAGGAGCAGGCCGCCCTTGAGCAGGTCGCCCATGAACGTGGCCGCCGTGGTGCGGTTGAATCCGAAGCGTTGCTCGATGCCGAAGGTTCGATAGGCAGAGAAGGGCAGCTCCAGCAGCGAGGTGATGAGCAGCGCGCTGAGCAGCACGCCCGTGCCGATCGTGATCGGCCCCAGCCCGGCGCCGCGCCAGGCGCCGTCCAAGAGCTCCAGCCCCCCGCCCAGGGTCCACCCGAGCAGAAGCAGCCCGCCGTAAACCGCGTCGACCATCCCCAGGCGCGTACGGGCCACGCAGTAGTCCGCCGCCTTCTGGTGGGTGTCCAGGGAAATCCGGTCCCGGAACGCCTCGGGAACCTGACCGCGGTGAGCGCGAACGTAACGCAGATGGCGCAGCCCCAGCCAGGACTGCAGGGTGACGGTGACGGCGAGCACAGTCAGGAACAGATAGGTGAAAAAGCTCATATGCGCAAAGTGTGTTAGGCTTACGTGCCCAGGTGGTCGGGTCACATTATAGTTGCTAGGCTGGTCTCAATGTAACCGGCCGGTGGCGGGCAACCCGGAAAAGTCTCCGTCTATTCGCAGGTCACTATGGCGCAGGATCCCAACAATCTCATATGGATCGACCTGGAGATGACCGGGCTCGATACACAGAACGACTCGATCATCGAGATCGCCACGCTGATCACCGATGCGCACCTCAACGTGGTTGCCGACGGTCCCGTGCTGGCCGTGCACCAGAGTGATGCGGTTCTCGAGGGAATGGATGACTGGAACAAGAACCAGCACATGCAGTCCGGCCTGTTGGGGCGCGTGCGCGCCAGCAACATCCACGAGCGCGAGGCCGAGCATCAGACCCTGGCCTTCCTGGAGCAGTACGTGCCCGCGGGCGTTTCGCCGATGTGCGGCAACAGCATCTGCCAGGACCGGCGTTTCCTCGCCCGTTACATGCCCGAGCTGGAGCGCTACTTCCACTATCGGAACCTGGACGTCAGCTCGATCAAGGAGCTGGCCCGGCGCTGGTACCCGCAGCTCACCGAGGGCTTCCAGAAAAAGTCCTCCCACCTGGCGATGGACGATATTTACGATTCCATCCGCGAGCTGCAGTACTACCGCGAGCACTTGTTCCGTTGGCCCGCGTGACTCACCAGACGGCCGACCCGCCATTGAATGGTCTGTGCCTTTCTTGGCGTGTTCTGCGCCTTCGCGCTGGGCCGTTGAATATCGATCATGACCGAAGCGGCTTGCACCGAAGATTGAGTGGCGGTAGCAGCGCCGCTATGAGGCGCGATCCGTTTGCCTGCCCGCGGCCGGTCGCGGAAGGAACGCCGCCCACCGGGAATCAAGCATCGGCGCTACAAGTGGGATGAGAGCGACATTCCTGTCGCGATCGGAATTGCAGCAAGGCAGGAACGCGGCTCACGGCGCCGCTCCTACCGGCGCCCGCCGTCAGCGATCGGATGAAGAATCAACGCACGAACCGTGCTCTTCGACCGGCGTGGAGCAAGCTGGTTTCCTTCGCACCTCTGCGAGAGCATCGCTCGATTCCTCCTCGCCGGCCTGGACAGCACGAGCGGCGCACCGGCCGCCCCCTCGCGGGCTCACTGCTCCTGGTAGATCCAGCTGCGGCGGATCATCCACTTCTCGACCTCCACGGCCACCAGCACCACCCAGGGCAGAATCAGGCAGATCACGAGCTCGGAGAGGGGCAGCGGGTCGGTCTTGAAGATGGGGTTGAGGAACGGCACGTAGATCGTGGCCAGCTGCAGTAGCAGGGTGAGCACGACTGCGCCCAGCAGCGCGGGATTGGACCACAGGCCGAGGGAGAACAAGGACTCGTGCTCGGAGCGGATCACCAGCACGTGCACTAGCTGGGACAGGGTGAGCACGGTGAACACCATGGTCTGCCAATGCTGCGAGCCGCCGTGTATGGCCCAGGCCTGGGTGAGGATGGAAAGCCCCCCGATCAGCACCCCCACCCAGAGGATGTGCTGCCACATGCCGTGGGCGAACAAGCTTTCCCTCGGGGGGCGCGGCGCGCGCTGCATTAGCCCGTGCTCCTCGGGCTCGACGGCCAGGGCCAGTCCCGGCAGTCCGTCGGTGACCAGGTTGATCCACAGGATGTGGATGGGCAGCAGCGGGATCGGCAGGCCCAGGAACGGCGCCAGGAACAGCGTCCAGATCTCCCCGGCGTTGCTGGTCATGGTGTATTTGACGAACTTGCGGATGTTGTCGTAGATGCGCCGGCCCTCGCGCACCGCGGCCACGATGGTGGCGAAGTTGTCGTCCAGCAGCACCATGTCGGCGGCTTCGCGCGCCACGTCCGTGCCGCGCTCACCCATGGCCACGCCGATGTCGGCGCGCTTCAGCGCCGGCGCGTCGTTTACGCCGTCGCCGGTCATGGCCACGAACTCGTGGCGCTGCTGCAATGCCCCCACGATGTCGATCTTCTGCTCCGGGCTGACCCTGGCGTAGACGGCCGTCCGTTCGGGGTGGAGGTCCGCGCCGCGGGCCAGCTCGGCGCCGACGGTCACCTGGGCGTTCTCGTCGGCGATCCCCAGGCGCGATGCGATGGCCCGGGCGGTGGCAGGGTGATCGCCGGTTACCATCACCGGTGTGATGCCGGCCGACCTGCACAGCGCCACCGCCTCCTGGGCCTCCGGCCGCGGCGGGTCCATGAGGGCGGCGAATCCGAGGAACGTGAGGTCGGACTCCACGTGGTCCGGGTCGCGGTCCTCGGGCACCTCGCGCCACTGGCGGCAGGCAAAGGCCAGCACCCGGTAACCCTGGGCGGCCATGTCCTCGGCCTGCTCGAGCAGGGCCTTGCGGTCGAGCGCCCGGGGGCCCTCGGCGCCGAGGGCCCGGCTGCAGCGATCCAGCACCGGCTCGGGCCCGCCCTTGGTGTAGGCCACCACGGCGCCGTCCTCCCGGTGTAGGGTGGTCATGCGCTTTCGGTCGGCGTCGAAGGGCAGCTCGACGAGGCGTGGAGCGTCCTGTTCCAAAGCGGCGCGCTCGCGGCCGGCGGCGCAGGCCGCCTCCGCCAGGGCCACCTCGGTGGGATCGCCTCGCGGGCCCTTATCGCCTTCTAGGACGGCGTCGTTGTTGAGCGCCATGGCCGCCAGCAATCGGTCCCAGGGCGGTTGGTCCTGCAGCGTCGCCAGCTCGGTCTCCTGGTGCCCGCCGGCGTAGCAGGCCTCCACCCTCATGCGGTTCTGGGTGAGCGTCCCCGTCTTGTCGGCGCAGATGTAGGTGACCGAGCCCAGGGTCTCGACCGCGGGCAGGCGTCGGATAAGGGCGTTGCGGCGCACCATCTTCCTGGCGCCCAGGGCCAGGGAGACGGTCACCACGGCAGGCAGGGCCTCGGGGATGGCCGCCACCGCCAGGCTCACGGCAGTGAGGAACATGAGCACCGCCGGCTCACCGCGCAGTAGCCCGGCCACGAAGATGAAGGCGCAGATGGCGAGCACGGCGACGGCCAGGCGCTGGCCGAAACGGGCCAGGCGCCGCTGCAGCGGGGTGCGCGCGCCCTCTTCCTTGTGCAGCAGCTCGGCGATGCGCCCCAGCTCGGTGTCCATGCCGGTGCCCACCACCACACCGCGCCCGCGCCCGCGGGTGACGAGGGTCCCCTTGTAGCCCATGTTGCGGCGGTCCCCCAAGGGCAGCTCGGGGCCGTCCAGGACCTCGACCGATTTCGAGACCGCCTGGGACTCTCCGGTGAGGGCCGACTCGTCCGCCTGCAGCTCCGCCGACTCGAGCAGGCGCAGGTCCGCGGGCATGACCGCGCCGGCCTCGACGAGCACCAGGTCGCCGGGCACCAGCTGCAGCGCCGGGATGGTGCGGCGCTCGCCGTCGCGCACCACCGCGGCTTCCGGTGCCGCCATGCGGCGCAGAGCGGCCACGGCGCGCTCGGCGCGATACTCCTGCACGAAGCCGATCACGGCGTTGAGCACGACGATCACCAGGATGGCGACGGTGTCGGCGGGCTCGCCCACGATGCCCGAGATCACCGCGGCGGCGATCAGCACCAGGATCATGAAGTCGGTGAGCTGATCCACGAACATGCGCAGCGGTGAGCGGCGCCGCTGGCGGCGGATCTCGTTGGCACCGTGACGCTCCAGCCGGCGGCGGGCCTCGGCCTGGCTCAGCCCCGTATCGGGGTCGCTGCCTAGGCCGCGCGCGGCCTCCGCGGCGCTGCGCGTATGCCAGGCGGGTGATTCGGGTCGGGCCGGGGGTGATTGGGCGTCGTCGGCGGCCATCCGGTGAATCGGGCCGAATCAGCCGCCCGTGGCCGTCTTGCGCTGCTGTTCCATCTCCAGCACCACCTCGGTCATCTGCATCAGGCTGTCGGGGTTGAGCGAGATGCTGTCGATGCCGCGCTCCACCAGCCACTGGGTGATCTCCGGGTAGTCCGAGGGCGCCTGGCCGCAGATGCCCACGTACTTGCCGTGACGGTGGCAGGCCTCGATGGCCATCTCCATGAGCCTGAGCACGGCCGGGTTGCGCTCGTCGAATCCGGTGACGATGCCCGAATCGCGGTCCACGCCCAAGGTGAGCTGCGTGAGGTCATTGGAGCCGATGGAAAAGCCGTCGAAGTGCTCCAGGAACCGATCGGCCAGCAGGGCGTTGGCCGGGATCTCGCACATGACGTAGACCTCGAGGCCTTTTTCCCCGCGCTTTAGGCCGCGCCGCTCCATCTCTTGAAGCACCTGCGTCCCGTCCTCCACGCTGCGCACGAAGGGGATCATGAGGGCCACGTTGTCCAGACCCATGTCCTCGCGCACCGCCTTCATGGCGTCGCACTCCATGGCGAAGGACTCCTGGAACTGCTCGGAGAAGTAGCGGCCGGCGCCTCGAAACCCGATCATGGGGTTCTCCTCGGCCGGCTCGAACCCGGAGCCGCCGATCAGAGAGGCGTACTCGTTGGACTTGAAGTCGCTCAGGCGCACGATCACCGGGCGCGGGTAGAACGCCGCGGCGATGGTGCCCACGCCCTCTGCCAGGCGCTGCACGTAGAACGAGCGGCGATCCGGGTAGCCGGCGGTAATCCGATCGATGTGCTCACGCACCTCGCGCTGCAGCTCGTCATAGTGCAGCAGGGCGGCGGGGTGGACGCGAATGCTGTTGTTGATGATGAACTCGAGCCGAGCCAGCCCCACCCCCTCGCTGGGAAGCCCCGCTACCTCGAAGGCCTGGGCCGGGCTGGCGACGTTGACCATGAGCTTGGTCCGGGGCCGTCGAATCTTCTCCAGGGAGATCTTGCGGGTTTCGAACTCCTGGATGCCCTCGTAGACACAGCCGGTGTCGCCCTCGGCGCAGGAGACGGTGACCTCGCGCCCCGATTGGATGAGCTGGGTGGCATTGCCACAGCCGACCACCGCCGGGATGCCCAGCTCGCGGGCGACGATGGCGGCGTGGCAGGTGCGTCCGCCGCGGTTGGTGACGATGGCCGAGGCGGTCTTCATCACCGGCTCCCAGTCGGGGTCGGTCATGTCGGTGACCAGCACCTCGCCGTGCTGGAGGCTGTTCATCTGGGCCGCATCGAGGATCACCCGGGCCTTGCCCGCGGCGATCTTACTGCCGATGCTCTTGCCGGTGGTGATCACCTCGCCGCGGGTCTTGAGGTGGAAGCTCTCCATGAACCGGGTGTCCTGGGCGGACTTCACCGTCTCCGGGCGCGCCTGCAGCACGAACAGCTCGCCGCTCTCTCCGTCCTTGGCCCACTCGATGTCCATGGGCATGGGCTTGCCGGCGCGCTCGGAGTAATGGCGTTCGATGAGCACGCCGTAGCGGGCGAGCTCCAGCACCTCGTCGTCATTGAGCGAGAAGTGCTCGCGGTCCTCGCGGGGCACGTCTACGTTGCGCGTGGACATACCGGCCATGGGATCGCCGGTGTAGATCATCTTGACGGCCTTGTCGCCGAGCTGGCGCTTGAGGATGGGCCGAAATCCCTTCTCCAGTGTCCCCTTGTAGACGTAGAACTCATCGGGGTTCACCTTGCCCTGGACCACGTTCTCGCCCAGCCCATAGGCGGATGTGATGAACACCACGTCGCGAAAGCCGGACTCCGTGTCCAGGGTGAACATCACGCCTGATGCGGCCAGGTCGGCGCGCACCATCTTTTGCACGCCTGCGGAGAGGGCGACGTCTCGGTGAGAGAAACCCTGGTGGATGCGATAGGAGATCGCCCGGTCCGTGAACAGCGAGGCGAACACCCGCCGGCAGGCATTGAGCAGGCTGGCGCTGCCGCGGATGTTCAGGTAGGTCTCCTGCTGTCCGGCGAACGAGGCGGTGGGCAGGTCCTCGGCGGTGGCGGAGCTGCGCACGGCGACGGCGAATTCCTCGCCGTGCTCTCGTTCCTGCTCGGCGTAGGCCTGCTTGATCTCGTCGGCTAGATCGGCCGGGATGTCGGCATGCACGATCCAGTTGCGTATGCGCTGGCCCGTATCGGCCAGGGCCTTGACGTCGCCCGCCCGCAGCCGCCCCATGACCTCGTCGATGCGCCCGCGCAGGTCGTTGTGATCGATGAAGTGCCAATAGGCCTCCGCGGTGGTGGCGAAGCCGTTCGGCACCCGCACGCCGGCAGAGGCGAGCTGCGTGTACATCTCGCCCAGCGAAGCGTTCTTGCCGCCCACCAGACCGACGTCGTCGTTGCTGATTTGCGAGAATCTGCGCACGTATTTCATGGCACGCCCCGCCGCCGGCGCACGTGGAGGTACTACCTCAATGAAATGTAGCAGCTGTGCGGGCGCGGGAAATCAAGTGACCACGCTGGGCCGGCCCCGGCCGGTGAGCTCCCGGATGCACGCGATGTCGGCGGCCAGCGCGGCCAGGTCGGCGAGGGCGTCGCCGGTTTCGCGATCGTGGCGGGCCGAATCCGGCTCGAAGTGCTCCAGGTAGACGCGCAGCGTCGCGCCCTCGGTGCCGGTGCCGGACAGGCGGTAGACGATACGCGAGCCGTCATCGAGCATTATCCGTATGCCCTGGCCGGTGGCGACCGAGCCGTCGATGGGATCGGTGTAGGCGAAGTCGTCGCACAGGGTCACGGTGCGGTCGCCGAATGTGGCGCCGTCGAGCTCACTGACACGCCCGCGCAAGGTGTCCATGACCTTCTGTCCGGCCTCCAGGGAGAGCTCCTCATAGTCGTGGCGGGCGTAGAAGTGGCGGCCGAACTCGCGCCAGTGGTCGGCGACGATCTCGCGCACGGATTGGCTGCGCGCGGCCAGCAGGTTCAGCCAGAACAGCACCGCCCACAGTCCGTCCTTTTCGCGCACATGGTTCGATCCGGTGCCGAAGCTCTCTTCGCCGCAGAGCGTGATGCGCCCGGCGTCCAGCAGGTTGCCGAAAAATTTCCAGCCCGTGGGCGTCTCGTAGCACGGGATGTTCAGCGCCTCGGCCACGCGGTCTACGGCTCGGCTGGTGGGCATGGAACGGGCGACGCCGGCGAGGCCGCCGGCGTATCCGGGCACCCGGTGGGCATTGGCGGCGAGCACCGCCAGGCTGTCGCTCGGCGTGACGAAGACACTCCGGCCCAGGATCATGTTGCGGTCGCCGTCTCCGTCGGAGGCGGCACCGAAATCCGGGCCGTCGGGCGCGTAGAGCGCATCGACCAGCTCGCCGGCATGGGTGAGATTGGGGTCTGGATGGCCGCCGCCGAAATCGGGCAGGGGCTCGGCGTTGACCACCGATCCGGGCGCTGCGCCCAGGCGATCTTCCAGGATCTTCCGGGCGTAGGGTCCGGTAACCGCGTGCATGGCGTCGAAGCGCATGCGAAAGTTGCCCGAGGTGAGCAGCGCGCGAATGGCGCCGAAGTCGAACAGCTGCTCCATCAGCTGCGCATAATCGGCCACGGGGTCGATAATCTCGACCTCCATGCCGCCCAGGGCATGGCGGGCAATGTGATCCAGATCGATGTCATCGGCCTCGCAGACGCGATAGGCTTCGATCTCCAGGGTGCGCCGGTAGATGGCGTCGGTCACCTTTTCGGGCGCCGGGCCGCCGTTTTCGGTGTTGAGCTTGATGCCGAAGTCCGCCTCGGGACCGCCCGGGTTATGGCTCGCCGACAGGACGATACCGCCCAGGGCGCCGTGCTTGCGGATCACGCACGAGGCGGCCGGAGTGGAGAGGATGCCGCCGCGTCCGACCAACACCCGTGGGATGCCGTTGGCCGCGGCCATGCGCAAGATGATCTGTATCGCCTCGCGGTTGTAGTGGCGTCCGTCCCCGCCGACGACCAGGGGTCCGTCGCGCGTCTCGATCGTATCGAAGATCGACTGGACGAAGTTTTCCAGATAGCGCGGCTGTTGGAATACTGCAACCTTCTTGCGCAGTCCGGATGTCCCCGGCTTCTGGCCGTCAAATGGCTTGGTGGGGACGGTGTGCGTTCGCATATTGCAGTCGCGGGACAGGAAGAATCAAGGCGCGCCAAACGTCATCGACGCGGCGCGGTGATATGATATTATCATTGCATGTCGCCGATAAAAGGCAAATTGCTGAAACGGCTGTTCACGCGCCGGAGCTTTCCGGGGCTCATGGATCTGTACGACGGCAACTATGTACTGCTCGAGCGCCTGGTGCCCGATCTGGACGCGGTGGGCCCGGTTGGCGTCTCGAGGGCGGCCGGCTCGCCGGATCTGCACTTGCGGGTGCTCGAGCGATGCCGGTATACGACGACATTGTCGCTCACCTATTACTTCGATGCCCCTGACGGGCGCGAGATCGCCGATCCGGATCTGCGCATCCGCGTCTACCACGATTTGCGCGTGGTCGAGACCATGGCCTGCCGGCGCAACGGCTATCTCGCCGCGGAGCTCATGGCGGGCGAGGGCAAGGGGGCCTTGGACTGCCGCTGGGACAGCAACCGGTTCCTGGAAAAATGGCTGGAATACTCGCTGGTCCAGGGTCACTGCTTTCGAGCCCGGCAGCCAGGGGGTGATCCCACCACCGCCCGCGAGGAATCCCTGGAAACACTCTAACCCGCCGCCCTCGCCCGCATCCGAGTTGTGGCGAGAGGCGCGGCCCGGAATGTCCCGCCCCCTTTTCCTCAAAAATACTGTCCAGCCCCTCTTCCCCTGTGGGCAAAATGTTCTACACTCCACAGGTGAGGGAATTCCTCTAGATCGAAAATAACTCTAAGTTATTGATTTAATTAAGGAATGATTAGCGCTGGTAGATTGGACGGGGGACGTTGAATCAGGCTGGTGTTGAATTAGGCTAGGAAAGATGCCATCTTAAACTTGACTAAATTGGTCGGGTTAATGATACTAGGACGCATGGATGTGTATTCCCCAATCGGTCCTATTTTTGAGCGAGTCAGATGGATTTGCGAGGAGGCAGTCTAATGAAATTGTCAACGAAAGCACGGTATGCAGTCACCGCCATGATGGACCTGGCGCTGCATGAAAAGTCGAGCCCCGTCACGCTGGCGGACATCTCTCACTATCAGGGCATTTCGCTGTCCTACCTGGAGCAGCTGTTTGCCAAGCTCCGCAGGAACGGGCTGGTGCGCGGCGTCAGGGGCCCGGGCGGCGGCTATCGGTTGGCCCGCCCCGCGGGTGAGATCAGCGTGGCCGAGATCATCGACGCGATCAACGACGCCGAGGAGCAGGTGTTCAAAGGCCCTGCAACCGAGGACGTGTCCGAGGAGCGCCACGCCCTGGAGCATATGTGGAGCGCCCTGAGCAGCAAGATCCATACGTTCCTCGATGACATCACCCTGGATGAGTTCGTGGCCGCGGGCGCCGAGGCCAAGGCGTACGGGGTGCGCACCCATCGACCCGAGGCCGCCTGAGGCCGAAGCCCCTGGGTCGAGCCCGTCGGCGCCAGGGACGGGACAATTCCCGAGATCGCCTGTCCGTCGGGGCGGGGCGCACACCATCCGGTGCGGTGCCCTGCCCCCGGGCGGTGAGCTCCGAGGCCATGTCGGTCATGCCGCAGCGCGGAAGGCAGCTTGAGTGGCTGTCCGATGCGCATGGCGGCGTGCGCGGGAACCACCGTCAGTCCGATGATCGGCCGCGGTAGCGGTAGTCGGGCCAGCCGGCCTCGAACAGCACCAGGCGCAACGGCCCGCCGGCTCTTGCCGTTTTGGCGGTAAGCGTCGGGCGCCCTGTCACTCACGCCGGCGGGCCCCTGCGCTAGCGGAGAACGCCGGCACTCACTGCGGGCAAGCCAAGTTGGGCACGCGCACCCTTCTCAACAAGAGCACAGGCACCGCAGCGGCGAGGAAGAAAACCTCGCGATGGCTAGTGCTCTTGGGATTCGCGACTTGGATCGGATCTGGCGCGGTCCACGCCGACGCCAATGAGCAGGTTGCTTCGCTGCTGCGGGCGCAGTCGGCGCCGCCTGGCGTGGTATTCGAGGTGGTCACCGGCGACCCGGCGGGGCTGCGGCGCGTCATACCGCGCATCAAGGGATGGGTGGCGCGGCTGCACGCGCGTTTCCCAGGACTGGGGATTGCGGTGGTCAGCCACGGCATGGAGCAGTTCGCGCTGCAGTCTTCGGCTCGGGACTCCCGGGGCGAGGTGCACCGCCAGGTCCGGTCGCTGGTGCGAGATGAGGAGGTGAGCCTGCACGTGTGCGGCACCTTCGCCGACTGGCACGGCGTGCCGCCCGAGTCCTTCCCCGACTACGTCGGCGTGAGCGCCTCCGGCCCGGCTCAGCTCAACGACTACGAGGCCCTGGGCTACGTGCGCATCCGGCTGTAGTCCGCGCCACGCGATCGATGCGGTTCGCAGGCTCATCGCATCCTGCGGCCCATCCGCCTCGCCGGCAGTGCCGGTTGCAGGGTTTCACTTTTGCCTTTTGAATTTTGACTTTTCTTCCTACAGGCGCATCTTCACGATCTGCGTGATCTCCCCGTCGGTGAGCACGATGGGGTTGGTCTTCATGCTGCTGCCGTGGCTGTTGTTGGCGATGCGGCCGAGGTCCCCCTCCTTCACCCCGTAGGCCGATAGCCGCTCGAGTCCCATGCGCTCGGTCCACGCGTGCAGGGTCTGGATCAGGGCGCGGCGGGCGCTCTCACGGTCGCCGAGGCGGCGCCCCGCGAGCAGCTCGCCCAGGCGGGCGTATTTCTCCAGCGCCGGGTTGTCCGGCTCGCGCGCGATCATTGCCTGGATATTGACCTGCGTGGCGGCGGCCGCCAGGGTGCCGCAGACCGCGCCATGGGGGATGGGGAAGAACGCCCCCAAGGGCGAGGCCAGGCCGTGGACCGAGCCGAGGCCGGTCTGGGCGAGGGTGATGCCCGAGAGCAGGGAGGCATAGGCCATCCCGGTGCGTGCCGCGGGTGCGTCTTCTCCGGCCTCGAACCAGGGCAGCAGGCTGTCGCGCGCCGCCTCCAGCCCGCTCAGGGCGAGGGCGTCGGTCAGGGGGTTGGCGCGCAGCGACACATAGGACTCGATGAGCTGGGTGAGCGCGTCCATGCCGTTGGCGGCAATCAGGCCCTTGGGGCAGGTCACCAGTAGGTCGGGGTCCACCACGGCCACGTCGGGAACCAGCGAGGCGTGACGAAAGGACTTCTTGAAGCCGCCCTCGCCGCGGCGGCTGAGCACGGCGTTCTTGGTGGCCTCGCTGCCGGTCCCGGCGGTGGTGGGGACCGCGATGAAGGGCAGGGGAGGGCCTTCGTAGGGCAGCTCGGGTCCGACCCCTTCCAGGTGATCCATCACCGAGCGCCCCGTGGGCAGCAGCCCGGCAATGGCCTTGGCGCCGTCCAGCACGCTTCCGCCGCCGATCCCGACCACCAGCTCCACGCCGGCACTTCGGTATCGCGCCACAGCCGCGTCCACCAGCTCGGGCGAGGGCTCGTCGGCGATGGTTAAGCGCTCCCAGGCCAGGCCGCGGTCCTCCAGCGCCTGCAGCAGCTCGACCCAATAGGGTCCGGCCTCCATCGAGCCCGCTCCGGTGATCAGCAGCATGCGCGAGCCGAAGCCCGCGGCCAGGGCGGGAACCCAGGCGCGGCGCTCCGACCCGAACTCGATACGCGGCAGTCGGGCAATGGAGAACGGAGCGATCACCATTGGGCGCTCTCTGCGGGAAGCAGGCCCTCGTACAGCACGCCCTGGCGGGGGCTCGCCATCCAATCGGCCACGGTCTCGCGCCAGCGCAGGTAGTGCTCGGACTGCTTGTGGGCGGCGGCATCGACCTCCGAGGCGTAGGCCTCGTAGAGCACGAACCGTGAGGGGTCGTCGGCCTGCCGCAGCACGTCGAAGCGCAGATTGCCCGGCTCGCGGACCGAGGCCTCGTGGTTGGCCCGGGTGGCGGCGATGAAATCCTCGACGTGCCCGGGTTTGACGTTAACGTGGACCAGGGTGACGTGCATGGCGGCCTCCTGTGTATGGCTTTCGCGGCGCGGTGAGGCAAGAAATTGTAACAAAGCCATCCGAGGGCGAGATGCGATGCCCCGGTGCGGCGCGAGCCTTTCACCCGGATCATGGCTTAACAAATACTCGGCAATTTGATATCCTTCCGCGCTTTTGCCCGCTGCCGGTTCTGATCTCGGTGCGGGCCTACGCCGATTCACCACAAAAACGTAAGGACGGATCACCCATGCATCACGGCAAGACACTCACCCAGTTCATCATCGAGGAACAGCGCCGCGTACCCGAGGCCACGGGCGATTTCACCTCCCTGTTGAACGACCTGGTTACGGCCTGCAAGACCATCTCCACCGCGGTCAATCGCGGGGGGCTGATCGGGGTGCTGGGTTCCGCGGAATCCGAGAACGTCCAAGGTGAGACCCAGAAGAAGTTGGACGTGATCTCCAATGACGTTCTCATCGGCTCCATGGAATGGACCGGTCACCTGGCCGGCATGGCCTCCGAAGAGATGGAGGAGCCCTACCGAATCCCCGAGATCTATCCCAAGGGCAAGTACCTGCTGCTCTTCGACCCCCTGGACGGCTCGTCCAACATCGACATCAACATCTCGGTGGGGACCATCTTTTCGGTGCTCCGCTGCCCCGCGGGAGTGAGCGAGCCGACGGTCGAGGACTTCCTGCGGTCGGGGACCGAGCAGGTGTGCGCCGGCTATGCCCTTTATGGGCCGTCGACCATGCTGGTGTTGACCACCGGCTACGGGGTCAACGGTTTTACCTTGGACCGCTCCATCGGCGAGTTCCTGCTCACCCACCCGGATATGCGCATCCCCGCCCAGACGAAAGAGTTCGCGATCAACATGTCGAACCGGCGCTTCTGGGCCGAGGCGGTGCGCCGCTACATCGACGAGTGCCTGGCGGGCGCTGACGGGACGCGAGGCAAGGACTTCAATATGCGCTGGATCGCCTCCCTGGTGGCGGAGGTGCACCGCATCCTTACCCGCGGCGGCATTTTTTTGTATCCCTGGGACAGCCGGGATCCGTCCAAGCCCGGAAAGCTGCGACTGATGTACGAGGCCAATCCCATGAGCATGCTGGTGGAACAGGCCGGCGGCGCCAGCTCCACCGGGCACGAGCGCATCGTGGATATACAGCCCGTGGACCTGCATCAGCGCGTGCCGCTGATCCTGGGATCCAAGGATGAGGTGGAGCGCGTCGCGGCCTACCATCGAGAGACGGAGGCGCAGAAGAGGTCCGCCTGAATGCGTGACAGAGCGGGCGCCGGCCCTTGCAGCACCGCCAGCCGACGGCGCGGCTTGGAACCGGCCGGCGTGTTGGGTCAGGCGGTGCGCTGCGATTCGGGCGGCCGCCTGCGGGCCGAGAAACGGCCAACCTGGTAGCGCAGCTTGTCGAGCTGCCCAGCGCCGTCGCCGTTTCCGTAACGCAGGGCGATGTAGAGCTGGGTGATACGCCGGGCGCGCCCGGCCAGATCGGGCCGCAGGCTGGAAGCGCGGTCGGCGAAGTCCAGCGGCCCCTCGTGGGGCGCGCGCCGGATGCCGATGCGCGCCAGCTTGTCGCAAAACCGCTGGTAGAGGATCGGTACGGGATCGGGCACAGGGGGTCGCTGGCGCCAAGACATGACGGCGAAGACCGCAATGAGCACCGTGCCGATCCCTCCGCCCAGCGCCGTCGCCAACCCCTTCCAGGACACCCTCGGCCAGCCGAGCCGCGCCAAGAGCTTACGCTGGCGCTCGGCTCCGTAGCCCAGCACCCATTGGTTCCAGCCGTTGTGGATGCTGTCCCACAGCAGCCCAATGTGGTGCAGCAGCGGCCGGGCGCGCCGTGTGATGGCCCACCGAGCCTCCCGAGCCAGTGCCACTTCGACTCCCGATACGATGCGCTCGGGCGAGATCGCGGCCGTGGGATCGACGCGCACCCAGCCCTCGTTGTCCAGCCAGACCTCGCTCCAGGCGTGCGCGTCGGACTGACGCACGATCAGATAGTCGCCCAGGGGATTGAATTCGCCCCCCTGGTAACCGGTTACCACCCGTGCCGGAACCCCCGCGGCACGCATGAGCACGGTGAATGCGCTGGCGTAGTGCTCACAAAAGCCGCGCCGCGTGCCGAACAAGAAGGCGTCCACCGAATCACCGCGTAGCGCCGGCGCGTCCAGGGTGTATACGAAGGGCTGCTCGCGGAACATGTCCAGGGCGCGCTGCACCAGCTCCGCATCGCTGGCGCCACGCCGGCGCCAGTCGCCGGCGAGGCGGCGCGCGCGGGGTGCGGCCCCCGCCGGCAGCTCGAGGGCAGCGCGGCGCTCGCGCGCTTTGCCTCCGGCCAGGTAGTCGGTGTAAGAGGTCACGCGATAGTGCAGCCGACTTAGCACCCGCCTTCGTGCGCGCAGCTCGAACCCTTCGTTCAAGTAGGCCCCCTGGGGTGCCGCGCCCGGCAGGTCAAGGGCGAACAGCCAGGTACGGCTGTGGGGCTCCAGCGTGACCGCATAGCGTACACTCGGGCCCGCGACCCGCAACGGTGCCCGTCCCCGCGGCCACCCTGCGCCCGTTGACCAGGTGCGCCCGTCGAAGTCGGTGAGCACCAGCCCGCGCCAGTAGCGGCGCAGGGGGGGCGGCAGGGGGCCGGCGAAATCCACTCGGAAGGCGACCTCTCTGGAGCGGCCCAGCCTGCTGATGGCCCCGGGGGCCATGGATTCGCTGAGCCCCGTGACCGCAGCATGGGCGTCTTTCGGCAGACTCCACAGCGGCCCCGGCACCCGCGGGAACAGCACGAACAGGACTGCCACTATGGGCACGGCCTGCAGCACCAGCGTCCCGGCGTAGCGCAGCCGCGGCCCAGGCCGCGTTTCCCCGCCGGGGTGATTGACCACGATGAGCGCAGCGGTCAGCACCACCGTCACGGCGAACACGTACACCGTTACGGGGATCGCCTGCGAGTGCAGGAAGACCGTGATAGCAACGACGTAACCCAGGAAGACCAGCAGCATGACGTCACGGCGACTGTTCAGCTCCAGCAGCTTGAGGGCGACCATGAGCACTAGCAGGGCGGTGCCTGCATCGCGTCCCAGGAGCGTCCCGAAGCTGCCGAGCACACCCGCTGTGCAAGCCGCTACCGCCATCAGCCGCAGGGGCGCACCGGGGCTGCGCCAGTGGTGGGTGGTGGCGAAATGCCGCCAGGCGCCGGCGACCAGGCATGTGGCGCCGATCCATAGCGGCAAGCGCACCAGATGCGGTGCGATGATCAACCCCTGGGCGGTGAGCAGCCAGGCCATTGAGGCCGGTACCAGGCGCAGGCCGGGTTGCCGGCGGCGTCTCACGGGTGTTCCCCAGGCTCCCGTGCGGCGGTGGGATCCATCGCCCCGGTCTGGAACAAGGCGAGGGCGCTCAGGCACCGCTGGCGCTGCTGGTCGCCGCTGGCCGGCTCGATGACCTGGTCGGGCAGGCGCAGGCCGTAGCGGTGGCCCGCGCCGTGGCTGTCCAGCACCCAGCGGCACAGGCGCGACAGGCGAGCCTCCACACCCAGCCCATCCAGGGCCCGCCAATCCAGCCACAGCGTGCGCTGGGCGCCGCCGCCGAACTGCTTGGTCAGCATCTCGCCCGTGGCCGCCATCTGCTTCCAGGCGATGTGCCGCGGGGAGTCGCCGGGGCGATAGTCCCGCAGCCCGCGAAAGTCTTCGGTGCCCGGGTGGCGGTCGTGGACCGCCTCGCCCGGTTCAGGGTCCTCCCCGGTGACCGGCGGGAGACCGGGCTCGGGGCGAGGATAGACCAGCCCGGTGGCCGCGGGCTGCACCCAGGCCCAGGCCCGGAACAGACCCAGCGGATATTCGGTGAACAGCTTCAGCCGTCCGGCTCGGGCGACGCCGCGTTCTTCGGCCGGAACGCCGACCCGCAGCTCGGCCCGCGTGCCCGCCATGAAGGGCACGTCCGTCGTTTCCGCCCTCTGGTCCGGGCCCTGAACGCGGACGGCGCAGCGATAGGGCGGTCGCCTCGCCTGCAAGAAGATGGGAAAGCGCGCCGTCTGGCCGGCGAAAACGGGTTCGGCGCGGGCGCTGTAGATCTGGATGTGGGCAAGATTGCGGTAGGTGTGCAGGATCGAGACCAGGGCCAGGGCCCCGAGCAGGAAGGTCAGCGCGTGGCCCATGTTGTTGTTGTAGTTGATGGAGCCCAGCAGCATGACCAGCAGCACCCCGGCGAATAGCACTCCGTGGCGCGTGGGCAAGATGAAGATGCGCCGGCGGGTGAGCAGGACGGGCTCGGCCTCGGGGCCGTGCAAGCCCCGGGTGGAGAGGCGCTCCGCTGGCCCGGGCGAGGAGGAGCGGCCACGGCCGGTTGGCCAGCCGATGTGCTCGGCGCGGGCCCCGACTCCCGTTGCGGCCGGGCCGGGTGCTGGACTGCGCAGCTCCGTCATGGTGCTCGATGATGCCGCACGGCGCGTCGCCAAGGCGCCCTCAAGGAATCGGTACCGCCTCTAGCAGCTCGCGGGCGGGGTCGTCCGCGCCCTCGATGCCGTGCATCGCCCTCAGACGGTGCGTGACCACTGCCGGAAGTATCGCCTGGACGTCTTCAGGGAGCACCTGCCGGCGTCCCTCCATGAAGGCCCACGCCTGGGCGCTGTGAAGCAGGGCCAGGCTGGCCCGCGGCGACAGACCGTTGCTGTAGCGCGGGTCGTTGCGGGTGAGCTCCACCAGGGCCTGCAGGTAGTCGAGCAGGGCCTCCGAGGCCTGCACCTCACGCACCTGTTCCTGCAGCCCCAGCAGGTCTTTGAGCTCCAGGCGCGGTTCGAGCTCGCCGATCAGGTCCCGCCGATCTCGCCCTCTTAGCAGAGTGCGCTCGGCGCGGTGATCTGGATACCCCACCTCGATGCGCATCAGGAATCGGTCCAATTGGGATTCCGGCAGGGGGAAGGTGCCCACATGATGGGTCGGGTTCTGGGTGGCGATCACGAAGAACGGCTGCGGCAGAGCCCGCGTCTCGCCCTCCACGGTCACCTGGCGCTCCTCCATCGCCTCCAGCAGCGCGCTCTGTGTCTTCGGCGTCGCGCGGTTCACCTCGTCGGCGAGCAGGAGCTGGGTGAAGATCGGGCCGGGGTGGAAGCTGAAGCGGGCGGTCTCGCGCTCGAAGATCGACGCCCCGATGATGTCCGCGGGCAGCAGGTCGCTGGTAAACTGCACCCGCGCGAATTGCAGGCCGAGTAGCTGGGCGAGCAGGTGTGCCAGGGTGGTCTTGCCCACGCCCGGCAGATCCTCGATCAGCAGGTGGCCCCGGGCCAGCACGCAGGCGAGGGCCTGACGGATTTGATGCTCCTTGCCGACGATGATTTCGCAGGCCTGGCGGACAATGGTTCGAGTGAGCGGTTGCATTGGATGCTCGTGTCGACTCTCGGGGCGCGCCCCGGACGCTGGCCCCAGGAAAGCTATCGGCGCTTCGGTCAGCGACTTGACGAGGGCCGGTCGCCGCCGGGATTCTACCGGCCGACGGGTGCTATATCTGTGCAATGGGCAGCAAACCGGGCGATGGGCTCGCGAGCGCCGATTCTAGGGGAAACTGTCTTGACCGAACCCTGGGAGCATTTCCAGCACGGCGCCGATGTCGGCGTGCGCGGCAGCGGCGCCACGCTGGCTGAGGCGTTCGAGAACGCTGCCATGGCCATGACCGCCGCCGCGGTCGATCCGGAGTCGGTCAGACTGGTGGAGGCGGTGGATATCGTCTGTGAGGCCCCGGACGAGGAGCTACTGTTGCCAGAGTGGCTCAATGCGCTGGTCTATGAGATGGCCGTTCGCCGGATGCTGTTCGCGCGCTTCGAGGTGCACATCGACGGGTACCGGCTGCAGGCCCGCGCCTGGGGTGAGCGCGTGGAGCGCGAGCGTCACCAGCCGGCCGTGGAGATCAAGGGCGCGACCTATACGCAGCTGAGTGTCGGGCGCGACGAACAGGGCATCTGGCACGCCCAATGCGTGGTCGACGTCTGAGCCGCCGCGCCCGCGGCGATGACGCGCCGCACGCCGGCCCCGGCCGCCACCCCTGGGCGCGGCGCGCCCAACGAGACCGCGAGGACGGAGGAAGGACATGGAAATCGCCCAGCTCAAGCGCCGTTCGGACTACGAATGGGAGATCCCCGTGCGTGGCAACATGCGCGTGCCCGCAGTGATCTATGCCGACGAGGACCTGATCCGGGCCATGGATCCCAAGGTCTACGAGCAGGCCGTGAACGTGGCCACCTTGCCGGGCATCGTCCAGGCCTCTTACGCCATGCCCGATGCCCATTGGGGCTATGGCTTTCCCATCGGTGGGGTCGCCGCCTTCGATCCGGACGAGGGCGGGGTGGTCTCGGCCGGGGGCGTGGGCTTCGACGTCTCCTGCGGTGTGCGCACTTTGCTCACCGGTCTTCGTGAGGCGGACGTGCGCGCCAGGGACCGGGAGCTGGCCGAGCGGCTGTACCGCCAGGTCCCCACCGGGGTCGGGAGCACTGGGCGCATTCACCTGTCCCCGCAGCAGATGGACGACATGCTGCGAGGCGGCGCCCGTTGGGCCGTGGCCCAGGGCTACGGGCGAGCCGAGGATCTCGAACGCGCCGAGGAGCGCGGCTGCATGGCCGGCGCCGATCCCACCCAGGTCTCGGACAAGGCCAAGAAGCGCCAGAAGGACGAGATGGGCACTCTGGGCTCGGGCAACCATTATCTGGAGGTGCAGCGGGTCGCAGAGCTCTACGACCGGGGGACCGCCGAGGTCTATGGCCTGCGCGAGGGCGAGGTGGTGGTCAGCATCCACTGCGGCTCGCGCGGCCTGGGCCACCAGATCGGCACGGAGTTCCTGCGCGAGATGGTGGTGGCCGCCGCCCAGCACGGCATCAGCCTGCCCGATCGGGAGCTGGCCTGCGCGCCGCTGCGATCGCCGGTGGGGCAGTCCTATCTGGGCGCCATGCGCGCGGGCATCAACTGCGCCCTGGCCAACCGCCAGATCATCACCCACCTGGTGCGCCAGGTGTTCGCCGACCTGTTTCCCGAAGCGGGCCTGGTGTTGCTGTACGACGTCTCCCACAACACCTGCAAGGAAGAGGCCCATGCGGTGGCGGGCCGGGAGCGGCGGCTGTTCATCCACCGCAAGGGCGCCACCCGGGCCTTCGGGCCCGGCCACCCGGACCTGCCCGAGCCCCTGCGCGCCGCCGGGCAGCCGGTGCTCATCGGCGGCTCCATGGGGACTGCGTCGTACGTCCTGGCCGGCGCGCCCGAGAGCGAGGCCCGCGCCTTCAGCTCGGCCTGCCACGGCGCCGGGCGCGCCATGAGCCGCCACGCCGCCACCCGCAAGTGGCGCGGCCGTACCCTGGTGGAAGAGCTCGCCCACCGGGGCATCCTGGTCCGCAGCCCGAGCATGCGCGGCGTGGCCGAGGAGGCCCCGGCCGCCTACAAGGACGTGGATGCAGTGGTGGACGCCGCCGAGCGGGCGGGACTTGCCAACAAGGTGGCCCGGCTGGAGCCCATGGTCTGCGTGAAGGGTTGAGCGCGTTGGCGGGCTGCAGATCCCGGCCTGCGCTGCCGACTACCTGGGTGGGCCCATACCCTGAATCTCTTATGCATCGTGTCCGGTTTCATCCACTCCTGCTGACCTTCGTGCTGCTTTGCGCCACGGCCCCGGCGCCGGCCGCGCTGCTGTCTCCGCAGAATCCCCGGGAGGCCCGCACCCATGGTCCCCAGCGGAGCGGAACGGACCTCGGCGTGGAGAGCTACCGGGAGGCGGCAGAGCTGGGCGACGCGGTGGCCCAATTCCGGCTGGCCGTGCTCTACGACAAGGGGC
>JABAHS010012700.1_pt1 | contig 83243 bp, 71 predicted proteins | sample 7062111 | NCBI WGS metagenome assembly JABAHS01 (sample SAMN14534600, study PRJNA622989) | marine sediment metagenome | biome: marine biome [ENVO:00000428]; feature: marine pelagic biome [ENVO:01000023]; material: deep marine sediment [ENVO:00002113]; isolation source: pool of 4 deep marine... | reverse complement strand
GACGTCGCGTGCGTCGCCTGCATCGAGGCGATGACGCCGAGTTCGGCAAGGCGCGGAATGTCTTCGAGCGCGATGATCTGCGCGTGCTCTATGCGGTTCCTGAGCAGCGACGGCTTTTTGCCCTGCACGGCTTCGAAGGCGTCGAGCGACATGCGGTTGCCGAGGTCGCCGATAGCGTGGATGGCAACCTGGAAGCCCATGTAATTGGCTTTGTGTGCCTGGCCCGTCAGTTCTTCCTGGGTTGAATAAGGCAGCCCGCGATTCTCGGGATCGTCGGAGTAGGGTTCGATCATGGCCGCGCCGCGGCTGCCCAGCGCGCCGTCCGATACCAGCTTGACCGCACGGATGTCGAGCCGGTCGTCGCCGTAGCGTTCGAGTGGCTTGCCCATCTTGTCGAGGTTGTCGCCGGCGCCGGCCAGCATCGCGTAGACGCGCATGCCGAGCTCGCCGTCGTCGGCCATCGCGATCAGTACCTCGGCCTCCTGGATACTGATGCCGGCGTCATGTACACCGGTCATTCCGTAAGGCAGGAGACCCGCAAACGCCGCGCGAAAGAACTCGCGAAAGGCATCCTTGTCGGGCGGCGGAATTCGCTCGGTAACGAAGTCCATTGCCCTGTCGATCAGCACGCCGGTCGCCTTGCCGTTGTCGCCGCGGATGATCTTGCCGCCGACGGGATCGGGCGTGTCGTCGGTGATGCCGGCAATCTCCATGGCTTTGCTGTTGGCCCAGCCGGCATGGCCGTCCACGCGCCGCAGCCATACCGGGCGGTCGGCCACCACGGCGTCGATATCGGCGGCGGTCGGGAATTCTTTCACCGGCCAGATAACCTGGTTCCAGCCCCGGCCCTCGATCCAGTCGGCGTGGGGATTGTCGGCGGCATAGGCGCGGACGAGGTCGACTGCGGCATCGAGGGACGGCGTGCCGAACAGGTCCAGGCTGCGTTGCAGGGACCCGTAGTCGCTCAGGTGCGCGTGCCCGTCGACCAGCCCGGGCAACAGCGTGCGCCCTTTGCCGTCAATACGGATGGCGTCCGGGTAGTCGCTGAGCAAGGATTCATCGCCGGTTGCTACGACCTGCCCGAGATCGGAGAAAACGAGAACACTGAACTCCCGGATACCCGAATCAGAGGACGTGTAGCCGGAGACATTGTGGATTGCGGTTTCGCCGGCAAAGGCCGAACCTGCCAGCAGCATCATAATTAGAATTCGCATCGCCGCATTGTAATCGGAACCGAACCTGGATGAATGAGCCAATTGCGAGCCTCGGGCATGCAGGGAACGGCTGGCAAACGAGATCAAAAGCCTGTTGCAATAATGCAACAGATTGACGTCGAATTTCGATTTTTGGTCTGGATCAAGTCTAAAGAATTGACAAGTGGTGGTATTTCTGCCACCTTCTCGCCTACGAAACGTAGCCTTTGAGCAACACTTGGCTCCGTTAAGAATTGCAAGACACCTTCAGGTACGGCTTGGCGGGGGACTCAGGGGGCCAGGAACCACGTACTTACGTTGGTCAAAAAGGCGGCTTCGAAAGAAGCCGCCTTTTTGTTTACGCGCGATTCGTCTAAATTGATGCGCCACAACAATAAGTAAGCCCGGGGGAAACATGCACCTCGATAATCGGCTGGCATACTGGCGTGCCAACCTGCGGCTCGTCGCAGTCTGTCTCGCCATCTGGTTCGTCTGCTCATACGGGTTTGGCGTCCTGCTCGTCGAGGAGATGAACAGAATTCGCGTCGGCGGCTTCAAGCTGGGCTTCTGGTTCGCGCAGCAGGGCTCGATCTACGTCTTCGTCGCCCTGATCTTCTTTTACGCCTGGCGAATGAACCGCATCGACAAGAAGTTCGACGTGCACGAGGAGCGGGACTGAGCCATGAGTCTGATGGGTCTCACCCACCTGGTCGTCGGCCTGACCTTTGCGCTGTACATCGCCATCGCGTTCTGGTCGCGTGCTCACAGCACCGGGGACTTCTATATTGCAGGCAAGGGCGTCTCACCCGTGGCCAACGGCATGGCGACGGCGGCGGACTGGATGAGCGCCGCGTCGTTCATCTCGATGGCGGGCCTCATCGCGTTCATGGGCTACGACGGCTCGGTCTACCTGATGGGCTGGACCGGTGGCTACGTGTTGCTCGCCTTGCTGCTGGCGCCATACCTGAGAAAATTCGGCAAGTTCACGGTGCCGGAATTCATTGCCGAGCGTTACTATTCGAAAACAGCGCGCGTCGTCGCCGTTGTTTGCCTGATCTTTATCTCATTTACCTACGTCGCGGGACAGATGCGCGGTGTCGGTATCGTGTTTTCCCGGTTTCTCGAGGTCGGTGTGACGACGGGCCTGCTGGTCGGCATGTTCATCGTCTTCGTGTACGCCGTGCTCGGCGGTATGAAAGGCATTACCTACACGCAGGTCGCGCAATACTGCGTGCTGATATTCGCTTACACGGTGCCTGCCGTATTCATCGCCATCCAGATAACGGGCAATGCGGTCCCGCAGCTGGCGTTCGGCTCGGAAGTGGCCGGTTCTGGAACGGTGCTGCTCGACAAGCTCGACGACGTTGTCACCTCGCTCGGCTTTAACCAGTACACGTCGGGGACCAAAAGCAGGATCGACGTTTTCTGTATCACGATGGCCCTCATGGTCGGCACGGCCGGGCTGCCGCACGTTATCGTGCGTTTCTTCACCGTGCCCAAAGTGCGCGACGCGCGCGTTTCCGCAGGCTATGCCCTGCTGTTCATCGCCATCCTGTACACCACGGCCCCGGCCGTGGGTGCGATGGCGCGCCTGAACCTCGTTGAGACGATCCAGACAGGAGAAGTCGGTACGGTTGAAGGCAACCTCGCGTACGAGGAACGACCCGAGTGGTTCAGGACCTGGCAGAAGACCGGCCTGGTTGCTTTCGAAGACCGCAATGGCGACGGGCGGATCCAGTATTACAACGACGGCAATCCGGAGTTTGCGGCCAGGGCCGCCGAGTACGGCTGGCAGGGCAACGAGCTCGCGGTAGACAGGGACATCATGGTCCTCGCGAATCCGGAGATCGCGGGTCTGCCCGACTGGGTCATCGCGCTCGTTGCGGCGGGCGGTATTGCGGCTGCGTTGTCGACGGCGGCCGGGTTGCTGCTGGTGATCTCTGCGGCGGTCTCGCACGACCTGATCAAGGGCATCGTGGCACCTCACATATCCGAGAAACAGGAGCTGCTTGCCGGGCGCATTGCGGCCGCTTTCGCGATCCTGGTTGCGGGCTACCTCGGCTTCGATCCGCCCGGGTGGGTCGCCCAGGTCGTGGCGTTCGCGTTCGGGCTTGCAGCCGCTTCGCTGTTCCCGGTCATTCTGCTCGGCATCTTTTTCAAGCGCGTCAACAAACAGGGTGCAATTGCGGGAATGCTCACCGGACTTGTTTTCACCTACGGTTACATCGAGTATTTCAAGGGTCTGTTCCTGAAATGGGCGGGCTCGCCCTGGGGCGAAAATGCCGCCGAACACTGGCTGTTCGGTATATCTCCCGAAGGTATCGGCGTCATCGGCATGTGCCTGAACTTTGTTGTGGCAATTACGGTCAGTAAGTTCACGGCGCCGCCGCCGGAGAGAATTCAACACATGGTCGAGCACATTCGAGTGCCGCGACATTTCGACGAGGAAACCGTATGACATTCCGACTTCCGTCCATCGCACTATGGCTCACGATTTCCGCACAGGCATCCGCCTCCGGGTTAAGCCCCGAAGAGCAGCGCATGGTCGAATGGGTCGACGCGAATGCCGGGGAAGCGATTGTGTTGCTCGAAGAGACGGTCAACATTGGCAGCGGCACAATGAATCACGAGGGCGTGCGCGAGGTCGGCGTCGTCATGCGGCGCGAACTCGATGCATTGGGTCTTGATACCGAGTGGATAGACATGCCGCCAGAAGTCAATCGCGCCGGTCACCTGTTCGGTCGCAAGGGCGGCAAGGGTAAAAAGTTCCTGCTCATCGGACACCTCGACACGGTATTCGAGGCCGATGACGAATTTCAGGCCTACACGCGTGAAGGCGACACGGCTTACGGCCCGGGCATCGAAGATATGAAGTCGGGCAATGTCGTGATCGTCTATGCACTCAAGGCGTTAAAGGCTATTGGCGTACTCGAGGACATTCCCGTGGTCGTTGCGTATACCGGTGACGAGGAAAAGACCGGTTCGCCGCTGTCGATTGCGCGCAAGGATCTCGTCGATGCAGGCAAATGGGCGGATTATGCGCTGGGGTTCGAGGGTGCGGTGTATTCGGATGGCGACGACTGGGCGACGATTGCGCGCCGCAGCTCGAGTGACTGGGTGCTCGAGGTAACGGGCAGGCAGGCGCATTCGTCGGGAATTTTCAGCGACGACGTAGGGGCCGGAGCGATCAACGAGGCCGCCCGAATCCTGAGCAGTTTCTATGGGGAGGTTCGCGGTGAGTACGGCCTGACGTTCAACGCAGGGACAATCCAGGGCGGCACCACCGTCGAGTACGACCCGCAGCAAAATCGCGGCACGACCTTCGGCAAGACCAACGTCGTGCCGCGCAAACTCGTCGTACACGGCGGAGTTCGCACGATCTCGCAGGAACAGCTGGATCGCACGCGCGACAGAATGCGCGCTATCGTTGCCAACCACCTTCCACAAACCTCGGCGACAATTACCTTCCGGGACCGGTATCCGCCCATGGCGCCTACCGAGGGCAACCGGTACCTGGCGGGCCGCTTGTCGGAGGTCAACGAGGCCATCGGCCGCAAGCCGATGAAAATCTGGGATCCGCTGCGGCGCGGTGCGGCTGACGTTTCGTTCGTCGCGCCGTACACCGATGCCCTGGCCGGGCTCGGTGCAATCGGCGAAGGCGGCCATACGCCGAATGAGAGCCTCGACCTGACATCGATGCCGCTTGCGATCAAGCGTGCCGCGATTCTGATCTACAGGCTCTCCAGGGAGCAGTAACCGTAGTACAGTAAGCGGGACATGGCTCACGCGCACGACAACTCCAATATGCGTCGCGTCACGATCGCGCTGGTCCTGACCGGCACCTTCATGATTGTCGAGGTGATCGGCGGCCTGCTTTCAGGGTCGCTGGCGCTGCTGGCCGATGCCGGCCATATGCTGACCGACACGATGGCCCTGGCGCTTGCAGCGGTGGCGTTCCACGTCAGCAAACGGCCGGCGGACGGGCGCCTGACCTACGGTTACCAGCGTTTTCAGATTATCGCTGCCTTCGTCAATGGTCTCAGCCTGCTGCTGATCGTGGGCTGGATTCTGTACGAGGCGGTCAGCCGTTTCCTCGCGCCCGAGGAGGTGATGGGGCGCACGATGTTGATCGTTGCCACGCTCGGCCTCGTCATCAATATCGTTGCGTTTACGATCCTGCATGGCGGCGACAGGGAAAACCTGAACATCCGCGGCGCTACGCTGCATGTTGCCGGCGACTTGCTGGGTTCGGTCGCGGCAATAGTCGCTGCGGTCGTGATCATCTATACAGGTTGGTTCGCAATCGATCCGCTGCTATCCGTGGCCGTTGCGTTCCTGATTCTCAAAAGTGCCTGGCTGCTGGTCAAGCGCAGTGGACACGTCTTGCTGGAGGGCGCGCCGGAGTGGCTGGATATCGACGAGATGCAGAGCAACCTGGTCGGCCGAATCAGTGACGTCGGCAGCATCCACCACGTGCATGTCTGGGGCCTGACGCCACAGGATCTGATGCTGACCATGCACGTATCGGTTTGCGGCGCGCCGGCCGACCCGACGGCGATCATTCGGCAGGTGAAGACCATCCTGCGCGAGGATTATGGCATCGGACACTCAACGATCGAGATCGAAACAGACACCTGCGCCGATCACTAGCCTTCCGCAGTGACTGTGCCAATGTAGGGCAGGGTCCGGTTTTGCTCCGCGTAGTCCAGTCCGTAGCCGACGACCCATTCGGCACCGATGCCAAAGCCGACATAATCGATGTGGATATCGACCTCGGCGCTCTCGGCCTTGTGCAGCAGGGTGCAGGTCTTGATGGAGGCCGGACCGTGAGATTCCAGGATGCCGATCAGGTAACTCAGCGTATTGCCCGTATCGACAATGTCCTCGACAATGAGAACGTGGCGTCCTTCGATATTGCCACGCACATCCATGACGAGACGGACGGCGCCACTGGCACTGCCGGCGCCGTAGCTCGACACGGCGATGAACTCGATCGTGCGTGGAATCGTAAGCCGTCTCGACAAATCGGCCAGAAAGATAAATGCGCCTTTGAGTACACCGATAAGGACGATTTCGTCGGCGTCGGCGTAGTCGGAGGAAATTTGCTCGGCGAGTTCGGCAACGCGTTGCTCGATCTCGGCTTCCGAAATCAGCACGGGGGGCAGTGCTTCTGTCACAGTCTGTTTCCCGAACTTTGGAATGCGGTAAGGTAGCACATTGATGAAGCGATCGATTGCAATTGCCGGCAACATGGGTTCGGGGAAGTCGACACTGGTTGAGTTCCTTTGCCGTACTTACGGGGTTACCCCGTTCTATGAGCCAAACGACGACAATCCTTACCTCGCCGATTTCTACAAGGACATGAAGCGCTGGGCGTTCCAGTCGCAGCTCTATTTCCTGAGCAACAAGTTCCGGCTGCACCAGGAACTCGACCGCCAGCCCGGCGTCGTGGCGCTCGATCGCACGATATTCGAGGATGCCGAGATTTTTGCGACGGCGCTGTACCAGATGCGCAAAATCTCGAAGCGCGACTGGCAGACCTACCAGGGGTTCTACGGCGCGATTCTGGACGCGATCCGCCCGCCCGACCTGATGATCTACCTGCGCTGCTCGATGCGCACGTTGCGGCAACGCATTCGCCTGCGCGGCCGCAAGATGGAGCAGGACGTTCCACTTTCCTATCTAAAGCGGCTCGATCGCCTCTACGAAAACTGGATCGCGAACTACAAGATGAGCGACGTGCTTGTCCTCGAAACCGACAGGCTCGACTACATCCACGACCTGGTTCACCGCCTTGACGTCATGGAGCGTATCGAAGCTGTGCTCCCCGACGAAATAGGGCGCCCTGCCTGCTGAAATGATTGTGCATATGTACTATCCACTATTGCAATTACAAATGCGAATCATTATCATTTAGCCAGTTTCGGGGAAACCTGCCTGAAAAATCAGAAGTTTATGAGCATCAATGGTAAAACACTCGCCTCCCTGAAACGGGGGCAAAAGGGCGTCATCGCGGCGGTCGACGCAAGCGACCCGCAGGTGCAGCGGCTGATGGTGCTCGGCCTGGTCGAGGGTGCCGAAGTCGAGCTGGCCGGTTGCGCCATCGGTGGTGATCCCCTCGAGTTCCGCCTTTTCGGGACGGGTATCTCACTGCGCCAGGAGCAGGCGCGGCATTTCAGCGTGTCGGCTCACGAGTTCGGTGACTAGGCCAGCCGAAACCCGCATTCCAATAAAAGACATCTCCGTAAGCCGGCAAGCCGATGCCAGCATTGCGGTTGTCGGCGGACCAAATTCAGGCAAAAGCACGCTCTTCAACCGGCTCACCGGCCTGCGGCAACGCATAGGCAATTACCCCGGCGTCACGGTGGAACGCCATGTCGGCACGCTCAAGACCGACGAGCGTGTTATCGAGCTGATCGACCTGCCCGGTACGCACGGGCTCAATGCGCATTCCTTCGAAGAACAAATAGCGATAGACGTCATCTTTGGACGCATGGAAGGGACGCAGCCGCCGGATGGCGTGCTCGCGGTGGTCGATGCGACCAATCTCTACCAGGGCCTGTACCTGGTGCAGCAGCTGCTCGACCTGGAGCGGCCGGTCGTCGTTGCATTGACGATGTGGGATGCGGCCAAAACAGCCGGCCTGAAAATCGACGTCGACAAACTCTCGAAGCGCCTCGGCGGTATCCCCATTTGTCCTGTTGTCGCGACGACGGGCGAGGGCATCAATGCGCTCAGAAACGCCGTGGTGGGACTCGCCGATGAGCCGGCGCCGAGGCCGGCCGCGGCGTGGCCGGAGTTGTCGGCAGCGGCTGCGGAGCTGGCAGCGATAGCGACAGTTCCTCTCAAGCTTGCCGAGATCGAGCGTCTCTTGATCGACGGCGACGCCGGCGCCAATCGATACGTGCTCGATTGTCTCGGCGTGCAGGGCGCAGATGGCGTGGCGAGGATTCGCAAGGAATTATTCGGTTCTGAACCGCCGCTGGCGATGGAAGCCCGGAAACGCTATGCCTGGGTTCGCAGCATACTCGGCGATGTACAGGAGCACATACCGCCGTTTTATTCCTGGCGGACGCGACTGACGGCGTTCCTGAACATGCCGATCCCGGGCACGATCGGGCTGTTCCTCGTCATGGCGATCGTATTCCAGGCCGTCTTCGCATGGGCCACGCCGATCATGGATCTGATCGACGACGCCAGTGCGGCGCTTGGCGTGGCCGTGGTGAATCGTCTTGGCGACAGCGCGCTATCGAGCCTCATTGCCGACGGGGTGATTGCAGGGGTCGGCAGCGTCGTGGTCTTTCTGCCGCAAATACTCATCCTGTTCTCGTTCATTATCCTGCTCGAGGACTCCGGGTACCTGGCGCGCGCCGCGTATCTGATGGATCGTGCCATGCGGTCGGTCGGCCTCTCCGGGCAGTCCATCATTCCGATGATCTCGAGTTTTGCCTGTGCCGTGCCGGGCATCATGGCGACGCGCGTGATACCGAACCGGCGCGACCGCATCGCGACCATACTCGCGGCGCCGTTCATGACCTGTTCGGCGCGTTTGCCCGTTTATGCGCTGCTGATCGCCGCATTCGTGCCCGTCCGTGACGTCGGCTTCCTGAACCTGCAGGGGCTCGTCCTGTTCGGCCTGTACATGTTCGGCATCGTCATGGGTGTTTTGACGGCGCTATTGATGCGCAAGACGGCATTGCGCGGGCCGAAACCGTCGTTTGCGCTGATGCTCCCGGAGTTCCGGCGGCCCAATATACGCACCGTCGCGTTTCAGCTGCTCGGCCGCGCCAAGGTGTTTCTGTATCGCGCAGGCACGGTGATCTTCTCGGTGGCCGTCATCGTCTGGGCTCTTGCGTATTACCCGCGTGCAAGCGACATCGATCCAATGCTCGACGAGAACCAGGCTGCCGCAGCGCAGCTGGAGCAAAGCTGGCTGGGGCGGGCGGGGAAGTTTGTTGAGCCGGCGTTCGAGCCGCTAGGTTGGGACTGGCGCGTCTCTTCGGCCGTGATTGCCGGTTTCCCGGCGCGTGAGGTCGTCGTCGCGGTTCTCGGCACGGTTTACGCGGTCGGAGGCGAGGCGGACGAGGCGACATTGTCCGCTCGTCTCAAGTCGGCATCCTGGCCTGACGGCAGTCCCGTATTCACGCTGCCGATGGTGATCGGTTTGCTGATCTTTTACGCCTGCTGCCTGCAGTGCGCGGCCACCCTGGCGGTGATACGACGCGAGACCAATACCTGGCGATGGCCCGTATTCGCATGGGCATACATGACCTCGATCGGTTATACGGGGGCGTTACTCGCTTACCAGTTGCTATAGGGCAGCCAGTTTCTCGACGGCGTCCCGCAACGTTGCGTCGTCTTTTGCAAAACAGAAGCGCAGCCGCGTGCCCGTGAATTCCTTTTCGCAGAACACCGATAACGGAATCGACGCCACACCGATGTCTTGCGTCCAGCGCCTGGCAAGTTCCACATCAGATTCCTGGCTGATATCGCCGTAGTCCAGGATCTGGAAAAAAGTGCTTTGCGCTGGCGCAAAGCGGAAACGCGTGCCCTCGAGCAATTGGCAGAACAGGTCACGCTTCTGCTGGTAAAAGTCGGGTAGCGCCGCATAAAAACCGGGCTCCGACGCCAGGAAGTCCGCGATCGCATGCTGCATCGGGGTGCTGACGGCGAAAGTCGTGAATTGATGCACGCGGCGGAACTCGGCGGTCAGATCGCGCGGCGCAAGGCAATAACCTATTTTCCAGCCGGTGGCATGAAATGTCTTGCCGAATGAGCTGACGACGAAGCTGCGTTCCCAGAGTTCGTCGTGGCTGGCAAGACTCCAATGCCGCTCGCCGTCAAAAATGATGTGTTCATAAACCTCATCGGAGAGCAGGTAGGTATTCGTGTTGCGCACGACGGTGGCCAGCCGGTCGAGGTCGTTTGCCGAGAGGATGGCCCCGGTCGGGTTGTGCGGGAAGTTGACGATCACCAATCGCGTCTTGCTCGAGATCGCATCCCCGAGCCTTTCCCAGTCGATGCGGAAATCGAAGCCATTGTCCGCAATGGCAAGCGGTACGTGCTTTGTAATTCCGCCCGCCAGCGTCACCGACGGTTCGTACGAATCGTAGGCCGGATCGAAGACGATGACTTCATCGCCCGGGTGCACGATGGCCTGGATGACGCTGAAAAGTCCCTCGGTTGCGCCACTCGAAACCGTGATTTCGAGGTCTGCATCGACATTACGACCCTGCAGCCGCGCCGTTTTTTCGGCGATCGCCTCGCGCAGCGCCGGCACGCCGGGCATGGGCGCATACTGATTCGCACCGTGCTCGAGGTGGTATGCGATACGGTCCGTCAATGCTCCGGGCGGGTCGAAACTCGGGAACCCCTGCGACAGGTTGATCGCGTTGCAGTCGGCTGCGAGCTGGCTCATGACAGTGAAAATTGTCGTGCCGACGTCGGGCAGTTTGCTCGAGATGTGGCGTTGCATGATCCGTTGACGATGACATTGACTCGCACTGGCGTCAAACTGCACTATCGTCACCGGATAAGAAACAAAACAAGGGAATCACGATGAATCGCAGGCATTTCATGCAATCGGCTGTCGCTGCTGGCGTGGCCATGGCAATACCGCTCCGCGCGCTGACCGAGGTCAAGGACGCTGTTCCGGCAGTTACGGGCGCAGGTGCCGAAATATCGCTGGAAAAAGCGGCCGTCAAAGAACTCTCCGACAGCTTGCGCGGCAACCTGCTGCTGCCCGGCAATGCCGGCTACGATGTCGCTCGCCGAGTCCTCAACCGCGGTATCGACAAGCATCCCGCACTGATCGTGCAACCCACCGGCGCGGCCGACATCCAGAATGCAATCGACTTTGCGCGCGAGCGCGAGCTGCTGCTCGCCGTGAAGTGTGGTGGCCATAGCTGGTCGGGCAAATCCACCTGCGATGGCGGCATGCAGATCGATCTCTCGACGCTGCGTCATGCGCGCGTCGATACGACGGCACGCCGTGCCTATGTTGCCGGCGGCAGCCTGCTGGGCGAGCTCGATCGCGAGGCCATGGCCCATGGTCTCGTCACGACGGCCGGCACGGTCTCGCACACCGGGGTAGGTGGCCTGACGCTAGGCGGTGGTTTCGGACGTGTGGCGCGGAGATTCGGGCTGGCGCTTGATAACGTCGTCAGCCTCGACGTCGTCACTGCCGACGGCAAGTTGCGTCATGCCAGCGCCGACGAAAACCCGGATCTTTACTGGGCGCTGCGCGGTGGCGGCGGCAACTTCGGCGTCGTCACCACTTTCGAGTTCCGGCTGCACCCGATGCAGCGCAAGGTCATCGAAGGCAGCATGGTCTTCCCTATGGACAGAGCCCGGGAAGTGCTTGCCTTCTACAGCGAACACCTGCCCGAAGCGCCCCACGAGCTCTATTGGGACGCAGCCATTGTGGCCGGTCCCGGAGCCGAGCCCATTTCGATGTTTTATTTCTGCTATTCGGGGCCCGAGTCCGAGGCCGAAGCCGTCCTGGCGCCGATGCGCAAGCTCAATCCCGTTGCGGACACGGTGGCAAGGATGGACTATGTCGCGGCACAGGCGGCGTTCGACAACACCGACCCACGTAACTCGGAGTATTTAAAAGCGGGCTTCGTCAACGAGCAACCCATGGAGTTTATCGACCGCATGATTGACGGTTTCGAGACGCACCCTGAACGATCAACGCAGATCTGGTGCCAGTGTTCCGGCGGTGCGATCGGCACGGTACCGACGGACGCGACGGCATTTGCGCACCGGAAGTCCGCAGGCAACTGGTTTACGAGCGCAGGTTATGACCCGAGTGCAGATCCAACGCCGCACATCGATTACCTGAGGTCGTACTGGAGAACGCTCGAACCGTTCACCGACGGCTGGTACACCGTTGATGCGGCAGATCAGGGACAGAAGGCATTTCACGCTAATTTCCAGGGCAATTTCCCGCGCCTGCAGCAAGTGAAAAACCAGTACGATCCGGGCAACCTCTTCAGACTCAACGCCAATATTCAACCGTCAGTCTGAACGAGAGGCCTCAATGAGGAGGACATCAACGGACGGTACGCATCCGGTGATCTTCGCGCCTTCGCGGGAGTGACGATTTCACGATTTCGGCGCGGTATTCGCCCCGGACCGAGTTGACCAGGATGATCTCGTCGGCCCCGGTCAGCTCATCGACGTGAATCTTTCGTTCGCTGATCTGACCGTCGCGGAGCATGCGCTCGCGATACGTGCCCGCGAGCAGACCGCAGGATATCGGCGGTGTATAAAGCGCGTCGCCAATACGAACGATCACGTTGGCAATCGTCGTTTCGGTGATGTCGCCACTGGTGTTCCATAGCAAGACATCGTCACACGGCCCGGCGCAGGCGAGCGCCTGCTCGTAGGCACTACGATTGGTGGTCTTGTGGTAGAGGAACGGATTGTCGATATCAACCGGGTCGGCAGCGAGCGCAATTCGCTGGCAAGAAGAATCCGGTATATCGGGCAATTTCGCCTGCTCGAAACGGATTGTGCCGTCGCGGTCCAGCAGCAGGCGCACGCGGTGGTGTCGCGATTCCATTGCATCGCTGAAGTCCGCCAGTTCGTTCAGCACGCGCGCCCGATCGAACTCGAAATCGAAATATTCGGCCGAATCGCGCAGACGCTCGAGATGCTCGTCGAGCAAATAATAGCCGTCGCGCGACGTCCAGAGCATCGTCTCCAGGATACTGAAACTGTGTTCGGCGGCTGAGGTATCGAGCACGCGGGCCTTGCTGAGGCACTCTTCAAACTCGGCATCGGGATCCGAGTCCCAGACGATTCCGCCGCCGATGCCGTAGGTTGCGCTGTGCGTCTTTTTGTCGAGCCAGGCTGTGCGAATTGCCACGCTGAACCGGGCCTCGCGCCCGGGCGCAAGGAATCCGATCGTGCCGGTGTAGATCTCGCGCGGCGAATCCTCGAGTTCGGCAATGATTTTCATGCTGGCAGCCTTGGGCGCACCCGTTACCGACGCGCAGGGAAACAGCGCCTGCAGGATTTCGGGCAGTTCCGCATCGGTCGTTGCGCTGACCGATGAGGTCATTTGCCACACCGTTCGATACTTCTCGACGTCATATAACGAGTCAACCTGCACTGACCCTGGCACCGCTATGCGTCCCATGTCGTTTCGCAGCATGTCGGTGATCATGACGTTTTCGGCACGGTCCTTGGGCGAGCGGCGCAGTGACATCGCCGCCGCATTGTCTTCCGACGTAGTCATGCCGCGCCGTGAGGTGCCTTTCATCGGCCGGCACTCGAGTCGCGTACCCGAGAGCGAAAAGAACAATTCCGGGGAAGCCGACACGATGGCGAAGTCATCAAAGTCGAGGAATGCGGCGTACGGCGCGTCGGCGGCGACAGCTGCGAAAAGCGTCCATGCGTCCTCGGCAATCTGCGCCTGCTGCCGAATCGTGTAATTTACCTGGTACGAATTACCGAGTTCGATCTGTCGTTTGATCTTCTCCAGGTTCTCGAGATACGAATGCCGGCTGCTCGTCAGCGCCCAATCGGGGCGTTTGCCGCGCGAACCGGCCGTTGACGGCAGCTGATTGTGATATTCGGGTTCCCGGAACAGCCCGAAACAGGCCAGTGGCAGCCGGCCGGCGCCGTGCGTGCTCAGCGCGGCGTCGAACGCGGCGGCGGCTTCATAGGAAACGAATCCCGCGGCGTACAGCCCGTCTTCCTGCACGCGGCGATTAGCCGCGTCGATGACGTCGCGAACGTCGCTCACCGAATCTGCGACGAGGACCGCCTCGGGATCGTCAAAAACGAGCCAGCGCGACGCCCTGGCGTCGCGCAGAACGATGCGGTTCAGATGGTACAGGTCATGTCCTGGCCGCAGCACAGCGGCGACTTGATCTTGCCGTGACCGTTCGGGCATTTCGAAATCTGGACTTCCGTGCCGTCGTCCAGCGTCAGCATGTCGTTGACGAGCGGCGCATCGCACTTCGCGCAGGTGGCGTTAACGGCCATACCGCATTTTTCGCATTCATAAGTTGCCATGAAATGATCCTCGGGCATCTAAACAGAAGACGAAATGGTGGCAGATGTTGGCGCCGAACCCAAGCCGATTCGGCTACCGAAACCGGTCCTCAGGCCGTATGATGTGCGTCATTCCCTGAAAAAACTCAGAAATAAAAGGGGCTCCGATGAACAGGATCGCACTCTGCGGCGTCGCGCTGGCGCTCACCACCTCTCCCGTGATTGCGGCCGACGATGACGAGAGGCCCGAGCCGGGCTTCAACGAGGCCACGTTCAAGGGCCTCGAATTCCGCAGCATCGGCCCGGCCTTCATGTCCGGCCGCATCGCCGATATCGCCATCCACCCCGAAAACCAGAGTATCTGGTACGTCGGCGTCGGCAGTGGCGGCGTCTGGAAGACGGTCAATCGCGGCACGACCTGGGAGCCGATCTTCGACGACGAGGGCTCCTACTCGATCGGCTGCATCGCCATCGATCCGAATAATCCGAACACGGTCTGGGTAGGCACCGGCGAAAACGTGTCCGGCCGCCATGTCGGTTACGGCTCGGGTGTGTACCGCAGCCGCGACGGGGGCAAGAGCTGGGAAAACATGGGCCTCGAATCATCCGAGCATATCGGCATGATTCGCATCGATCCACGGGACTCCGACACGATCTATGTCGCCGCGCAGGGGCCGTTGTGGTCAGGTGGCGGTGACCGCGGCCTGTACAAATCGACGGACGGCGGCGCATCCTGGCGCAAGGTCCTCGGCGATGGCCTCGGCAACGACGAGTCGGACGACCAGTACACCGGCGTGTCCGAGGTCCTCATGGATCCGCGCAATCCCGACGTCATGTACGCGGTCGCGTGGCAGCGAATGCGCAACGTCGCCGTACTCATGGACGGCGGCCCCGCTACGGGCATTCACAAGTCGGTCGACGGCGGCGAAACCTGGCGCAAATTGACCGAAGGCCTTCCCACGGACGTCATGGGCAAGACGGGCATCGCGATTTCTCCGCAGGACCCGGACGTCCTCTATGCGACGATCGAACTCGCGAACCGCAAGGGCGGGTTCTGGCGCTCGGCCGATGGCGGCGAAACCTGGGAAAAGAAGAACGAGTACCTGTCGAGCGGCACGGGGCCGCATTACTACCAGGAGATCTTCGCCAGCCCGCACAAGTTCGATCGCGTCTACCAGATGGATGTCGTGATGCACGTGACCGAGGACGGCGGCGACAACTTCACGCCGTTGCGCCACCGGTCCAAGCACGGCGACCATCACGCGCTGGCCTTCGTCCCGGACGATGAAAACCACCTGATCGTCGGTGTCGACGGTGGGGTATACGAATCCTATGACCTCGGCACGTCATGGCGCTTCGTCAGCAACCTGCCGATCACGCAGTTCTACAAAGTGGCCGTGGATTACGACGAGCCTTTCTATAATGTCTATGGCGGTACGCAGGACAACAACAGCCAGGGCGGGCCGTCCAGAACCGACAACGTCCACGGCATCCGCAACTCGGACTGGTTCGTTACGCTGACAGGCGACGGCCACCAGTCGGCCGTCGATCCCAACAACCCCGATATCGTTTACGCGCAGTGGCAGCAGGGCAATCTGTCGCGCTACGACCGCAAGACGGGCGAGAGTGTCTATATCAAGCCGCAGGCCGGGGAGGGCGAACCGCCCGAGCGCTACAACTGGGACTCGCCGATACTCATCAGTCCGCATGACTCGAAGACCCTGTTCTTCGGCACGCAGCGCGTGTGGCGCTCGGACGATTACGGCGACACGTGGACGGCTATCAGTGCTGACCTGACGCGAAACGAGCAGCGCATGAAGATGCCGATCATGGGCCGCACATGGAGCTACAACTCGCCCTGGGACATGTACGCGATGTCGATGTTCAACACGATCACGTCCCTGTCGCAATCACCGCTCGTCGAGGGCCTGATTTACGCGGGTACGGATGACGGCATCATCCAGGTCTCCGAAAACGGCGGCGATACCTGGCGGCGCATCGACAAGCTGCCCGGCGTACCGAATCGCTTTTTCGTCAACGACATCAAGGCCGACCTGCACGACGCCGATACCGTGTATGTGGTCGTCGACGATCACAAGAGCGGCGATTTCTCGCCATATATCCTGAAGAGCGAGAACCGCGGCAGGACGTGGAAGAGCATTTCCAGCAACCTGCCTGAACGCCATCTTCTGTGGCGTGTCGTTCAGGACCACGTCAAGCCCGGTCTGATGTTCCTCGGCACCGAGTTCGGCGTTTTCTTTACGCTGAATGGCGGCGGTTCGTGGACCAAGCTCAAAGGCGGTAGCCCAAACATCCCGTACCGTGATCTGGTCATCCAGACACGCGAAAATGATCTCGTCGGCGCAACCTTCGGCCGCAGTTTCTACATCCTCGACGACTACGCGCCGCTGCGCGATGTAACGGCGGGCATGCTGCAAAACGACACGGTCCTGTTCCCGGTACGCGAAACCGACTGGTATGTGCCGAAACGTCCACTGGGCTGCTACCTGGCAGGCTGCGTCTCGAGCCAGGGTGACGCCTATTACGTCGCGCCCAACCCGGACTTCGGTGCGACGTTCACGTATTACCTGCCGAAATCGCTGCAGACGAGCAAGGCGGCTCGGCGCGAGGCGGAGATGGAACTCGAGAAGACGAACCAGAATGTATCGATGCCGTCGTGGGATCGCATCATCGATGAGGATCGCGAGGACGATCCGGCAATCGTTCTCACGGTAAAAAATGAGCACGGCGAAGTAATACGCCATGTCGAAGCACCGGCCGAAGCCGGATTCCATCGCGTCGCCTGGGACCTTCGCTATCCTGACCTGAAGGCCTGGGTGCCGGAGGAGATCCCGCAGTACCTGCCGTCGTCCGGTGTCCTGGTCACGCCCGGGAAATACACTGTCACGATGCAGCAGCGTGTCGATGGCGTAGTGACCGAGCTGGGCAAGTCGCAAACCTTCGATGTCGTTTCGATACGCGAGCCGACGCTGGACGGCAGTACGCAGGAACAGCGTGTCGTATTCGAGATGCAGCTCGACGAGCTGATACGCGCCACCGATGGCACGGTGAAGTCGATTGACGAGATTTCCGCGGAACTCGACGCCATCAAGCAGACGCTGGTGCGGTCGACCGTCGATGCATCGATCTACGAGCTGGCCGATCGAATCCAGGAAAACCTGCTCGATCAGCGGGACCGGCTGAGCAGCAACGAGGCCAGATCTCTTGTGAAGGAATGGGATGCGGTCTCGCTGCAGGAACGGCTCTTCCACGCACGATTCGTTGGCTCGGCCGGCGCCTATGGACCAACACCGCTGCAGCGCCGGTCATACGACATCGGTCGCAGGCTGTACGAGGACACCGTCACCGAGCTTCGCCGGATCGTGGATGTCGAGTACGCCGCGCTGAAGAAGGCCCTGGACGAGGCGGGCGTGCCCTGGACGCCCGGACGCGGCATTCAATAGCCAAAGTATATTCATCTATAGAATTGCAGCCTATTTAACTCATTGAAAAATAGTTAAATAGGTTGCCTATTGACCAAAATTCTATAAAGCTATAGAATTTATTCTAATTCCCAGCCGGCGCCGTTATGAAACCGGAGAGTACAGCCAGTCCCCGATACCGGGAGCAAAAGCTCGCAGCGGTTCGAGCCGCGGCGGCCGTGTTTGCGGATAAGGGCTTTCACGGCGCGAGCACGCGCGATATTGCCGAGCGTCTCGGCATCAAGCAGGGCAGCCTGTATTACTACTTCGATTCGAAAGAAGAGGCATTGGAGGAAGTGTGTCTCTACGGACTGTCCCAGTACGTCGAGAACATGGAAGCCATTGCGGCCGGGGACCAGGCATTCGACGCAAAGCTGTTTGCGGTCGTGACGAACCACCTGTCGAGCTACAGGGAAAAGAGCGAAGCGCTGAAAGTGCATAACGACGAGCGACTTTATTTGCCGAAACAGCGACGCAAACGGCTGAAAGAGCTCGGTTCGCATTACCGGGAGCAGCTGGAAGAGATTATTGAGAGGGGGATCGCTGCGGGTGCCCTGCGGGAATCGATTGACGCGCACTTCACGGCGCAGTCGGTGATCAGCATCTGCAACGGCCTTGGCGACATTATCGTCCGTGACCGCGACGCCGACATCTTCGATCTGGCGCGCAAGTGCACGGACCTTTTACTGAGAGGAATGGAGAAAGATGGGCGCGTTTAAGGAAGCACATGGTGGCAAGCTCAGGGAGCTCTACCTGTCGGAACGGCAAGCCGACGAAGAAAAGGTCCGTGCGAAAGACTACAGGTCATGGGATCTGAGTCCACGCCAGGTTTGTGACCTCGACCTGCTCATGAGCGGCGCTTTTTCGCCGCTCGACGGGTTCCTTGGCAAGGACGACTACGAGAGTGTCTGCGACTCCATGCGCCTGAACAGCGGCGTTCTCTGGCCCATGCCCATCACGCTGGATGTCGGTCAGGATTTTGCCGATACGATTACCGAAGGCGAGACGATCGCGCTTCGTGATCACGAGGGCGTTCTGCTCGCGACGCTCGAGGTCAGCGATATCTGGCAGCCGGACCTGATGAGCGAGGCCGAGCGCGTATACGGAACGCTTGACGACACGCACCCGGCCGTTGCGTTTCTGCAGTACCGGTCGAACCCGGTTTATATCGGCGGAGTCGTGCGAGGCATCGAGCCGCCGACTTATTACGACTTCAAGTTGCTGCGCGATACGCCGTCCGAGCTGCGCGGCCGCTTCCGCAAACTGGGCTGGCGCAAGATCGTCGCGTTCCAGACGCGCAATCCGCTGCACAAGGCGCACCAGGAGCTGACCTTCCGCGCGGCAAAGGAATGCGACGCGAACCTGTTGTTGCACCCTGTCGTCGGTATGACCAAGCCGGGTGATATCGATCACTTCACCCGTGTGCGCTGCTATGAGCACATCCTGCAGGAGTACCCGGAACAGACGACGCAGCTTAGCCTGCTGAATCTCGCCATGCGCATGGGCGGCCCGCGCGAAACGCTGCTGCACGCGATCATTCGCAAGAACTACGGCTGCACGCATTTCATCGTCGGTCGCGATCACGCAGGCCCTGGTAACGACAAGGACGGCAATCCCTTTTACGGACCCTATGAAGCGCAGGAGCTATACAAGCAGCACGAAGAAGAACTCGATATCACGATGGTGCCGTTCAAGATGATGGTCTATGTCGAGAACAAGGCCGAGTACTTGCCAGCGGACGAGACGGAGCCCACGGACAAGGTCATGAACCTGTCGGGCACCGAATTCCGGCGCCGGCTGCGCGAGGGCCTGGATATCCCGGAGTGGTACTCCTATCCGAGCGTGGTCGAGGAACTGCGCAAGGCGCATCCGCCCAAGCACAAACAGGGCTTCACGGTGTTTTTCACCGGCTTGTCGGGCTCCGGCAAATCCACCGTCGCCAACGCGCTCATGGTCAAGCTGCTGGAGGAGGGCTCACGTCCCGTTACGCTGCTCGACGGCGACATCGTCCGCAAGAACCTGTCGAGCGAACTGACGTTCTCGAAGGAGCACCGCGATCTCAATATCCAGCGCATCGGTTTCGTCGCGAGCGAGATCACCAAGAATGGCGGCATCGCGATCTGCGCGCCGATTGCGCCGTATGCCGAAACCCGCCGCAAGGTCAGGGAAATGGTCAGCCCGGTCGGCGGCTTCCTCGAGACCTATGTGTCGACGCCGATCGAGGTCTGCGAGCAGCGCGACCGGAAGGGGCTGTATGCCAAGGCCCGTGCGGGCCTGATCAAGGGCTTTACGGGCATTGACGACCCATACGAGGTGCCCGAAAACGCCGAAATCGTCATCGACACGGGCGAATTGTCGGCGGATCTTGCCGCGCATCGAATCCTGCTTACGCTCGAGAAATACGGCTACGTACGCTAAAAGTGTGTGCTACGTCCCAGATTATGTCGACCGAGGCGTACTATGCTGGCCGAACGTACGGTAATCGCGCGCAAGGCCATGAGATACAAAGCTTTTGTACTTCTGTCGGTTCTGATGAGCGGCTCCCTGGTAGCTGCGGGGAGCATGGCACAGCAGGATCAGGCAACGGATTCGATCGCAGGCAAGTTACAGGTTCAGATCCAGTCGCCGGCTGACGATTTCGTCGTCTCTGACGGCACGACGGTCGTCGATGTCGAGGGCGTCGCTTCCAGCATCGGTGGTGTGCAGTACCTGGATATGATCTTCGTCCTCGATACGTCGAGCAGTCTCAGGCAGACGGATCCGAAAGACTATCGTTCGCTCGGCGCGGTCGGGCTGGTCGAGAATCTTTCGCCGAGGAGCAACGTCAAGATTGGCGTAGTCAGCTTCGCGGGCAGGGGACAGCTCGTGCAGCCGATGACATCGGATCGGGGCCTGGTGGCTGAGGCCTTGCGGCAACTGCCCAGGTCGGGCAGCACGGATCTCGCCGCCGGCATCCGGATGGCCGTGCAGGAACTCAACAGCAGCGGTCGTCCGGGTTCATCGCGCGTCATCATGCTGTTTACCGATGGCATGTCGAATGAGCGCAAGGCGTTTGATGCGACGATTGCGGCACAAAAGCAGGGCGTCGTGATTCAGTCGCTCCTGCTCGGTTCGAACACGAGGGGCACGTCGATCCTGGATACCATCGCGTGGGCCACCGGCGGCAGCTTCGTACGCGTCGATGACCCGTCCAAGCTCCCGGAAGCATTCCTGAATCTGCGTACCACCGGTGTCGAAAGCGTGACCTTGAGCGTCAACGGATCCGCTCCGGTTCCCGCAAACCTTGCCGGCGGTACCTTTGCCGGCAGCGTCTCGCTCGGTGTGGGTGAAAACCGCATCGTGGCGCTGGCTACGAGCCTGGAAGGCGAAACGCGCGAATCCATCGTCAACGTGACGGTTCAGGACGCCAGCTGCGCCGCTCTGCAAGTCGCCGCCTTGAAGCAGGGACGATCCGTCATATCGCTCAACGATCGCGCGGTGGAAATCGTCGTTGATGCTTCGCGAAGCATGTGGGGGCAGATCTATGGCGAGGCCAAGATGAGTATCGCCAAGAACATCCTGCAGGATGTCTCATACTGGTTCCCCGAAGATCTCGATCTCGCGCTGCGCGCCTACGGCAGCATGAGTCCGAGCGAAAGCAACAACTGCGGAGATTCGACGCTGCTCGTGCCGTTCGGTGACCGGAACCGGGCGCCGATTCGTGCGGCCATCTCGGGCCTGCGACCGACGGGCCAGACGCCGATCGCGTTTGCGCTGGATCAGGCGGCCGCGGATTTCGGTTCACGGCAAAGCGACCGCGCCGTCGTGCTCGTAACAGACGGCATCGAGAGCTGCGGTGGCAACCCGGTCCGGGCGGCACGCGAACTCAGTGCCCGTGGGATAACCGTCCACGTGATCGGATTCGGCCTTGGCAATGCCGCCGATGAAGATACGGCCAGCCTCCGGGCGATCGCGGACGCATCGGGCGGTCGATACGTCGTTGCGGGCAGCGCCGAAGAACTCAAGGAGGCGCTGGCACAGACCGTCGCAACGTCATTCAGCGTCTACAAGGGTAATACTGTCGTGGCCAATGGCTCTCTCGGTGCGAACGAGACAATGTACCTCCCCGAAGGCAAGTACCGGGTCGAACTGCACAGCTCGCCGCCGCAGGTGGTGCCGGTCGAGCTGGCCCCGAGAGACCGCGTCAGGCTGACGCTCGAGAAACGCGGCGACGTCGTGTCGCACTTCCAGCGCCGCGACTCGATCGAGTACCGCTCCTGCCAGGACCCGGTTTCGGTCGTCACGAACCAGGAATCTCCCTAGCAGGTTTTTCATCAGTTGAACGGCGCCGCGCGGGCCATCAGTTCCTTGAGACCGGTTTCGTTCGGATCGAGGGGCGTGCCCGGATGGATGCATTTTGCGGGGCAAATCTCTGCCGCCTCCACAAGGTCGGCGTAGGATCCGGCTCTCGGATCCGTGATGTACGCCTGCTTGTTGTCGTTGTATGCAAACATCATCTTGTTGATGCCCATGCAGTCGTCGCAGGTCGTGCATGCTTCGCTGTCGAGCCAGGGTTCCTCGATACTCGCTTCCTCCTCCGGTTCCCGGGCGGCTTCGGCTTCGGCTTCGGATTGTGCAAGCGCTTCGGCCTTTGCCACGGTCGCGGCGGGCTCGGCCGCCGGCATGCTTGCAGGTGGGTTGCCTTCGGAAATCACTGCCGAGAGATCGGCTCCCATGAGTACGTCGACGAGTTTTCCCACCGCTTCCCCGGCAGCCTCGGCGCGCACGTTCTCCAGTTGTTCCTCGTGTTCTTTCAGTAATTGCTCGCGCTGCTCCTCGACGACTCTGTCGACCGCCGTTTCGACATAGAAGTTATGGATGCCGGCGAGCTCCTGCAGCGTGTGCCAGAAGTTGAGGCGATCACGACATGCGAATACGAGCGCGCGCGAGACGACGAACCGGATCAGCTCGCCCTGGTCGTCGATGCCCCACACAAAGGGCACGAGGCGATCAACTGAATCGTCGCTGATGTCGAGGTATTCAGCGACGGGCAGGAGTTCCCCGGACTCGAAGCCTTTCGGTACCGCGCGAAAATGCTCGTGCAGCGCCGGCATCAGCAGCGCGTAGTCCGCGAACGTGAAAGCCAGCTCCATCTCCGTGACCTCACCGTCTTCGCCGCGGTACTCGAGCGTTTCGACGGGCCAGTCATTCTCGGGCTGCGGGTTGCCACCGAAGCTGACCCGTTGCGCCGCGTGATCGCCGGCGTCCGGATTGACGAGCAGGAAAGGATGGGCGCGGCCTTCGAGCGCGGCGCTCGCGACAAACCACGGATCGAGCAATGGTTTCCTGGTTTTCGTCTGCGTGCCGCGGTTGACCAGGTGCAGGCTCGTTCGGTTGGTCTCCAGCGCGCAGAGAAATCCCGACAGCAGGTCCTGGTGGCGCGCGGCAGACGTTTGCGAGACGACGACCTGGCGGTGCCCGACGCCGAAATACGCCAGCTCGAAGCGCCAGGCATCGAACGGTCCTTCGCCGGGCCTTACGGCGGGGTTGTCGTATGCGCGCACCCAGCTCAGGACATGGACCGGCATCCGCGAGCCGAGCAGGTGCGAGAATGACGGCAGGCCGTCGCCGGCCAGGTGGTCCGCCGACACGATTGCGATCACGCGCGTGACGAGCTGTTGTTCGTCGTCGGAGAAAGCCTGCCAGTCGAAAGCGTCAAACCAGGAATTGTGAATGGCCGGGTCGTACCTGTCCTCGACCTCGAGTTTTGCAATACGTATCGCCGCAAACAGCTTTGCGAATCGGGCAGCGTCTTGCTCGAAGGTCGCGGCGGCTTTCGCGCAGGGATCGCCGTCGGCCAATACGTCGATCGACGCCTGTTTTCCGAACCAGGGATTGTCGACTTTGCCAACAAACCGAACCAGGACGGGGTCCTCTTGCCATGACTGCAGGTCATTGAGTGCGCGCTCGATTCGCGCGCGTCTCTCGGCCGACATCTCGACGGATCCGTGGATTCGTTTGTCGAGCAGGTCCGAGAGCGCGCTCGTATCAAGGTGTCGGGCAGCCGGGCCGACACTCTTTTCAACGCTTCCCGGCTTGTTGGCATTCGCGTTCTTGGCCTGCTCGACCTGTAGCAGCGACTCGAGCCCGTATTTGCTTTTGTCGATTTGCTCGCGGAACGCGTCGTGGCGACTCTTTGCACGATGACGGATCGCGTGCACGAGCAGATGCAGTGGCACATCCGACCCGTATCCGAGGAATGTGCCACCCTCTTTTATTGCGTTGCCGAGTCTGTCGAGGTCAACGCCGAGCTTTTCACGGCTGTCTTCACTCAGATCGAGGTGGTCCTGCAGTGCTGCAGCAGCGTCGGCGAAGAGAACGGGTGCATCGACCGGGTCGGGGCCCTCGAGTTTCTGCCGCAGGTAGCGCTCCATCCAGGCAAGGTTGTCCTTGAGGATGCGGGCATCGTCATCGCCGGGCGCAAAGTCGCTGATCGAATCACTCAGATGTTCGGCTAGCGGAATCGCGATCTGCTTCGTCGCCTCCATGCCTGGCGGCACGAGGTACAGGGGGTACTGGTACCGGATGGCCGACGCATCCCGGTACGGGTTCAGCAATGCCGGAAGGATATCGCCATGCGGCGGGCTCGTGGCCGCCGCCGCGGACGGTTCGCCGTGGTGAAATTGCCGGAGTAGGTCGATGATTTCGTTCATGATCGCTCCAGGTCACATCGCGAAGTGATCGAGCGCCTGGTTCAGGCCGTTCAGCTTCTCGTCGGTGCTCATGTCCAGGCCTACCGAAGACATCAGGTCATACCTCGGCGCATCCGGATTGTGATAGAGGATGCCTAACGGCAGGACAAACTCGTCCGCCGCAATAGCCAGGGCCGCTTTGATATCCGATGGGTCGTGCTCGGCCTGATTCGGGAAGAGCCGCTTGACGGAGTCGTCGACCTGAACGCCTTTCTCGTGCGTGAGCAATTGCATGCGCGCCGGTTCTTCCTGCAGCGTCTTGCCGATCGCTTCGACATAGACCGGACACCGCTGAATGATGCGCACGAAACTGGTGCCCTTGTGCTCGTGCGCCTTCTTGATGACCTCATGTCGCAATTGCGCATTCCAGTCGACGATCTGCGCGACAAACGAAATATTGGTTATGCCGAGCGTTACCGTCAAAGGATTCAGCGGCGGCAGCAGCGCACCCGACGGGTGGGTGTTGGTCGGCACTTCCAACGGTGTCGTGGGTGAGGTCTGCTTCTTGGTCAGGCCGTAGATGCCGTTGTCGAAAACGAGCACCGTCAGGTCCATGTTGTAACGCATGGCATGAACCCAGTGAGCGGCGCCGATCGAAAAACAGTCGCCGTCGCCGGTCGCCACCCAGACGTCCAGGTCGGGGCGGCGCGACTTGACGCCGCAGGCGACCGGCAGGGCGCGCCCGTGCAGGCCGTGGAAGCCGTAGGTTTTCATGTAATGCGGCAAGCGGCTGGAGCAGCCGATGCCGGAGACGGCCACGGTCTTTTCGGGTCTGACCTGGGAGTCCCGGCAAACCCGGTGCACGGCCGTCAAAATACCGTGGTCGCCGCAACCCTTGCACCAGCGGGGTTGCGAACCGCAGTAATCCTCTAACGTGAAGTAGCGTTGCTTGACGTCGAGAGACCAGTCACCTTTCAAGCCGAACATAATTCCGCTCCTTCCAGTGTTTCGAGGCGTTGATCGATCACCGTGCCGATTCTGCGCGGTGAAAGGGGATGTCCCGGAACCACGGACCAGCAGTCGATATCCATCAGCGTGTGCGCGCGAAGCACGAGCGCAAGCTGCGAGTAACGGCGCGTGTCCGCGTTTATCAGCGGCGCATCGGGCTCGTCGCTGTAGTTGAGCTCGATCGTCATGACCTTCCTGAACCTGGAGAAGATCTCCTTGAGGCCGGGTTCGAGCGGCGACAGGAACCGGACGTGCAGGGACGATACTTTCTTGCCCTGGGCCCTGGCGATGTCGACGGCTTCCTCGATCGCACCCAGCGTGGAGCCCCAGCCGACGATCAGCAGGTCGCCGGTCGGGTCGCCGTGCACCTCGGGCGGTTTCAGCGTTGCGGCCAGCGCTGCCAGTTTGCGGCTGCGCATGTTTGCGCCTTCCTGGTTCGAGGCAGTGTCGTAGGCGATCTTGCTGTCGCGATTGTGCGCGAGTCCCGTGAGGATGTACTCACCGTCGCGCATGCCCGGGATGGGTCTTTCGGAAAGGCCGGTCGTCTCGTCCCAGTCATAAGGGGAGACCTTCTGGTCCCAGGCCGACTGATCCACAGGGGGCGCAAACCAGTCCTCGGTGACCTCGGGTCTTGCGATCGGCTGAACGCCGGTCGCGAGATTCGCATCGGTCAGGATGATCACGGGCGTGCGGAAAGACTCGGCAAGCTTGCGCGCCATGATAACGAAGTGGAAACACTCGTCGATCGTGGCGGCAGCCATGACGACCTTGGGCGAATCGCCCGGCATGCCGTAAACGCTCGAGAGCAGGTCTCCCTGTTCGACCTTGGTCGGCAGACCCGTCGACGGGCCACCGCGTTGTACGTCGATGATGACGAGCGGGATTTCGGCCATCACGGCAAGACCGATCATCTCGGTCTTCAGCGCCATGCCCGGGCCGGACGTGATCGTGCACGCGGTCTTGCCCGCGTACGAGGCACCGACCGCGAACCCGATGGCTGCGATTTCATCTTCCGCCTGGTGGACGAATCCGCCGGTCAGATGAAAGTCCTCGGCAAGATAATGTGATGCAGACGTAGCCGGTGTGATCGGATACATGGAGACCAGGTCCATGCCAGCGGCCATGACGCCAAGTCCGGCCGCCTGGTTGCCATTGACGACGATGGCCGATTTTAGTCGCTCGTCATCGGCCGACGGGATTTCGAATTTATAGTCGAGGTTGTCGCGAGCGAAGGCATAGCCGGCGTCGAACAGGTCATGATTGACCTTGATGACCTTTTCGCCCTTCTTGATGAACGTTTTGGCGATTTCCTCTTTCGCCTTGTCGGTATCGCGCTGATAGATCTGGCACAGCATGCCCAGCACGAACATGTTCTTGCCCTTGCGGGGGTTCTTGACGATCTTGAGGCACTCTTTCTCCAGCGGCAGTTCGTGGACGATCAGCCCCTGGGCTTTGAAGTCTGCGAGCGCCTCGCGATATTGCTCCTGGATCTTCTCGTCCGGGTCCTCGGACCACATGTTCTCGAGCAGCACGACCGTACCTTCGCGGTAGGCGCCGTTGGAGATTCGGGAGTAGAGGACCTGCTCGTTGAAGCCGACGACGAGGTCCGCTTCGTTGCCCATGTTGGTGACATACCTGGAACCCATGCGCACACGAATGCCGCTGGCGCCCTGGCGTTCTCGTGCAGGCGGCTGGATCTCGGCGGGGATGATTTCGACGGTCCAGACCCCGTTGCCCATCTTGCCGCTGACGAGGCCGAGGATCTGGCCGCATTTCTGCGCGCCTTCGCCGGAGTCGCTGACGATCTCGACGATGTGCTGGTCCATCGTCCGGGCATTCGATGCGGCTCGTACGGCGTCTTTGCCGTTGCCGGCCTTCGCTTTGGCGGCCCGAGATGCATCAATACCTTTCTCGGCCCGGACCTGCTCGATCTTCTCGCGGAATTCCTCGATTGCGTTCCAGCGCGCTTCGCGCGCTTCTCTTATGTCGTGCGTGTGCAGCGAACGCCGCAAATCGTAGCCGAGGATGTCGCGCAGGGCTCGTGGTACAGCCAGCTTTACCCACCAGGTCTTGTCTCTCTTGAACAGGTACTTCGTATCACCCGAGATCTGTGAATTGGACATACGCCAAACTCCGGCCTAGGTACTGCTGAAAACTGTACCTTTTATTGCTGATGGGGCCCTTATCACACGGGGTGCAGGATGGTTCAATCAGTACAAATGCCGATAGCCATCAGTGTTGGTTCGTGAGCTTAACCCCTATGATTGAACAGTATTTTTTGTTGCCTTTTTGTACCTGCAGGGGTGGGCGCGCAATCTATGTCACAGCCCAGGGGGCGGGTCAATCCGTACAAACAACTATGCCCGGCGGCGGGCTTGATCTTCGATGAATTACGCTATTCTGTACGCGGCGCAACTTTGTACGCGGTTTCCCTAATTCGGGGCGATACCACGCCAAAATAAAATGCTCCCGAATGAAGGTTTGGAGGTATTCACATGCTGACAGGCGTATTGACGCTGGCTGCGCTGAGCTTTGTGTTCGCCTCCCTGCTCGTGCTGGCTCACAGGAAACTGCATGTCGACGAGGATCCGCGCATTGACGCAGCGCAGCAGATGCTGCCCGGCACAAACTGCGGCGCCTGTGGCTTCCCGGGCTGCCTGGGCCTTGCCGAGGCCATCGTCGACGGTTCTGCTCTGCCCGGCAAATGCACGGTAATGAGCGAGGAAGAACGCGAATTGCTGGCCGGGTTCCTGGGCGTGGACGCCGGCGCGGAGGAAAAAGTCGTCGCGCGACTCGCCTGCGCGGGTGGCATCAACGTAGCCCGCAATCGCGCCCATTACGAGGGCATCGATTCGTGCCGGGGAGCCGCGATCATCGCCGGCGGCGGCAAAGCCTGTTTCTGGGGTTGCCTCGGTCTCGGTGACTGCGAGGAGGTTTGTGACCCCGACGCGATCGTAATGAACGAATACGACATTCCGGTCGTCATCGAGGATCTTTGCACCGCCTGCGGCGACTGCGTCGATGCCTGCCCCAAGGACCTGTTCTCGCTGCATCCCGTGAGTCATCGCCTGTGGGTCGCCTGCAAGAACCTCGAGCACGGCGAAGCCGTGCTCGATGACTGCGACGTAGGCTGCGACGCCTGCGGCAGATGCGCCGCCGATGCACCGGACGGCCTGATCAAAATGGTTGATAACCTCCCGGTCGTCGACTACAGCCGCAATCATGATGCAAGAGAGGCCATCGACCGTTGCCCGACCGGCGCGATCGTCTGGTACGAACCGAATAAAGGACCTGTCGCCGGACGCGCGGCAAGGAAAGTCATTCGCCGGAGCGCGCGACAGGCAACTGCGACATAGAACCAGGACCCCGCATGAAAAAGAAACAAGCGACACCCAAATATCCCGGTACCCGAGCCGCGATGGACGGCAATACGGCCGCGATCATGTGCGAGCGGGAGTCCTCTGATGGCGCCGGCGCTTATCCGATCACGCCATCCACGCAGATGGGAGAGTTCTGGGCGGAAGCGGCTGCTGCGGGACACATCAATATCTCGGGCAGGCCGTTGATATTCATCGAGCCCGAAGGCGAGCATGCGGCCGCATCCGTGACGGCAGGCATGTCGATGACCGGGCTGCGGGCGACCAACTTCTCGTCCGGTCAGGGCATCGCCTACATGCATGAAAATCTGTATGCGGCCGTCGGCAAACGCCTCACCTACGTGCTGAACATCGGCTGCCGGGCGATGACCAAGGCATCGCTGAACGTGCACGCCGGCCACGACGACTACCACTGCGTCGACGACACCGGGTTCTTCCAGGTGATGGCCAAGAACGCCCAGGCCGTGGCGGACCTCAACATCATGGCGCACCGGATCGCCGAGCAGGCATTGACCCCCGGCATCGTCGGCCAGGACGGCTTCCTCACGACGCACCTGATCGAGTCGCTGATGATCCCGGAACGTGAACTGATTGCCGAATACCTCGGCCGGCCCGAGGACATCATCGACACGCCGACGCCGGCGCAGAAGATCATCTACGGCGAAAAACGCCGCCGCATCCCCGAGTTGTGGGACGTGGACGACCCCGTTTTGTCGGGCCCGGTGCAGAACCAGGATTCCTACATGCAGAGCGTGGCGGCGCAGCGGCCGTATTTCTTCGACCACGTGCAGGCCATCACGGACGAGGCCTTCGACGACTTCTGCGAACTGACGGGTCGGCGATACGACCGGGTCATGACCTACCGCGCCGACGACGCCGATTACCTGATCGTCGGCCAGGGCAGCCTTATTCCGACGGCCGAGGCGGTCGCGGACTGGATGCGCGAGGAGCGCGGCGTCAAAGTCGGCGTCGTCAATATCGTGATGTTCCGGCCATTCCCGGGCGACCTGCTGAGCAAAGTGCTCAAAGGCCGCAAGGGCGTCGCCGTGCTCGAGCGCACCGACCAGCCGCTGGCCGCGGACCTGCCGCTGATGCGCGAGATCCGCGCTACTTTGACCAAGTCCCTCGAGAACGGCCGCAGCAAAAACGGCCGGGCCTATCCCGAGCTCGAGAGCTACAAGGACCTGAAGGACATGCCGGCGCTGTATTCCGGTTCCTTCGGCATGGGCAGCCGCGACCTGCAGCCCGAAGGCGTGATCGCCGCGATCGAGAACATGCTGCCGGACGGCAAGCACAAGCGCCTGTTCTACCTGTCGATCGACTTCGTGCGCAAGGGGATGATGACGCCCATGCAGGAGGTCTACAACCAGCAGGTGCTGGACGCCTACCCGGAGGTCGCCGACCTGGCGCTGCGCGGCAGCGAGAATCCCAACCTGATGCCCAAGGACTCGATCACGGTGCGCATGCACTCGGTCGGGGGATGGGGTGCGATCACGACGGGCAAGAACCTCGCGATGACGCTCTACGAGCTGCTCGGCTACCACATCAAGGCGAATCCGAAGTACGGCTCGGAGAAGAAAGGGCAGCCAACCTCTTACTATCTGTCAGCGGCGCCCGAGCCGATCCGCATCAACTGCGAGTATTTCTACGTCGACGTCGTGCTGTCGCCCGACCCGAACGTGTTCGGCCACACCAACGCGCTGGCCGGCCTCAAAAAGGGTGGTGTCCTGGTGATGCAGAGCGATGCCGCCTCACCTGGAGACTTCTGGCACTCGATCCCCATGCGTTATCGCAAGCAGATCGTCGAGAACGACATCCGCGTGTTCTATCTCGATGCGTTCAGGATCGCGAAGGACGAGGCGACCGACCCCGAACTGCAGCTGCGCATGCAGGGCATCGCGTTCCAGGGCGCGTTCTTCGCGACCTCGCCGCTGCTCGAGAAGCACGGCCTGAGCGACGAGAAGCTGCTGGACGCGATCCGCGACCAGCTGCAGCACAAGTTCGGCTCGAAGGGCGCGCGCGTGGTCGAGGACAACATGCGCGTCGTGCGCCGCGGCTTCGAGGAGATCACCGAGGTCACGGACAAGAACCTCGAGGAGCGTGCCGACGCGAAGGCCGGTGGCAACACGCTTCCAGTGCCGGTAATGGTCAAGCGGCAGCCGGAATCGGAATCGCCCTCGTCCGACATCCACCGTTTCTGGGCGCAGACGGGCAGCATGTACGCCTCGGGGCAGGGCGAGCAGGTGCCCGCCGATCCGTTCATGAGCATGAGCCTGATGCCCGCCGTCTCCTCGCACTTCCGCGACATGACGGGCATCCGCTTCGAGCATCCGGAGTTCATTCCCGAGAACTGCACCGCCTGCGGCGACTGTTACACGGTCTGCCCGGACACGGCGATCCCGGGCCTGGTCAACGACATCGGGCAGGTGCTCGATACCGTCGTCAAACGACTCAAGAAGAACGGCAAACCGACCGAACAATTGCCGCGCGCCGTGCGCAAGATGGAATCGACGCTGCGCAAGAGCTTCGTCCAGGAGGGCGAAACCGCCTCGGTGTCCGAACTTTTCGACCAGGCGATCCAGGCCACTATCGAAGCAGCGCCGGAAGGTTCTGACGAGCGCCAGCAGCTCGCCGGGGAATTCGCTAATTTCCGCGAGGAGCTGGGCACCTTCCAGTTCGCGCTGACGCGGCCCTATTTCACAAACCGTGAGAAAAAGCAGCCGGGCAGTGGTGGCCTGTTCAGTGTCACGATCGATCCATACACCTGCAAAGGCTGCATGGAATGCATCGAGGTCTGCAAGGACGAGGCGCTGCTGCCGGTCACGCAGACGCGCGATTCGATCGCCGATCTGCGCAAGAACTGGGATTTCTGGCTGGACCTGCCGAACACGCCGGAGAAGTTCATCCGCGTGGACAATCTCGAGGAAGGCATCGGCGCACTGGAAACCATCCTGCTGAACAAGGATGCGTATTTGCCTTTTGCCAGCGGCGACGGCTCCTGCCTGGGCTGCGCCGAGAAGACGGTCGTCCACCTGTTCGTGGCCACCGTCGAGTCGCTGATGCAGCCGCGCGTTAAAGCGCACGTGGCCAGGCTCGACGACCTGATTGCGAAGCTCAAAGAGCACATCAGGCTCGAACTGGTCGGCGAGATCGACCCCGGTGACGTCGAGGAAATGGCCGCGGTCCTGAGCGACGCGGGTGACGGAGAACTGACGCTCGCGAAGATCGCGGGCAGCGTGGAGAAGACGCACGAAGCGGAGCTTATCGACCGCGACTGGCTGCAACATGTCACCGACCTGGTCGCCCGGTTGCAGGACCTGCGCTGGCGCTACGAGAAGGGCACGACCGGCAAGGGACGCTCGAGCATGGGTATGTTGAACGCTACGGGCTGCACCTCGGTCTGGGGCAGCACCTTCCCGTTCAACCCCTACCCGTTCCCGTGGGCCAACCACCTGTTCCAGGACCCCGCATCCATGGCGATGGGCGTGTTCGAAGGCCACATGGTGAAGATGGCCGAGGGCTTCAAGGCCGTGCGTATGGCCGAGGCGGTGCTCAAGGGCAAGTACAACGCCGACGAGCAGGAAGAGCGCTACCGCTATTTCGGCTGGGGAGACTTCACCGACGAGGAGTACCACCTGTGTCCGCCGGTGGTGGCGGTCGGCGGCGACGGCGCGATGTACGACATCGGCTTCCAGAACCTGTCGCGCGCGCTGATGTCGGGCAAGCCGATCAAGGTGCTCGTGGTCGACACGCAGGTGTACTCCAACACCGGCGGCCAGGCCTGCACCTCGGGCTTCTTCGGCCAGGTTTCCGACATGGCGCAGTACGGCAAGGCCATCAAGGGCAAGGAAGAGACCCGCAAGGAGATGGGCCTGATCGCGATGGCGCATCGGACGACTTACTTCCTGCAGTCGACGATCGCCCATGCGAACCACATGATCGAAGGCTTCGTACAGGGCTTGATGTCGAGGCGGCCGGCGGTGTTCAACCTGTACTCGTCGTGCCAGCCGGAACACGGCATCGGCGACGACATGTCGCATCACCAGGCCAAGCTGGCGGTCGAATCGCGCGCCTACCCGCTGTTCAAGTACGATCCGGACCGCGGCCTCACGGTCGGCGAATGCCTCGACCTGGACGGCAACCCGAACCCGGACCTCGACTGGCCGGTGGCGAAGATCGACTTCGTCGATGAGCACGGCCGCGAGCAAACGATGGAATTGCCGACGACCTTCGTCGACTTTGCCGTCACCGAGACGCGCTTCCGCAAGCACTTCCGCAAGATCCCGCGAGACGCGTGGAACGACGACATGGTGCAGGTCAGCGAGTACCTGGAGCTCGATGTGGACGACCGTGCGGGCAAGGTGCCCTTCGTCTGGGCGCTGGACGCCAAGAGCCAGCTCAGCCGTCTGCTCGTCGCAGATCCGATGATCGAATCGGCCGAGGAGCGCCGTGCGTTCTGGATCATGCTGCGCGACCTCGGCGGTGTCGAGGAGGCTCCGGCCGAAGCGGACGCAGCCCAGATCGAGTCGCGAGTGCGCCAGGAGGTGGTGCAGCAGCTCAAATCCCGTCTGATAGGGCTGGTCAGCGGCAGCGGGGCGCTGGACATGGATGCGATGCTCGGAGCGGTACCGTCGGTACCTTCCCCGGATCAGAAGCCGCAGCTGAAGGCGGTGGAGACCGTTGCGCCTGTCGCCGAGGGCGAGTACATGGCGCCGTGGATCGATACCGAGGAATGCACCGAGTGCGACGAATGCATCCTCATCAACCCGCAGATCTTCGAGTACAACGCCGACAAGAAGGCGATCATCAAGAACCCGGACGGCGGGCCATACCGAGACCTCGTCAAGGCAGCCGAGAAGTGCACGGCCGAAGTCATCCACCCGGGTCTGCCGCGGGACCGCAGCGCGAAGGACATCGACAAGTGGATCAAGCGCGGCGAGAAGTTCAACTGACCCGGTGGATGAGGTGACGGCGGACTGATGCTCGACATGTTCCAAAAAGATACCTTCAGGCACGGGGTGCACCCGCCCGAGATGAAGGACGACACGGCGCCACTCGCGATCCGCCAGTTCCCGTTTGCGCCCGTGCTGATCGTGCCGCTCAGCCAGCACCTGGGGAAGCCGGCGAAGCCGGTCGTGCGCGAGGGCCAGGAGGTCGTCCGCGGGCAGACGATCGCCGAGCCGGACGGGTTCATGTCGGTGGCCATGCATGCGCCGGCATCTGGAATCGTGCGGCGCATCACGCTGGCGCCGAGCATCACCGGCACCAAGGTCGAGAGCGTCTATATCGAGCCTTATCCCGCCTCGACCCAGGAAATCGACGACGGCGAGCCCTGTAGCCTCGACGCCACGCCGGACGAGATCATCACGGCGATCCAGAACGCCGGCGTCGTCGGCCTCGGCGGCGCGGCCTTTCCGACCCACGTCAAGCTGAAACCGCCGGAAGGCAGACACCTGGACACGCTGTTCATCAACGGCGTGGAGTGCGAGCCGTACCTGACCACCGACTACCGTGTGATGCTGGAACAGACCGAAGACGTGTTCACAGGCATCCGCTACCTGCTGCGAGCCACCGGAACCTCCGAGGCTGTCATCGCGATCGAGGCGAACAAACAGGACGCGGCGGAACGTTTCAGGTCCATGTGCCCCGATGATCTGCCGGTGACCGTGCGCGTGTCGCCGGTGAAGTACCCGCAGGGCGCCGAGAAGATGCTCTTCAGCGCGCTCATCGACCGCGAGGTGCCGTCCGGCGGCCTGCCCGCCGACATCGGCGTGATCTGCTGCAATGTTGCAACCACGGCCGAAATCGGGCGCCTGCTGCCGCGTGGCCGCGGCATCCAGGAGCGCGTGATCACGATCGGCGGGCCGGGCGTGCGCAAGAAAGGCAATTACCGGATCCCGATCGGCACGCCCGTGCGCTTCGCGCTCGAGCAATGCGACCCGGTCGACGACATCTCGCGCGTGTTCATGGGCGGCCCGATGATGGGCCCGACCGTGTCCAACCTGGACATCCCGATCACCAAGGGAACCTCCGGCATCACGGCATTTACGACCGCCGAGACGGGCGGATCGACGGGCCACAAGAAGGTCTACCCCTGCATCCATTGTGCGCGCTGCGTCGAGGCCTGCCCGATGTTCCTGAATCCGTCGCAGCTCGGCATCCTCGCCAAGAACGAGGAGTACGAGCAGATGGCCGAGTCCTGGCACCTGATGGATTGCTTCGAGTGCGGCGCCTGCACCTACGTATGCCCGTCGCATATCCCGCTGGTCCAGTATTTTCGTATGGCCAAGAAGATGGTCCGCAAACTGAGTGCCGCCTGATGGCCAGGCTGGATAAACACCTCGAGATCGGGTCCTCGCCGCACGTCACGGACGGCGCCAGCACCGACGTCATCATGCGCAATGTGTTCTTGGCGCTGCTGCCCGTGACCGTTTTCGCTGTCTACGCTTTTGGTACGGGCGCGGCCCTGGTCATCGTCGTGGCGACCGCGAGCTGCGTCCTGACCGAGCACTGGCTGTGCCGCTGGACCGGCAAGCCGTCCACCGTCGGCGACTGGTCCGTTGCCATCACCGGGCTGCTGTACGGCCTGACGCTGCCGCCGGACCTGCCGTTGTGGATGGTGTTCGTGGGCGGCGTGTTCGGCGTGGCTATCGGCAAGTTCATGTTCGGCGGACTGGGCATGAACGCCTTCAACCCGGCGCTGGTCGGACGCGCCTTCCTGCAGGCTGCGTTCCCCCAGGCCATGACGCACTGGACATTGCCATTCGCCGAGGGCCGCTTCGAACACATTCCCTCGTCGGTGATGGCGCTGCCGTTCTGGGAGCCGACCTACGACGCCGTCACCGCGGCAACGCCGCTGGCGCTGATGAAATTCGAGGCCGAGTTCGCCGGCGGCCGCGAACTGATGGCCGGCCTGACGTCCGGTTCGGTCGGTGAGACCTGCGGCGCGCTGATCCTGCTGGGCGGCGTCTACCTGGTGGCGCGCAACATGATGAACTGGCGGATCCCGGCATCGATCTTTGCGACCGTTGCCGCAGTGACCTGGGCATTTCAGCTCTATGATCCGGCGACCTATCCCGGGCCCGTGTTCATGCTGTTCTCGGGCGGGCTGATGCTCGGCGCGGTATTCATGGCTACGGACATGGTGGCTTCGCCGATCACCAACGCGGGCTGCTGGCTCTACGGCGTGCTGATCGGCGTGCTGGTGGTCGTGATCCGCGTCTGGGGCGGCATGCCCGAGGGCGTGATGTACGCGATCCTGCTGGCGAACGCGGTGTCGCCGCACATCGACAACCTGATTCAGCCGAGAGTATTCGGCACGGGCAGGGGGACGGGATGAACGCACCGGCGCCCTTTGAGCAGAAACGGACCTCCGTCTGGGAGATGTATCGCTCGATCGTCGGTATCGGCGCGTTCTGTGCCCTGCTGATCGTGTCCGTATACCTGGGCACTGAGGAGCGCATCGCCGACAACAAGGCGCGGTTTCTCGCCGGCGCGATAGCGCAGGTGCTGCCGGCTGTTCGATCGACGGTTGAAGTCAGCCTGGATGAGAACGGCGCGCTGGTCGCGGCTACCGAGCCTGCGAGCCTGCCTGCGTTCCTGGGCTATGGCGAAGACGGCGAACTCGTCGGCGCGGTCATCACGGCGCAGGCCATGGGCTACGCGGACAACATCACCGTGCTGTATTCCTATTCTTTCGATCTCGAAGCGATCGTGGGCTTCAAGGTGCTGGAAACCAAGGAGACGCCCGGCCTCGGCGACAAGGTCGAGACCGAGCCGCACTTCCTGGCCAATTTCGACGCGCTCGATGCGCGCCTCAACGACGACGGCACGGCATTGGCGAACGCGATCGTGACGGTCAAGCAAGGCGAGAAAACAGAGCCCTGGCAACTCGACGGAATCACGGGAGCAACGATCACCTCGGAAGCCATCGGCGTAATCCTGAACCAGGGTTCGAGTTACTGGTTGCCCGCACTGGTGCGCGATGCGCGCGAATTTCAACCACCGCAGCCGATTGAGGAGTAGAACGTGGCGCTGAAACAGGTCAGCCCGACAGACGAGTTCATCAAGGGACTGTGGCGCGACAACCCCGTGTTCATCCAGATGCTCGGCTTGTGTCCGGCGCTGGCCGTGTCCAACACGGCGATCAATGCGCTGGCCATGGGAGCCGCGACGACCTTCGTGCTGCTGATGGCCGGCCTGTCGGTGTCGCTGCTCAGGAATTTCATACCTCGCGAGGCGCGCATCGTCAGCTACATCTGCATCATCGCGACCTTCGTGACCTGCGTCGACTACGCCATCATGGCGATCAGCATCGAGCTGCACCGCGCGCTGGGCGCCTTCATCGCGCTGATCGTCGTCAACTGCCTCATCCTGGGCCGCTCGGAGGCTTTCGCATCCAAGCACAACCCGGGCCGTGCGATGCTGGACGCGCTGGGCATGGGCGTCGGCTTCACCGGGGCGCTGTTCTTCATCGGCGTGATGCGGGAAGTTCTCGGCAGCGGCACGTTGTTCGGCCTGGATATGTTCCCCGATGGCTTCCAGACCTGGACCGTCATGGTGTTGCCCAGCGGCGGCTTTTTCGCGATGGCGATATGGTTACTGGTCGTGAACTGGATTCGCCAGCGCCAGGAGGATCTCGAGAAACAGGCTGGTGAGCAGGCCGGGGAGGCAGTGTCATGAAAGACCCCGGCTACTGGTCGATATTCCTGAATGCGGCGCTGATCAACAATTTCGTGCTCGCGTATTTTCTCGGCATATGTCCGTTCTTTGGCGTTTCGTCCAAGCTCGAAACGGCGGTTCGCATGAGCGGCGCAGTCAGTTTCGTCATGCTCGTCGCCTCGACGTGTGCTTACGGCATAAACCTCGTGCTCGAAACGATCAACGCGCCATACCTGAGAATTATTTCGTACATCCTGGTGATCTCGTCGACGGTTCAGCTCGTCGAGATGCTGATGCGCAAACTGAGCCCGCCCACGTTTCGTGCGTTGGGCATCTTCCTGCCGTTGATCACGACCAACTGCGCGATCCTGGGGCTGGCGCTGTTCCAGACCAACAAGGGCTACGGCTTCACGCAGGCCATCGTCTACGCACTGGGTGCCGGCGCCGGGTTCGCGCTGGCGCTGGTGCTGATGGCGGGTGTGCGCGAGAAACTCGACCTCGCGGACGTGCCCGGGCTCGTCAAGGGAACCGCGGCAGCGCTGGTCGTGGCAGGTATTCTATCCATGGGTTTCATGGGATTTGCGGGTCTGGGCAGATGAACCTGGTTTTAGGCATCGTCGTCGCGACAGTCGCAATCTCCGCAATGATTGCGATTCGAATCATCTCGTCTGAACGCGCGATGCAAGAGCGGCTCAAGCACACTCGCCCGGACGACTGTGACTCGGCGTCCTGCTCCGGCGGCTGCGGCACAGGCAAATCCCGTTCCACATCCGAACCCACCCCTGATAGCGAAACAAGGAGTGCCTCCCATGCGTCTTGAAGACTATCCGAAAGAACCGCGCTTTGACGCAACAGTTATAAGCACAGAACGCATTACGGACGAAGGCGCAGATGCCGAAGTCCGTGAACTGGTGCTCGAAGTTGACAGGGACGAGTTCGACTACGAAATCGGGCAGAGCATTGGCGTGCTGGTCCAAGGCCCGAAGGAATTCGGTGGCTCGGTGCGCCAGCGGCTTTACACGGTTGCAGACACGCCGAGCGCCAGTGGCGGTGCCAAGCCGCAGATCAGGCTGGTCGTCAGGCGCTGCGACTACATCGATGACTACAGCGGCGAGCAATACGCGGGGGTCAACTCCAACTACATCTGCGACCGTAAACCCGGCGACAAACTGTTTATCACCGGCCCCTTCGGCCTGCCGTTTACGGTGCCCGAGGACAAGAAAGCGAATCTGCTGCTGATCGGTCTCGGTACCGGCATCGCACCTTTTCGTGCCCTCGTTAAACACATCTACCAGGATATCGGCGACTGGGAAGGCAAGGTTCGCCTGCTGTATGGCGCGCGTTCCGGCCTCGAGTTGCTGTACATGAATGACAAACGCGATGACTTCGCCCGTTACTATGACGAGGAAACTTTCGAAGCATTCAAGGCGTTGAGTCCACGTCCGAACTGGGCCGACCCGATCGCGTGGGACCACGCAATCAAGGAGCGCAGCGAGGAGATCCTGAGCTTGCTCGACGATAAACACACTTACGTTTACGTGGCCGGGCTGGTTCCGATTCGCGATGCGCTCGACAGGCTGTTCTCCAACATGGTCGGGTCTCCGGAAGGATGGTCGAAGATCAAGTCCGAACTCATGAACGCGGGTCGGTGGGTCGAACTCCTTTATTGAATGCTGATCAGGAAAAAGTTGTTCGGGGCAAGAGGACGGACTCGTGTCCGTTCAGCTTGTTCAGGGTGTGCCGTACATTTGATCCGGAAACAACACTTCGGGAAAGCGTTCTCTGAGCGCGCACCGCATCTTGTAGCAAAGATGGCAATGATCGGCATAACCTTCCTGGTGGGGAATATTGTATCGGCGAACGATTTCTGCCGGGCCGCCAGCCAGTAAAGGGCCAACGATCGGGTGCTCGTCCGGATCATAGCCTGCCATAATTTCTGCCAGCGGATGCTCAAGCAGATTTCCTATGGAAATGCCCTGGCAGATGTGCAGATTGCCGTACGGGTCCACGTGTACCCTGTTCGGGTGCCGCAGGTCCTCCCACGGGCACTCGACAAATTGCTCCCAGTGCTTCGCATCGACACGTGATGCCAGAACTTCTGCGGCGCGACCTCTGAAAAGTACTGCCGATTCGCCAGCCGGCAACTTGCCGGCGGCGCCGGGCACGTCCGTAGCTTCGGGCTCGGCAACGCTGATGAAATCCACCGGAATATCCAGCTGCCGTGCAACCCGGCGGGCGATCTCCGGGTGTTCCGAACCTTCGTGGCCGCCGTGATACACATCGCTGCTTATGGAAAGATCATCGATCGAGCCAGCGAGAGGCTCCAACCATTTCATAGCTTCGGCGTCTGTGGTTGCCCAATAGGCATTGGTGACGACTCCCACATTAAAGCCAAGTTTTCTTGCCCGACCTATGCCGCCGCGCAGAAGCTGATAGTTGAGAAAGGCTTCACCACCCTCAAAGTAAATCCACTTGATTGTCCCCAGCGCCACAGCTTCAGCAAGGATGTGCTCGATGGATTCGACTGTCATGGTGCCGCCCTGAGACGGCGCGCCCCACACAAAGCAATGGTCGCACTCGTAGTTGCACTCATAGGTCAATAAGAGGTGCAACCCGGACAGCGGCTTTGATGGGACGTCGGAAGTCATATTGTCGGTCCTTGAGATTGAGGATCTATCCGTCTTACAGTATTCAGACTAATCGCCTGTCGGAAAATCTGAATGCGCAACTTCCGCAGTAGTGTTTCGTATATTCCGGGGTTTCCGATTCAGTACATGGGGAGACGCCGGTCGCTATACTGCGCTCCACCTGATTCAAGCCTGATGATTTACTGATGATTTTGTCGCTTGCCTTGACCATGAAGGGCCGGTGGTCGATGCTTATCGGACCACTCGCGATAAGCCGGCATTGATCGGTTATGTTGAGGTAGAGCACGATGCTGAAGATTGCCCTGCTGTCACCCAAAGGGCCGTTGTACCGCCACCGCGGTGGGATCTTTCGCAAGTCGCTTCGCTACTCGCCGCTGACCTTGCCTACGCTCGCAGCGCTGATCCCCAACGATGTCGAACACGAGCTGCAGCTTTACGATGAGGGCATCGAGGACATTCCTCAGGACCTGGCTGCCGATATCGTCGGCATCACCGTGATCACCGGCACCGCAGTGCGCTCCTACGAACTGGCAAAGAAGTTGCGGCAGCGCGGCATCTGCGTCGTGTTGGGTGGCCCGCACGTGACGCTGGTGCCCGACGACGCGCAGCCGCACGCCGATGCGATCGTAGTCGGTTACGCCGAAGACACCTGGCCCGAATTGCTGCGCGACTTCCAGGCTGGCGCGCTTAAGCCGCGATATGTGCAGTCGCCGGGCCTGAGCCTCGCTGGCCGGCCGCGCGCGCGGCGCGACCTGATCAAGGGCGGTCGCTATGCGCGAACGCAGGTCTTCGAGGCAACGCGAGGCTGCGTCCATCGCTGCGACTTCTGCGTGGTGCCGTCGGCGTGGGGACGCAAGCCGTATCAGAAGCCGGTGGGCGAAGTCGTTGACGAGATTCGTGCGACGCGGGCACGGCGGGCGATCTTTGTCGACCTGAATCTCGTTGCGGACCGCGATTACGCGGCAGAGTTGTTCGAGGCCTTGATCCCGTTGCGACTCACCTGGGGAGGGCTCGCGACGAGCATCCTCGCGAGAGACGAAGACCTTCTGGATTTGTGTGCGAAATCCGGGTGCAAGGGACTGCTGATCGGCTTCGAATCGATTTCGCACGCGGGTCTCAAGGACATACACAAAGGATTCAACACGCCGCAGGACTATGCCGAATGGATTCAGCGCTTCCACGCTCACGGCATCGCCATCAACGGAACCTTTGTCTTCGGCATCGACGAGGACGGGCCCGGCGTCTTCGAAGAGACCGCCGAGTTTGTCATCGACACCGGCATCGATCTGCCGCGTTTCGCTATCCTGACGCCGTTTCCGGGTACGGTTCTCTTCGATCGCCTGGACCGCGAAGGTCGCATTACCACGCGCAACTGGGAGCTTTACGACGGCCAGCACGTGGTCTTCGAGCCCGCGCGAATGAGTGCCGATGCGCTGCAGCAAGGCACGCTGAAGGTGTGGCGCCATGTCTACAGCTATCGCTCGATTGCGCAGCGCATGCGGCGCACACCGATAGCGAAGTCACTCTACCTCGGCGCGAACATGGGTTACCGCTTCTACGCAAACCGTCTCGATCGTTTCTACACCTGTGACTGGCGTCTGATGACGACACCGGTCCCGATCGGCAAGCGCAAAAGGGCGTGACATGCGCGCCAAGCGGTTCAATCTGACTATTATTCACCCGTGTGTCGGGCGCTGGGCAGGTGACCAGGCCTACATACGCAGCTGGCAGATGGAGCCACTGGCGCCCGCCGTGCTGGCGGGGCTGACGCCACCCGATATCAAGGTTCGTTTTTACGACGACCGGCTGGAGCCGATTCCGTTCGACGAGCCGACCGATCTTGTCGCCATCAGCATCGAGACATACACCGCACGCCGCGCCTACCAGATCGCAACGGAGTATCGCCAGAAGGGCATACCGGTCGTGCTCGGCGGCTTTCACGCGACGCTGTGCCCCGACGAAGCGGCTTACTATGCTGATGCCGTGATCGTCGGCGAAGCCGAGGAACAATGGGCCGCGGTCATCGATGACGCAAGGCACGGAACGTTGCGGCAGTTCTACCAGCAGCCGGGCAGGCCGGAACTCCACAAGACACGTGTGGATCGCAGCATATTCCTTGGCAAACGCTACCTGCCGATTACGCTGATCGAGGCAGGTCGAGGCTGCCATTTTCGCTGCGAGTTCTGCGCCGTGCAGTCCTATTTCAAGGCAACACAGCTGCGCCGGCCGATCGATGACATTCTCGGCGAAATCGAGGCCACGAAAAAACGCAGCAGCTTCTACTTCTTCGTCGATGACAACATCACGTCGAACTTCGATGAGGCGAAGGAACTCTATCGGCAACTTGCCCGGCATGACATCCGCTGGGTATCGCAGGCCAGTATCAATGCCGCGCACGACGAGGAATTCCTGCAACTGATCTCGGCCAGCGGCTGCCAGGGCCTGCTGATCGGCTTCGAAAGCCTGGAGCGCGAGACGCTCAGGATGATGAAGAAAAAGTTCAATACGATGGGCGGCGGTTACGACGTCGCGCTTGAGAACCTGCGCCGTTACAACATACGCCTGTACGCGACATTCGTGTTCGGCTACGACAGGGACACGGCGCGCACCTTCGACGAAACGCTCGAATTTGCCAACCGGCACCGTTTCTATATGGCGGCGTTCAATCACCTCACGCCGTTTCCCGGAACCCCGCTGTACAGACGGCTGGAAGAAAGCGGCCAGCTGCTGTATGAGCGCTGGTGGCTGGATCCTGCCTATTCGTACAACAAGATCCCGTTCAGGCCCAAATCGCTCTCCCCCGGGGAGTTACAGCGACTCTGCATCGACGCGCGCGCGAAATTTTACTCGACGAGAAACATCCTGCGGCGTTTCGCGGATCCGGTGAATCGTTCGAATTTCTTCATGGCCCGTAACTTCCCGCTGATCAACTGGATGATGCGGCGCGAGGTCTACCAGCGGGACGATCTTCCACTCGGTGACGAAGGGTGGGCAGGCACGCTGCCCATTCCGGCAACGAGTGCAATGGAGTCGCATGCGGATGACGGCGAATATCGCGTTCGAACTGGCTGACAAAAACACTGAAGGCCAGTTCAGGCAGCTGCTGCGTGACAACCCGCTGGCAGGCAATATCCATGTGCTGCTGACACGCGAGCCCGATGCGTTCCAGGCGGCTGCCGTTTCCGGGGACGTGTTCGAACTGATGCTGGCGTACCGGGAATCCCCTCGACACCTTATTGGCGGCTGCGCCCGCTTCGAGTTCGACGCGTTCATCAATGGCCGCCCGCGCAGCGTAGGCTACCTGGGCGAGCTGCGTATGCAGGGCGGGCTGCAGCAGCGTCGGCACGCGCTCATCGAGGGCTACCGCCAGATTCGCCGCCTGCACCAAGCGGGCAACGCGCCCTTCTACCTGACGACCATCATTGCGGACAATCACTCGACGCGGCGACTGCTCGAGCGAGGTCTCGCTGACATGCCGACTTACCGGCCGCTGGAAATGATGGTTACGCTGACACTATCAACCCGGCAGGCAGTGCGGCTGCGGCCGGAGCCGGGCGTCGACATCGTGCCGGCCGGGGGGTTCGAAGCGCTTGCCATGCGGCTCGACGAGACGGGACGCGATTACCAGTTCCACCCGGTATGGTCGGCGGACAGGCTACGCTCCGGCAGGCGCTGTCGCGGCATCGGGCTGGACGACTTTGTCGTTGCCGCCGATGCGAACGGCGTGCGTGGCGCGCTGTGCCTGTGGGATCAGCGTGCGTTCAAGCAGACAGTCGTGGCCGGCTATTCGCGACAGCTCGGCCGGCTGCGCCCTCTGCTGAATCTGGCGGCGCCGGCCTTACGTCAGCCGCGCCTTCCGGCTCCCGGCGGACGCCTCGAGAGCGCGTTCCTGTCGCATCTGTCCGTGGATCCTGACGACGGGGCGACATTGCTGGCGCTCGTCGGCGAAGCGGCAAGGCGTGCGCGGGGCCGGGGAATCGAGTACCTGATGCTGGGCATGGCCGAGCGGCATCCCTTGAGGAGGACGCTGCAGAAGAGACTGTATTGCCACAGTTACGCCAGCATGATTTACGTCGTCTACTGGGACGACGGGCGCGAAGCGGCGTCGGGCATCGATGCCCGCATGCCACACCCGGAGCTGGCGCTGCTGTGAACGGCCGAATCGTCAGGATAGATGCCCTCGACGCCGCGACCAGGACAGCGATGTACCGGCTGTTCTGTTCGCAGTTCTCGAAAGTGTCGGCGGAGGAATTCGAACGCGATCTCGATGCCAAGAACTGGGCCCTGTTACTGAGCAACGAAGATGGCGACCTGACCGGGTTCTCGAGCATGCACATCTACGACAAGACGTTCCAGGACAGGGAACTGACGCTCGTGTATTCCGGGGACACGGTCGTCGACAGCAGCACCTGGAGCGACTCGGCCCTCAGTTATTACTGGATGGGTGCCGTCGACTGGCTGCGGCGGCACTATGAGAAGGAATCCGTCTACTGGTTTCTGCTGGTCTCCGGGTACCGCACATACCGTTTTTTGCCCGTCTACAGCAACCTGTTCTATCCGCGCTTCGACAGGCCGACCCCGGATGACATCCAGGCGCTGATGCACCAGCTGGCAGAGGAGCGATTCGACGGTCAGTACGATGCCGACAATGGCGTAGTGCGCCTCGCTACGCCGTCGATTTTGAAGGACGGCTATCGCGGCATCCCGGAGCATCGTCTCGGCGATCCGCACATTGCCTTTTTCGCAGAGCGCAATCCCGGGCACGTGAATGGAGACGAACTCGTCTGTTTCTCGGCGTTGTCCGAAGACAGACTGACACGGCTCGGCAAACGCATGTTCCGCAGGGGCCGACAACTGTTCCCGGACGACGCATGAGCACGACGGCCACCATCGCCAATATCGGCTGGCTCGCCGCCAGCGTAGCGGAGTCCCGGCGTTACCGGCGCGATGCGGGCGACATCGAGCGCGTGCAGCGCTCCCGGCTCGCCATGTATCTGCGCCGCAACGCGGATACCGACTTCGGCCGCCGGCACGGATTTGCCGGGCTGTCGGGCTGGGAAGACTTCGTGAGAAAGGTACCCGTGCAGGGTTACGACGATGTCGAGCCCTACATCCGGCGCATCGCCGGCGGCGAGAACCGGGTGCTGACGGCCGAACCGGTGCGGCTTTTCGAACCATCCAGCGGATCGTCGGGGCCGGCAAAGTGGATCCCGTATACAGCCGCAATGCAGCGCGAGATTCGCCGGGCGGTCGCGGTCTGGGCGACTGCGATGTTCCGGTCGCAGCCCGGCTTGCTGTTCGGGCCGGCGTACTGGTCGCTTACACCGCAGCTTTCGACGCCCGGGGCGAGCGAGTCGAGCATCCCGGTGGGTTTCGACGATGACAGCGCCTACCTCGGGGGCCTGGCACAACGCCTGATCCAGCGCGCGCTCGTCACGCATCCGGCCCTTCGTGGGCTGACGGACACCGGGCAGTTCCTGGACGCGACGCTCGTACTGCTGCTGCGGCGGCCCGACCTGCGCTTGGTATCGGTATGGCACCCGTCCTTCCTGACGTTGCTGATGAAGCGGCTGCGGGTCAACTGGGGGCCTTTGCTCGACAGCGTCGGCAACGGACGCCTTCCGGGCATCGAGGGGATTCGACTCGAAACCCGGCGGGCACGGGCCCGGCAACTCGATCGCCTCGGTTGCGACGACCTGATATCGCTCTGGCCGCAGCTCGGCCTGATCAGCTGCTGGGCCGACGGCCACGCCGAGGCCTATGTGCCGAAAGTTCGTGAGCTCTTCCCGGGCGTTGCCTTGCAGCCCAAGGGCCTGGTCGCTACGGAGGCCATGGTAACGATGCCAGTGGGGGGCCTGCGGCCGCTGGCGATTCGCAGCCACGTTTTCGAGTTCCTGGATGCAGCCGGTGAAGCGCATCCACCGTGGCAACTCGCGCCGGGGCAGCAATACGTGGTGCTGGTGACCACCGGCGGGGGGCTGTACCGCTACCGGCTTGGCGACCGCGTCGAGGTGGAAGGATTTTATCGCGGTGTCCCTGCCTTGCGCTTCCTCGGCAAAGAGGACCAGGTGTCGGATTATTTCGGCGAAAAGCTCAGCGAACCGTTCGTCGCGTCCGTACTCGATAATGTGCTCGCAACACTGGAAATATCTCCGGTGTTCTCATTGCTGGCGATCGATGAGCGCGCCGATCCGCCAGCCTATGCGCTGTATGTCGAAACGCAACACGGCTGGCCCGATTCGGCGTCGGCGCTGCTGGAAAACGGACTTCGCAAGAACCCGCATTACGATTATTGCCGGCGTATCGGCCAGCTGGGCACGGCGAAGATCATTCGCGTCGGACCTGGTGCTTTCGGCCGCTACGCGGAACGATTGACGGAGACAGGTATGCGGCTCGGCGACGTCAAAGCGGCGTCGCTGAGTTCGCTAAGTCATTGGCAAAACTGGCTTCTCGACCGAGGAGACCTATAATCAATGCGGCACTGGTGGCGGGTTTCTGCCACCGACGTTCCGCAAGGAGTAAGGCTCATGCTAACGGCGCAGTACACCAGCCCAGCGGACCCCGGCGCCGCGATCCCCATACATTCAGAGCCGTTGAGGCGTGCCCCCGACGAGTCGGCGTTTCCGGAATACCCGGAGAGCTGGTACCTGCTTTGCAGTGCCGGGGACATCGACAGGGGGCCGCTATCGCTGCAGGCTCTCGGCAAGGATCTGGTCGCATTCCGGACTGAAGGCGGCGAGATCGTGGTCATGGATGGGCGGTGCTCGCACATGGGAGCCGACCTCGGCCGTGGCCGCGTTCGTGGCGACTGTATCGAGTGCCCGTTTCACGGCTGGCAATACGGCCCCGACGGCAGCTGTGCGCATGTACCGGGTGCGGCCGAGGTGCCCGAGGCCGCGAAGCAAGCTGTATACCCGGCCGTCGAGCGGCACGGACTGGTATTTTTCTTCAACGGCGAGAAAGCACTGTTCCCGCTGCCGTTCATATTTGATGCGGCGCCGGAAGACTACGTCGCGGCGAAGCCTGTCACCTTCATCGCCGACTGCACCTGGTATATGGTTGCGGCCCACGGTTATGACACCCAGCACTTCGAGACCGTGCACTCGAGGCGGTTGCACGCGCCGCTCGTCGTGGATTGCCCGGCGCCGTTTGCACGCCGCTCGACCTACACCGCGGATGTGCTGGGCAACGCTTACTACGACCGGTTGCTGCGTCGCTTCGCCGGCAAGACGGTCAGAATCTCGATCACCACCTGGGGCGGTACGATCGTCGTGATCACTGGCGAGTTCGCCAACGCGACCAGCAGGTTCATGATCTGCCTGCAGCCGATCGAGGACGGCAAGACCGAGTGCACGGTCGTCCCGTTTGCTCCGGGAATACGTAACCCGGCTGCACGCTGGCTCATCCAGCCACTTAGTCTGTGGGTGCGCAGGCTGTTTACGGGCGGCTACCTGATTGCCGAGACCGAGGCTCTGGGCAGCCCGCGCTACAATCCTCGCAGCCTGATCGAGGCCGATCGGGAAATGATCGAGTATTTTCATTGGGTCACAAATCTGCCGGCATCCGCCGATGCAGGGACAGGCGGTGCCTGAAGTGGATTCCACAACTCTTCCCAACACCAGGGAGACAACCATGCTGAAGAAAAACACTACTGGCCTGGCATTGGCTGCGGCGATGCTGCTGGGTGCTGCAACACAGCCGCTGTTCGCGCAGGAGCAGGATGCTGCAATTGAGGCGATCCATGACGAGATTCGCGCGCTGAAAAGGGGTGCCGAGGAAGCCTTCAACGAAATCGGCAGTTCCGGGCGCGACGGCAATATCGAGCCGCTGCTTCAATACGTTCACGACGATGTCGTGCTGGTCGCGATGAACGGTGATACGTCGGTCGGCAAGCAGGGTATCCGGGATTACTTCGTCGATAAAATGGCGGGGCCTGAACCGACGGTCGCATCGGTGCACCATACGTTTACCGTCGCTGCGCTCACGACGCTATACGGCGATGATACAGGCGTCGCCTACGGCGACACGGTCGGCACCTATGAGCTGACCAACGGCATGTCCTTCACCGTCGACGCTTACTGGACTGCAACAATGGTCAAGGAAGAGGGTAAATGGCTGTTGGCGAGCTTCCAGTTTGCGCCGAGCATCTTCGATAATCCGCTGCTCGATGAGGCAAAGGGGATGGTTTATCGGATTGCTGCGATTGCCGGCGTCATCGGCTTGATTATCGGATTCCTGCTGGCTCGTTCATTCCGCCGTCGCAGCGAGAACGCCTGATCGCGTTGGTCGAAAGCCATGGAAGACTCGCGGGAAGCTGACGCGCAGACATATCCCGTGCCCGGGAGGTTGAATGTCGCGCTGCTGTTGGCCAGCGGCGTCGGCGCCACTGCCTGCCTCTGGCTGGCTTCGCATGCCGAATCCTGGTTCGTGATTGGCATGGCCGCAGTCACATTCTCGTTCGTGAACAACACGGTGTTCTCGCTGCTGCACGAGGCGACTCATGGCATTCTGCATGCCAGCCGGCGTGCGAATGACTGGCTGGGCCGGCTTGCGGCGGCGTTTTTCCCGACCTCGTATTCGATGCAGCGCGCCTTTCACCTGACGCATCACAAGCACAATCGGTCCGAGTTCGAACAATTCGACTACCTGCGCCCCGGGGACAACCGCTTCCTGAAATACGCGCAGTGGTACTCGATCCTCACCGGGGTCTACTGGATCTTCCCGCCGCTGTTCTGTATCGCCTACAGCGTTGCGCCGGCCACGTTCCGCGTGCGATGGCTGGCGAGTACCGATACCACGGTCGGCCACCAGACGGGTTCGGCCGTCTACCTCGGCAGCCTGCGCAACGTGCCCGTCGGCACGATACGCCTCGAGGTATTGAGTGTCGTGTTGTTGCAGGCCGGCCTGTTCTGGGTGCTCGGCCTGAACGCGGTCGGCTGGGCTTTGTGTTATGCGGCGTTCGCGGTCAACTGGAGCGCGCTGCAGTATGCGGATCATGCCTGGTCGCCGCTCGATCGCAAGAACGGCGCCTGGAACCTGAAGGTGAATCCGCTGACGAAGAAACTGTTCCTCAACTACCATGATCACCTGGCGCACCATCGACACCCGAAAGTTCCCTGGATTTACCTGCCCGCACTCGTGGATGCCGACGAACACCGGCCGTCATTCCTGACGGTCTGGCTAAGTATGTGGCGCGGGCCGCGGCCAATTGCGGAGGCTCCCGCGGATTCGGTGGCAACACATGGATAATGGCGTCCGCGCGGCGCTCGGATTGCAGACGCTGCCGCGGGGCGCGGCATTCAGAAAGAACCTGGTCCTGACCGCGCTCTTCACGCTGCTGTTCATAGTCGTATACGGTGGCGCGGATCTGTTGAGCGCCAATGCCGAGGAGCGCTATCAACTCGCTTTCGAATTCGAGGCGCATTTGCCATTCGTGCCGGGGATGGCGTTCGTTTATCTCTCGATTCTGCCATTGATGTTGCTGTCGCCGCTGGTATTAGAGACGCCCCGCAAGCTGTTTCCGCTTTTCGTCGTGCTTTCTCTCGAGGTACTCGTCGCCGGTGTGTGTTTCCTGCTGTTTCCGATGCAGGAGATATTTCCACCTCGCAGTGACGAGGTCGGTAACACGGTCATTTTCTTCATCGCCGATACTCTGAACCTGCGCTACAACGATTTGCCGTCCCTGCACGTCGGATTGTCGCTGACGACGGCAATCGCGCTGTCACAGCAGGGCAGGGCGTGGGGCAGGTGGTTCTACGTTGTCTGGGGTGTGTTGATCACCATATCGTCCGTCCTGATGCACGAGCATCACATCGCCGACGTTGTGGCGGGCTCGGCCCTCGCGCTCGCCGGCGTATACTGGGTGTATCCGCGTGTGTCCAGCCCTGCTTTCGTGAGGGCGGCGAGGATCGAATACATTTGCCTGGCGCAGTTCGGCATGTTCATACGCCGGCATCGGCGTTACCTGGTCATCGCCGTGTTCCTGTATGCACACTCACTGTTTCGCTGGCGCAAAACTCGTGTATTGCGTGTCGGTTTCTGCCTGCTCCAGGCTGTCGATGACCTTCTGGACGGGGACCGGCCTGCAACGACGGATCCGCGCGTGGTCGCCCTGGACATCGCCCGCCAGCTGGAGGATGGCGACTTTGCTACGGATCACCTGTCCGCTCTCGCCGAGTCACTGGCCGAGGATTTGAGGCCGCTGCAGACGACGGCAGAGGATCCGCTGGCTGAGGTCAGCGCACTGATTCACCATATGGCCATCGATCGCCAACGTGTTGAGCAGGGGCTGGTTTTCAATGCGGAAGAACTGCGACGCCATCACCGCACGACCTTCTCTCACTCGCTGAATCTGTTGTTGACGGCGGCGGGGTCGAGTACGCGCGCCGATGATGTTCCGGAGTTGGTCGACGCGTTTGGCTGGTGCTCTACCGTGCGCGACCTGGAAGACGATCTCGAGCAAGGACTCGTAAACGTTCCTGCCGATGTCGTTGCAGCGGCTCAGCATGAGGGCGCATCGGTTATAGATGTGCGGCAATTTGTCGCTACCGAGGCGGTGCGCCGCTGGTTTGCCGCTGAGCTGGAACGCGCGGAGGCGCTGTTGGAGGCGCACGGGAGGCGAAGACCCGCGAGCGATGATCCGACCGGACAGCGAATATTGCGCATTTTCGACAGATCCATTGGCGCCTACGTCAGGAGATTCGAAAATATGTCGGTTCCATTTCCCGCCCGGCATCCACATACAAAAAAGTCGCCTCCCCCTGACGGGTGAGGGAGCCGACTTTTTCATATCTGGATTTGGTCGGGGTGAGAGGATTGACCGCCGCTGCGCGGCGTTTGTCGGACAGCTGCGCTGGCCTCGGTGGAACCTTAATTTCGGTTCCATTTCCCGCCCGGCATCCACATACAAAAAAGTCGCCTCCCCCTGACGGGTGAGGGAGCCGACTTTTTCATATCTGGATTTGGTCGGGGTGAGAGGATTTGAACCTCCGGCCCCTGCCTCCCGAAGGCAGTGCTCTACCAGGCTGAGCTACACCCCGTTGCGGATCTCAGGATCGTCGTTGGACGGAAAAATCGGCTATGGCAATGAGAGCTCGTTTGTAGTCCGAGTCGGGAACATCGGACAGAGCGGCTATCGCCTTGTCTGCGGCCTCCTGAGCGCGCGCCGCAGTGTACTGGAGGGCCCCGGTCGATTCAATGATCGCCGTTATGTTTTCGAGCTGATCGAGACCACCCTCCAAAATTGCCTTTCGAATCAGTTCCTTATCCTCAGATGACCCCTTCTTCATCGCATGGATCAGCGGCAGGGTGGCTTTGCCCTCGGCGAGATCGTCGCCGAGGTTCTTGCCGAGTTCGGCCGCCGATGCATTGAAATCGAGCGCATCGTCGACGAGTTGGAATGCCGTACCGAGTTCCTGGCCGAATCGAATCATCGCAGCTTCCTCGACGTCGCTTCTCTCGGCCAGCACGGCCGCGATCTGAGCGCCGGCCTCGAACAGTTTGGCCGTCTTGCGATAGATGACTTGCTGGTAAACCTCTTCGGTCGTGTCCGGATCATGCACATTCATGAGTTGCATGACTTCACCGGCGGCAATCGTATTGGTTGCATCGGCCAGGATCTGCATTACCCGCATGCTGTCGATATCCACCATCATCTGGAAGGCACGTGAATAGAGGAAGTCTCCAACGAGAACGCTGGCCTGGTTGCCGAAGACGGCATTTGCCGAGTCCTGGCCGCGGCGGCGCTCGGAAGAATCGACGACATCGTCATGCAGCAGCGTGGCCGTGTGGATGAACTCGATAATCGCCGCCGCGCGAATATGCTGGTCGCCCCGGTAGCCAAATGCTTTTGCTGCCAGCAGTACGACCACGGGACGCAGTCGCTTGCCGCCGGACATTACGATGTATTCGGACACCTGCGAGACGAGGTGGACGTCGCTCTCGAGGCTCTTCGAAATGAGCTGATCCACCGCCTGCATGTCGTCCCGCACCAGCGCGATCAGATCGTCGAAGCCGGGGTTTTTGAGGGGTTTTTCGACCGCGTGCATAAGAACCGCATCATGCCTGAAATGGCTTACATTGGCGACAGGAAGGCGTATTTTAGCCTGTCGCAAGCTCTTGAATTCAGGGCTTATTTTGCATGCGTCTGCCGTTGACCCGGGGAGGAGGAATCTATAGAATTCCGGCTCCTTCGTGGCAGCTGCCAGAGAGACGTGCGCGCAGGCGCCGGGAAGCCACACGAAAATCATTTAAATTTCAGCGAGTTGCAGGAGAGACGCGACCCGCGGCACGGAGCAAATACGATGTATGCGGTTTTTCGCAGCGGCGGCAAACAGTACCGCGCGGCAAAAGGTGACGTCCTGCGCCTCGAGAAAATCGAGGCCGACGAGGGCGCCACGGTCAAATTCGACGAAGTCCTGATGGTCGGCGAGGGCTCGGACGTGAAGGTTGGCAGCCCGTTGCTGTCGGGCAGCACCGTCAGCGCCAAGGTCGTAAAGCAGGGCAAGTCGAAGAAGGTTTCAGTCGTCAAGTTCAAGCGCCGGCAGAATTATCTGCGCCAGGGATCGCATCGTCAGTTCTTTACCGATGTAGAGATTACGAGCATCACGGGCGGAGGCGCGAAGAAAGCGGCGCCGAAGGCCGAGGAAAAGGCTGAAGCGGCCAAGAAGCCTGCTGCGAAGAAGGTCGCGAAGAAGAAGGCAGCCGCCAAGAAAGCGCCCGCCAAGAAAGCGCCCGCCAAGAAGAAGGCGGCCAAGAAAGTCGCGAAGAAGGCGCCGGCGAAGAAAGCCGCGGCGAAAAAGACAGCATCGAAGAAGGCCGCCAAGAAAAAGGCTGCCAAGAAGTAAACTGAATTTAGCGAAGGTACGAAACCATGGCACATAAGAAAGCAGGCGGTAGTTCCAAGAACGGTCGCGATTCAGAGAGCAAACGACTAGGCGTCAAGATTTTCGGCGGCCAGTCGGTGCTTGCGGGCAACATCATCGTTCGCCAGCGCGGCACGCGCTTTCATCCGGGCACTAACGTCGGCATCGGTCGCGACCACACCTTGTTCGCAAAGAAAGACGGCCACGTGAAGTTCGAGAAAAAGGGCCCGAAGAACCGCCAGTTCGTGAGCGTGGTTGCTGAATAGAGAATGTAGGAGCGGCCCATGGCCGCGATCGCGCCCGAAGGGCGCTCATCGCCCGCATGGCGGGCTCCAACAGAAGCCCCGCCGCGCGCGGGGTTTTTTGTAGGTTCAGGCAATGAAATTCGTTGATGAAGCGACAATCCGCGTGCAGGCAGGCAACGGTGGCCATGGTTGCCTGAGCTTTCGTCGTGAGAAATACGTCGAGAGGGGCGGGCCCGACGGCGGCGACGGCGGCCACGGCGGCAGCGTGTACCTTGTTGCCGATGCATCGATGAATACGCTGGCGGATTTTCGCGTGGCGCGAAAGTTTCGTGCGCAGAGTGGCCAGCCGGGCGCAGGACGCAACAAGACCGGGCGGTCCGGCGAGGATCTGGACGTTAAGGTCCCGTGTGGCACGGTCATCTTCGACGTCGATACGCGCGAACTCATTTGCGACCTGACCGCGCCGGGTCAGCGGCAGATGGTTGCTGAAGGGGGCAGGGGCGGCCTCGGCAACACCAGGTTCAAAAGCAGCACCAACCGTGCACCGAGAAAGACAACCAACGGCACACCGGGTGAAGGGCGGCACCTCGCCCTCGAACTCAAGGTGTTGGCGGATGTTGGGTTACTTGGCTTGCCGAACGCCGGCAAGTCGACGCTGATCACAGCGATGTCGCAAGCCAGGCCGCGCATCGCCGACTATCCTTTCACGACCCTGCATCCGAATTTGGGCGTCGTTCGGGTTGGACATCTGCAGAGCTTCGTCATGGCGGATATTCCGGGTCTGATCGAAGGGGCATCGGAAGGTGCAGGCCTGGGCATACAGTTTCTCAAGCACCTGCAGCGCACCGGCTTGTTGCTGCATCTCGTCGACATTGCACCGGTCGACGGCTCCAACCCGGCAGATTCGGTCAGGGCGATTGCTGCCGAGCTGGGCCGCTTCTCCGAAGAGCTGGCTGAAAAACGGCGCTGGCTGGTGATCAACAAGATCGATTTGCTGGACGATAAAGAACTGGCTATTGCGAGAAAACAGCTACTCGCAGAATTGGAATGGGGTGGTCCGGTATTCGAAGTCAGCGCCGCGACGGGCGAGGGCACCGAGCGGCTGGCGCAGGCCGTTATGCGCGAACTCGAGGAATCTCAGGAGTCTGAGGATTAGGCCGTTTCGTCTTGCCTGCGAATCTCATTGAGGTTGAGTTCGCAGGTTTCCTGCAGGTATTCATCGTAGCTCGAACACACTTTGCGATTGTTGTGCGCCAATCGCTGCTGGAAGACCCGCAATCCCCAGCCACAGGCAAAGGCGCCGCCGCCAATGCCGACGAAGTAGAAAATCTGATCGACATTTGATCCAAGATAAGTGCCGACGAGGATCAGCAGTACACCAAGCACCATCCAGTAGTAGGGTGCGCGTTCATAAAAATCTTTTGGGATGTACATGGTCAACTCCTATTCGCAGAGTTCATCGCGTTTGGCGCGTGTCTCCGCGATGGTCTGAGCCGCATCTTTCTTGCTCAGATATTCGCGTTCCCCATCTTCATTCGTTCGATAGAGCTGCGGTGCATTGAGGTACGATTCGTAGATCTCCGTAGCCCGCTTGCAGTAATACGCTTCTGCCGCTTCGCGTTCGGCGCGAGCCTCAGCCGTTTCTCCTGGATACGCGTATCCGCCCGATTCGGGTTCACTCTCGACGTCGGCCAGCGATCCTGAGGAATGCCAGACGAGTTCGACCGATACCGCATCCTCGTGATCCGGCGTGTCGCTGTAATGCACCTTGCCGTGCTCGTCCACCCACGTGTAGATGGTCGTCATGGTGTCGACAAAATGGGTCTTGCCGTTGGCATCGACCCAGCGCCATACGTCAGCATTGGCCGATGCGCTGAGCAACAGGCCGGCAATAAAAATTGCGTAATACATTTTCATAGCGAGTCCTCTGCCGGCTGAGTATGGTGTCTGCTCGTCCGCATTCCTTTGACTGAAGTCACAAAATCTACCGATGCAGGTCGGAGACCACATACGGAGTGACATAAGGCCTGACGAACTTCACAGTTTTGCCCGCCAACTGACCCCAAAATGCGACAAATACAACCTGCGTCGCATCCTGAAACCCGCATAAACAGTAGGATTTACGCATGGTCGTAGGTCGACCGCTGCTGGCCGGTTCGACCGGCCAGTTTTGGATTTTTGGGATTTATGTAATGCGCCTGGAACGCGGCTTCACGTTGATTGAAATGATGGTCGCCATTGGCCTGACCGCGTTGTTGGTTGGCATGGCCGTGCCCGCCATGAGTTCTTTCGTGATGAATGCGCGGCAGACCGGCGCGATCAATGATTTCGTTTCGTCCATACACCTTGCGAGGAATACCGCGATCACGACAAACGCGCGCGTAACGGTGTGCGCCAGTGCAAGCGGCAACGGCTGTGAAGCGGCCGCATGGGACCGGGGTTGGGTCGTCTTCACGGATCAAAACAACAACCTGCTGGTCGACGCCAATGACACGATCATCTCGACGGGTGCGGCGACAGAGAAATTATCCATTCTGTCCGGGGAGTTCGCGCAGGGCCTGCAATACCGGGCAAACGGGCGTGTATTGAGTGCAACCGCGAATGGCAACTCCGGGCAATTCACGGTCTGTGATGACCGTGGCGCCGATTACGCGAAGGTAGTCATAGTCGACTTATCAGGTCGTCCTCGGCTGTCCAAGAAACTTGCTGATGGAACGCCGCCGGCGTGCGGATGAGTGCCATGAAACGACACTACTTCAATCAGCGTGGATTCTCTTTACTCGAGCTGCTCGTGGCATTGCTTGTCTTCAGCATCGGCATGCTCGCCGTAGCCGGCCTGCAGTCAGTCTCGAAACAAGCCAATTTCGAGGGCCTGCAAAGGACGACGGCTTCCCAGATTGCCTATGGCTTGCTCGAGGACATTCGAACCAATGGCGATGCGCTGGATATTTATCGCACGGCAGGAACGGCTGGTGGCGGGTCGCGCGGCGGTGAGCCCGCTCCCAATTGCCGCGCTGGCGTGACATGCAACGCGGCGCAAAAGGCCGCGCACGATCTCTGGTTCTGGGAGCAGGTGCTGGACGGCAATCTCGAAACAAGCGGCGGAATGGCCGCCGGTGGTCTGGTGTTGCCGACAATGTGCATAAACGGCCCTGCCGTTGGCGGTCCGGGCGTCTATATCGTGACTATCGCCTGGCGCGGCACGGCATCGATCAATAACGGAGTGAACAACCCTTGCGGCGCGGCGAGCGGCAATTATGGCGACAACCTCGAGTTTCGCCGAATTATTCAGATTCCAACCTATATCGACCCGAACATCTAGGGTGTCAGCGGATGAACTTCTCGGTCAACAAGCACATAGCAGGATTCTCAGTTGTCGAACTGATGGTTGCGCTGGGGCTGTCGATGATACTCGCCGTTGCCGTCGTCACCGTATTCGTCAATAACAGTCACAGCTTCAACCAGGACGAAAACGTCAGCCGTATGCAGGATGACGCTCGCCACGCACTGCGCGAACTTGCGTTCGAGATAAGCATGGCGGGGCACTATGCGGAACTGCTGGTTCCTGCCGGCGTACAGGCGGACGCCACCTTGGCGATCGGAACAGACTGCGGGCCTGCGGGCCAACTCAACTGGGCTTATCGTACGGTTCAGGCAGGTACCGACACTTCGCTGTCGATCACGGCTATCGATAATGCGACCAGCGCGGCAGCGATGGCCGCTCATTCCTGCTTCCAGGCCGGAGAGGTGGCCGACGGCACGGACATCGTATCGATCAAGCGCGTCGCCGGTTCGGAATCCGCCATAGTCCGAAACAACATGGTCTATCTCAGGACCAACGGCACACAGGGCCTGCTCTACAGTGCGCCGATGCCGGCCGCGCCCACGGTAAACGTAGCGGTACCGAACGCGGATTGGGAATACCGGCCCAGCATTTATTACATTCGTCAGTTCGCTAACGCGCCTGGCGATGGCATTCCGACCCTGTGCCGTAAAGTCCTGCAGGGAGCCGTTGCGGGGATGCGCACAGAGTGCCTGGCAACAGGCATCGAGGATCTGCAGATCGAATACGGGATCGATACGTCGCAGAACGGTCAGCCCAACATCTACATAACCTCACCGACGCTTGCCGAAATTCAGAATATTGTGTCGGCGCGCATTTTCCTGCTCGCGCGAACCACGGAGCCTGACGTCAGGTACACCAACCAGAAGACCTTTTCGATCAGCAATTCGCAGGACTATACGCCGAACGATTCGTTTCACCGGCGCGTGTTTTCAACCAGCGTTGCGGTACAGAACATCCGCAGCATGAACATGATGAGCTTTTGATATGAATCGACACAATTATTCGCTGAAACAAAAGCAATGCGGAGCGATTCTCGTGATCGCGCTGATGTTTCTCGTGGCAATTACGCTTTTCACGGTGTCGTCGATGCGTTCGACCAATATCGGTCTGCATATGGCACAGAATGAAGAGTCGCGAATTGCCGCGATGCAGGCAGCACAGGCACTTGCGGACGCAATCGTCGCAAATCCCGCGTCGACGCCCGTGGTCGGCAAGGTGGGCTTTACGGCCTGCACGGTTGGCCAGACGGGCTGCGACCGTTACGACCTGCCGGTGCAGAATCCGCTCCTGGCCGAGGCAATTGCCAACAACTACATTTCGGCTCGCGTCGAACGCACGGGCGCCGAATTTTTGCCTCCGCCGCGTGTTGTTGAGTCGAGTATCGACAAATTTGCCGGCGCGACGTTTCGGGTTACGACCACCTACGACCGCGTCGATGAAGGATTAGGGCGCCAGGAAATCACCGAAGGTGTATTGGTCCTGGTGCCGAAGCAATAAGTCAGGATCTCTAGAGAGAGTAACGGGTATGGATACCAGAATCGGAAAATATTCACTCACGGCGGCGCTGGCGGCGCTGATATTCGTGATAGGTGCAGCGAAAGCTGACGACACTGACGTATACATGAATCCGGGTGCGGGCCTGCCGGCCGGAAGCGAGCCCATGGTCATGTTCTCGCTCGATTACAGGCCCAACCTGGGAGCAACGGCGTGCAACGGCACTGAGTGCGATACGTTGATCAAGGAAGGCTATATGAGCCCCGCAGGGCCATACACCTTCTTCGATGTACTGCGTGGCGCGATGCGCAAGGTATTTAATCCTCTCGAAGGCGTCAAAGTCGGCCTGATGATCAATCACGACCACGTCTTTGATTGCGTTGGATTCGGCCGCACGAAATGCAGCAATGGCGGCTATATCGCGATGGGCTTCCAGAGGTTCGAGAAGGGCGACGCCAACGGCGCCAAAGCCCGCTTTCACGAGATTCTCGATTCGATGCCGACGCCACTGGGTCTATTGAGTCACAGCTACCAGGGCAAAGAGATCTTTTTCGAATTCTTCCGTTACCTCACGGGCCAGGGTGTCTATAACGCCCACAATGGCTATACGGATTTCGGTACCAAGAACACCTACAACCTGGATACGGACTTTCCACTGATAGCATGGGACACGAAGATTGAGACCGGTGCAAAAAACAAGCCTGCCTATGAGAGCCCGTTCGGCGATGCCGGGGCGTGTTCGAAACTCTACACAGTGAACGTCCTGTTCCAGGTGTCGAACCAGGATGATGATTCCGACGCTGCAATCGCAGAGCCGATCTGGAGCGGCGGTCTCGGTGCGCCGAAGAGTCAATTTGCGGACGTGATCCAGTATCTCAACGACGCGGACCTGGCGAACGGCGAGTATGGCACCGTTGCCAATCTCGAGGACAAGCAGAATGTCACCTCCTACTTTATCGTCGACAAGACCAAGATCAATACGATGACGGTCGGCTACGCAAGGGCCGGGGGCACGGGCTTTCCGCTCGCACTCAGCGAAAATCCGGACGAGCTCGTCGCGACATTGCAGGAAATTTTCCGCCAGATACTGAGCGTCAGTACGACGTTCGTCGCAGCTTCAGTGCCGGTAAACGTCTTCAACAGGGCGGAGATTACCGACAATGTTTATATCGCGCTGTTTCAGCTCGACAAGCAGTCACGTCCGTATTGGGTCGGCAATGTCAAGAAGCTGAAGCTCGACGGCGCGAACTCGCTGTCATCCGAGGCGGTTCTCGTCGATGCAAACGACGCGCCGGCCGTCGCGGCGGATGGCCGCATACGCTTCGATGCGCTGACGTACTGGACGAATCCCGATGCGTTGCCGCCGGCGGACGTGGATGCCGGTGAAGTCGAAGGCCGCGACGGGCGTGTCGTCGCTCGCGGCGGCGCGGGCCAGCGTATGCCGGGCTTTATAACGGGTAGCCCGCAGGAAGCGAACGGCCTGGGCGGACGGACAATCTATTACGATCGCACGCCGTCTTCCCTGGCTGCCCTCAACGTGGACCTGAATACAGCCACGGCACTGCAGCCCGACTACGGCGTGGCAACGATCACCGGGGCGGCCTCCATGATCGCTTTTAACAGAGGCCTGGACGTCGATGATCTTGATGGTGACGGCAATACCGGCGAGGCCAGGGAATGGATATTCGGCGATGCGCTTCATTCGCGCCCGCTGCCCATCAACTATGGCTCCATTGGCGGCTACAGCGACCCTGAGAATCCTGCCATTTTTATAGCGGTAGGCTCCGACGATGGCATGTTGCGCTTTATTCGCAACACGAGCGCCGGCGGCGCACAGAGCGGTGAAGAGCTCTGGTCCTTCATGCCACGAGCCTCAATGCCGGCACAAAAGATACTGCGCGCCAACGGCACCGGCATGCAGCATCCGTATACGCTGGACGGTGCGCCGGTGGCGTTCATCATGGATAAGAACCAGGACGGCTCTATCGTATCGAGCGACGGCGACAAGGTATTCCTTTATGTCGGCATGCGTCGCGGCGGCAAGAAGTATTACGCATTGGATATTACCGACCCGCAACGTCCCGACCTGATGTGGACGATCGACAAGAGCGGCGATTTTGCGGAACTCGGCTACACGTTCTCGACCCCTCGCGTCGGGCTCGTGCATACGCCGATGGGGCCGCGTCCTGCCGTCATGTTCGCCGGCGGCTACGACACTAACAAGGACATACGTGGCGTGGTCGGTACAGACGATTCGGAAGGCAACGCGATATACGTAGTAGACGCCGTTACCGGCACGCTGATCTGGAAGGCGCGCGGCAGTTATGGTGGCTCGAGCGCCACCGTATTCGAACATCCCGGAATGGTAGATAGCATACCGTCGACGCTGACAGTTGGTGACACGAACGGTGATGGATTGAGCGACCGCATCGTCGTTGGGGATACCGGCGGCAACATCTGGCGCGCTGACATTGCCGGTGACGATACGTCGAAGTGGAAGGTGTCGTTGCTGGCTTCAGTCGGGCGACATGCTTCCAACTCGCCGACGATCGATATCGACCGACGCTTCTTCCATCGCCCCGACCTGGTACCGAGCAAGGACCAATTCGGTCTGTTCGATGGCGTCGTAGTCGGCTCGGGTAACCGCGCCAACCCGCTCGACAAGGGCGGCATAACGAGCAACTACATGTACATGATAAAGGACCGCCGCACGTCCATGGGTTCCGGCGTCGATACGGGACTGAGCCACGTCGATTTCGGCGATGTCACAAGCAACTGCTTGCAGTCCGACGGCGGCTGTGTCGTAAACCTGACCAATGGTTGGCGAATGCATATGGAGGAACCGGGCGAGAAGGTACTCGCGACGCCTTTGACGTTGACCGGTAAGACATTCTTTACGACGTATATGCCCAAAGGCGGCAGTCCGGCCACCGCATGCTCGCCATCGGAAGGTGGTGGACGCCTCTACGCTGTCGGCTTCCAGGATGGCACGTCGGTTGTGAACTACGACACGAGTGACGATGATCCTACCGCGCCGGGTGAGCCGGGCACGAAAGCGGATCGCAGTGTCGAATTGCAGTCGCTCGGTATTCCGGCCGAGGTTGTCTCCGTTCCACCGAACAAGATTCTGCGGCCGGACCTGCAGATCGATAACGTCAATGTAACGACGCGCTGGCGGACGTTTTGGCACGTGGATGAAGACACCGATCTGGCGCCTCCGGGCAGCATGACGACCACGCAATTGGAGAAATAGGAATTCGACGATGAAATTATCTGATACCCAACGCGGCGTTACCTTGCTCGAGCTGCTCATCGTCGTTGCGATTGTTGCGATCATCGGCGCGTTCGCTTACCCGTCATACATCCAGTATGTCGTCGAGACGAAGCGAACCGCGGCCAAAACGACGATGCTGCAAGTTGCAGACCGTCAGCAGCAGTTCTTCATGGACAACAAGCGGTTCGCAGCAAATTTGACCAACCTCGGCTTTGCGGCTGATCCGCTGTTCGTTGCGGACGACGGTCGGTCGGTTGCGGCCGGGGATCCGGATGCGGTTTACACGCTTTCCGTCGTCAATGTCGCGGCGACGACCTACACGGTCATCAGTGCACCGCTCGGCGCGCAGCTCGAGCGCGACGGTAAATGCGGTACATTGACGCTGAATCAGGCCGGTACCAGGGACGCGCTCGGCGGCGGCGGCGACTGCTGGTAGGGAAAGATTGGGCGTCAGGGTAAAAGCTCTGACGCCGGTTCATTCAGGCGGAGAGTTCTTTGATCCGTTTGTTGAGGCGGCTCTTGTGCCGGGCGGCCTTGTTCTTGTTAACGATGCCCTTGTTGATCATGCTGTCGATCACGGGTACGGCTTCCTTGTAAGCGGCGGCGGCCGCGTCCTTGTCGCCGGCGTCGCAGGCTTTGACGACGGCCTTGATCTTGGTACGCATCAGGGAACGGAGCCCCATGTTGTGTTTACGGGCCTTTTCGGCCTGGCGGGCGCGCTTGCCCGCTGATTTGATATTTGCCACTGGTTGTTACCGGCTACTGGTCTCGGAGAGCCGCGTATTATAAGTCAACTTTCCCCGATTTCCAGTTAAACTCGGCCCCTTATGGCGACCCAGAAACCCACCGGCCTCAAGCTCATGCTGAAGACCTCGGTCGTCAGCGGGATGACGCTTCTTTCCCGTATTCTGGGCCTTGTACGGGATATCGTTTTTGCGCGGTTTTTCGGCGCGTCGCTCGTCATGGACGCCTTTCTCGTTGCCAATCGAATCCCGAACATGTTGCGCCGCTTCTTCGCCGAGGGGGCATTTTCCCAGGGCTTCGTGCCCGTCATGGCACGTTACCGGGAGCGCCACAGCCACGAGGATGCCCGTGAGTTCGTCGACGCCGTCGCCGGAACCTTCGGCCTGATCCTGTTTGTGGTGACGCTGGCCGGCGTCGTTGCCGCACCGCTGCTGGTGGCCATCGTGGCACCAGGATTCATCGGCGAGGACGGCCGCTTCGATCTCGCCACCCTGATGCTGCGATTTACGTTCCCGTACCTCTTTTTCGTGTCTCTGACGGCATTCGCCGGAGGCATACTGAACACCTACGGTCGATTCGCCGTCCCGGCATTTACGCCGGTGATACTCAATATCGTACTCATCGCCGGCGCCGTCTGGCTGTCGCCGCAGCTCGAAGAACCGGGCATGGCGCTGGCCTACGCCGTATTCATAGCAGGCATTTTCCAGCTCGCATTCCAGGTCCCTTTCCTGCTCCGAATTCGTGCCATGCCGAGGCCGAAGTGGATGTTGCATCACGATGGCGTCAAGCGCGTCATGAAACTGATGTTGCCGGCAATATTCGGTTCCTCAGTTGCACAGGTAAACGTCCTGATCGGAGGCATCATTGCGTCGATGCTCGGGGTCGGCAAGATCAGTCTGCTGTATTACTCAGACAGACTCATGGAGTTTCCGCTCGGCCTCTTTGGAATTGCGCTGGCGACGGTAACGCTGCCGTACCTGTCCAGGCAGTATGCCAACGAGTCGTACAGGGAATTTTCGGCTACGCTCGACTGGTCGATGAAGCTCGTGCTGCTGATCGCGGTTCCGGCTGCGATGGGTCTGATACTTCTTGCGGAGCCGTTGGTCGCCACCATCTTTTACGGCGGCGTATTTTCTGGTGATGACGTGCGCATGACGGCGCTGGCGCTGCAGGCATTCGCGGTCGGCCTCGTCGGGTTCTCCTATGTCAAGATCCTGGCACCGGCGTATTTCGCTCGCGAAGATACGAGGACACCGGTCCGCGTCGGACTCATTGCGCTGGCGGTTAATTTTGTATTGAGCGTAGTGACGGCGTGGTATCTCACATCGATCGGCTACGCGGGCAGCCACGCCGGTCTGGCGCTTGCGATATCCGTCGCAGCTTTGCTAAACGCGTTATTGCTCTATCGCGGCCTGGTTCGCGACCGCGTGCTGGTGCATTCACAGGGCTGGCAGCGTCTGATTCTGCAGGTCCTGGCGGCTAACGGCATCATGTGGATAACGCTGAGATGGATCGCGCGGCCTCTGGACTGGTGGCTTGCAAACGCCACGGTGGATCGCATTGCCTGGCTTGGGGTCAGCGTGGTCGCCGGTGGCGCCGCCTACTTCATCGTACTGTTCGCCCTCGGATTGCGTCCCGCAAGCCTCGGCATGAGGCCTCACTAGCGATGCGACTGGTCAGACATATTAACGAAATGCCGTTTGCCGATCTTGCGCAAGGCAGCGTCATCACTATCGGCGCCTACGACGGCCTGCACCTTGGCCACGTTTCGTTGCTGCAACGGGTCAAACAGGCGTCGGCGAAACTCGGATTGCCGTCGATCGTCATGAGCTTCGAGCCGACCCCCAAGGAGTTTTTTTCGGCAAGCCAGCCGCCGGCGCGGCTGATGCGTTTTCGCGAGAAATTCGAATCGCTGGCCGAAAGCGGCATCGACGTTTTTTACTGCCCGAGATTCGATGCGCAGATGCGGGATATCTCGGTCGACGACTTCATAAGGCGAATTCTCATCCATGGACTGAATGCGGAATACATCGTCGTGGGAGACGACTTTCAATTTGCACGCCGGCGTGAGGGCAAATTGGAGCATCTGCAGCGCGCCGGCCGGGCTCTCGATTTCGGCGTCGAACAGGTACCGAGCGTCATCGTCGACGGAGTGCGCGTAAGCAGCACGGCAATTCGTGAAGCGCTTTGGGCTGGTGACATGGATCGCGCCACTGCGTTGCTCGGCCGGCCGTATCGCATGTCGGGCAAGATTGTTCGCGGTGATAACATGGGGCGGTCGCTGGGTTATCCGACCGCCAATGTCGATCTCAGGCGCCGGCAGAGTGCCGTAATGGGCATTTTCGCCGTTCGCGTACATGGTCTCGGAAGCCGGGCGATGGATGCCGTGGCCAGCGTGGGTGATCGACCGACGTTTGGCGGAAAAAAGCCGATTCTCGAAGTTCACATCTTCGACTTCGACAGGAATATATACGGGGAGTACATTCACGTCGACTTCGTCGCCCGGCTGCGGAGCCAGGAAAAGTACGACCGCGTAGAGGACCTGGTTGCGCAGATGCACCGTGATGCCGACAATGCCCGTTCCATACTCAAAGACGTGGCGGCCTGAAGGAATCGATCATTGACCGAGACAAACGACAGAAGCATGCGGCGGTTTATTGCCTGGCTGGTAGTGGCGGGGGCCATCGTGGCGGCGGACCAGGCAACCAAGTGGGCGATCGTCGAGTGGGTGCAGCTCTATGACAAAGTGCGGCTCAACGACTTCATGAACCTCACGCACCAACGAAACACCGGCGCAGCTTTCAGCTTTCTCGCCGATGCCGGTGGATGGCAGAGATGGTTTTTCGTGGTTCTGGCGACGCTTGTCAGCGGGTTCATCGCCGTCTGGCTTTTTCTCATTCGCAAGGAAGGGCCTATCGTTCTGATGGGTGGTTTGTCGCTGGTGCTCGGCGGCGCGATCGGCAACCTGATCGACCGTGCTCGCCTCGGTTACGTGACGGATTTCTTCCAGGTCTGGTTCGGTAACTGGGCGTTTCCGTCATTCAATGTCGCCGATGCCGCGATCAGCGTCGGCGCGGCGTTGCTGATCATCGATGCACTGTTTCTGAATAAAGAAAAAGGGCCAGAACCTTGAGGTCCTGGCCCCGATTCATGGGAGCCGCTTTACCGGCGATGAGCTAGCGCGTCTTCGTCCAGCAATCGGCGTCCGGAGCAGAAGTCTGTGTGCCGCGCCCGTCGATGCCGAAGGTCAGGCACTTGGCCGCTTCGGCACCGCCTAACAGGAATGTGGCCGTGGCGTTGAAGTTATTCGCATCCGCCGCCCCGATGGTCACCGAATAGGACTGGGTGTCCGTAATTTGCGGATCAGCGTAACCGAGTTCGCCCATATTCCCGTAGCGGTTGTTTTGCAGATAAAACCGCTCCTGGTTCTGGGCAATCTCGAGCAGCAGGGCACGAGCCTCGTTGCGCTTGGCCCTGGCGACGAATTCACGATAGTTCGGGTACGCAATCACCGCCATCAGGCTGATGATGACGACCACTATCATCAACTCGAGGAGCGTGATGCCACTTTGCCGCTTGCGACTGTTACCGAACATTATTCAATACCGTCCTGAGTCCAGAGCGTCCGTACCGGATTGTTCTCGAAGCCCGGGTCGAAGCACTCAACGCCAACGCAGCCCAGCGGCGGCTGCTTGCACTGGTCACCCTGACAGTTCGGGTCCGGGCTTGGAAACAGGATCGTCGGCGAAGGCGCGATGCCGCCCTGTTGCAGAGTGGTCCGCCGCGCGTCGTCCGCGGCGACATCGGCAACCGTTTCGATGTTCGGAACGATCGGATCGCCGTTCACGGCGCTCATGCGGTAAAGGAAGTTGGTACCTTTACCGGCCGAGCACGTCGCCGCAGCGTTCGAGTCCGGCGTGAACGATACAAAGAAGATCTCGTCATTAAACGTCACGGAATCTGCGAGAACTTTTTCGTTCGCAGGAAGTGTGAACTTCCAGCCGCGATCGTTTGCGGTGACGACGGCCTGAGTCGTACCGCTGACTTCGACCAGATCCGCTTCGGTGGCGATGGGATAGCTGTCATATGCAGCCTGTGTCAGCTGGGCGAACACATCGCCGTCGCGAATCGAGAAGAACTTGTCGGCTGCCGTCAGATCGAACGGATGCGCCCGGTAGCCGGAGCCGATGCTGACCGAAATGAATCGCCGTTGCTGGTACTCGTCAGTGATCAGTGCAATGTCGGGCGCGTTATAGAAACGCCGCGTTTCTCCGGCCGTCGGTGTGGCAATGCCTTCGCCGCCGAGCCGGGCGATGACGCCCCCTGCGACGAGGTTCGCCTGGCTCTGGCCGTTCATGATATCGAAGCGCCAGACCTGGCCGCCCAGGTCAGATGCATACATGCGATCGGCGAGGCCGTCACCGGTGAGGTCGACGACGCGGGTTTCGTTAGGCATTGCGCGCGTCATGGTTGCCAGTTGCAGGTCGGCATTGATGTCGGCGCCCGCCCGCCAAAGTTCCGCACCCGAGCGAAGGTCGAGCATGTGGACGCCCGCCCCGGCGCCGTCCGGCGTTGCCGGGTGCGTGGAGGTGTCGTGCACGGTATTGTAGCCGCCGCCGACCACAACCACGGCCTTGTCGACATTCTGGGTTACGCCGGCAACGTCCACTTTCGCAACGACCGGGGTCGACCACGACTCACCGCCGTTGGTTACCCGGAAATTCCACAAGACCTGCGGCGAATTCCTGTTCGTGACATCGAGCGAGTAATACGTCGTGCCGCCGCGGCGCATGCCGAAGATCAGCTGCACGAAGTCGCCATCAGCCGATTCGATAACGCCGTCGAGATCCACATCCTTGACGACCGGCACGACGTTGCCGTCGAGGCCGTACTGCTTGAACTTCGACTTCGGATTGAAGTACAGGCGCGTCAGGTTATCGAGCAGCTCGTACGGGACGAATGACCACAGTTCCTGGCCCGTCGCGCCATCGATCGCATGCAGATAGCCGTCGTTCGTCGCCGTGAACACGGTGACATCGGGATTCTGCGCCGTGCCGCCGTACACGACTGCGGCGGGCTGCGCGTGCAGCGGGTCGCCCATGACCCTGCGCACGGTGGTGGCGATATTGCCGTCCTCGTCCAGCAGGTCCTCGCCGCGCGCCCAGCGGATCAGCTCATCCAGCGTGGGTTCTGTCGACGAGCCCGTGAGTCCGAACTCGGCCGGCGTGAAGGACGCCACATTGGATGGCGTTAGGGCATTCGCACCCGCCGCCAGGTCGCCGCCAAATTTGTTCGTGTACAAATTGCGCACGAGTGGATCGGGCAGCTGCTGTGCCGCGCCGCCACGCCGTACGTCGTTGCCGTCGGCCGGCCCCATCGTCCAGAAGCTCATCGCCGTGTCCGAGAAGAACCCGGTTGCAGGATCGACGGCGTCGACGCCGTTGACGTCGACGATCCTGCGATCGTCGATGCGATACTTCTTCAGGTTGCCCGGCCAGTGCACGTTCGCTTTGGCGCCGAACGTCGTGATGTAGAGATCGTTGAGATTCTGCGTCCGGTTGAACGTGTTGACCGATACTGCCGGCGCCGAGAATGACAGCGACAGGTCGTTGATGTTGGCGATGATCGACAGCAAGGTCCGGGTCAGCGACTCGACGTCGTCGGCGAGGAAGTACTCGCCGCCGGAATCATCGGCCGTCTCTTGCAGGATCGGCAGATCGATCGTGAAGCCGATCGTGTGTGTCGTGACTAGCTGGTCGCCGTCGGTATTCGGGTCTACGTCATAGACGGATAGGTACTGGGCGACGTCGTCGAGGCATTGGCCGTCGCCGGCCGCGCCGTCACAGCCCGTGTAACCGAGTGCTCCCGTAACGCCCGGCAGGTTGCCGATACGCCCTGGTGTGTCCGTGTCCTGGGTCGGCTCACCGTCGGTCAAAAGTACGTTGTAGTTCTTGGCGCATACGTCCCACCCGGGCTGCTGGTAGATGTCCGGGCTCGTGGATGCCAGTGCGCTCGGACTCGTCGGTGCAAAATCGAGGGCGCCGTAGTCGGCTGCCAGCCCCTGCCAGTACAGCGCGTTCTCGTACAATGTCTCGGATAACGGCGTCCAGCCATCGGCAGGCAGCGACGTGACAGCGTCCAGGACCGCCTGGCGATTAGTGTCGAGATCCGTCAGCGGCAGAATGACCGCTCCGCCGACGCCGCGTTCCTCGACTGCGGTCGTCGTGCAGGTCGAGGAATCATTGGGATCCGTGCAATTGGTCACGTTATACCGGTTGGTCGGGTTGAATCGCATCAGGCCGACGTTCAGCTGGTTGACCGAGCTCAACACCTTCTTGGTCACTTCCTTCATGATGTTGGAACGGGACATCGTGGTGCTGGTCGGGCTTGCCTTCCAGTTCAGATAATTGCCGTCGAAAACCGAATAGGAGACGTTGCGACCCGAGCTTCCCCAGGCTACTTCAGATTTCGCATCGGACGTGTAAGCGCCGGAAACGGATGCAATTCCCGATCCGGCGCTCGCGTATACCTGGCCGCTGGTTCCATCGCCATGCGTGCCCGAGTCGGCCCGGCATTCGACGAAACTGTTGGGATCGCCCGGCACCAGCTTGTACCACCAGAAATCTCCGTCATCGCCCGTCGGCGTGAACTGGATCATCGTGTCGGTATAGCTGCCGATACCTGCGAGCTGCTTCTGCGAAAATTCGCAATGATAGGCCGTCTTGTAGATCCAGCGGGTGTTCGTTGCGACGCACTCCGGCGTAATGCCGACGTCGGTCCAGTAAAGGGCGTCCGTCTGGCAAGTGCCCGCGTAGACGATGTTCGGGTCGTAAGGTGTGTTTGTCGTCTGCGTGGTATTCATCGAGCCTGATGTGTCCAGTATGAACATGACGTTCGGCTTCGGCTGAGTCGACGGATCCGGGTTGAGCAGAAGCAACTCCGTATCGTCCGCAAATGCCGGCGCAGCAGCGAGCGTGACGTACGCAAAGCCGGCGCTCATCCATGAAATTTTTCGTGTAAAGATCTTCATGATCCTGACCTCAATCTGTATTCAAAATCAGAGCGAAACGTTGATCGCTTCGATCGTGTCCGACGCGAGATGGTGCAGTACGGTCACAGCGGTGTTTTCGCGGTTCGTGGCCGCCCGAATCGCCTTGCGGAACTCTTCCAGCCGTACCGCCCTCTGGCTGATGGTGTAGCGCGTAGCAGATGTCACTCGCACGACCTTGTACTGGCAGGTGCTGCATTCCTTGAATGCGGCGGTGCCATTTTCGTTGGCCGGTGCGCGAAGATCGCTCAATGCAACCTCATAGGCTTGCGAGACGACTTCCGCCTGAGCATTGGTCATCAAGCCAATGCAGAGGATCGTGATTGAAAGGAGTGTCTTGATTTTCATGAGATTCACCGTATTCCCTTACAGTGTCGGCGCTTCGGGGCCGACAACATAAAAAGCCTGAGTGTGGGTCGCAGTCGAGTCGCGATCCGTGGTTGAGCCCGGTGCACGGCGTGATTCAGCCTGTGCCGTGGCGAGGAAGTGGTAAGCCGCGACGCCGCTGCCGACGCCGAGGCTGAACCCCTTGTCCGGCACGAACGTCGAATCCTCGAACTGGATCTGCGCCGATACAGCGTCGTTCGCATTTATGTATAGAACCGGCACCGCGCCACCGGCCAATGTGTCGAACTGACCCTGCGCCAGCGCATTCTCGAGGCCGGTTTCGGCCGCCTGAAAGGCGTTCTCGTAGTTCTGGTCGTTGCGAGCCATAGCCAGCTCGGTCGTTGCGGTGTTCATGCCGGAGATGGCGAGCACCGTGATCACGACGAGCAGCAACAGGCCGACGACGAGCGCCGCACCTTGCTGATTCTTATATGTAGTCATGTTCTTCATTGCTTTTCCCGTTTAAATTCTGGCATTGCGCAGGAGAATCGTCTTCGATACCTGCACCCGGCGGAATGCATCGTTCGGAACGCCCAGGTTGATATCACCGGGGTCGTAGTTGCGCGTGTGCTGAATACCGACTTCGGCGGTCACGCCGCGCACGACCAGCCAGATGCGCGCCGTCATGACTCTCGCACCTGGAATGAAACCGGCCGCAGCCGGGTCGTAGACCGGGTCGCCTGGATTCACGTAACGATCGACGGTGTTGTCCTCGTCGACGTCGATACCGAGCTGGATCTGCAGGTTTTCGACTCCCGGAGCGATTTCCTGGTCGACGATAGCCGGACCGCCGGCACCAACGCCGAGCGTCTTGCGGCGCAGCGTCGGTACGCCCGGAATCAGGTCGGAATCGGCAGAGACGTAATAGCTGTTGACGAGCAGGTTGTGCGTCGTCGACGAGCCCGGCAGCGGATCGCCCGTAATCGGATCGAACGCTTCCACGAATCCCGGGGGAAGTAAGCCGTCATCCATCAGAACGCCCTGAATGCGCGTCGTCTGAATTTGCAGGCGACCTGCCTGTCGCGCAACGGGGTCGACGGTGGCACGCCGAACCGTGAACGAGTCCGAATTGGCCTGGGCCCCACCGGTCGCTGCGCAGGGGAAAGCATAGCCGTTATTGTCACCGTCGACGATCATCGCGAGATCGAGTGCCCACCCGGCGCCACAGTCGAGCGGCTCCGCGAGACCGTTCGGGTTCGGATCCGCGTCCAGCGAACGACCGTCAATCGTCAGGGAACGGCTGGTGCGTCCCCAGTTGCTCGCCATCCGAAGATCGGCCTCGATGGTGTCCATCGCAAACTGCGCGGTTTCCTGCACGCGCGCGATAGATTCGTTGACGACGAACGCCTGGCGGCTCTGGTTATAAATCTGCACGGCGCCAATGATCAGGAACGAACCGATAGCCAGGGCGACCATGAGCTCCACGAGCGTCAGGCCCGATTGCTGTTTTCTCAACATACTCATATTCCCAGCACCGGAATGATGATCTGGTAGCTCAGGACCTCGCCGGGCTCGTTCCAGCTCACCGTAATCGTGTAAATGGGCGGGCTCACTGCGTTGTCGAATAAGATCGTGACGTCGCCACCCGGCAGCGTATTCGCTGCCTGTTGTTGCCAAAGAAAAATATCGTTCATGGCCATCTGCGCTTCGGTGCAGTCGACGCCACCATCGACGCAGTTGTTATCGGCGCCCGGTTTTGCGACGTAGGCGACACCGGCCCGCGGATTGGCGCGAATGCGGTCCGCAACGTCGCCGGCAAGCGTCACGGCGTGGTGGCGGAACATCGACGTGCGGCCGGCTTGCATGCTGTTGACGAACAGGCTGGCGATACCCAGCATGCCGACGGACATGATGATCAATGCGATCAGCACCTCGACGAGCGAGAAGCCCTTTTGCCGATTGCGAATTTGATTGTGTGTCTGCATGAATCCTATCCCTGTTCTGTGGCCGTTCACGGGCACCCTGCGCCCATGTTCGTCAGCGCGTCACCGATCAGCGTCTTGTCCCGCAAAATCGTTGCGCGACCGAGCGGTGTTGCGACGAACAAACGGGCGGCAGAGTTGCCGCCGGCTGCAGTAATATTGCCGCGGTCATCGCACATGACGACCTGGGTTACCGCGGGATTTCCTCCGACGTCACCACGGCCGAGCCCGGTCGAAGCGAAGCTGAAGTACGTGGCACCATTCGCGACGCGGAGCACGACACCGTTGGCGATGGGGCCGTGCGACCGCAAGATCGTTTCAGTGGCGCCGCCGCGGGCCAGATCTCCGTTCTCGTCTACAAAGACGATGTAGCCCTGATCCCAGGTGCCGCCGCAGGTCGATTGGTCGGCACTCGCACAAATCGTGATGTTGGTCTTCGCTCGGGCCGCCTCGGTGCGCGCCATCAGGAACGCGGCGTGCAGGTCGTTGGCCGTGCTGGTCATGCGGCTGTTCTGCGTGAACTCGGCGAAATTCGGCACGCCGTACACCAAGATGACGCCGATGATCAGCAGGGTGATCATCAGTTCGTAAAGCGTAAAACCGGTCTGGAGTCGTTTTTTCATGCAGGCAATATACTGCGCGGCCTGCAGCCCCGCTCGAGTAGCCGACGAACGGCCAGATAGGGCCGACAAGCGGTCGGATTTTCCTGCCCCGGTTTGACTTAATCCGCACAGGTGTAGGGCTTGCCGCGGGGCGTCTTCAGCGCAACGCGGGGCCGCCCCGTGTAGCTGATCACAAGCGCCTTCGGCGGCACGCGGCCGGCCGCGTCGCACACCACGATCGTCCCGTTGGTCGCGCGTTTCTGCGTGGCCCTGAGGGTAAAGCTCCGCCGGTTCGCCCGGATACGGACGCTCTGGGCGGCCTGGTGCACCTGGATGACGGGCTCGCCGGCGTCGATGCGGGGCGGCTCGTCCCGATCCCGGTTATTGAACATAATCCAGCCGCGTGACCAGTCCTTTCCGGGCGAGCAGGCGAGGCCGTTGTGACTCGGGCAGATGGAGACAACCTGGCGCCGCACGATCGACTCCTTGCGGGCCAGGTGAACGGCGTGAAAGAGCGCATTGATCTCGGCGGTCTGCCGGCTGCGCGCGATCGTCTTTGACAGGGATGGCAGTCCGGCGCCTGCCAGGATGGCGATCACCAATACTGTTATCGCCAGTTCGTAGAACGTGAATCCGGCCGTACTCCGCCGCATGAGAGACCTCCGTGTCCGGATATCACGGTACGCACTTCGCCGGATCTGGGCATCGACCGAAACTGGGCTATAATCCGCGAAATACGGATCTGAGGGCTTTTTGATGACCCGCTCGGGCGTCCTGTCATTACTGGAAGAACACGGCATCATGCCGACGCCGCAGCGCTTGAAAATTGCGAGCATCCTGCTCGAGCGCCCGCAGCACCTGTCGGCGGATGACATCCTAGGCAGGCTGCGGACGAGCCGGGAACGGGTGTCCAAGGCGACCGTCTACAACACGCTGAACCTGTTTTCCGAGCGCGGCCTCGTCAGGGAAGTCATGGTGGATCCGGTTCGCAAGTTCTACGATTCGACGACGCACCCGCACCACCATTTTTATAATGTCGACTCGGGTGAGCTCTCGGACATTCCGGACGCCGAAGTCAGCTTTCGGGAGCTGCCTCAGTTGCCGGAGGGCACCGAGCGCGAAAGCGTCGAGGTGCTGATCCGCGTCAGGGACCGAAAAAGCAGCTCATAAGCCCTTTTCGGGGCGCCGCGCTGTCGCTATACTGCGCGCCGCCTGCAATGTGCCGATATAGCTCAGTTGGTAGAGCAACGCATTCGTAATGCGTGGGTCGGGTGTTCGAGTCACCCTATCGGCACCACTTTTCTGTATATAAATTAATAACTTAACTTCGTAGCTTCTTTCCGGACGGGGAAAAAATGGCGATTGCCCCTAATCTGCCGCTCGTCGCTCCAGAAATCGGCATCGTTCTAGGCAATGTTCGCTCTCAAACAATGCGAACGGCCGGAATCGGCCAGTAGCGGTCACTGACTACGCCGCCTAGAGAGTGAGGAAATACTGTTATTCCGAGTCCGGTAACTCGAACGGATCGAAATCGAAGTCCTTGAGCGCCATGACCTCGGCGGGCGTCAACAGCATGCCTTCGTCCGCGAGTTTCTTTCGATAGGCGGCATTGCTCGCCTCCATATCGGCAAGATACTCCTTGAATGCTGGCTCGCTTCGCAAACTGTCAAAGATCGGAAACTCGCGCATACAATAATCGCAGGTATTGCCGTACCTGAATGCCGCTCGAAGATCGTCTATCGCCGCCTGTTTTTCGCCTTCGAGAACGCGAACCTGCGCCGACAATGATCGCATCGGTACACCTGAGTCCGGCATGTATTTGACGCCTTTGGCCAAGTGGCCATCTATGAAGTCCGCAATCGTATCGATCAGCGGTTTCGCCAGTTGCGCTTCGCCGGATTCTTGCAGTAGCGCTGCGTAGTCGACATACCAGATCCACGGCACATCAGGGTCGAAATCCAGCGGGTCCCGTTCCATCTGCTCGAAGGCCTGGTCGTACAGCTCGCGGACACGGTCGGAATCGAGTCCGAGGCGCCACGCATGGAACGGCAGCCATTTCGACGGAAACAACCCTTTTTCATGTTGCTCGAGAATAATCGACAGTCCCTCGTCCGGACGACCTGCAGCATTAGCGAACCATGCCGCCGTCGACGCACCGAGGCTACGCCCGGAGCGGCGCTCTATCTCCGCAATCCATTTCTCGCCCAGCTCGAATGTGCCGAGATCGCGAAATACTATGATCATGTCCTCCGATAATTGCCGTTCGGGATCCTTCCTGTACGCGAAATAGAAGCTCTTCAGGGCCATGTCCAGCCTGCCGATTCTCGAATGCGTTCGGGCAGCCTGCCGGTACGCCATTTCGTCATCGGGCTCGATTGCCAGGCGCGCCCGCAAAGCTTCAAGCGCCTCGTCGATGTGGCCCATCAGGTAAGCGCTCGTCGACACGTGAAAATGAATGGACGGGTCGAGCGGATTGATGAGGTAGGCATTCTGCGACAAGGTGTAATAGCGGTTCGGGTCGGAATTACCGTACGACTGCGCCAGCCACCGATACGCCATCGCATTGGTCGGATTACTCTCGATCGCCCGCTCGTAATATTGCCGCCCTTCATCGATCCGGCCCTCGTTCTCGCGGATGTAGCCCATTGCCGCGAGCGCGTCCGAGTTATCGGGATCCAGTTCCAGTGCCCGATTTGCAGCCGATAGAATCTGTTCCGCGCGGCTAAGAAGACCCGGGCCCGACCAGATTCCGGCGAGTGCCAGGCTCGCATGAGACGGGGCGTAATCCGGATCGAGATCTATGGCCTGTTGGAACAGCTCCTTGGCCTGTTCCATGTCCGCCGCGCTCTCTCGCCTGGAATACAGGGACAAGCCCTGCAGGTATAGATCGTATGCCGATGCGTTTGTCGATGCCGCTCTCGGCGGAGGCGCCAGCAGACGAACCTTCATTTCGCCGACGATGTCCGCCGAGACCTGGTCCTGCAACGCAAACAGGTTATCGAGCTCGCGGTCGTAAGTCTCGGACCAGATATGCGCATCTGTCGACGCTTCGATCAATTGCGCCGTTAATCGTATTTTATCGCCTGATTTTTGTACCGAACATTCGAGTACGTGGCTGGCGTTGAGCTTCATGCCGAGTTCTGGAACGGTCAGTCCCGCGTCGCGCAGCGCGAAAGTGGACGAGCGCGAGATCACACGCAGCCCCTGGTACCTCGCCAGAAGGTCCAGCATCTGATCGGCAATGCCGTCGGCAAAATACTGCTGGTCTTTCTCCGGGGAGAGATCCGCACACGGCATTACGGCAATCGATCGCACCTGCTCGACAGCGACCTCTTGCTTTGGCACGAATCGGTCGACGAGCAGCAGGGTGACGGCAAGCGCGAGAACGGCGATGACCGCGCGGTCCACGCGCTTGTCCATGCGCTTGCCAACCGGCGATGCCGATTCCTCATCGGTATCGCGCCGAATGCCTTCCGGCGTCCATTCGAAGGCCCAGGCGACTAGCATGGCGGGGATAAAGCCGATGGCCAGCACGATCGTCGTGATGCGCACCGCGCCCGTGAAGCCGAAGTCCGGCAACACTGTGTCGACAATCTGGATGATCAGCCACGAAACCGCGGCGTAGGCGATGCCTGCGCGAATGACGTTACGACGCCTGAGTTCGGCCAGCAATCCCATAGCAACCCCCCGGACAGCACCGTCAGGATGCCGGATCGAGATCGGGCTGTCGACAGGTATCGCGTTCGCTGGCAACGGAAAACAAATCCTTCACCGACGGCTCGCTCATTCTCAGATCGCTGGCGAAGGCGGTGCGCAAGTTAGAAAACGGCGAGATCACCGCAAATTTCGATTCTGCGAAGCGTTGTGTGCCAGTATTTAGAGTTGGGCTAAGCGACGCTGGAGAAGTGTCCGCTTAGGGTCATTAGCGGTTATTCTAGCCCAAATCACCTGGACGGCAGCTAACGGCCAGGAGCGGCCGCAATGCGATTTATTTCGGGTACGTTCTGTTGCGTTGATACATCAATTGGGAGGTGCGTCCTCGTCCCAAATGTACTGAGTGATTCTCCATGAATCATCCCCTTGCCGACGAAAAATCCAGATGCCTTTGAAGTACAGGGACACCGCTTCGGTGCTGTCCCCAAACGTGATGACTTGGTATTCCGAGTGAAATTCGATCGCCCAATCGTCAATGACAACAAGTTTCTCAGTCGTCGAGCCGATCTCCAATACCGTTGAATTGTCCCACCACGGCTGAACGAAACTCCACCATGCTTCTTTGCCGCGTAGTGGTGCTACGTCTGGCGGCATCCAAACGCCATCGTCGGCGAAGAATCCTGCAAACGCTTCCCAATCGCGGGTCGCGTAGGCGTCCGTCAACCTTTCAATCGATTTGCGGATGGCTGCAGAATCTTCGGTGACAGACTCCGGCTGTGTTTCTGGTTCACAGCCGACAAGCAGAAACAGGGCTGTAGCCGTAATGACCGTTAGATGGCATGACGGTCGACGCATTATCTTGATGCCAGCCACGGGATTACTTCATGCGCCCCTATTATCTCCATCTTTGGATCCGACGCCACCGAGTCAATATGCTCTACCAGAATTCTCGGCGGATTGTGCTTGAATGAATCCCACCACTGTTGAGCGCCGGGTATTTTGAGAATCGAAATAAAGGTTCTCTGCGCTGCCAAAAAATGATCCTCGTCGAGTAGTTTATTCCGGCGCTGATTGAATATCTGATCAAACCCTGCAACCAGATCAAGCATTGATGAATGAAATCGCGCTTGGTCGACAGGCGATAAGCTTTCCAGTCCGTGGGCGCCTGCAAGGAAAATCTCCGCGCGCTCCTGGGTACCGGTAATGCTGACGACGGCCCGAACAAAATCGTTCACACCTTCGCTGATCGCTTCGACTTGTTGACGACGGGCGCTTTGTCGAACTTGGAAAACCAGTATTAGCAGTGTCGCCGCGACGACGACTCCGCTGACTATTTCGGCAATATAGGCAAGATTCTCAACTGTCATTGACTGACCCTCGGTTTCTTCGACTTGTCAGTTAATCTTAGTACAGGTCGCGCACTGTGGCCCCGCACCTTGCGACAAACGGAGGGCAGACGAGACCAGCCAATGCTCTTTGAAGAACGGTCTAAACCCGGCGCCTAGCCAACCCAAATGATCGTCTTGGGCCGAAAAGCGGACATTTCCGAGAGCCCATGTCCGCTCTCACCGAAAGCGGACGTTCAATCGGGCGAAATCAGTCTGAAAGCGACGTCCGCTAACGGCCAGAAGCGGACAAAGAAAACCCCGCCGAAGCGGGGCTATCTGAACATAGAAAAATAATATGGCCCGGCAAAAACGTGTGCCGACTACAGAGGCCGGATATACGTATGCAGTCGCGCCATGCTTGCCTTCAGCAATATGCTTGCAATGAGGAGGAGTCCATATACGGACGCTAAATGGCGTTGAAGTCGCGGGTCAGCAAGATACCGAGGAACACGATCAACGAAAAAGCTACTGCGATATGGATCTCTCGACTTTTACTTAGTGCTGCTCCGCTATTAACCGCTAATGCCAGAAAGCCCCACCACTCCGGCATAACTCCCAGAATGTAGTAGCTGCGAAGAATCCCGAAAAATATTGTGGCCGCAAACGCGGCAAAAAACCATTGGCTCCGATCCGAAAAATACGCTTTCCAGTCATCAATCCGATGTGGCGTGGTGGAAACAAGCGCTGTTGCAGCAAGATAAAGCGACAAAGGTGACCCGATCAAAATCATAAATTGGATGATGTTCCAGCTGGATACCGAATTGAGCATCCAGACCCGCCACCAAACGACGACGTGAGAAAAGATCAGAAGTAGGAAGATAAACGAATGGAGCCAATCTCGTTTCTTTGGATCGAAAACATGTGGAATGCTGGAGATGAGCAGGCTAAGGCCGAGGGCCAAAACAATTGAGATCGCTACCGTCAGAAATTCAAATATCGACATAGAACTGTTTTTCTCAGTGACTGCTTTGGGTCAAGACCAGTCATTGTAGCCGAATCCAGGCGAGTGTCTGGTAACGGCCAGAAGCAGCCGCTGACATCTCAAGTAGCTCGCGGCATTTCGGGACGTCATTGCGGGAGAATCCCAAATAGTGCGATCACAAGGTTGGCAATTCGTATTGTTTGGTCCACCCCTTGCTTTCCAAACACCGCTTCTTGGCGCGCTTGAATGCTCGCGTATTGTTGTATTGCCCTGTTTCTTGCTGTGCCTGCTTGTTACAAGCCGCCTGATCTTCAGGCAAGGACGCTGTGGCATCGTTTGTGTTGACCCAAAATGATTGACAAGATGCTAATGTCGCTAGTGCAACTGCGATAACAGACAACCGAGTGAGACGCGTCTTTGTTCCCATCATGAACGCACACTAGACTAATAAATCAAGAATGGACTGAGTGACTGCTTTGCGTCGATACCAGACAGTTTAGACTAATCCAGCCGACTGGCCGGAATCGGCCAGGAGCGGTCGTTCAGATCTGTTCTTTCTCGATCCTGGAGCACACGCTTTCTACCAGAGCCTCAAACTCGCTCGTATAAGGTGTTTTTCGTTCAGTTCGCCACCACTCCCGAAATCCTTGGTTTTGCAGCCAGTGGCCCAGATTGTTCGCGACGAGATTGCGGAGCACCTCGTCTTCCGCGCCGCCTTTCATACGGGAAAATATGTTCTGATATGCCCACATCAACTCGTGGAGCATTTCGTTCGCTTGTGCCCGCTCATCCGGCTCGAGAGCCTTGTAGCTATCCTTTGCCCGTCGCCATACGGATGAACGTTGTGGCGACCCACTAATGTGCAATCTCAGCGCAGAAAAGTCTGCTCCGGCGGTATCGTATGCTTGCAGTCGCAGTGCACGAATCTGCTCCTTGACTTGCCGATTGTTCTGGCGAATTTGGATGGCTAAGTAGACCAGAGAGATCACAACTGCCGTTGCACCCACAATCTCTGCAATCGTACTGATGGCTTCCCAATTCATCATTTAATTGATGTTCTCTGCGTGACGGTCTGAGAGTCCGGTATGGGTCAATCTCGGTCAGTTTAGCTTAAATGTGGCGAATGGCCGGAATCGGCCACAACGAGCCGCTCGACAAGTCTAGTTGCTCAAGGCAAGTCTTCTAAGACCGTGTCTGCCCAGAGAGCAAAGTCTCTGTGTAGCAAGCCGAGGCTCTTGTCTCTTATGTAGATTTCTCGGGCGAACTTTTGCTGCATATATGCCTTGAATACCGCATCTCGCGTCATCCAGTACCCCTCGTCAAGTCGCTTTTCTTTATGGAGCAAGAACGACTCCTGCACGTCGTATAGCATTGCCCGGACAAAGAACCCGTACTGCTCCTGTTCTGCCTTGGAAAGTTCCTGATTGTTTACCGACTTGGCCAACGACTCAGCAAGTTCGGGCGTTGTCGCGACACTAATTGTTGCGTAGTGAGCTCTGCCAACCATCTCTTGCCGATTTGCAGCGCGAACAGCCTCTGTGTTGTCACGAACCTGGACCCCAACGTAGATCAAAGAAACGACAACTGCGGCAGCACCCACTACTTCGGCAAGGCTTGCCCAATCTGCAAGGCCCAACTTCTTCATTGAAACTGTCTCTTGATCATGAGATTGAATCGGCGCGCGACCATCCACTTTGGGTCAGTAGCAGTCATTCTAGCCCAAATCTGGCCAACGGCAGCTAACGGCTAAGAGCGGCCATTTCAGCTCAGTTCGAGTAATTGGCCGCGTTGGGTTTGCGCAGCCAGATGGGTGAGTTACGCTAACTGGTCAATGTGAGGGGGTTATGCATGATTCTGCGGAAACTAACCGACGCCCTGCGCCGCCAAGACTGGTTCGCCGTCTTGATCGAACTTGCGGTGGTCGTTGTAGGTATCGTTCTCGGACTTCAATTCACGGAGTGGAACGAGTCGTATAACGAACGCGCCCTCGAGTCTTATTACTTGAAGCAGCTCGATAAGGATTTCGAGGAATCCCTCGACTCATGGGACGGATACCTGTCCCAGATGGAAGAGAAGGCAAACCGTTCTAAGGCGGTCGCACAGTCCCTCCTCGACAAAACTCTTACGAACGAAACTCGGGGCCAGTTTGACGAAGACTGGAATTATCTTTGGGGATGGCTCCATCTCGATTTCCTGACCACGACACTGGATGAACTTCGCGATACGGGCCGATTGACGCTGATCCGGTCCGACGAGCTTCGACAGGACCTAATCCAGTTCAGGACACATTTGTCTATCCAGAAAACCTACAACACGAACCTAGGCAACATGCTGATGCTCTACTACAAAGAGCTAAGCGAAGTGACACGAATGAAACCGGGTACGTTCGAACTGCTGTCGCGCAACGAAGAATTATTGGAAGAGGAGCAGGTTTATACATTTGCTAACCAGGTGGCGATATACCAATCGCTGGTCCTGGAACAAGCAAAGACATCATATCAGGCGGCGACGCGGCTGCATCAAAAAATCCTGCAAGAGACGCAGGAAGATTAGAGCGCGGAAACTGCGACCATTTTCCGGAACGTCCGCTAAGGGTCAGTAGCCGAAAGTATAGCGCGAACCTAGCGACCGTCGCCGTTCAGCCAGGAACGGACTCCCAAATTCCGGGTGGGTTTCGATAAAGATGGAAAGGTCTCGCGGCATGAAGACGCTATGGTCGGGTCGCGACCATCAGGTGATATCCGCGGCGAATCTCGACCTTACCGAATCCGCAGCGTTCGTACAGCGGAATCGCGGGGTTCTCGGGATGCACGGTCAAGGATACCTTCTCGTGTCCCGCCTGCCATGCGCGGCCCAGGGTCTCGCGCATCAGCGGCTCGCCGAGGCCACGGTGCTGGTAGCGCGGTTCGAGCGCAATGCCGAGCTGCGGCGTCGTATCATCGATCGAAGCTAGGCCAACACCTTCGGGCAGCACCCGCATCCAGCAGGCGCCAGCATCGACGCCGTTCACTACAGCGACGACTCCGAGATCGCCCGGTCGTCCCCAGTCCTCAGCATAGGTGCGCACGCCGGAATCGTGAAGCACTTCGCGGGGCCGCAGTCCAGCCGGTGGTGGGTCCCAGAGCGCGATGTGCAGCCAGCCCCAGAGGACGGACTGGTCGGAAGTGTCCAGGGTTCTGAATTCGATCATCAGCCGCTTCTCCCCAGCCGCTGCAGTCAATTGCGCCAATTCCTGAGCGTCCGCTTTGGGTCAGTAGCAGCCATCCTGGCCTAATTTGCGATATCAAATCTGATCGGCTACCTCAGCTTCGTCCTCCGGTTTTGATTCCGGTTCTGGTGCTGCCAGCGGCACGTTGCTGTTGAAAATATCGCGATGCATTTGCCATGAGCCGTCTATATATCGCCAGATCTCGACGTATTTGCCCTCATCAACGGTTGCTCCATCAGCATCCCTTATCGTGTAGGTACCTACCTTGTATCCGACATCACCGTGCGCATACGCTTCAGTGTCCTGTATCTCGACCGCCAAGCCAGATGCGTGGAACCCCGCAAAGAAATCCTCGATAGCCGCCCGACCGTTCACCGATTCGCTATTTGGCGGCATCAAGGCACCATTCTCTGCATAAATTTCTGCCATCGCCGCCGCATCTTTCGAGTCATATGCCGATTGCCAATCGTCGCGCATGGACTTGAGTCCTTCTAGATCCGTCTGCGGGGCTTGTGTGCAGCCCATCGCAAGGAGAACAGCCACCAGGACCGTGAAAATTTTCATGATAATCCCCTCATTCTTCATTTTGTGCGTTGATTATAGAGCAGTCGGACGCCACCGCAGCTCACCGGTGGCAGTGGTCCGCTTTGGCTCAATACCAGCCATTGTAGCTGAATCCAGGGTAGAGGTTGCTTACGGCCAGTTGCGGTCATTCGATAGCGCTATGAAACTGGCCGATTCGTGGATTGCGTAGCTACCCTCGGGACATCCGCCGGGCAATAAGCCTTAACGTCAATACACTTGCCAAAAAGCCCATCAAGAACATCCACAATACGCTCTTGCCATAGAAGAGCCAGAACCCTGGATGCATTGCAAGATCAGCCCAACTACCAGTGCCTCCGGCAAATGTCATTGACGCAAAAGACAACGGGATCGAGACAAGCAGGCTGGCGCCAGCCGCGTATAGCAGAATTGCGCTAAGTTTCATTTCTTCTCGTCCAACGGCCGCAATGAGCCTAAAGAAGACATTCTATCTTGAAACGCCTAGTCGTCTGCTTCCGGCCAAGAGTGGCCGGTCAAGATCAAGATTTCAACGCGCTTATAGGCGATGGCCTACGCTAATTCAGGAACTCCCGCTCGAAATAATCGCGAAACGCCGGTTCCGTTTCGAGTCGCCAGTTAGCCCAGAACTCCCGAAAGTAGGGTGACTCGAAATACTCGTTACTCGGTCGAAATCTCAGGACAGCTTCTTCCTCTACTAGCCCCTCGCGTACTTGGACATAGATGTTTTCAATGCGCCTAATCGTCATCACAAAGTTCGCTCTAATAACGAGGTTTTCCTCAAGTGTGAAGTCGTCAGGTAAGGCACCTTCATCAATCCTAACCTCATATTGCAGGAGCTTTTCATTGTCTGCCCACCACTGCACTTGCTGCAGAGAAGCGTCTGCGATTGATTGATAAGTCGCTCCACGGACGGCCGTCGTATTTTGCCTGACTTCGAGCCCAACAAAGATCAGAGACGCAATAACACCGGTTGCCCCTATCAGATCAATCCATTTTCGTTTGCTATTTGAATCCATTGAGTCCTTCGACGTCCGCCGCGTTACTCGGCAACTTTCATCGCGCATTTATCGGCGTTCGCCCGGCTGGCTCTTGTTAATGGCCGCTCTGGGTCGTTACCAGCCGCTGAGTATACAACCTAGCGAGTGACTGCTAACGGCCAATACCGGCCGCCGGGGCGCAATTCTCGAATGTCTGCTTTCAAGCGATGAGGTGCATCGTCAGCTTGGGAAGCTGAGGTTCTACCATTGAACTACACCCGCGATTCAGGGAGTTACCTCTCATCTACGCCGAAGTGAGCATAAATGTGAGAGTACTGGGATTCTAAGCGATTCAGAAGGAATTGGAGAAGAGAATTGCGGTTTAGATGCTGGACTACGAGATGTTAGCGTTGCCGCCGTTTTCCGTACTCCCAGCGTCGCGAATGCGATGAAATTCGTGTCCTTCGACTCCGGCGGGCGATTTACGACTAAAATTATCCCATGAATCGTCTATTCGCCGAATTGCAGCGGCGCAATGTCTTTCGTGCCGGCGCCGCTTA
>JABAHS010073544.1_pt3 | contig 86248 bp, 80 predicted proteins | sample 7062111 | NCBI WGS metagenome assembly JABAHS01 (sample SAMN14534600, study PRJNA622989) | marine sediment metagenome | biome: marine biome [ENVO:00000428]; feature: marine pelagic biome [ENVO:01000023]; material: deep marine sediment [ENVO:00002113]; isolation source: pool of 4 deep marine... | reverse complement strand
GGGCTGCGGCCCGTCGCGAACGCGTTCGGCTGCTGGCTCGGCGCGATCGCCACCGTCGGCATCGGGAGCCCCGCCCGCTGCCTGAGCCGATCGACCATTTCGTACAGTTGCGGCTCGTCCTGACGCTCGACGATCTGCGCCCGGTACATGCGAAGCACCGCCCGGTCGCTGAACCAGTACATGCCGAAGTTGAACAGGCCGGTCAGGATGAAGGCCGGCAGCAAGGCGCCGGGACCGCCGAACTGATAGGCGATCGCCAGCACCAGGGCGGTGAGCCCGGCCATGAGCCCGAAGATCTTGATGTAATTACCCATACGTCCTCCAGAGCGCGGGGCCCCACGGGCCGTCACGCGGCGTCTCTTTGCTATCGCTTTACGATTGAACCTACACAGGAAGGGTACCCACGATCCAGTCCAGAGGATCCGGGAGGTCGGGAAGTCTTAGGTGGGAGTTAGGGAATTCTGAGATCGGGATTCTGAGATCGGGATTCTGAGTTGGGGAAGATCGAGTTCTCTCCGAATTGTCGAAGTGGATTCCGGGATTCCCACGGTCAATACGACCAGCCGTAGAACAGGAAGAGCCCGATCGACTGCTCCAGGTTGGCGCCCAGCTCCTCGAAGATCAGCTTGCTCGCCTCGCCGAACCGGGGCTGGGTGATCCCCCGAACGGTAAACCGGTCGTCCAGCTTCCACTCGAGCCGCACGGTCGGCCGGATCGCGCCGGCCAGGTGCTGGGCGACGCTGACGAAGACAGTGGGCGCCAGGTACCAGCCGACCTCGACCTGGGTGGTGCCAAGCGCCGGACCCACGCCCTCCTGATACTCGCCGCCCGTCTCGTTCACGTAGTTGACCCGGCTCACGTCGATGTAGGCCAGTCCCGTTTCGCCGACCAACAGCGAGCCGAGGGCGTAGCCGAGGAACGCCTGCGGCACGTCGGCTGTCACATCCGACAGCAGGCTGCGCTCGTCGGTGGAGCGAGTGATCTCGTAGGCGGGTCGACCGAACAGCAGATAGGACAGCAAATCCGACTCGGGGATCGGTGGCTGGGCATCGCTCTCGAGCGATAGCGTCATCTGCTCCAGAGTGCCGCCGATGATCAGGCGGATTTCGATCGGCTTCTTCGCCGTCCGCAGGGTATAGAGGGCAACGATCCGTATGTTCGGGTTCATCTCGGTCTGGCCGACGAACTCGATCGTCCCCTCCGACACCTCGAACCGCTTGTTGAACAGCCGGTAATCCCCACGCAACGCCTGCAGCGTGCCGTCCATCCGCCAGCCTTCCTGACCCGGTCGACGGCTGATCTGCAACGTGCCAGCGATCTCCACGTTCGCCTCGGCCGAGCGCAACCATGTGTCACGCTGCACTTCGACCGTCATGCTGTCCATCGTCAGGTTGTCGATGAACGGGTTGCCGCCAGCCGGGCGGACTTCGGTCAGGCCGATCGAGTCGATCAGGACGAAGCCGCCGGCGAGTGGATCGATGTAGGGATCGATGATCTCGGCCTGGCGCCCGATCTCGTCGATGTATAGCGCACCGCTCACCACGGCGAGATCTCCCCTCACCACGGGGGCCTCGTACTCACCGGTGAGTCGCGCGGTGCCCGACACGACGAAGCGGGCGTCCAGCTGGTCGTAGAGAGGGAGCTCACGACCCCGCAGCGTCAGGTCGAAGCCGGGGTTGCCCAGATCGCTGAGCCGGATCGTGCCGTTCAGGCGGCCACGCCCACCGGTGGCGTTGCGACGGATGGGAACACCCTCGAAGAGGACGCCGGACAGCCGCACGTTCTGACCGCTGAACTCCAGCTCGCCGTTCAGATCGCGATAAGCGACGCCGGTATACAGGACCCGGAACCCTCCGTCCACCAGGCGTCCCGGCCCGGTGAGCTCGAGGTCTCCTGGCCTGCCACCTATCGCGACCGAGGCCGAAGCGTACCCCCGCAGATCGGCGACCTGATCGCCGAAGATGAGGGAGGCCAGGTTCAGCGGAACGCTGTCGCCCTGTAGCGTGAGATCGATGGGACGGTCCGGGATCTCGACGGCGAACCGCGGCAGCTTGAGAGCGATGGGATAGGTGCCTTGCAGACGGAACAGGCGGGCCTCGGCCGTCCGCATGTCGAGATCGATGTTCGCTACGCCGGCCTGGTACTCCAGGTCGCCGCGCAAGCTGGAGAAATCGATGCCGAGCAGGCTGCCGTCGACGATCTCGAACTCGCCTCGGACCACGGGGTCGCGGGTGCGACCGGACAGTCGAGCTGTGGCCGTCAGGGTCCCCGCCACATCGAGGCTGTCGGGCGTCAGCGCCGCCAGCTCCCCGACCTCGACGCCGGCGACGCTGGCTCCGAAGGCCGCCGGTCCGCTGTCATTGATCACGCCACCGATCGCCACGTGGCCGATCGGGCCCGCGATCATGGTGCTGTCAACCGACAGCGCGCCCGAGCTGGCCAGCTCGATGAATGTCGGGGTCTCCATTCGCCAGGCCGATTCGCCCAGGCGGACTTCCAGCTCCTCGACCGAAAACCTTTGTAAGTCCTCTCTCCTCTCTATCGCCAACCGTCCGCGTGCGCCGGACGCCGTGTCGACCGCGATGTCGAATTCGAGGCGTGCCGATCCGCCGACCAGAGCCCCCACGGCATCGAGTCGATCGAGTCGGAACCCGTCGGTACTCAATCCCATCGCCACGATCCGGCCGCCCAACCGCGCAGATTCGCCGATTCCCGCCACCTCGAAATCCGAGATCACCAGGCTATCCGTCGCCCAGCCGCCATAGCGTACATCGTTGCCGGCCAGACTCGCGCTCACCTCGAGATCGCCGATCATGCCCGCGAACTCACCGCTGATCCTCGCCGCCCCGCCGATCTCCGCCCGCGGCTCTTCGTCCGCGCGCAGACCGTCGCCATCGGTGGCCAACCCCGGGCCGGCCAGGCGGCCGTAGCCGGGGAACACCCAGGGCGCGAGACCGCCCAGGCTGTCGGCAGCGATCTCGAACGCCAGCTGCCCCTCCGAACCAGCCGTGAGCCCCAGGTCCCCCGACATGGTCAGGCTCCCGAACTCCGTCTGAACCATCGCGCTGTCGATGGCCAGACGACCTTCCCTGATTCGCAGGTCGCTGTACGCCGTGTCGAGCCGCACGCCGCCGACGAACGAGGAGAAGACGTAGAGGTTGGCGCGAGCTTGGATCTCGTTCAGCGCGCCGCCCCGGCCCGAGAACTCTGCCCGAAAATCGATGTCCGACTCGGCAAGCCCCTCGCGGAACGGTACGATCCGAATCCGTCGGCCGGTCAGCGTGCCCGAGTAGCGCGGCGGACCTTCCGCCAGCTGCAGGTCGCCGTTGAAGCGGATCGAGTCGCCGGCTCCGGCGAGGACCGCCTCCACCTCCAGGTCGTCGAGGTAGCCCCGAGCCTGCAGATCGCCAGTGAAATCCCCGCGGAACAGGATCGCCGACGAGTACTGTGACCAGGTGGTGAGCGAGAGGGAATCGGCCCGTACGCCCATATCGAGATACAGTCCAGCGGTGTCGTAGCGCAGCCTGCCGGCCCCGGCCAGCACCGTCGGCACGATACGCCGATCCCGATGGGTCAGCTGGAAATCGACGGCCAGGCCGCTGGCCAGTGTCCCGTCCAGCCGGGCGTTTCCCGTGACCCGGCCGCGCACGGGGAACCCGGGGAAGAACTCGCGCACCAGCGCGAGACGCAGCGGAGTGACCTCGACCTCCAGCTCCCCGGCGCCCAGCTCGCCCGGCCAGATGTGCCAGGCCCGAACGGTACCCGAAGCCGTCACCCGCGTCGGTACGCTGTCGTTCTGCGGTCGAACGTCCAGCGCGGCGTCCACATCCAGTTCGGACAGCGGGCCGTCCAGCGCCACCGGTCCACTCAGCACGGCGGGTATGGGCGGCGTCCATCCGGTGAGCTCGGCGATCAGCGAGGTATGGAGCCTACGCACATCGACTTCGAGCTCATCGAAGACCACGCCATCCGGCCGATCGTGCAGCGACAGTCCAAACCGGCCACGGACCTCGGCGTCCGGCGACTCCCAGCGGGCATTCTGGGCCAGGAGCGAGAGACCATCGGGAAGCGTCTCCAGCTCCAGGTCCAGGTGCGCCCTCCCCGACGGCAACCAGGGCAGCAACCACTGGAGATCGTCCGTGGTTATCGGGTCACCGCTCAGGTTGAAAGCGTACCGGGTGTCCGACTCGAGGGTCACCCAGCCGTTGCCGAACATCTCCGAGCCTGCCAGCTGCCCACGGGAGACGTCGAACGACAGCTTGTTGCCGTCGACCTCGACGTAGGCCCTGAGCTGCTCGACCAGGAACGGGTCGTCGAGGATGGTCGCCCGGGTCGTGAACTGAACGACCTGGAACAGCCGGTCCTGCTCAGCGGGCGCGGCGACCCGAGCGACCGTAAGCCGCGTGTCGAGCTCCTCGAAGCGAAGCACACGCCACCAGGCATCGGCCGAATGCTCGAGGTGCCAGCGCACCGAGTCCGGGTCGGTGCCATCGGCAGGGTTCCACGGAATGCGCAGGGTCACAACGCCGCCGCGGATCGTGACGTCGCGCAGCTCGACCAGCGTACCACCGTCCCCATCCGCGGACGGCTCCTGCGCGGCGATCGAGTCGGCCGGCTCCGAGGGACTGCTGAAGATCCGCTCCAAGTTCCAGCCACCCTCCGGCTCGTCTCTCAGGTTGACGACCGGGTGGACGAGTGTGGCCTTGGCGAACGTCACGTCGCCGAACAGAAAATCCGACCACCTGTAGTGCAGCGTCAGCGTGTCGAGCCGCGCGAACTCGCGACCGTCTTCCTCGATGATCCGCACGCCCGCCATACTGACCATCCGCAGGAGATCGCCTTCCAGGATCTCGTCGATCTGAACCTGGCCGCTGATCGCGGCGTTCAGCTTCTCGAGGGCGTAGGCCCGGACCCTCTCCCGGCCCCAGTCCGTACGGGTCAGCAGCATGCCGGCGGCGGTGACCGCCAGCAGGGCGGCGCCGACCAGCGCCAGCGGGATGCCGATCAGTCGTTCCTTCCAGGTCATCAGAACGCCTGCCCGATGGAGAAATGCAGCACGAGCCTGCGCACGAACGATTTTCCTTCGAACGGATCGTAGCGGAACTTCTGCACCCGGTTGTTCTCGTCGCCAAGCTGTACGATCGTTCCGGGATCCACGGTCGCCTCTTCACCGTCGGGCGTGACGACACGCTCGCTCCCGGTCAGCTGAGTCACGACCGGTAGGAGCTGAGCGCCCGAGCTGGTGTTGTACCCGATGTCCAATCGCAACGGACCCACCGGGCTCAGGTAGCGGATGCCGAGGCCCGGCGACCAGGCGAGCCGTTCGGCCTCGGGCACGTCACCGCCCGAGCTCCAGACCCGTCCGATGTCGACGAACACCACGCCGCTCCAACGATCCGACCCCAGCGGCATCCGGAGTTCCACGTTCCCCACCAGGGAGTTCAGCCCGCCGATGGCGCGGGCGACCGCCTCGTCCGAGGTGAGCCCTGCCTCGTTGGGGTCACAGACCAATGTATTCTGCGCCGTCACGACCACCGTGCTGTCGCTGATGAAGCAATCGATCTCGCGCGGGTTCGCCAGCAGAACCTTGGGCCCCAGGAGGTTCTCACCGAAGCCGCGGACGGTGTACGCGCCGCCCGCGTACTGCCGCTTCAGCGGGTTCGTCAGCTCTTCACGGTCCGCGGTGAACTCCACACCCTCGATGCCCGAGCCGATCGGACGCAAGGCGCCGCCCCGCAGCCGCAACGCCAGGACGCTGCCGTTGCCGATCGACTGGTACCAGGCCAGCTCGCCCTGCGTCCGATAATACGCCCACTCCGAACCGGTGAACCGGGACGCGGTCTCCGCCTCGAGCGTCAGCCGATAGCCCGAAGTGGGGCTCAGCACCGCGTCGGTTCGGCTGCGTGAAACGGTCAGCGTCAGCGGCGACAGGCGTAGCGGATCCTCCAGCACCGAGATGTCGGCGGGGTCGCAGATCAGGAAGTTGGTGCAGAAGAGAAAGTCAGAACTCCCCTCATCGACCCGGTCCAGCGTTGGCCGATAGGTCAGGGTCAGCGCCGTTCCCCGCGAAATCTCCCGGGTGAAGCGGACGTCGCCACCGACGCCGGTCCGCGCGTAAACGCCCGGCAAGGTCTGCCGTTCGGTGAACAGGCCCAGATGCAGCCAGTTCCGGGTGCCGAGGAACCAAGGCTGTCTGAAGTCCGCCCGCAGCACCCAGTTGATCCGATTGAAGACATCCGCGCCGCCCAGCCCCTCCTCCGTTTCCACCCCCGCTTGGCTGCAGGGAAACTGCTGGGCTAGGCTGCGGGTCGCTATGTTGGACAGCTGCCCGTTGAATTCGAGCGTGCGGGTACCGCCCAGGAAATTTCGGTTCGCCCAACCCGCCTGGATTGTGATGCATTCGGTCGTCGAAACGCCGGCGCCGAACTGGATGCCGCGCAACTTCGCCTCGCTGACCTGGACCTGCACGTCCATCGTCGAGTCGTTGGCAGACGGCCGCGCACGCACGTCCACGTAGTCGAAGAGCGCCATCGAGTAGAGGTTTCGCTGGCTGCGCACGATCTCGTCCAGGCTATAGACGTCGCCGCGCCGGAAGCTCAGCAACCGAATGACATCGTCATCCTCCAGTTCGACGGTACCGCTGACGTCGATCGCACCGATCGAATAGCGCGAACCCGACTCGGCGTTCAGCGTGACGTGGGCCCCCATCGAGTCGGACGCCGGCACCGTCGCCTCGACCAGCACGGCCGCTTCAGCATAACCGCGATTGGCCAGCTCCCGCTCGATCTGGTTGCGAGATCGGGCCAGATCGATCTCGCTGAACGGCCGGCCGGGTACGAGCGGGAGGTCCTCGCCGATCTCGGCCGCGCCCTCGATCCCTTCGAGACCCGTCAGCTCGACGCTGCGTACCAGGATGGGCTCGCCCTCGTCGACCGTGAACGTGATCTTCACACGCCCGTCGCTCCGCACGATCGACGTGTCGACCTCGGCCTGGCGAAAGCCGCGACGGCGGTAGAAGACCTTGATGCGCGCGACATCCGTCCTCAACTCGCGCCGGTCGAGTCGGGAGATCCGCTTGAACTCGTCCAGACCCAGAAAGCACAGCGGATACAGGAAGACCGACTTGCAGCCGGTACTGGAGGTGGCGATCGAGCGGAGGATCTCGTCGTCCTCGAAGGCCCGATTGCCCTCGATGTCGATATCGGTGACGACGGGAAGGGTGTCGCGGGCGCTGGTTTGAGCCGCGGTCGAGCTGGGGAACGCGGCGGCCAGCGCGAGCCCCAGCATGCCGAGGCAAGCCGCAGCGCGCCGCGCGCGGCCGCGCGACGCGTCGGCGCCACAGCTGACTTCTCGTATGCGTTCCATACTGCGCTTCATCCGCCCCGCCGAATCGCAGGGTCTCCGCCGTTCAGGCGGTGCCGCTCATTTCGCCACGCCGATCTCGGCCGCGCTCCGCTCACCCAGGTACTGCCGGGCTCCTAGCGGGAAGACGTGCTCGCTGATCGGCATGAAGCGTGACAGTTCACCGAACCATGCATGATGTGCTACCCGGATCGTGCCCTCACCGATCCGTATCACGTTGAGCGTGTTGCGGAACCGCTCGCGCCCCCGGCCCCGCTTCGAAGTCGTCGTTCCGCACTGCACGATCGCTATACCGTGCCTCTGCAGCTCCCCCGGGAAGAAGTCCAGCGAGCTGCCGACGTACGACCGGTGCATGTGGCCAGCCATGATCAGGTCCACCTTCAACCGGGTGAAGCGCGCCATCGCGCGCCGCGCGTAAGGCATCACCGTACCGCCGATGAAGTCGGGCGCCGGCGCCAGATGGTGATGCGTCACCACTACGCGCACCGCCGAAGGCTCGGCGTCCTCGAAGGCCCGGGTCGCGAAATCGAGCTGCGAGCGACGGATGCGGCCGTTGGTCAGCGTGAAACGGCGGCTCGAGTTCAGCGCCACGAGCACGAGGCCAGACAGCTCCGTCACGGTGTTCAGCTCGCTCTCGATGAAGCGACGGTAACCGGCGTAGGGTGCGAAGAAACGGGCCCAGAATCGATAGAACGGAACGTCGTGATTGCCCGGCGTCACCACGACCGGCCGACTGAACCGCTGCAGATATTCCGCCGCTTCCCGGAACTGTTCCATCCGCGCGCGCTGCGTCAGGTCACCGCTCACCACCACGACGTCGGGCTCCAACGCTTCGGCGTGGTCCACCACGGCTTCCGCCACGTCCGAAAGGAACGGAGCGCCGAAATGCAGGTCGGAGAGGTGGAGGATGGTCGACACGTTGCTCCCGGTCAGCCGACGGCCGCCGCCCGCCGCCGCCGCGAGAGGGCCCGGGCGCCATACGCGCCGGCGGCGATGAGGCCGATGCTGATAAGCTGCGCCAGCGTCAAGGGACCGAAGAACCGGTCATCCTTGGCACGGAAGAACTCGATGAAGAAGCGCTCGAACCCGGCGAGGACCATCCAGACCATGAACAGCCACCCGTCGCGATGCGAGTGGCGACGAATTCGCCACAGGAAGATGAAGATGAGCGTCGACAGACCGATCTCGTACAGCTGTGTGGGGTGTACCTCGAGCACCCGCCAGTCGGGGATGGCCTCGGGCACCGAGACACCGAACCCCTCGCGGAGGTTGCCCGCCGTGGTCGGAGGCGAGCCCTTCGGGAACGCGAGGCCCACCCAGCTGTCCGTGGGGCGCCCGTAGTCGTCGCCCACCAGGAAACAGCCGACCCGGCCCACGGCGTACGCGATCGGTATAGCGACGCCGGCCGCGTCGGCCACCTGCCCGATGGGCAGCTTCTCGCGCAACGCCAGCAGGATGACGCCCGCCGTACCGCCGATCAGGCCGCCGTACCACACCAGGCCGGCGCGTGAGAAGAGGGTCCCGAGGGGATCGCGAATCAGGTGCGGCCAATTCAGAAACGAGTAGTAGAGCTTGGCGCCGACGATGCCGCCGATCAGGGCGCCCATGATCAGGGTCCAGGCCACATCTCTGCCATGGCCTTTCCGCTCCATCTCCAGGCTGGTGACGTAGCCCGCCGCCAGGAACGAAAGGCCGAGCATGAGCCCGAAGCTCGTTATCTGGATCCCCTTGAACTCGAACAGTACCGGAAACATATCGTCCTATCGCTCTAGCAGAACGCGGGTCTCAAGGCGACGCCCCGTTTCTCACGATGCCTGGCATCGGCAGATCCGCCCGGGCGTTCAGTTCGAGATCCGCCCGCTCGCCACGATCGAGGTGGAACCGCGCCGCCCGGGCGACCATCGCCGCGTTGTCTGTGGCCAGCCTGGGCGAGGGAACGAACAGCGTCACCTTCGGACCCAGGCGCCCACCCAGGCCATCGGCCAGCGCCCGGTTCCGTGCCACGCCGCCGCCCAGCACCACGCGCTGGCATCCGCTGGCCTGCACGGCCCGCAGCGTCTTCTCGACCAGCTGGCCCAGCGCGGCTTGCTGGAACGCGGCGGCCAGGTGCGGGATCTCCTCCTCGAGACGACCCGACTCCTCCAGCTCGCGAACGCGAAGCAGCACCGCCGTCTTGAGGCCGGAGAACGACATGTCGTAGTAGTCGTCGTCATCCGGGCCGGAGTCACCCCGAATCATGGGAACCGGGAAGGGGTGACGGGTCGCGTCACCGTCCCGGGCCATCCGCTCGATGGCCGGGCCGCCCGGATAGCCCAGGCCCATTAATCGAGCCACCTTGTCGAACGCTTCGCCCGCCGCGTCGTCCCGGGTCTGGCCCAACAGGTGATAGCGGCCCCACTCCTCGACATGGAGGAGGAGCGTGTGGCCGCCTGAGACCAGCAGGGCGACGAACGGCGGTTGCGCCCGCTCGTCCTCCAGCGTCGTGGCGAACAGGTGAGCCTCCATGTGATGGACCCCGACCAGCGGTCGCCGGCGGGCGTACGCCGCGCCCTTGACCCAGTTGAGCCCCACCAGAAGCGAACCGATCAGACCCGGGCCGGCGGTGACGGCGAACTCGTCGATCGCCGCCAGGGTCATGTCCGCCTCGGCCAGCGCCGTGCTGACCACCCCATCGATCACCCGCAGTTGAGCGCGAGAGGCGACCTCCGGCACCACGCCGCCATATTCGGCGTGCATGTCCTGTGTCGCGATGATGTGACCCAGCAGCTCGCTCTCACCCCTCAGCACGGCCGCGGACGTGTCGTCGCAGGAGCTCTCCACCGCGAGCAGGCAGCGATCGGTCATGGCGCGACCCCGAGCGTCATCTAGGGCCCGCGCTCCCGTACCACGCGAACCGAGTCGGGATCGACCTCGACCGTCAGGAACGGGGCCGGCGGCGGCATGATGATGGGCAAGGGCCGCCCGAGATCCTGAGGACCCTGAAGGCGTACGCGCGGTGAGAGCTGCTCGGATCTCAACGACTCCACGGCGCTCCGCGGTCCGGTGATCCTGACGTCGACGAGCGACGGCTGGGCCCGCAGCCCCGGGGTCGAAGCGTCACTCACTCCGACCGGTATCCCACGAAAGATGCGCTCCGTTCGAGGCTCGACCGGAACGGTGACACGCACGCTGGGCGAGGACAGCTCCACCTGGCCAGACGAGCCGGGGACCTCCAGCCGCACCTCCACGCTGATCGTTTCCCGCAGCCGCTCCCGCACCACCGGCACCGTGATCACCGAATCGATCGCCTCCACCGCGGACTCCGGCCCCTCCACCGCCACGGCGCCGGGCTCGGCCCGCACCGAGTCCGAAATCACATAGCCTTCGGCCAGGGTGACATGCACCCGCGGCACCACCTGGACCACTTTGCGCGCGCGCGGCTGGAAGTGCAGCACGAAATCGTCAGGGCGGACGCTGACCGGCCGAACGTCCAACAGCTCGAAGCCGCCCCGGCTCCGCACCATCTCGGGCTCGAGCGTGATTTCGCGCACCGGCCCCTCGACCGTGTCGATGGGCACAACGATCTGCGGCCTCGAGGCGGCGAGGGCGGCCAGATCGCCGGCTTTCCCCGTGAAGACCACCGACGCCAGGTCGGTCGCCGGCTCGGTCTCGGTCAGCACGTAGCGGGGATCGTCCAGGATGAAGACGACATCGGTGTCGATCGCCCGTTGCTCGACCGTGTCGGCGCTCACCGCGATCCAGAGGAAGACGGAGATCAGCAGCGCCGTCGTCATGTACGGCCAGTTCTGCTTCAACGTCGTTCGCACGTCGCTCATCTTCACTGGATCTTCGCCTCACATCTGCAGGAGCTGTTCGATGAGCGCTCGGTTGGCCTCCGAATCCCAGTTCGTTGCTCCGATCAGCCGCTTCGCGATGCGGCCCTCCCGGTCGAGGACGAACGTCTCGGGCACGCCGACCGTTTGCAGCGTTCGCATGATACGGCCCTCGGGATCGAGAAGCACGGGCAGCTCGAGCCCCTCTTCCTCCAAAAACTCGATCACTTTCTCACGGTGGTTGGGCCCCACATCCACAGACACCGCCAGCACGGTGAATCCCCTCTCTCTATACCGATCGTAGAGCGCCTGGATCGAGGGCATCTCGATCCGGCAGGGGCCACACCAGGTCGCCCACACGTTCACAAGTACAACTTCGCCCCGGTGATCGGCAAACGAAACCGGCTCACCGCTCAGATTCGGTGCTTCGTATTCGGGCACCCGGTCGGTCACCTCGACGCCGGACGGATCGTCGGCCGAGCCGCCCAGCAACAGGCCCGCCACGATGGCCGATCCGACCACCAGGATCGCTCCCAATACCTTCAGGGTCTTATTCATGGCATCGGACTCCGATCGTACGTTTGGGCTTTCAGCGGCGTCCGTCGCCGGACGAGCGGTTCCCCGAGGGGACCGTGGTCCCGCTGTCGGGGGGTGTCGGCGCCGTATCCGGCGGCGGCCTCAGCGAATCTACCGCCGCCGTGTCCAGATCCTCCGGCGGCGGCGTGACCGCTATCGCCACACCCACCGCGCTCCCCCGGTCCAGCACGCTGCCCGGGCGCGGCGACTGACCACGCACCGTTCCCGGCGCCGCCAACGAATCCGGCAGCTCGGTCACCTCACCCAGCCTCAAGCCCAGGCGCTCCAGCGCCGTCCTCGCTTCCTCCAGCGACCGGCCCGACAGATCCGGGACGTTCACCGTTCGGGGCCCCGCGCTCACGATCAGACGCACTTCGCTCGACGGCGCCGCCGGCGTGCCCGGCGCCGGCTGCATGCCGACCACCTGACCCACGTCGGCCTCGGCGTCCACCCAGATCACCTGGCTCGAGAACCCGGCATGCGAAAGGACGATCTCCGCCTGGCTTTGCGCCAGCCCGATGATGTCGGGGACCGGCCGCTCCCGCGGGCCCTGGCTGAGAAACACGTCCACCGCCGCGCCCGGCCGCGCCATCTGTCCGGCGAGGGGTTCCTGGGCCACCACCGTCCCGGCGGGCCGACTGTGGCTCAGACCTGGCGCCTCCTCGTACCCGAGGCGTGCCCGCTCGAGTCGCTCTCGCGCCTCCTCGGCCTGGAGACCGACCAGGTCGGGGACACGCACCAGGCCACGAGCCACGCTCTGCGACGGAAACAGCAACACGGCCGTGATAAGGTAGCCCAACCCGAACCCGATCAGGAGCAGGGCCGTCACCGTGCCCGCCAGATGGCGAGGCGACGTGACCCAGGTCCGCCAATCGCGCCAGGCTTCGCGTTCGTTCCTGTCAGCCGGCTCGACGTCTGAGTCTCGCGGCATAAGCTCCGTCCATCTCGTGGCGCTGCGGCAGTACCCTCAGCTCTCCTCGGCTCCCCAGCAGCTCGTCCGCCACGGCCGACGCCGGCGGCGGCTCCAGTTCGAAGGCCCGCTGACGGGCAAGGAACTCCTCGACCTGCCCTTCGTTCTCCTCCGGCTCCAGCGAGCAGGTCGCGTAAACCAACAGACCGCCGGGCTCGATCAGCCGCGCCGCCGAGTCGAGCAGGCGCCGCTGCAGATCGATCAGTGCCTCGAGGTTCGAGCGGTCCAGACGCCAGCGAGCGTCCGGGTGGCGGGCCAACGTGCCGGTCCCCGTGCACGGCACGTCGAGCAGAACGATCGGAGCTCGAGACAACGGCGGCCGCGTCGCGTCGGCCACGACGATCTGCATCTCCTCGAGGCCGAGCCGAGAGCGGTTCGACCGTAATCGCTCCAACCGTGTCGCCGAGACGTCGAACGCCCGGACCGCGTGTCCACGTGACGCCAGCAGCGCCGCTTTTCCACCGGGGGCCGCACAAAGATCGGCCACCGGGACACCCGGGTCCAGCCCCATATAGTCAACAACCGTCGCCGCCGCGGGATCCTGGACCACGGCCGCGACCCGATCCAGCGCCGCCACGACGTTCCCCGGGTCGATCTCCACCGAATGTATCGACCCGTCCGCCGCCCGGCCGGCGATCCCCGCTTCCGCCAGACGCGCCAGCGCCTCTTCCCTGTCGTGGATGGCCGTAAGGTACACGCCCGGTCGACGATTGTTGTAGTCGACCAGACGGTCCACCTCTTCGGCCGGCCATCTCTCAAGCCACCGCTCCACCAGCCAGCGCGGGTGCGACCCCCAGCTCGCCAGCCACCCGACGTGATCGCGGTCCGGGTCTGGGAAGGCGAAGCTCTCATAGGAACCGTCACCCAGCCTCCGCAGCACCGCGTTGACCAGGGCCGCCGCACCGGCACGCCTCGACGCCCCGCGCTTGACCGACTCCACCGCCTGGGATACCGCCGCGTACGCCGGTACCCGATCGAGCTCGAGAAGCTGATACGCCCCGAGACGCAGCGCGTCCAGCACTTCAGGGTCGAGCCGGCCAACCCCGCCATCGACCAGCCGATCGAGGATATGGTCGAGTCGGCCCCGCAATCGCAGGACGCCGTACGCCAGCTCCTGCGCCAGCCGCCGGTCGGCGGCGGTCAGAGCGGCAGCGTGACGCTCGAGAGCCTGATCGGCGAAGGCGCCCCGCCGCACGGCTTCGAGCACCCGAAGCGCCGCACCCCGCGCTGGCGCGATACCCTGTTCCCTGCGAACGGCTCTCGACCTCAGTCCAGCATTCCGGTCGTGGGGCTGGAGGGGACGGCCAGCTCGCGCCGCGGCATCCGGCCCGACAGGTAGGCCAGTCGCCCGGCGACCGTCGCCTCTCGCATTGCGGTCGCCATCCCCACCGGATCCCTCGCCGCGGCGATGGCCGTGTTCATCAGGATCCCGTCCACCCCCTGCTCCATGGTCAGGCACGCGTCGGACGCCGTCCCCACGCCGGCGTCGACGATGACCGGGACCTCGAGGCGACTTTTGATCAGGCGAATATGGTACGGGTTGAGGAGGCCCAACCCGCTGCCGATGGGTGAGGCCAACGGCATCACCGCCGCCACGCCGGCATCCTCGAGCTTCAGCGCGGTGATCAGGTCTTCGTTCGTGTAGGCGAGTACCTTGAAGCCATCGGAAACCAGCGTGCGCGTCGCCTCCAGCAGCCCTGCGACATCGGGGAGCAGACTCTCCTCGTCACCGATCACCTCCAGCTTGATCCAATCGGTGAAGCCCGCCTCCCGGGCCAGTCGGGCATAACGGATCGCGTCATCCGCCTCGTAGCACCCGGCCGTATTGGGCAACAGGAACCACTTATCCGGATCGAGATGGTGAAGGATCCCCTCCTCCTTTGTTCGGTCCAGGTCCACCCGACGGACAGCGACCGTCACGATCTCGGTTCCCGACGCGGTGATCGCTCTCACCATCGTCTCGTTATCTCTGTATTTGCCCGTGCCGACGATCAGACGCGAGGTGAACTTCCGACCCGCGATCTCCAGCGGCTCATCCAGGGATGACTCTAACTGATCCGTAGCCACGGTCATCGGTACAGCTCCTCCTTCTATCATTGAAATCCAAAATCCTCGATCTGTCGCTTTGCTCGAATCGCGCCCGGAGCGCATCAGCCACCGCCGACGAAATGAACGAGCTCGATCGTATCGCCGGGCTCGATCTCGACCGCGTCATAACCCTCGCGGCGCACGATCTCTCGGTTGAGCTCCACCACCACGGCTCCCTCCTGAAGGCCGAGGTGAGACAGCAGCTCCCGCACGTTAAGCCCTGCCGGAACCTCTCGCTCCTCGCCGTTCAGCACGATGGAGACGGTGTCTTCGCTCATAGCTTCAGCCTTCGCTCGATCCTCCGGCCTGCCGGAGCGCTCGCTTGTAGCGCCGTACCGCGGCAGCCGGATTCGCAGTGTCCCAGACGCCGCTCAGGACCGCCACGCCCCAGGCGCCGGCGTTCACGACTTCTTTCACGCGTTCTACGCTTATACCCCCGATCGCCACAATCGGTCGCCCGGCCCCGGCCCGACGCACCGCGTCGACCCCCAGCGGCGACCGGTCGGGATGCGAGGCGGTGGCGAATACGTGGCCGAGCACGGCCACATCCGCGCCCTCGTCCAGCGCAGCCTCGGTCTCCTCCGGGGCGTGCACCGAGCGCCCGATCCAGACGGCGTGACCCAACTGTCGCCGGGCATCGGCGGTGGGCATGCTGGCCGAGCCCAGCTGGACGCCGGCCGCCCGAACCGTCAACGCGACATCGACCCGGTCGTTGACCCATAGTTGGCAACCGGATTCGCGGGCGACGCGGGCCAGGCGCTCCGCCTCCCGCAGTAGCGTTCGACCGTCGACGCCGTGCGCCCTCAGCTGAAGGGCGGCTCCTTCCCCTGCCGCCCGCATCGCCGCGGCCGCCCGCGAGGCGAAGTCGGCGCCGACGACGACATCGTCGCGGGTGACGAGATAGAGACGGGGCAGCCGCTTCAGACGAACCGCTGGCCGCCAGTCACTCCACGTCCGCGTATCCAATCGGCCGTACCCATGCGGCGCTTGCCCGCCGGCTGGACCTCATCGATGCACAGCGTGCCCGATCCCGTGGCCACGTGCAGTCCCGTATTGGGGTCGGCGACGACGACGACCCCGGGCTCCGCGTCCGCGTCCAAGTCGTGGACCCGCGGCGCGAACAGGCGCACGCGCTTCCCCTCGAGCTCCGACCACGCCGCCGGAACCGGGTCGGCACCCCGGATCCAGCGCTCGATCTCCTCCGCCGGACGGCCCCAGTCGACCCGAACGTCCTCGCTCCTCAGCTTCGGCGCATAGGTCGCCTCGTCCTCGTTCTGCTCCTCTTCCACGGCGCGGCCCGTTTCGATCAGCTCCAGCGCCTCGAGCAATGTCGCCGCGCCCAACTCCGCCAGGCGCTCCATGAGCGACCCGGCCGTCTCGTTCGCCGCGATCCCGGTCCGCGCCTTCAAGACCATGGGACCGGCATCGAGCTGCTCCACCATCCGCATGATCGTCACGCCGGTCTCCGTATGGCCCCGGATGATCGCCCAGTTGACCGGCGCCGCACCGCGCAGTTCGGGTAGCAGCGAGGCGTGAACGTTGAAGGAGCCGAGACGGGGAAGCTCGAGCACCTCCGCCTTCAGTATCTGGCCGTAGGCCGCGACCACGGACACGTCGGGTTCGAGCCCGGCGAACTCCCGCATGAACTCCTCGCCATGTGGCTTCTCGGGCTGCAGGACCGGCACCCCGGCCTCCGCGGCCACAGACTTGACCGGTGGCGGCTGGAGCTTTCGGCCCCGGCCCGCCGGTCGGTCGGGTTGGGTGATCACCCCGACGACGTCACGACCGCCCTCGAGGAGAGCCCCGAGAACGGTAAGGGCGAAGTCGGGCGTGCCCCAAAAGACGATCCTCACCGCGTCGCCGCCTCCCGCTGCAGCTTTTTCCACTTGCTCAACAGCAGCTTGCGCTTGATCGGCGATACCCGATCGATGAACAGAACACCGTCCAGATGGTCGGTCTCGTGCAGGATGCAGCGGGCGAGCAGATCGGACGCCTCGATCCGTATCGGGCTCCCCTCCAGATCCTGCCCTTCCATGACGATCCTCTTTGACCGTTCGACCACGCCCACCAGTCCCGGCAGGCTCAAGCAGCCTTCCTCGCCCCGTTCCGCCCCTTCCTCCTCGATCACCACCGGATTCACTACCGCCCGCGGCTCCGACTCCTCGTCCCGGATGTCCATCACGAACAGCCGCTTGCCGACTCCGACCTGAGGGCCGGCGAGACCGATCCCCTCGTTCTCGTACATCGCGTCGAACATGTCCTGGGCCAGCTGGCGCAGCTCGTCGTCGAAGACCTCCACCGGCTCGGCTCGCTGGCGAAGCACAGGATCGCCCAGCAGCCGGATTTCCAACTCGCTTATGACTCCTCCTCCGCGCCGGGCGCGACCTTCCGCGCCACCTTGTCGCGCTCGATGACCAGGCGCGTTTCTTCCCCCGTCTTGATCGTGAGCTGCTGGTCTTTGATATGGATGATCTTGCCCACGATGCCGCCCAGCGTCACCACGTCGTCCCCTCGTTTCAGGCTGCTCACCATCTCCTGGTGCCGCTTCTGCTGCTGGCGCTGCGGCCGGATGAGCAGGAAGTAGAAGATGCCGACGAAGGCGGCGAGCATGATGATCGTTCCCATCGCGCTGCCACCCCCACCCTGTTGAGCCGGAGCGAATAAGAGAGCTAACACGGTTGTCCTCTTCCCAAGATGAAGGATCGTTTGCCGGGCATCCCCGCAAAACATGACGGGCGCCCGTGCCGGATCGAGCTCGACCGGCGGCGCTCGACCCCGGTCGGGACCTCGGCCTCGGTTATCGAGAATAGAGTATCAGTATCGTATATCGAGTCAGCCACCGTTAATCTAGTCAGCCGCTGGCCTCATATCTACGGAGCCACTCGGATACCCAGCTCTCGAACCGCGATTCCTCTATCGCGGACCGCGCCTGTCGGGTGAGGTCGGTCAGGAAATAGAGGTTGTGGATGGAGAGCGCCCTGAGGCCGAGCAACTCGCTGGCGACGAACAGATGCCGAATGTAGGCGCGCGTATAGTTCGTGCACGCCCAGCAGCCGCAGCTCGGCTCGATGGGGCGTCCGTCATCGCGCCACGCGGCGACCTTCACGTTGACCGTCCCCTCCGAGGTGAACGCCGTTCCGTTCCGGCCGTTGCGGGTGGGGGCGACACAGTCGAAGATGTCGTAACCGAGCCGAACCGCCTGGAGCAGGTCGGTGGGATACCCGACGCCCATCAGATAGCGGACGGACTCCCGGGGCAACGCCGGCTCCAGGCCGGCGAGCACCGCGAACATCTCTTCCTTCGGCTCGCCGACCGAGAGGCCGCCGATCCCGTAGCCTGACCAGGCCCGCAACTCCCGGGCTCGCTCGAGGGACTCGAGGCGTAGATCCAGGTAGGTGCCGCCCTGCACGACGGGCAGCAGCAGCTGGTCCGGGCCCCACCGCCCCTCGAAGCTGGACAGGCAGCGCTCGAGCCACACCTGGGTCCTCTCCACGGCCCGGGCCGCGGTCTGCCGGTCCGTGCGGCCGGGCGGGCACTCGTCCAGCGCCATCACCACGTCGGCGCCCAGCGCCGCTTCGATCTCGATCACCAGTTCGGGCGTTATGAAATGTCGTGAACCGTCGATATGGCTCTGAAACCAGACCCCGTCGTCGGTGACCTCGTTGATGCGGGCCAGGGAGAACACCTGGTAGCCACCCGAGTCGGTGAGAATGGGGCGATCCCAACCGGTGAAGCGGTGCAGGCCGCCGAGGCCGGCGATCAGCTCGTGGCCCGGGCGCAGGTACAGGTGGTAGGCATTCGCCAGGATCATCTCGGCGCCCACCGCCTCCAGCTCCGCCGGCGATACCCCCTTGACCGTGCCCTGCGTGCCGACGGGTATGAAGGCGGGCGTGCGCACCGTGCCGTGTGGCAGCCGCAGCCGGCCGGCCCGCGCCGGGCCATCGGTGGCTTCGACGGCGAAGCCGACGCCTTCAGCGCTCACAGCACCACCATGGAATCGCCGTACGAATAGAACCGGTAGCGGCGGTCGACGGCGTGCCGGTAGGCGGTGCGCGTCAGGTCGTAGCCGGCGAATGCGGCGACCAGCATCAGGAGGGTCGAGCGCGGCAGGTGAAAGTTGGTGATCAGCCGATCAACCGTTCTGAAGCGATAGCCGGGCCGAATGAACAGGTCGGTCTTGCCGGCGGTCGCCACGACGGTGCCGTCGGGCCGCGCCACCGTCTCCAGCATGCGGACGCTGGTGGTGCCGGCCGCCCACACGGCGCCGCCGCGCCGGCGGGCGTCGTTGATCCGCTCGGCGGCCGCCTCGGTGACCCGGTACCGTTCGGCCTCGAGCTCGTGCTCGGCGGGATCCTCGCATTCCACGGGGCGGAACGTCCCCGGCCCCACGTGAAGCGTGAGGCGCGCGACATCGACGCCCCGGGCTTCGATGGCATCGAGGACCGGGCGCGTGAAGTGGAGGCCGGCGGTGGGGGCGGCCACGCTGCCGCTCTCATCGGCGTAGATCGTCTGGTACCGTGCTCTGTCGGTCTCGTCGTCGGGCCGTCGGACGTACGGCGGCAACGGTACGTGACCGTAGCGCTCCAGCGCGGTCGGGATCGGGAGGTCGGTGACCAGGCGGACGATCCGGCCGCCGGCTTCGGTCGAATCTTCGATCTCGACCCGCAACGCTTCGCCCACCTCGACCCGTCGACCCGGCTTCAGTTTGCCGCCCGGCCGCACCATGGCGCGCCAGCGGCGGCCCTCGGCGTCGAGCGGCTCGATCAGCAGGATCTCGGCGGCGGCGCCGGTGGGCTTGCGGCCGACCAGGCGCGCCGGAAAGACCCGCGTGTCGTTCAATACCAGCACGTCGCCGGGGCTCATCAGGTCCGGCAGGTCGGTGAAGACCCGGTCGGCCAGAGCGCCCTCGGCACGTCGGACCACCAGGAGCCGGCTGGCATCCCGGTCCGGCAGCGGCCTCTGGGCGATCAGCTTCTCGTCGAAGGGATAATCGAAGTCCCGGCTGGTCAGCCGCCGGGGCTCGTCGAGTTCGCCCGAGGCGATCGGGCTGTGCCCCGTCGAACCCCGTTCAGCCATCGGAGAACAGCTGGCCCTGTCCCTCGGCGGCGTCTGGCGGGATGTCGTAGCCGAAGCGGCGGTAGGCTTTGGCGGTGGCGACGCGTCCGCGGGCCGTTCGCTGTAGCAGGCCGTTCTGGATCAGATAAGGCTCGTACACCTCCTCCAAGGTGTCGGCCTCCTCACCCAGCGCGACGGCCAGGCTCTGCAGCCCCACGGGTCCGCCGGCAAAATCCTCGATGAGCAGGCGCAACATGCGGGCGTCCATCTGCTCGAGCCCGTATTCGTCGACATCGAGCATCTGAAGCGCCGCCTCGGCGATCGGCAGGGTGACGCGGCCATCGCCTTTGACTTCGGCGTAGTCTCGCACCCGACGGAGCAAACGGTTGGCGATCCTCGGGGTGCCCCGCGACCGCCGCGCGATCTCCTCCGAACCGTCATCGTCGATGGGCACACCGAGTATGGCGGCCGATCGTTCGACGATCACCTTCAGCTCGCTCGCCGGATAGTAGCCAAGCCGTTCGACCACGCCGAAGCGGGCGCGCATGGGGGGCGTGAGAAGCCCGAACCGCGTGGTGGCCCCGATCAGCGTGAATCGCTCGAGCTTCATGCTGATCGTCTGCGCCTTCGGCCCTTCGCCCAGCCGGATCTCGATCCGGAAATCCTCCATCCCGGGATAGAGGAACTCCTCGATCACCGGGCGCAGCCGGTGGATCTCATCGATAAAGAGGACATCCCCTTCCTTCAGGTTGGTGAGCGACGAGACCAGATCGCCGGGCTTCTCCAGCGCCGGCCCCGATGTCGTCTGGATCTCGACGCCCAGCTCACGGGCCACCAGCAGGGCCAGCGTCGTCTTGCCGAGACCGGGCGGCCCGTAGAACAGCGTATGATCCAGCGGCTCGCCGCGCTGCAGCGCCGCCTCGATGTAGATGCCCAGGCTCTCTTTCACCTTTTTCTGGCCGACGAACTCCGACATCCGCTGCGGCCGCAGCGCCGCTTCCGTCATCCCCTCTCCGTCCAGCTGCTTCGGAGTCGTGATCTCGGTCGTCATGACAATCCGGCCAGTGCCTCTCTCACGAGACTCTCCACATCACGCTCGGCGCCGTCGGCGCCCTTCAACACGCCGCGAACCGCGGCTTCCGCCTCGGACCGCGAGTAGCCCAACGCGACCAGCGCGTTGATCGCGGCTTCGGCCGCGGCGCTCTCGGGCTCGGTCGCCGCCGCGGCCGTCACCATGTCGTCGAGCTTGTCGCCGAGCTCGAGGGCGATCCGCTCCGCTTTCTTCCTACCCACCCCGCTGACCGTACACAGGCGCGCCAGGTCGCGACCGCGTATCGCCTCCACCAGGTGGGGCGTGCTCATCGCGCCCAGCATGGTCAGCGCCAACCGGGGCCCGACTCCGGACGCCGACTGCAGCCTCAGAAACAGCTGCCGCTCCAGCTCGTCGCCAAAACCGTACAGCTCGATGCCATCCTCGCGTCCGATCAGCGCCGCGTAAAGCTCCACCTCGCGGCCGACCCGGGGCAGCGACTCGAACGACGATGAGGGGATGAGCAGCTCGTAGGTCACGCCGCCCGGGGTGGCGATCTCCGCACGATCGACATCCTTGTGCATGAGCACACCCCGCACCCGGCTGATCATCCGTGCTTTCTCCCCACGCCGCCGGTACGTCGATCGACCGCATCGTGAAAGACGTGGCAGAGCGCCACCGCCACCCCGTCCGCCGCGTCCTCCGGCTCCGGGACGTCGGCCAGAGACAGGTGCTTCTGGACCATGAACGCCACCTGCTCCTTGCTGGCCACACCGGTACCGACGATCAGGCTCTTGACCTCCGCCGGCGGATACTCGACCACCGGTATCGTCCGCGCCGCCGCCGCCAATAGCACCGCACCCCGGGCGTGACCCAGGATCACCGTGGTTCGCGCGTTCCGGCCATAGAAAACGCCCTCGACGCAGACGACGTCGGGGCGCACCCGATCGATCACTTCCGTCAGGCCCTGGAAGATCTCCAGCAACCGCTCGGCCAGCGGACCGCCGGCTCGCGGTCGAATGGCGCCGCACTCGATCAGCGCCGCCGGCGCGCCGCCGGCGGCCACCACCCCGTAGCCCGTTACCGTCGCCCCGGGGTCAACGCCGAGAACGATCACTGCCCCCGCTCCTCCCCTCGCTTCCCAACCGCCTCCCTCGTCTCCCGCTAGCCAGAACCTGCCAGATCGGCCAGCAGCGCCTCGTCGATGTCCAGGTTGGAGTAGATGTTCTGAACGTCGTCCAGGTCCTCCAGCGATTCGAGCAGGGTCAGCAGCTGCTCCGCTTCGCGACCCTCCACACTCACCGTGGTCTTCGACACCATCGCCAGGTGCGCTTCCTTGATCTCCAGACCCCGGTTCCGCAGTCGGTCCTGTACGGCGTGGAAGCTGGACGGGTCCGTCGTCACCACGTAGGCGTCGCCCTCCGATCGCAGGTCCTCCGCTCCCGCCTCGAGCGCCGCTTCGAAGGCCACGTCCTCGTCGTAGCGGCTCGCGTCGACCAGGATCTCACCCACTCGCTCGAAGTTCCAGGCCACCGACCCGGTCGAGCCGAGACTGCCGCCGTGCTTCTCGAGCGTTCGGCGCAGATCCGCCACCGTGCGGTTCGTGTTGTCGGTCACCGCCTGGATCAAGATCGCCACGGCGGCCGGCCCGTAGGCCTCGTACGTGACGTCCTCGTAGGCCACGCCGGGAAGTTCGCCCGTACCGCGAAGGATCGCCTTCTCGATGTTCTCCTTGGGCATGTTGGCGGCTTTGGCGTTCTCGATCGCCGTGCGCAGCCACGGGTTGCCGTCCGGGTCGCCGCCGCCTTCCCGCGCCGCCACGGTGATCTCGCGGATCAGCTTTCCGAACAGCCGGCCGCGCTTGCTGTCTTCCGCCGCTTTCTTGCGCTTGATCTGTGACCACTTGCTGTGGCCAGCCATACTGCCTTCCTGTATTTTCGGGACCATCCAGTAGTGGGAAAGATAGGCGCGCGCCGTGGGCTTTTCAATCGATGGTTTCGGCCAGCGCGGGAGCGAGGCGCGCCGCGACCGGGTGATCGCGACACGGCGACAGCGCCAGACGGGGCGAATCGACGCCCCGCCCCGCTACTTCTTCGCCTCTTCCTCCTCCCGGGCCTTCGCCTCCTCGATGATCTTCTCGGCCACGTTGGCGGGGACCTGTTCGTAGGCGAAGAAACTCATCCTGTGGCTGCCGCGGCCCTGGCTGATCGAGCGGAGGGTGGACGAGTACTTGTGCATTTCGGCCAGCGGCACCTGCGCCTTCACGACCTGCTTGTTGCCGCGTGGTTCCATCCCCATGATCTTGCCGCGCCGCTGGTTCAGGTCGCCCATCACGTCGCCCATGTACTCGTTCGGCACGGTGATCTCGACCTCGTAGACCGGCTCGAGAAGAATGGGGCCGGCCTGGGGGGCCACGTTCTTGAACGCCAGCGAGCCGGCCACCTTGAAGGCGATGTCGGACGAGTCGACGGAGTGGTGCGAGCCGTCGTAGACCTCGGCCTGGAAGTCGACCACCGGGTAGCCGGCCACCACGCCCCGCTGCGCCGCCTCCTGGATCCCCTTGTCCACCGACGGGATGAACTTTCCGGGAATCACGCCGCCGGTGATCGCGTTGACGAACTCGTACCCGGAACCCGCCGGCAACGGGCTGAGCCGGACCCAGCAGTCACCGAACTGGCCACGGCCTCCCGTCTGTTTCTTGTAGCGGCCCTGCCCTTCGGCGGTCCGGGTGAACGTCTCACGGTAAGGGATGCGCGGCTGTTCGGTCTCCACCTCCACGCCGAAGCGCCGCCTCAGCCGCTCGATCGCCAGCTCGAGATGCTGCTCGCCGAGGCCGCGGGCGATCGTCTGTCCAAGCTCGGGGTCGTACTCGGCGCTGAACGTGGGGTCTTCCTCGTGGATCTTGTGGAGTCCGGTGGAAACCTTTTCCTCTTCGCCGCGCGTCGCCGACTTGACCGCGATCGCGATATCCGCCTCGGGGAAGGGGACGCCGGGCAGGACCAGGTGCCGATTCTCCGCCGACAGCGTATCCCCCGTATGAGTATCGCGCAGCTTGGCCACCACCCCGATGTCGCCGGCGTGGAGCTGTTCGACCTCGGCCCGGTCTTTGCCCTGCGGGATGCCGGGGTGGCCCAGTTTCTCCGTCACCTCACGATTGGCATTGACGGCCGAGTCGCCGCTCTTGACGGTGCCTGAGAAGATCCGGAAGTACGACAGTTCGCCGACGTGCGGCTCCGAGGTGGTCTTGAATACCAGCGCTGCCAGGGGTTCGTCGTCGCTGGCAGCGAGCTCGACTTCTTCCTCCCCGTCCTTCGCCACCTCGTTCGACGTCTCGGCAGGGCTCGGCATAAGCTCGATCAACCGCGTCAACAGAGTGCGGGCGCCGTATCCCTTTTCCGGCGCGCCGCAGACGACGGGAAAGATGAGGCCCTGCTTCATGGCCGCCTTCAGCGCTTCCGCGGCGCGTGCCGGCTCGATCGTCTCCTTCTCGAAGTACTCCTCCATCAGCGCGTCGTCGGTGGCGGCGATCGCCTCGACCAGCTCCATGTAAGCCGCGTTGTAGGCTTCCTTCATCTCATCCGGGATGTCCTCTTCCTTGTACTCGCCCCGGGTCGACTTCGGATCGAAGATCCGCGCTTTTCTCGACAGCAGATCGACCACGCCCTTGAAGTCCTCACCCGATCCGATCGGGATCTCGAGCGGCGCGGCATCCCTGGAGAATTCCTCGCGGACCTCGTTCAGCACCGAGTCGAAGTTCGCGTTCTCCTTGTCCATCATCGAGATCGCGAAGATCCGGGGCAGATCCCGCTCGACGCAGTACTCCCAGCAGCGCTCGGTGCCGACCAGCACGCCGGCAGTGGCGTCCACCATGATCACCGCCCCGTCGGCCACCCGAACGCCCGCCACCGCTTCACCGGCGAAATCGAGGTATCCCGGCGCGTCCAGCAGGTTGACCTTGGTCCCGTCCCAATCGGCGTGCGCGACGGCCAGGCCAACCGAGATCGCGTGGTCGCGCTCCTCCGGTGTGAAGTCGGTCAGGGTGGTGCCTTCGCTGATCGAGCCCTTGCGATTGGTCAGGCCCGCGGAATGGCAGATGGCGTCGACCATGGTGGTCTTGCCCGTGCCTCCGTGGCCCAAGAATACGACGTTCCGGATCGCTTCGGTGGGATAGGTCTTGGCTGCCAAGATGCCGCCTCCGTCACTTGATCGAGTTGTAGTCGGGAGCGGAATCGTATTCCCCGCTCAAGGGCCAGTCAAGGCGACCGGGGCGGCCCGAGAATCGAGCCTCGAGGGTCGCCGACGATGATGAACACGATTGTCCGTCGAACCTGCGGATCAGGACCTTCCGAAGCGCCTGCGGCACTGCAAACTGCATACTGCTAACTGCTTACTGTCTTCTCAGTGTCGCACCCCGTGCTGCCGCTGACGACGACGCGAGACGTCGTCGAGGAAGCGACGTTCCTCGGGAGTCAGAGAATCGATCCCGTGGGCGGCGATCTTGTCGAGCAACTTGTCCACGGCTTCGAGCATCCGGGTCTCCTCGTCGGACCGGGTCGAGCGGCGCCGGGCATCTCCGTTCGACTGGCCGGAGATGACGGTGAGCTTGCGCTTGCGGAGACGCTTCTTGAGCCCTTCCCAATGCAGCTGCACGCGCCACCCCTTCTTCAGGTAGATGTAGCCGACCACGAGGCCGCCCAGATGAGCGAAATGCGCGATCCCGTCGGACGCTCCCCCGAACGCCGAGAAGAAGGTCATCGCTCCCAGGATGATGACCAGGTACTTCACCTTGATGGGGAATATGGCGTAGATCCAGACGAGGCTGTTCGGCCAGTTCAGCGCGTAGGCCAGCATGATGCCGTAGATCGCGCCCGACGCGCCGACGATCGGAATGTTGCCGGTCCCCAGGCCGAAAGCCATGGCGCCGACGTTGAACAGCGCCCCGGCCACCCCGCAGATCGCGTAGTACTTCAGGAACTCCTTTCCGCCCCAACGCTCTTCCAACGGCGGCCCGAAGAAGAAGAGCATCAGCATGTTCAGGAAGACGTGGAAGAAGTTCCCGTGGACGAACATGTAGGTGATGATCGTCCAGGGCTCCTTCAGGGCTTCCGAGGCGGTGAACCCCAGATACTCGACGGCCAGCTCGAGCGGGATCAGGCGCGTCCAGGTGAGCAGCCAGAACACGGCGTTGGCTATGATCAGGCGCTTGACCCAGGGCGTCAGCCGATAGCCGAAAGAGATCCCCCCGCTGCGAAAGGCTGTCCTCATCTATACCACGTCGGTTCCGGAGTGGCTGTCACGCTACCTACCCTAAACCCCAATGTTCACGGGGAGTTCCTGGCCGTTCCAGCGCCAGCTGAACGATCCGCTCGCACAGCTCCTCGAACGACATCCCGGTGGCCCGCGCCGCCTTCGGGACGAGGCTGGTCGGCGTCATCCCCGGGAGCGAATTCGCTTCCAGACACCATAGGCCGCCGTCGGGGTCGAGCCGGAAATCGACCCGGCAGTAGGCCGACAATCTCAATATACGATGCGCGGCCTCCGCCAACGAGCGGGCGGATTCGGCGATCTCGGGCTCGATCGGCGCGGGCGTTTCGTACTCCGACATCCCCTTGGTGTACTTGCACTCGTAGTCGAAGATCTCGTGCTGCGGCCGGATCTCGACGACGGGCAGCGCCTTCTCGCCCAGCACGCCCACCGCCAGCTCGCGACCCGGGATGAACCGCTCGATCAGCGGCGGTCCCTGGAACGCCGACGCCCGCGCCAGCGCCTCCTCCAGATCGGCTGGCCGCCTCACCACGCTCACCCCGACCGTCGAGCCCTCGTGCGCCGGCTTGACCACGACGGGGAAGCCGCCCAGCGCGCTCTCCACCTCTCCGGCGTCGACGGGCCCGACCAGCCAGGGCGGCGTCGGGACGTTGGCCCCGATGAAGAGCTCCTTCGACACGAGCTTGTCCATCGCCAGCGCGCTGCCCAGGGGACCGCTGCCCGTGTAGGGTACGCCCACCAGATCGAGGAGCGCCTGCACCCGACCATCCTCGCCGGCTCCGCCGTGCAGGGCCACAAAGACCACATCGGTGCCGGCGAAGGCGGGGAGCCTCTCCAGCTCGCTGGCGAGGCCGCGCTCGCTCAACCCGGCCAGCTCGTCGCGTCCCGGGGGCCGGCGCCCGATGCCCGACGCCGCACCGTCGTCCAGGTCGAGCAGCTTGCCGCCCGCCGCATCGATGGCGATGACCTCGTGCTCATTGGCCCGCAGCGCCCGGGCGATCTCGGTCCCCGTCGCGAGCGAGACATCTCGCTCGGCGCTGGAGCCGCCGGTCAGAACCGCGATCTTCACGCGACCGGGTCCAATCTAGCCGTCCAGTCCGATCAGGTAGTGGACGACGTCGAATCGTGTGATGATGGCCGCCGGCTCGCCATGGGTGCGGACCACCACGGCGGGATGTCCGCCCGTCAGCTCGTGGGTAATCCGGTCGAAATCGGCCCCGTCTTCCACCACCGGCAGCGGGGACTCCATCACCTGATCCACCGGCGCGTCGATCATGTCCGGCTCCCGCAGTAGCCGGGCCATCAGGCCCGACTCCGATACCGATCCGACACACTCCCGCTCGTGCAGCACGGGAAGCTGCGACACGTTGTTGTCTTCGATCAGCTGCAGCGCCTGGCGGATCGAGGTGTCCGGCGCGACTGCGATCAGGCCCGGCAGGTCGCGTTGCTTTTTGCTCAGCAGTGACTCGATGGTGGGGGATTGGTCGACCAGCAGCTGGTTCTCTCTCATCCACTCGTCGTTGTAGAGCTTCGACAGATAGCGTTCGCCGGTGTCACAGAGCAGCCCGACGATGAGCGCGTTGGGGTCGTCGAGCTCGCGAGCCAGCTGCACCGCCACGTGGAGGATGAGGCCCGAGGTGCTACCGACGAACAAGCCCTCCTCGCGGGTCAGGCGGCGAGCCATTCGGAAGGAGTCACGGTCGTCCACGCTGTGGAACTCGTCGACGACGTCGAAGTCGAGCGTGGTGGGAATCTTGTCGTTCCCGGCGCCTTCGACCTTGTAGGGCGCGTAGTCGCCGATCTTGCCCGTCCTCCAGTAGTCGGCATAGATCGATCCTCTGGGGTCGGCGGTGATCACCTTCACGTTCGGGTTCTGCTGTTTCAAATAGCGGGCGACGCCGGTCACCGTGCCGCCGGTTCCAGCGGCGCCGACGAAATGAGTGATGCGGCCGCCGGTCTGGTCCCAGATCTCGGGTCCGGTCGTTTCGTAATGCGCCTCGGGGTTGGCATCGTTGTAAAACTGGTCCGCCATGACCGCGTTCGGCGTCTCGTCGACCAGCCGGCGCGCGACGTTCAGGTAGTTATCGGGGTGATCCGGCGGCACCGCCGACGGCGTCGTGATCACCTCGGCTCCGAAGGCCCGCATCAGCCGGATCTTCTCCTGACTGAACTTGTCCGGCATGGTGAAGATGCAGCGATAACCCTTCACGCAGGCGGCGATCGCCAGACCGATCCCCGTGTTCCCAGCGGTCCCCTCGACGATCACGCCTCCGGGCTTGAGGGTGCCGGCCCGCTCGGCCGCCTCGATCATCGCGATCCCGATCCGGTCCTTCACCGAGCCGCCCGGGTTCATGAACTCCGCCTTCCCGTACACCGGGGTGACGGCGCCATCGACGACCCGGGTGAGGCGGATCAGCGGCGTCCAGCCGATGACGTCGAGAACGCTGTCGTACGGTCGTTTGTGCGGCGGCTGAGCATGGGCCGACATGATTACCTCTCCTCCGGTGAGCTCGTCATCGACGTGCGCTGGAAGCGGACCGGCAGAGCCGCCCAAACGGCGACCGGCTGAGTCCCCACCGTCGCCGGGTGATAGCGGAGCCGTTCGGCGCCCGCCATGGCGATCGAATCGAGCGCGGCGTGGCCGCTGGAGCGTGACAGTTCGACGGAGTCCACGGTGCCGTCCACCGAGATGTGAATCCGCAGCAGCACCTCGCCCTCGACCCCCTCGCGCCACAGGCGAACCGGGTATCGAAACGGCATCTCCTGGCTGCGTAGCGCCGGCAGCCGCTGCACCGGCTTTCGGAACAGCGCGTCGACGTCGATCAGATCGCTCGCCGCCGCGTAGGCGACAGCCGCGGTCGCGACGATCAGACCAGCAGTCATCAGTCGTTTCAAATTACGCGTCCTCCAGTAGATCCCGCAGTTCGGCCAGAGCGTTGAGCGCCTCCAAAGGGGTCATCTCCTCGGGCTTCAGCGAGCGGAGCCGCTGGAGGGCCGGGCTTTCCGGCGCCGCCCGGAACAGCGACAGCTGCTCCCGGTTCGCCGAGTCCGGCAGACGCCCGCGACGGCCTACGGCGCCAGGGTCCGGGGCCGACTCCCTTTCTACACCTTCGAGGTCGAGAAGGATCTGTCGAGCTCGCGCGATCACTTCCCGCGGCAGCCCCGCCAGCCGTGCCACCTGGACTCCGTAAGACCGATCGGCGCCGCCCGGTTCCAGCCGACGCAAGAAGACGATCTCGTCGCCGACTTCCTTGACCGCTACGTTCCAGGCCGCGGCCGTCGGCAACAGGTCACAGATCTGTGTCAGCTCGTGGTAGTGCGTGGCGAAGATCGTCTTGGCCCCGATCCGCTCGTGAACGTACTCCGTGACCGCCCAGGCGATCGAGACCCCGTCGTAGGTCGAGGTGCCGCGCCCGATCTCGTCCAGCAGCACCAGGCTCCGCTCCGTCGCCCCGTTCAGGATCGCCGCCGTCTCGATCATCTCCACCATGAACGTGCTGTGACCCAGCGCGATGTTGTCGCTGGCCCCCACCCGGGTGAAGATCCGATCCGTCACCCCGATCGTCGCCGCGTCCGCCGGTACGAACGAGCCGATCTGGGCCAGTAGCGTGATCAGGCCGACCTGCCGCAGGATCGTCGACTTGCCGGCCATGTTGGGCCCGGTCAGGATGATCAAGCGCTCGCTGCGATCGAGCCGCACGTCGTTCGGTACGAAGCGCTCGCGCGGCATCATCTGCTCGACCACCGGGTGCCGTCCGGCACGGATGTCTATTCGGTCGTCGTCATCGACCTGGGGACGGACGTAAGCGTTGCGGTCGGCCACGTGGGCCAGCGCCGAGAAGACATCGATCCGCGCGATCCGACTCGCCAGTTCCTGCAACCGGTCCACCTCGGCCGCCACCCGCTCGCGCACCTCGCGGAACAGGGCTCCCTCCAGCTCCCCGATCCGCTCTTCCGCGCTGAGGACTTTCGATTCCCACTCCTTGAGCTCGGGCGTGATGAACCGCTCGGCGTTGGTCAGGGTCTGCCGTCGCTGATAGTCCTCCGGCACCTTGTCCAGGTTCGCTTTGCTCACCTCGATGTAGTACCCGAACACCTTGTTGTAACCGACCTTCAGCGAGCCGATCTTCGTGCGCTCTCGCTCGGAGCTCTGCAGATCGGCGATCCAGCTCACCGCGCCATCCCGCAGCGAACGCAACTCGTCGAGCTCCGACGAGTAGCCGGTCCGGATCACACCGCCGTCCGCCAGCGCCGCCGGCGCGTCGGGATCGATCGCACGCTCCAGAAGCTCCGCCATGTCGGGAACGGGGTCGTAGCCGGACGCGACGTGCCCGAGCTCGTCGCTCTCCGCCGCGCCCAGCGCCTCAAGCACCTCGGGTGCCGCGCGGAGCGATCCCGCCAGTGCCAGCAGGTCCCGGGGCGCCGCCCGGGCAGCGGCGACCTTGCCGGCCAGGCGCTCCAGGTCACGCACCGCGCGCAGGCTCTCCCGCACGGCCTTCCGGCGCGCGCCGTCGCGATGCAGCTCATCCACCGCCGCCAGGCGGCGGCGGATGGCCGCCACTTCGGCCAGCGGCCGCAGGAGCCAGGACCGGAGGAGCCGACCACCCATGGGCGTGAGGGTGGCGTCGATCACGTCCAGCAGGCTGGTCCCGTCGGATTCCGGCCGCATGGGACGGATGACCTCGAGGTTGCGACGCGTCATCTCGTCCATGTAGAGAGCGCCAGCACCCCGCTCCATCTGGGGTGGCCGCAGTTGCTCGCCGCCACCCGGCTGCACCTCGAGCAGGTAGCCCAGCAGTGCGCCCGCCGCCCGCACCGCCAGCTCGTCGCCCGCTTCGGTCAGGCCCAGGCTGGAGAGGCTCCGGATTCCGAAATGCCGACGGATGTTGTCAGCGGCGATGTCGCCGTCGAAGCACCAATCCTCGCGAGGGGTCAGCGGCAGGGGCGGAAGCTCCGGACCTGCACCTTCGCACTCCCAGGAACGGGGCAACACGAGCTCGCGGGCGTCGATCCTGTCGAGCTCCGATTCGAGTTCGAAGCGCGACACGACGGCACAGGCGAACTCGCCCGTCGAAATGTCCGCCCACGCCAGTCCCAGCGCGTCCGCATCCGGCGCGCCGGCCAGCGCCGCCATGAAGTTGTTCCGATCCGCCGACAGCAGCGAGTCGGACAGAACCGCGCCCGGGGTGATCGTCTCCACCACCTCCCGGCGCACCAGATTCTGCGTCTGCGAGGCGTCCTCCACCTGCTGGCAGATCGCGACCCGATGGCCCATTCGGATCAGCTTCTCGACGTACTCCTGCGCCGCCTTCATCGGCACGCCGGCCAGCGGGACCTCGGCCGCTTCTCCGTTGTTGCGCGAGGTGAGGGTCAGGTTCAGCAGCTGCGACGCCTGCACGGCATCGTCGAAGAACATCTCGTAGAAATCCCCGACCTGGAAGAAGAGGATGGCGTCGCCGTGCCGCTCCTTGATCTCCAGGTATTGGCGCATCAGCGGCGTGTTCGGGGCGTTGGACAAACCTTCCTCGCTCAGGCTCGCTATTCGTAGTCAACTCGACCGGCTAACCACCAGTCGTCCGGGTACCCTGGACGATGAACGGCGAGTAACCCATTCGCGTCAGCCGCTCGACCAGTGCCTTCGCTTCTCCCTCGATCAGGCGGCGACCGACCCGCACCCGGTAGATCGGGTCGTCCGCCGTCGCGTTCAGGACCCAGGCATCGAATCCCAGCGTCAGCAGCTCCCGGGCCAGGTTCTGCGCCGCTGCGTCATCTCTGAACGCCGCGACCTGAACGGTATAGGCGCCGGTCACGTCGTGACACCCCCGGCGCTGTTCCAGCAAGGCGATCTCGAGATCCGGGTCCGTGGCCGGGACCAGCTCGTTGAGGCCCTGCTCCGCCGCGGCACAGGCCCGGGCATCATCTCCCGCCAGCCGCGCCGATCTGGCGATCCACAGCAGCGCCGTCGGGCCGTGCTCGCTGGTGGGGTAGTCGCGCCGCAGCCGTCCCAGGTACTCGATGGCCTTCCCGTGCTCGCCCTGGGCGAACTTGTACTGACCCAGGCGCAAAAGCGCATCGTCGGCGTACGGCGTGCTCGATCCCTCGACGATCACCCGCAGATAGAGCAGCTCGGCGGTCTCCCCCTCTTCAGCCAGCCGCGCCGCCAGGTACCACGCCCGGGCCCGCTCGTCCAGCGGCGCCGACGCGCCGTGCTCATCCTCCCAGCGGGCCAGCAGCTGCCGGGCCTGCCCCGCCACGCCCTCGTCCGCCAGAGCTTCCGCCTGGGCCAGCAAATCGGACTCTTGCGCCTTCACGTCCCGCGGCGGACCTGCCACCGACCACAGACCGACCGCGAGCGCGGCCAAGAGGATCCTACGCCGCCCACGCCCCCACCCCCTTCGTCTCGCGTCAACCACGTCCACCTCCCGCCTTCCCCCTGGGCCCGGTCCCCCGGCCCCCGTTGGAGCCGAGTGCCTCGATTCGAAGCAGCGCCTCCTCCAGCGCCGACCTGGGCGCCAAGCCGCCGGACTTGATCAGACGATCCGCATGAAACAACTCCGTCAGCGCGCTCTCGATCTCCTCGCCGTTCCAGCGCCGAGCCTGCCGCACGTACGTCTTGACCTTCCACCCCAGGTTCCGATAGGCACCGTCCCGCTTGAGCACACGAACCACCGCGTTCTGACCCTCCAGCGCCAGGCCCACCCGCAACAACGACTCGCTGATCGCACCGATTAGCGCCACCGCGCTTTCGCCCGAGTCGAGCAGGTCCGGCAGATCGACGAGCGCCTCGCCGATCCGCCGATCGGCCACCTTGTCGATCCAGCTCCAGCGATCGACCTGGGGCAACGCACCCACCGCCGCTCGCACTTCGTCCAGACCGACCCGCCGGCTCGGCTCCACGAAGTTCGCCAGCTTCTCCAGCTCCTGGTCCAGCACGCCCAGCCGCGCACCGATTCCCGCCGCCAGCAACTGCGCCGCCCGTGTCTCCAGCTCCAGCCCGTGCACGCCCCGGGCCCGCTTCACCAACCAGCCGGGGAGCTCCGCGGCCTGCGGCGTCTTCAGCGAGACCGTGTGGCACGCCTTCCGCAGCCGGTCCCAGAATTTCGCTTTCGAGCGGCCGATGTCCGCCGTCAACACCAGAACCCGCCCTTCCACCGACCCTGACGCCGCCTCCTCCACCACCGATCGCGCCGACGGCACCAGCCCCTGGCCGTCCCGGATCACCACCACCCGGTAGCTCGACAACATTGGCGGCGTTCCCAGAGCCGCCGCCAGCGCCGACGCCTCGACCTCCGACCCGGTCAGCTGGTCCAGGTCGAAATCGACCGAACCGCCTTCCAGATGAGCTCCCGCGATGAGCTCGATCGCCTCATCACGCAGGAACTCGTCTTCCGCGATAAGAAAATAGCTCCCGCCCAGCTTGCCACGGTCCAGCCTGGCGCGAAGCTGCTCATAAGTCAGCTGACCCATACCGAACTATTGGACGGGCGCTGATGGGGTGTCAACACAGATTGGCGCGTGTCGTTACTGCGTCACCGGACTGGCCGGCTCACGTTCCGCCGTGACATCGACCAGCGGCGTGCCAAATAGAGAGGCCCGGTCCTGCGGCGTGACCAGGAAGACCGGCTCTGGCATGGCCGGCATCCGCATCACGCTCGACGAGCTCCGAAACCTGGGCGCTGGTCCGAACACCGACGGGACCGCCTGGAGTCTCCGGTCGACCACCACCGGGGGCAGCTCGACCGTCCCGCCCGACGGCTGGAACACCGGCAGAGATGTAATCAAAAGTACGGCTACCGCCGTCAGACCCGCCACCGCCAGGGCCCGACCCAGCTCGCCGGTCCGTTGACCGAGCCGGCGGTTCAGAGCCGCGATCTTTTCCTGTACTCGGGAGGTGATGTCCGGGTGGGAGTGGGGCGCTTCGAGGTTTTTGATCAGGTGGAGGCCGCTGCGCATGACGCGGTCGTACTCATGGCAGCTGGGACAGTTCGACAGGTGCAGGCGGTACTCGCAGAGCGAGTGCTCTTCGAGACGCCAGTCGAAGTAGTCGGAGTAGTCCTGGAGAAACTCTTCGCAGTCCATTTCTGCAGACCGCCTGTTTTCGCCGTTCCAATCGCCGTAACGCTGATCGGGTGTATCTACTCACCTGCGGCCCAGGAGTTCCACCGCCTGCCGTTCGACATTTCCGCCCGGTGGGCCGGGCTCGGGTCACCGGGTTATGGGCGCTGAGACCGTTAACCAATGTAGCGCAAAAAAACGGGGCGGCCAGCGGCCGCCCCGTCGTCCATCGTCGGACCTCATTTATGTGATCAGCGCAACATCGGCGCTACGATCTGCGCGAAGTTGTTCCGGGCCCGGTTCAGCCGGGACTTGACCGTTCCCAGGTTCACCCCGGTGATCTCCGAGATCTCCTCGTACGTCTTGCCCTCCATCTCACGCAGGACGAAGACCGCACGGTGATGTTCCGGCAGCTGTTCCACAGCCTTCTCCACCACTCCGCGCAGGTGCCGCTTGCGGAAGAGGTCGTCCGGCCGGTAGTGGGGATCTTCCCACTGCAGCGGCCGATGGTCGGCCTCCCAGTTCTTCTTGATCGTCTGGAACAGCACCAGCGGATTGCGAGACCGGTTACGGAGCTCGTTCTTCGCCAGGTTGCTCGCGATCGTGTAGATCCAGGTCGAGAACTTCTTCGTCTGATCGAAGCGATGCAGATGCCGGTAGACGCGAATGAACGTCTCCTGCACCAGATCCTCGGCCCGGTCCCGATCACCGATGGTTCGGTAGATGAAGTTCAACAGCCTCGACTGGTACCGGGATACCAGCTCCGGGAAGGCGAGGCCGTTTCCGTCCAGAAACCGCGCCACCAGCTCGTTATCCGCCAGGCTAGCTAGCGGGCTCTCGACTTCCGAACCCGTAACTTTCTTTTTTGCGGCCTGAGTCATGTCCCACTGCCCGCTTTCCGGCGACCCCTGCCCCGCCGGTTCCTTTTCACGCTCCAACAAGGCAACGTCGCTCTTTGCCCGCTCTTTTGTCATGGCCAGGTCCTCCCTTTTCTCCCCACCCTTCGCGAGTGCACGATCCATTCCCGCACTCGATTTCATCACCCTCAGAAGGGCCCGATCAACTAAGTGCCCGAACCACAATCACTTATGGCCCATGGCCCACATCGAGCCCCGGGGCAGGCCTGGCCCCTCGACTGCAATGTTTTCAGTACTTCTGTCCACGCTCCCTCAGTAATTGTGCCCGCGCCGCCGCCTCGCCGCTCCGGCGAGCCCCGACTTTCGGCCACCCCGAAGAAACCACCCCTCTATTTAATAGACGTGTCAGAACCCCGGAGGGTTTCCATCCGCGGGGGTGAGTCGGGTTTGGAATGGCGGTGTGAGAGCGTCTCCCGGTACAAACAGGTGTTTGCCGCCGCCGCTCTCCCACCGCCACGCCGAGCCGGAGATGCCCTACATCTGTTTACAAGGTAACCGAAAATAGGCCGAAAGTCGAGCCCCAAACTCGGGCCCGTTCCAGGCGGCACATTTTTGCAGAGTCGGCGGCCGGACGCTCCGGCCGGGAGGCGGCGGCGCGGTGGCGGTTCAGCCGCCGGCCGGCCGGCCGTAGATGTCGCGGATCTCCGCCGGCCCCAGCCCTTCGAGCTCTCGACGGAAATCAGCCACGGGGCCCACGACGACCACGGCGACGCGGTTGATATCGATGATCCGCTGAGCGACGCGCTGTACGTCTTCACGTCTGACGGACCGGATCATGTCGGCGTAGCCCTCCCAGTAGTCGTCTGGCAGTTCGTGGAGGACCTGGTGGGCGATGCGTCCGGACACCTGCTCGGCGGTCTCGAACAAACGGGGGAGCGACTTGGTGAGCGAATTGACGGCCAGGGTCATCTCCTCGTCACCCGGCGCCTCGGATCTCATCAGGTCCATCTCACCGAGGATTTCCTGCACCGCCTCGACGCTGACGCGCGCGTCGACGGCAGTGGCAACGTAGAGCGGGCCACGTCGCGCGCGGGCTTGCACCCGGGACCTAGCGCCGTACGTCCACCCCTTGTCTTCGCGGAGGTTCATGTTGATGCGCGAGCTGAACAGGCCGCCGAGGATCGAGTTCATCAGCATGGCAGCCGCGTAGCCGTCGTCTCGGCGAGCGATGCCGACGCCGCCGACCCGGATCTCGGTCTGGGGGCCGGGCCACGGTATGGCCCAGATCCGCCGGCGATCCGCCGGCACCGGATCGTCCAACCCGAGGGAGGGCGCGCTGGGGCCTTCCCAGCCGCCGAAAACGGACTCGAGCTGCCGCTCCAGCGTCGCGGCGTCGGGAAGGTCGCCTACCAGGATCAGAGTGGCCGCCGACGGCCGATAGAATCGCTCGTGAAAATCGCGGAGCGTTCCGGGCTCGATCGACCGCACGGTCTCATCGGTGCCGCCCACCCTCATGCCGTAGGGATCTTCGCCGAAGACCGCTTCTCTCACCCGGAGGCTGGCGACCACGCGCGGCTCATCCATTCCGGCGGCGATCTCGTCCAGCCGCTCATCGCGCAGACGCGCCACCTCGTCCTCGGCGAATGCCGGCCGGGTGGTGACCTCGGCCAGAAACTCGAGGGCACCGTCCAGAACGCGACTGAGGCAATGGAAGCTCAGCATCGAGCTGTCGTGGTTTACATCGACCCCGAACCGGACGCCGAGATGGCCGGCCCATTCGGCGATCTCACGGGCCGACCTCTCCTTCGTCCCCTCGGTCAGCGCCCGGGCCACCATCAGCGCGGTGCCGGCCCGATCGCGCCGGTCGTTCGCGGCTCCGCGCAAGAAGAGCAGCCGGCCGGAAACCTCGGGCATGTCGTCGTGCCGCATCACCAGCACGCTGAGTCCGTTCTTCAGCTGGAAGCGGGTGAAGCGCGGCAGTTTGATCTGTGGCTCCGGCCCCGGCGCCGGTCGTGCCCTGCGGTCCAGCTCCGTCATCCACCACCTCCCGACTTCTCACTCGGCAGCACGTGAAGGGTGGCCCGCCGTTCGGGGACCAGCCAGGTCCGCCCGACATCGCGCACCGCTTCCGGGGTCACCGCGTTCATTCGTCCGAAGAGCTCGTTCACGTAGCCGGGTCGTCCCAGGAACGTCGCCGATGTCGCGATCGCATCGGAGCGGTTCCCCACACCGTTCAGCACCGAGACCAGCTCGCGGGCCGTGCGGTTCACCGCACCCTCGACCTCGTCGGCGCCCGGGGGCCCGTCATGGATCTCGGCCAACGTTTCGAGTATCGCCTCTTCCAGGGCCGCCGCTTCGACGCCCGGCCGAGCGGTAGCCACGATGAAGCAAAGCCCGCAGTCCTCGGTGGGGTAGACCGAGGCGTTCACGTCCTGGGCGATGCGCCGCTCGTAGACCAGCTTTCGGTACAGCCGCGAGCTCTTTCCGTCCGCCAGCAGCCCCGTCAGAACATCGGCGGCCTCGAAGCCTTCCTGGCCGAACGCCGGCGCGTGGTGGAACACGTAGACCCGCGGGAACTGAACGTTGTCCCGCATCGTCTCGCGTACCTCCTGCCCGGGCGGAACTCCGGGCGCCGTCACCTGCGCCGCCCCGGGGCCCCGGGGTATCGCGCCGAAGTACCGCTCGGCCAGGTCGAAGCCTCGCTCCGCCTCCACGTCGCCCACCAGCACCAGAACGGCGTTCTCCGGCCGGTAAAACTTGCGGAAGAACCCGCGAACGTCCTCCAGGCTCGCCGCGTCCAGGTCCTCCATGAACCCGATCGTCGGATGACGGTACGGGTGACCCTCGGGATAGACCATCCGCAGGATCGTCTCCATCGCCAGACCGTACGGCCGGTTCTCGTACGACTGGCGCCGCTCGTTCTTCACCACGTCGCGCTGGTTGTCCAGCTTCTCCTGCGTGATCGCCGACTCGAAGAAGCCCATCCGGTCCGACTCCAGCCACAGCCCCAGCTCGAGCTCGTTGGTCGGCAGCGTCTCGTAGTAGTTCGTGCGGTCGAACCACGTGCTGCCGTTCAGCGTGCCGCCCGCATCCTGCACGTACCGGAAGTGGGCGTCATCCGCCACATGCTCCGAGCCCTGGAACATCAGGTGCTCGAACAGGTGAGCGAAGCCCGTCCGCCCCTTCCGCTCGTGCTTCGACCCGACGTGATACATGACGTGGACCGAGACCACCGGCGCCGTATGGTCCTCCTGCACTATCACCCGCAGCCCGTTCTCCAGGCTGTGCTCGCTGAAATCGAAGTGAATCACACCCCTGTCGACGTCCCTGTGAGAGTTCATTCGTCCTTTCCACGCTTTGATCCTCGATAACGACGGCAACGGAATCCGACCGGACCGCTGCCGAACGCCGACATCCACGTCGATCTCGACGCCTTGCTTCTGTTCTTCCAAAAAAAGGCCGCCCTCCTGACGGAGGGCAGTACCGCGAGGGGAGCCGTAAGCCGAGTTCTGTTTATTGGGTCATTTATCTGGGACGCCGGTTGCCCGACGCCTCGTGCGGCCTACCCGGGGATGGTCACGCGGCGGGCCACCACTCTCCCCTGCTTGGCCTTGCTCCGGGTGGGGTTTACCGTGCCCCGGCAGTCACCAGCTCGGGCGGTGGGCTCTTACCCCACCTTTTCACCCTTACCGGACGCCCGAAGGCACCGGCGGTCTGTTTTCTGTGGCACTTTCCGTCGGCTCGCGCCGCCCGGGCGTTACCCGGCACCCTGCCCTGCGGAGCTCGGACTTTCCTCGGACCGCGCGCCTGACGGCGCCGGCCCGCGACCCTTCGCTCCCCTCGCGGACCCCGCAATATCACCGACCGGCTCCCGTCGGGTCAAGGTGGTCGCCGCCGATGGGTTGACTTTTCACTCCCTGTTTGCCGAAACTTCAACCGACAACACGGTTTAACAACGAGCCGACCACCGCACGGCGAAAGCGCCATGGAGTAGCGTAGCATACATGTCAACGACGCACCTTGAGGACCCATCGCTCGAGTACACACCCGAGGTCGCCAGCGCCACGGCCCATATCTACGAGAGGATCTCCGATATGGTCCCCGAACTGGAATGGCGGCTGCAGGCGCCGCTGATCCACGAGATCCTGCGGCTGAAGCAGGAGGTGGGGGCGGTGATCCTGGCGCACAATTACCAGGTCCCCCAGATCTTCTTCGGGATCGCCGATTTCCAGGGTGACTCGCTGGGTCTGGCGCAGGCGGCGATGGAGGTGGACGAGGACACGATCGTCTTCTGCGGCGTCCACTTCATGGCCGAGACGGCCAAGATCCTGAACCCGGAGAAGCGGGTGCTGATCCCGGACCTCGAGGCGGGCTGCTCGCTGAGCGAGAGCATCACGGCGGCCGACGTGCGGTTGCTGAAGGAGAGGTACCCGGGTGTTCCGGTCGTGACCTACGTGAACACGCCGGCGGCGATCAAGGCGGAGTCCGACATCTGCTGCACGTCGGCCAACGCCCGGGCCGTCGTGGAATCGCTGGACGTCGATCGGGTCATCTTCCTGCCCGACGAGTACCTGGCGCGGAACGTCCAGAGGGAGACGGACGTCGAGGTCATCGCGTGGAAGGGACGCTGCATCGTGCACGAGCAGTTCACCGTGGCCGAGCTGCGCTCGTACCGGGATCAGTTTCCGGGACTCCTGATCCTCGCCCACCCCGAGTGTGCGCCGGAGGTCTGCAACGAGGCTGATTTCGTCGGCTCGACCACGGCGATGATCAACTACGTCGACGAGAGCGACGCCCCGCGGATCCTGCTGGTCACCGAGTGCTCGATGTCGGACAACGTTCAGGAGGCGCACCCCGACAAGGAGCTGGTGCGGCCCTGCACGCTCTGCCCCCACATGAAGAAGATCACCCTCGAGAACACGCTGGCCGCCCTGCGCCGGGGACGTTACGAGGTGGACGTTCCCGAGGACGTGCGCGTGCGGGCGCACCGCGCGCTGACCCGGATGCTCGAGATCGGGCGCGACGACTAGATTCGGTATGCAGTCTGCAGTAAACGGGTGTGCAGTAGCCGCCCCTCCAGCCCGGGCCCCCACCGCACACCGACTCACCGCACACTGCATACCGATTCGAAGCGCGCCCGGGAGGATTCGAACCCCCAACACCTGGGTCCGAAGCCCAGTGCTCTGTCCAATTGAGCTACGGGCGCGCTGAGAATTCGGTCAGGTGGGATAATCTCTGGCGCACCGACGCGGCGTGCAAGTGCGACGGCGCGCCTACACGAGAGCGAAGTTTCCAACCGCCACGGAGGCGGAACCCAGCTACCCGCTAGCTGATCGCGCTGATCCCGGTGATGTCCTCGCCGATGATCAGGCCGTGGATGTCGTGGGTCCCCTCGTAGGTGTAGACCGACTCCAGGTTCGCCATGTGCCGCATCGACTGGTACTCCACGAGGATCCCGTTGGCGCCCAGCAGGCGGCGCGCCTCCCGCGCCACCTCGCAGGCCATGTTCACGTTGTTCCGCTTCGCCATCGACACCTGACCGTGGTGGAGCTCGCCCCGGTCCTTCAGCCGGCCCAGCTGCAGGGCCAGCAGCTGCCCCTTGGTGATCTCGGTCAGCATCTCGACCAGGCGGATCTGCTGGATCTGGTAGCCGGCGATGGGGCGCTCGAACTGGACTCGATTCTGCGCGTAGCTCAGCGCCTCCTGATAACAGGCCATCGCCGCGCCCACCGCGCCCCACGCGATGCCATAACGGGCCTGGTTCAGACACATCAGCGCGCTGCGTAGACCCGACGAGTTCGGCAACAGGTGATCGTCGGGGACCCGTACGTCCTGTAGCGCCAGTTCGCTCGTGTCCGCGGCCAGCAGCGACAGCTTCCCTTTCTGGTCCTTGGCCACGAAACCATCCCGGTCGGTCTCGACGATGAAGCCGCGGATCGAACCGGGGTCGTCGAGGTCACCGGTCTTCGCCCAGATGATCGCCACATCGGCCAGCGAACCGTTGGTGATCCACATCTTCGTGCCGTTGATCACCCACTCGTCACCATCCTTGACGGCCCGCGTGATCAGGCCGCCAGGGTCCGAGCCGTAGTCCGGTTCCGTCAGGCCGAAGCAGCCGATCGCCTCGGCCCGGGCCAGCTTGGGGAGCCAGTGCTGACGCTGCTCCTCGCTGCCGAACTCGAGGATCGGGTACATGACCAGCGCCGATTGCACGCTGACAAACGAGCGGACGCCCGAGTCGCCACGCTCCAGCTCCTGCATGATCAGCCCGTAGGCCACGCTGTTCAGATCCGCGCAGCCGTATTTCTCCGGCATGTTCGCGCCGAACGCACCCAGGTCCGCCAGCTGGGGGATGAGCTCCTTGGGAAAGCGGCCCTCGATATAGCATTCACCGATGACCGGCAAAAACTTCTCGTCTACCCATTCACCGATCGTATCACGTACCGCCCGTTCCTCCTCGGACAACAGCGACTCGGTATCGAAATAGTCCAGGCTGCTGGTTCTTGCCACGGGTCACTCCGGGTTCTCGGTTTCGACTACGCCGCCCAGGGCCCGTGAGCGGTAGAAGCCCTGGACCACGGCCCTGGCGATTCGACTGGTGAGCGTGTAGGTCATCACCAGCAGAAGCAGGTAGATGGCCACGAAGCGGGCCGATGGGTGGACCTCGACGACGAGGTAGGCGGCCAGGCCGGCGGAAGCCACGACTCCGACGGCGCGGCCCACCTTCGTCCCCCGGCGCTCGAGCTGCTTGCGACAGTTCGGGCACCACAGATAGCGGTCCAGGTCGCTCGCCGCATACAGCTGGTGGCAGCTGGTGCAGGAGGCCTCGCTCGATCCGAATCTCAATCCCTCAGCTCCTCGATGATCGCGTGGGAGAACTCCCGCGTCGACGCGTCGCCGCCCAGGTCGCGGGTCCTGACCGGGCCGGCCAGAGCCGTGGTCAGGGCCTCGCGCACCCGCTCGGCGACCTCCGACGCGCCCAGGTAGTCGAACATCATGCAGCCGGCCAGGATGACCGCCGATGGATTGGCGATCCCCTGGCCGGCGATGTCCGGGGCCGAGCCGTGCACGGCTTCGAAGATCGCCGCATGGTTGCCTATGTTGGCGCCGGGCGCCAGACCCAAGCCGCCGATCAGGCCCGACGCTTCATCCGAGAGGATGTCGCCGAACATGTTCTCGGTGACGATGACATCGAACTGGTACGGGTCGACCACCAGCTGCATCGCGGTGTTATCGACGATCCGGTCCTCGAACTCGATTCGGCCGGCGTAGTCCTCGGCGATCTTCCGGCCCACCTCGAGGAAGAGCCCCTGGGTGCACTTCAGGATGTTCGCCTTGTGAACCAGCGTCACCTTGCGGCGGTCGTGGGTGACCGCGTAGTCGAAGGCGAAGCGAGCGATCCGTTCGGCGCCGTAGCGGGTGACGATCATCACCGACTCGGCCGCCGCTTCGGGGTCTTCCTCCATTCCGATGAAGTGCTCGATCCCGACGTAAAGCCCTTCGGTGTTCTCGCGAATCACGATCAGGTCGACGTCCTCGTAGCGGCCGCCGCGCATGAGCGTTTTCGCCGGGCGGACGTTCGCGTAGAGATCGAAGTGCTTTCGTAACGCCACGTTGATCGAGCGGAACCCCTCGCCCACCGGAGTGGTCAGCGGTCCCTTCAGCGCGACTTTGTTCTCCAGAATCGAGTCGGTAGTCTCGTCGGGCAGCGGCCCCAGGCCCTCTTCCATCGCCGCCACCCCGGCCAGCTGCCGGTCCCACCCCACGTCGGCGCCCGCCGCCTCGAAGACGCGCACCGCGCCATCGACGATCTCGGGGCCGATGCCGTCGCCGGGTATCAGCGTTACGGTCGCGGTCATCGCCCATCCTCGGGCCGCGAGCCCCGGATCATGGGCTCACCCGCTCGGCGAATCTCTGCGCCACCGTCGCCAGCGCGCCAGGCATGGCGGGGGCCTGATCATCGCCGGAGGCGACGACCCCGTACCAGAGCACGGCGCCGCTCCGAGTGTCGAGCAGGAAGCTCCGGATGGCGAGGCGCACGCCGGTTCCGTCCCGGTCCTCGACGTGGATCAACTCGAGGGGCCAGACGGCGTAGCGGGCGTCGAACAGGGCGGCCAGCTTGCGGATCTCACCGAACAGCGGATCGCGGAACCACCTGGCGTCGCCGCCTTCGCGCCGCAGATAGTCCGCCGACAGCAGGTACGGGTCGACGCCCTGGATCGAAGGCTGCCGGCGGAGCGTCTCCACCTGTCGCTCCGGCATGACCCAGATCGCACGACCGCCGTACTCCTCGAGGGCGAAGCGGATCTCGGCGTCCGCCGCCCGCATCGCTTCCCGGGCGGTGGCCGCGCCGCCGGGCCAGCCCCCGGGGACCCGACCCACATACTGGACCGGCAGCACCAGTGTCGTCTTGCCGCTGAGGACCCCGAAACCGGTCATCGGGGCCGGCGCCTCTCCGGAGCCACCACCACCGCAGCCGGCCGCCGCCACCAGCGCGGCGGCCAGCGCCGTGGCGATTCCGCCCCCACCCCTGTTCCAATTCAAATCGAACCCTCCCTCACACGACTGCGGATCCGCTCAACCGAGCAGCCCCGCGTCCACCCGAATGACCTGCCCCGTGATCTGTCGCGCCATCTCTGAACAGAGGAACAGCACCACGTGAGCCACGTCGACCGGCTCCGGCAAACGCCCCAGCACCGCCCGCTTCTCCGTCTCGGCGATGACCTGGTCGGACACATCCGACAGCATTTCGGTGCGGACGAATCCGGGGGCCACTCCGTTGACGTTGACGTTCGACGGTCCGAGGTCGGCGGCGGCGGATCGCGTCAAACCGATCAGACCCGATTTGGCCGCGGCGTAGTTGGCGACGCCGAAGTGCCCCTCGAAAGCCTGGACCGATGAGATGTTCACGATCTTGCCATGGCGCTGCGATCTGAAGGTGGGCGCCACCGCGCGGATCATGTTGAACGCACCCGTCAGGTTCACGTCCACGACGTCGCGCCACTGCTCATCGGTCAGCTTCCAGAGCGGTCCCGAACGGTGCACCCCCGCCGCGTTGACCAGGAAGTGAGGTCCCCCCAATTTCTGGCGCGCCAGCTCAACGAAGCTCTCGACCGACTCGCTATCTCTAACGTCGACGCGCTTCGACAGGACCTTCACCTCGAGCTGCTGCAGCTCCGCCTCGGTCTTGGCCGCAGCCTCGTCTATCGAGCGGCCGGGCAAATCGTACCAGTTGAACGCCACGTTCGCTCCGCAACGCGCGAACTCGAGCGCGACCCGGCGGCCGATGCCCGTCGCGCCTCCCGAGACCATCGCCGTGCGGCCCCGCAGCCCGCCGAAGTGCGCCGCCGGCTGCGTCTGGGTCTCTTCGCCCACCTCCTCCAGCAGGGCCTCGACGGCCTCGCCGGCGCCCGATGGACCGGGCACCTGCACGTATTCCTGGCCTTCATCCAGATCTGCGGGTCCTTCCAAGTCGCCCACCCGTCGCTGTGGCGCAGGGCCGCGGCGGTACGGCCCGGTACACCGTTTCGCGGTCCATCATAGCCCGCACTACGGGAAGCTAGCAACCGAGCGAACCGGCCGCCGGCCCGCCAGCCGGAACCCGAGACGAATTTCTTGGAAGGGGATGTCTGTAACGGCGGTGTAGCGGTACTCGAGCAGGATCCACATCGCCCTCGTTCGAGACAGCGCGAAGGCCACTCCGCCGAAGCCGCTACCCCCCAACCGGGCGCCCGCTATCCGTCGAGCCTCGGCGGGGAGCGGGTCGGTCAGCCGGCCCACCGGCGCGGTATCGAGAGAGTGAATCGCTCCACCCATGCCCAGGTACGGGACGACCGGCCCGCTGCCGACTATCTCTTTCCAGATCGCGATCCCGCCCAGGATATTCCGGATCTCGTAGGCCGGATCGTCGTGCCGGGCGGTCCACCAATCGACCTCCACGCCCAACCGCGCGAAACCGCCGAACAGGTCACCGAAACCGAAACGGGCTCCGAACGTCACGCCCACATCGGTACCGGCGCCAGGGACCACCGCGCCACCCAGCATATCGAGCCCCACAAAGCGCAAAGAGATGAACTGGGCGCTGCCGACCTGTGGAAGCGCGAGCAGACCGGCGAGAACGACGACCGCTTTCCACTTCATATTCGACCTCCGATCGGTCAGCCGTCGACCGGCCACAGCGGCCCCGCGGGGCGGAACCCTTCGATCACCGTGCCCTAACGCAGGTTGATGAACAGATAGGAAGCCAGGAGCATCACGCCGACATACGTCGCCCCGACCGCCGGCGCCTGTAGGACGACCATCAGTGATCCGACCACCGCGCCGAGGAATCCGCCCAGGTATATGATCAGCCTCAACTCCCGGCGCGTCACCGTCCAGATCAATCGCTCGAAGTCGGCGATCGGATATGCCCTGATCCGCTGTTCCACCATCTCGGCGATCGGCAGCTCGGCGACCAGCGCTGGCACCCGTTTCTGCAGAAACTCCCACAGCGGACCGAACACCAGCTGGTCCGCCCGGTCGATCGCGTCCGGTGGCAAATAGTCGCGCAGTCGGCCGATCGGCACGGTCATCAGCCACTCGGTCTGGCGGACCAGCGTCGCCTCGAGCAGGTCGTGGACCCGTTCGCCCCGGGCGATCTCCACCACCCAGTCGGCGAGGCGATTGGTGATTCGACCGGCCGCCTCCGGACCGAGATACTCCAGAACATCGACCAGCCGTTTCCCTTCCGACGCCTTCAGCAGCCGGTCCGTACGATTGACAACGAACTCCTCGGTCGTCTCGTGCCGTGCGAAATCGACGATCCGATCCGCCAGCACGTCTCCAACCCGGGCCAGTTCCTCATCGCTCATGTCGCCGAAGATCTCGCGTACCGGGCGTTGCAGCATGTCGTCGATGGCATCGTTCACGGCGGCCGCCGCCCGGTCTTGTATCAGCGGCTCCCGCAGCAACGCCGCCACTTCCTCGGCGCCGCCTCGCTCCAGCGCCTGCACCGTCTGGCTCAGTGTCCGCTCGGTGATGATCAGCCGGCCGACGATCTGCTGAAACATACCCTGCTGGCTCAGGTAGCCGTCGATGAAGTCGCGCAGCGCGCGGCGTACCCGCTCCTGCGCCGCCGGCGACTCGAGCACCTGACCGAACCGGTCCAGGACCAGCGGCAGGTAGTTGCCGACCACCGCCTCGCCGAAGTTGATCGCGCCCACCGGGACGAATCGACCCAGCGGCTCGTCCGAGTTGACGAACTCCCGCAGGTTGCGATGGAAGAAATCCCCAATCGTCTGCCGGAAGCCGTGCCCCATGACCACGCCTTCGCCCAGGTCGCGAAGCGTCAGCACCAGCTGTTCGCGGGCTGCCGGCGTCAAGACCTGCTCGAGGGGGACCTCGCCGAACTCGCTGCGGAGCCGCTCGACCAGTTCGTGCACGCGCCGCTCGAACGCCGCGCCGTTCAGGTACTCGACCAGCCCCTCCAGCAGGCGCTCCCCGAACTCGCTCACCGTCCCCGCTACCTCGCCCAGACGGTGCTCGGGGAGCTCCGACCTCAAATTGCCCAGCTCCTTGTCGAGCAGCCGCTCGAGGGCGTTGCGCAGCGTCGAGTCGAAGCGCTCGCGAAATTCGGGCTGGCCGAGCGTCGCGACGATATCCTCGGTCCGCAGCAGGTGGGTGCCTACCGTTTGCCCGATCCGCCTGGCGATCCGGCCGATCTCCTTCGGTATGGCGCCCTGGGGAAACAGCCGCAGCCGGCCGGCCCGCAGCGCCTCGTGTGGGTGGAACAGCATCCAGATCGCCACCGCGTTGGTCAGCAGACCCGCGATCGTGCCGATGACGACGAACGACACGTAGTCGATCTGGATGAGCTGGCGAAGGTAGTCCGGCACCTATCACCTCTGTCCCGCGTTGACAGCCTCTTCGGCGGCTCCAATGTTTTGCCGCATGCGTACGGATACCGACGGCTCTTCCCAGGGCGCGACCGCCAGCGTCGCTATCGCACGGGCCTGGCTGGACGACCAGGGCCCGGCGATCCTGCAAGAGCAGATCGAGCTCGCGGCCATCGCGTCACCGCCTTTCAAAGAGCGCGCCCGGGGCGAAGCCGTCGCCGCCAAACTGAAGTCGCTGAGCGCCGAGCCCCGATTCGACGAAGTCGGAAACCTGCTCGCCGGGTTCCCCCGGGGGGCCACCGCAAAGGACGACCCGCCGGTCGTCATCGCCGCCCATCTCGACACCGTGTTCGGGCCCGAGACCCGGGTCGAGATCCAGGCCGCCGGACATCGCTGGGTGGGGCCCGGCATCACCGACAACGCCCGCGGTCTAGCGGTGACGCTCGCCGTCATCCGGGCCCTATTCCGCTGCGCCGCTGAGCCGCGGCGGCCGCTGCTCTTCGTCTTCACGGTCGGCGAGGAGGGGCCGGGCGACCTGCGGGGGGTCAAACATTTGTTCCGCCCCGGCAGCACGCTCCGTTCGGCCGCGGCTTTTCTCGCCGTGGATGGGAGTGGACTGAACCGGATCATCCACCGCGCGCTCGGCAGCCGCCGTTTCCGGATAACGGTGGAGGGCGCCGGCGGCCATTCGTGGAGCGATTGGGGACGTTGCAACCCGGCCAACGCCGTCGGCCGTCTGATCGCCGCCCTCGCCGACCTCCCGTTACCAGAGGACCCGCGAACCACCCTCACGGTGGCCCGGGTCGGCGGCGGCACCGCCATCAACGCGATACCCACCGATATCTGGGTCGAGATCGATCTGCGCTCGGAAGACGCCGCCGCAATCGACCGGATCGAGTCACGCATCCGCGAGCTGCTGGCCGCCGGCATCGCCGCCGAGGGAAGTCGCAGCAGCGGCTCGTTGAGCGCCGAGGTCGAGATCATCGGCGAGCGTCCGGCGGGGGTCGTGCCGCCGACCCACCCGCTGGTGCGCGCCGCCGAAGCGGCGACCCGCGCGGCCGGTGCGTCTCCAGCCCTCGTCTCCTCCTCCACCGACGCCAACGTGCCGATCTCACTGGGCATCCCGGCCATCGCCGTTGGCGGTGGCGGCCGGTCGGGTGACATGCACACCGAGCACGAATGGTTCGAGGACAGCGACGGTGCAACCGGTGCCGTTCGCCTGCTCGACATCTTGATCGCCGTCGCCGAGCTCTAGTCGATGGCCGGCGGCTCTCCGCCGCAACCGACCACGGAATCGGCGCCCAACAGCGCCGTACCCTCGATGCCCCGGACGCGGCAGTTGGACCCGATCAACGACTCGCTCAGCGTACAATCCTCGATCACGACATCCTCTCCTACGATGCAGTCGCGCAGCATGCTTCGCAGGATGCGGCTGCCCTTCCCCACCGACACGTTCGGGCCAAGGACCGAGCTCGAGATCTCGACATCCTCCTCGACCCGCACCGGCTCCTCGATCTTCACGTCACCCACCGACTCCGGCCGCCGCGCCCCACCGGTCTCGAGCAGATGCCGGTTAGTGGCCAGCAGGGTTTCCGGCTTGCCGCAATCGTACCAGCCCTGCACCTCGAGCACCTGGATGCGCGACCCGTGATCGACCATGTACTGAAACGCGTCGGTCAGGAAGTACTCGCCCAGATACGGATCGGACTCGAGCGTATGATCGATCCCCTCGAATAGCAGCTCATGATCGCGAAGGTAGTAGAGGCCGATGTTGGCGAGACGCGATATCGGCTCGCTCGGCTTCTCGACGATCGTCTGCATCACACCCTGCTCGTCGGTGACGATCACCCCGAAACGCCGGTAGTCCTCCACTTCCTTTGCCCAGATGAAGCCATCGGCCTCCGGATCCCGGCGAATCGCCGACAGGTCGGCATCGAATAGCGTGTCCACGAACACGATGAGCAGCGGCCCATCGACATGCGGCTGCGCCAGCTTGATCGCCCCGGCCGTGCCGTTCTGCACCGCCTGCTCGACGAATGTCGACGGCACGCTGTACGCCGCCCGCACGTGGGCCTCCACCTGCTCCTTCAGGTGGCCCGTAATGAAGATCAGCTCCTCCACGTCCAGCTGGTCGACCAGATCTTCGACGACGTAGTCGAGCACCGCCTTGCCCGCGACCTCGAGGAGCGGTTTTGGCACCGTGTGTGTCAGCGGCCGCAACCGCGTTCCCTTGCCTGCCAGTGGAATGATAACCTTCACTCGTCTCTCCCTGGTGAGTTCTCGCTTCAACTCTCCGCCTCAAACTATGCAATCAACCCTCGCTGGCCAGCCACCGACGGGGGGTGCCGACCCCACTGGTTCGGCCGCCGATCTTGCCGAAACGCAGAGCGCCCCTCATGATCAGGCGTGACCTCACGCTGCGACATGCCATGCGAAGCCGCCTGATCAAAGCGCTGACAGAGAACTCGGCTCAGACCAGCGAGGACGCAGAAGACCCGCGCCTGCGAGGGCGGACCTACATGGTTCCGTTCGCCAGAGTCTGGGATGAGGTGATCGAGATGATCAGGGAGCGGCCGCGCTGGAACCTGGTGCGCGCCAACGAGGACAAGGGGCTGATCGGAGCGGAAGCGACCACTCCCGTCTTCCGGTTCGTCGACGATGTCCGCCTCAAGATCAGGCTCGATGCGAACGCCCTGACCCGGGTCGACATGTGGTCGCAGTCGCGGGTCGGCAACGCCGACCTGGGGGTCAACACGCGCCGCATCGGGAAGTTCTTTCGCGATCTCGACCGTCGACTGGGAGTGGACGGATAGCGGCGGACCGAGTCAGCCGAGTCCAGCCCCCTTCTTCACGGTCGCCCCCCGCAGCGCCGCCTCCTCGACCCCTATCGGGCGCGGGGTCAACTCCTCGCCCTCGCTCCGCGCGACGAACGCCGAACAGGTGAGATCGCCCGTCACGTTCACCGCGGTCCGGCACATGTCGAGCACCCGGTCGACCCCGAGGATCAGCGCGATGCCCGCTTCCGGGACGCCGGCCTGCGCCAGCACGACGGTCAGGATGATGATCCCGGCCGATGGGACACCGGCGGCTCCGATCGAGGCCAGCGTCGCGGTGAGCACGACCATGAGCTGTGCCTGCCAGGTTAGGTCGATCCCGACCACCTGCGCGATGAACATCACGGCCACGCCCTGATAGAGCGCCGTGCCGTCCATGTTGATGGTGGCGCCCAGGGGCAGCACGAAGCTGGCGACCTCGTTGCTCACGCCCAGATCTTCCTCGGCCGACTCGATCGTCACCGGCAGCGTGGCGTTGGAACTCGAGGTGGAGAAGGCGATGATCGGGACCTTGCGGATCCGTCTGAAGAACTCGATCGGATTGAAGCGGGCGAGCAGCCGCATCGCCAGCGCGTAGGTCCCGAAGGCATGGAGCGCCAGGCCGAAGATCACGGTCAGCATGTAGAGGGCCAGGCTACGCAGCAGGTCCAGCCCGAATTGTCCGACCACGTCGGCCAGCAGAACGAACACCGCGTACGGAGCCAGGCGCATGACCCAGTCGACCATGATCATGGCCACATCGTTGACCCCGTTGAAGAAGCCGAGCACGGTCTCCCGGGGCTCGCGCTGGACCAGAGACAGGGCCGCGCCGAACATGAGCGAGAAGAAAATGATCGGGAGCATGTCACCGTTGGCGGCGGCCTCAACGGGGTTGCGCGGTATGATGTTGAGCACGACGTCCATGATGCCGGGCGCTTCCTGCGCCAGTTGCACGTTAGCCGCCGCGTCGCCACCGAAGCTCTCCATCAGCTGCGCCTGCGTCGCTTCATCCACGCCCCGGCCCGGCCGAACCAGGTTGCTCAGCACGAGGCCGATCGTGATCGCGATCGTGGTCGTGCCCAGGTAGAACCCGACGGTCTTGCCACCGATGCGGCCCAGCCGCGTGATGTCGCCGAGACTCGCCGTACCGACGATCAGGCTGGCCATGACCAGTGGGACCACGATCATCATGATGAGCCGGATCCAGGCGGGCCCGAGTGGGGCCACCCAGCTGATGGCCTGCCGCAGCCACTCGAGGTCGAGGGCGTTGGCCAGCACGCCCACCACCACACCGGCCACAAGTCCGATCCCGATCTTGTTGTGTAGCGCCATTTCTCACTCGCCGGTTCGTCGCACGCCAGCTCGCGGCCCGGAACGGGCCGCGCTGAAGATAGGAGCGAAGGTGACGATCGTCCAATGCCCGCATGCGCCGGACCTCTTTCGCCGGCGTCTGACCTCCGCGGCCACCCGAGCCGGCGTATTGAGCCGCTCCCGTTCGCGCGATAGCTTGCCAGCATGAAACCGCCCAATCGGTACCTGGCGGCCGCGTCTCTGCTGGCCATGGCCTGTGGACCCGGGGGTGACGACCGGGAGGGGTCCGGCGCGTCGGAAGGCGTTCTGGACGAACTGGTGGCCACACCGCCGACAACCGTTATCGAATACGCCACCAGCCTGCAATTCCTCCCCTTCGAGGCGGGTCGCACCCGGGCGCTAATTCTACATTTCGCCAACACGGCGACGGCGGATGAGGTTGTCACCCGGTACTTCGGCTGGCAGCTCGTCCGGAACGGCTGGCAGACCCTGCTGGCGGTGGACTCGCAGACGGTCCCGATCCGCGCGCCCTGGCGGCTGATGCCGGTCCCGGCGCTTCGCCTCACGGTGAACGCCGACGGCGATCCGGACGACCTGATCTTTCGGGTCGGCGCTTCCGACTACACGCTGGACCTTGGCAACCATCTCGATGCATGGGAAGACCGCGCCGGTACCTGGCACGAGATACGTGATGCGCTCTGGATCGCGGGCAACCAGCGGGCGCAGGGAATAGTGGTGTCGCATCGCTTCGCGCGACCCGAACCCGAACGCCCGGTCCGGTTCGGAGCGTACGAACGCGCCATCCTGCGATCCGAGGACGGAGCGATCATCGTACTGTTCCACACCTCCGAACCTGAAGTCTATGGAGACCCCTTCGCCTGGATGTACGCCGACGGCCTGACGCGCCGCTGGACGGCGCTGGAATCGCGCATCGTTGAAGTCGTCAATTCGAGCCAGCTGCGTCGCAACGTACCGGTACGGCTCTGGTTCCGGATTCCCGAGCCCGATATCCGCTGCGAGCTGACCGCCGCCGAGCGCCAGTTCAACGAGTACCCCATCGACCAGGGGCCCAAACCCTACAACGCGCTCTATCGCGTGCGTGGCTGGATGGAGTTTTCGGGTGAGCGTCGTAGCGTGGAGGGGCTGCTGGAGCGCGGCGAGCTCTGACCCCGCTCAGGCCTGGAAAGTCTCGATTCGCCGCAGCGCCACCCGCAGCGGCACGATCGTCGCCGCCGTGCAGATCAGCAGGGCGGCCACTCCGCCGCCCACCGCCATGGCGATCGTACCGGTCGTCGGCGGCACACCGATGAACCGATGCCGCATCATCGTCAGCATCGGCCATGACTCGAGGACCAGCACCACACCGACCAGCGCCACCGCCGACATCATGAACAGCAGGCCGCCGATGCTGGTCGGGATCTGGGCCATGTTCTCGGTCTCGAACTGAGGGAACAGAGTCCCGAAGGCCAGCGCCAGCGCGGCCAGCGCGAACGTCATCGCGGCCGTCGTCGCCAGCGACAGCGCCATCATCGCCGGCCCCACCTTGAGCAGCAGGTTCGTGCCCAGCGTCAGAACGATCGCCATGATCAGCAGCGGCACGGTGCCCACCCAGTACTTGCTCCACAACAGATCGCGAGGTCGCAGCGGGCTCGAGCGCAGCAGCCACAGGGTGGGGCCCTCGAGGCTCACGCCGGGGAGCACGAAGCGGGCCGCGATCGCCGAGAGTACGAAGCCCGCCAGCCCGACGTTGAGGAACGCGACGATGTTGGCGAAGAAAGTCGTCACACCTTCCGTGCGCAACGGCAGCGCCCGGATGTTGTAGATGTAGACCACGACCAGCACCGCCAGCAGTATCAGCTGCGACCACTGGGTCGTATCGCGGAAGAACACCCGGATGTCCTTCAGCATCAGCTCCCCGCGACTCACGCCCAGCCGCCGGAACAGGAACCGCATCGACAGGCCGAACCGGTGCCCGGCCGTGTGCTTCTGTGCGCCCTCCTGCGATCGGGTGAACGCCGACGGGTAGTAGCGAGCATGGACGACCATCCCGAGGACCACGACCGCCGCCGCACTGCTCCACAGCAGCACCAGAGTGAACGGATCGAATCCCTCCTGCACGGTACCTATGATCGCGTCGGTCGCCCACTCGCTCGGCAGCCACGGGGAAGTCGGCCCGCGCAACAGCGCCATGAATTCGCCCAGGTTACGGAAGCCCTCGGGCGTCGCCAGGCTCTCCGGTCGCAGCATCCGAATCAGCAGCACCACGCCGCCCGCCGCCGCCACCGTGATCACCCCGAAGATGTCCTTGGCCCGACGTGCCGGGAAAATGCTCACCAGCAGCAGGGTGACCGCCGAACCGATCGCGGCGACGATGGCGAAGAACGGGATCAGCGCCGCCAGCGAGACCAGCAACAGGTCGAGACCGCCGCCGTAAACGTTCCCGTACGCCACCAGGATCGGCACACAGATCAGCGTGACCATCCAGCTCGAATGGACCGCCGTCTCGGTGAGCTTCGTCAGATAGACCTGTTCCGGAACCGTCGGCGCCGCGATCAGCAACTCCAGGTCGCGAGACAGGAAGAAGGTGGAGAGTGCCGTGATCACGTTGGACAGAAGCAGAACGCCCAGAAAGGTGAGCAGCACCAGGCCCAGCAGCTTGGCGGCCAGCAAGTCGCCGATGTCCTCGACACCCTGGAAGTACCGGAGGATGCGGTACAGGATCCCGTAGGCCGCCAGCCAGAAGAGCGCCCCGATGCCGAGAATCGTGCCGAGCTTGCTGCCGCCGGCGCTCTGCCGGCCCAGCCGACGGCGGGCCGTGATGCGCTTCGGCCTCAGCATGTGCCAGACGCCGACGGAGACCGCGCTCACGAGCCGAGAACCTCCAACAGCTCCTGCACCTCGTCACCGCCGGTCAGCTTCAGGAAGATCTCCTCCAGCCTCGCGTCACCGCTCTGCGCCTCTTCCCGCAAGTCGTCCATCGTGCCCTCGGCACGGATTTGGCCCGCCTGGATGATCGCGATGCGGTCGCAAAGCGCCTCGGCCACTTCCAGCGTGTGAGTCGACATCAGGATCGTGCCGCCGCGAGCGACGAACCCCCGGAACAGATCCTTCAGCAACCGGGCCGCCTTGGGATCGAGACCGACCAGCGGCTCGTCGACCACGATCACTTCGGGCCGGTGAATGAGCGCCGAGGAGATGATGAGCTTCTGACGCATGCCATGGCTGTAGGCCTCCAGCAGCTCGTCGCGCCACGTCGTCAGCTCCCACACCTCCAGCAGCTCGTCGATCCGCCGATCCACATCGGTCCCGTTCTGACCGTAGAGGCCGGCGACGAAGCGTAGGAACTCCGCGCCCGTCAGCTTCTCGTAAATGAACGGCCGGTCCGGAATGTACCCGAGCTTGCTCTTGGCGCGCTCCGACTCCGCCTGGACGTCGAAGCCACCCACGGACACGCTGCCCGAACTGGGCTGCAGGATTCCGGCGATGATGCGCAGCGCCGTGGTCTTGCCGGCTCCGTTCGGGCCCAGCAGGCCGTAGAGCACGCCGCGCGGCACGGTAAGGTTGAGCGCACCGAGGGCGGTGAAATCGCCGTATTTCTTGGTCAGGTTCTTGAGCTGTATCACCTTTCCTCCACCGAGACCACGTCCAGCCGTAGTAGGCCGATCAGCCTCACCAGTTCCACCTGCCGCGCCAGGCCGCCCACGACGAAGCGCAGATGCGAGGCGTCGGCCGGCGTCTGGCCCAGCGTCGGATCGACCGGGACCCACCGGTCGAGCCAGACCTCCGGCCAGGCGTGGTAGTAGAATCGATCCCGTACGTAGACCAGCCCGGCCGCCGTTCGCGCCGGCAGGCCGGCTGCCCGCGCCAGCGCCACATAGAGCACCGTGTGCTCGTTACAGTCCCCGCTGCCCGCCTCCAGCACCTGGCGGGCGCTCGGCACGCTCAACGTGACCCTTTTGTCCAGCGTCGAATACACCCACTCCGACAGCCGCTGCGCCGCCGCCCGCGGCTCGGTCACGCCGCCGAGCACTTCCTCGGCCGTTCGCCGGATCTCGGGGTCATCAACCTGGATCAGGGGGGTCGCCGCCAGCTCCGCGCCGAACGCGTCCGGGTCGGCGGGCAACTCGTAGCCGCCAGCGGGCAACTCCGCCTCGCTCTCCACGAACAACGTGTCGCCCCGCAACGTCTGCCGTGCGCCTTCCAGATCGAAGCCCTCCAGATCGACGTTCTGCAGGCGCACGGCGAAGCGGCCCAGGCGGTCGCCCTCCGGAAGGTCGACGCCGACCGATATGGCCGTCTTCTCGATGATGTCGGGCGTCGCCAGCCGCGCCTCCGCCGCCTCCAGGGCCCGGTACCGATTCCAGGCGATCTCGAACGCGGTCCGTTCGATCGTATAGCCGAGCGGGCTCGTCGCCTTCACGACCTGGCCGTCGGGATCGAGCCAGGCGTCGAGCTCGAGTCCGCCGAACCCCTGCTTCACGTGCCACGTCTCCACCGTGTCGTAGCGCACCGGCACCCAGGAATCCGAGCCTTCGTCGTACTCGGCGCTGTCCGGGAAGATCACCGTCTCTTCCTCGACCACCTCCAGCGTCACGCGCTGCCGTTCAAGCACGCTCGGATCGAAGATCTCGAAGACATAAGTCTCCCCGGCCTCCGGCTCTTCACCCAGCGCGAAGTGCATCGGCATGACCTGGGGCAGCAGCACGGGTCCCCCGGTGGGAAGCACCGTCGTCTGCTCGTCACCCCCGGCGTCGATCGCCAGCTCGAGTGCCGTATCGCCCGCCATCTCACCGGCGACCTCGAAATCGCCGAAATCGGAGCGAAGCGTGAACTGGAAATCCTTGAGCTCCAGTCGCTCGCCGAGGTTCACAACGGTGCGGGCGCTGGCCGGAGCGTCGCTGCCCATGACGTTGACGCGCAGCCTCAAGTCGTCCATCAGGGCGAAACCGCCCGGCACCGTGTCCACGCGCGATGCGGCGTAGCCAATCGTCGCGTCGCCGAGCTTCACCGCATAGTAAGAGGCCATCGGCACTAGATTGGCCGAGGCTTCCGCCAGTCGGACGGTCAGCGGTCGAAAGTACTCCCGGCGCACGTGCCAGGCGAGCACGGCCACCCACGCCAGCAGGATGACGGCCATGACGGTGCGCCGGCGAGTCATCACCATCCGCCCAGCTCCTCCGCCTTGTGATACATCGCCTGCGCGGCGCCCTTCTGGTTCATTCGGTCGTACACTATTCCCATCGCGTAGTAGGCACGAGCGCTCGGCTGGATCTCGACCGAACGCCTGAGCGCCGTCAGCGCTCCTTCCAGATCGTCGATACGGTTCAGCGCCTCGCCCAGGTAAAGCAACGCCCTGGCGCGCTGAGGATCGAGATCGGCCGCGATCCGCAGCTCTTCCGCTGCCTCGGCGTACAGACCCCTCTTGTAATGGACCAGCCCGAGGTTCTCCCGGATATCCGCCTCCTTAGGATCGCTGCGCAGAGCCTCGGCCAGCTTCTCCTCCGCCTCGCCGTACCGTCCCAACGACGCCAGCGCCGCCGCCACGTTGCACTGCAGTCGCACATCGTCCGGATCCAGCGACTCGGCCGCCCGATACTCGGCCAGCGCGGCTTCGGAATCGCCCAGTCGATCGTAGAGAAAGCCGAGGTTGTTGTGCGCCTTCAGATGGTCGGGGCTGTCCGCCAGCAGCTGGCGGTACACCCCCACTGCCTCCCGCAACGCTCCTCCCTCGGCCAGCTCTCGCGCCCGCAGGTACAGCGTCTCGGTGCCCTGCCGCGCCGCCTCGCTTCCGACCATCACCCCCGCTCCGTCTCGCCCGTGATCCAGTCCAGATACGCGGTCAGCCCCGCCACGATCTCGGTCGCCACCACTTCCGGGACCTCGTACGGGTGCAGCTCGCGGACTCGCGCGGCGATCGTGTCGACATCCTCGCGCCGCGCCTTAACCAGCATGAGCACCTCGTCTTCATCCTGGACCGCGCCTTCCCAGCGAAAGATCGAGAGCAGTCCGGGAACGACATTGACGCAGGCCGCCAGCCGCTCCGCGACCAGGTTCCGGCCGATGGACGCCGCGGTCTCGCCGTCCGGAGCTGTTACCAGGATGATGACAGCTTGGTTCCTGTTATCTGCCATGTCGAGTTTCAGAAGGTGATATCGCGGCGGCGTCGGCGGCCGCGGCAGGACGCGTCAGGGGGACGATCCAGACAGCCCCCCTAATGTAATGTGGAGGGAGGCGGTGCGGTAGCCGGTTTTGTGGGGTGGGAATCTCGAGTCGGAATCCGACTTCGAGATTCCGCTTTAGGGAAGGTCGAAAGAGCCCGATTGCCGAAGCGGGTTCGGGATGCGGGGAAGGACGAAGTGATTGCCGGCCGGGGGCCGCTTCCCACCTCCCCGATGCCCCGAATCCCCGAATCCCCGAACCCGCCTCAACAATTCGGAGAGAACTCGATCTTCCCCAAATCAGAATCCCGACCTCGCAATTCCGACCTCGAGATTCCCACGAAAGAGGGTCGGATCGTCACCCATCCCGGTAAAGCGGTTCGATGAGGTCGGAGTACTTCTCCTCGATCACCCGTCGTTTGACCTTGAGGGTCGGGGTGATTTCGCCGGTTTCGATGCTCAGCTCGCGGTGGAGCAGCGCGATCTTCTTCGGCTGCTCGTGCCGGGGGAAATCGGAGAGCGTGTCCAGGATCTCGTGCTCCATGAACTCCCGCACCCGGCCGTTGCGCACCAGCTCCTCACGCGTCTCGAACTCGATGCCCGCGTCGCGCGCCCAGCTCTCCAGGGCATCGAAGTTGGGCGCGATGACCAGGATGGGAAAGCGCCGACGGTCGCCGATCATCACGACCTGCCTCACGTATGGGTTCGTCGCCGTGCGGTTCTCGATCGGCTGCGGCGCGATGTTCTTGCCGCCCGCCGTGACGATCAGGTCCTTCTTGCGATCGGTGATGCTCAGGTAGCCGTCCTCGTCCAGCTCGCCGATGTCGCCGGTGTGGAACCAGCCGTCCCCGTCGATCGCCGCCGCCGTCGCCTCGGGATCTTTGAAGTACCCCTTCATCACGTGGGGTCCGCGGGTCAGGATTTCGCGGTCCGCCGCTATCGCTACCTCCACCCCGGGCAGCGGCGAACCCACGGTGCCGATGCAGATCGAATCCGGCCGGTTGAGCGCGATCACCGGCGACGTCTCGGTGAGGCCGTACCCCTCCAACAGGGTGAGATCAGCGGCCAGGAAGAACCGGGCCAGGTCCGGGTTGAGCGGCGCGCCTCCCGATATGAACAGCTTGATCCGACCGCCGGTACGCGCCCTCAACTTCCTGAATACCAACCGGTCGACGATCCGGTGCTGGGCCGAGAGCCACAGGCCCGGCTCCTCGCCCGATTCCAGCTTCCGTCCGACCCACCGCTTCCCCACTTCCCGAGCCCAGGACAGCAGCTTCTCTTTGAGCGGCCCACCCTGGCGCGCGACCTCTTCGACCCGTTCGACGATCTTCTCGTAGCCGCGGGGGACCAGCGCCATCAGCGTCGGCCGCACCGCCAGCATGTCCTCGCCGACGGTATCGAACGACCCGGCGTACGCGATCGTCGCGCCTGCGGCGAACATCACGTAATGCCCGGCCATGCGCTCGAACACGTGCGACAGGGGGAGAACCGAGAGCGCCGTCTCCGACGGGTTGATGTCGATGCAGCGAAGCGCGCCCCGGACGTTGGACACCAGGTTGTTGTGGGTCAGCATGACGCCCTTGGGCCGGCCCGTGGTTCCCGAGGTGTAGATGATCGTCAGAACCTCATCCGGCTCGGTGGCCAGCGCTCGTTCCCGGTACTCGGCGTCGCTGCCGCCGTCTGCCGCTTCACGGCCCAGCGCTATGACCTCGTCGAACGTCCGGATCCACGGCTCGCTGCCAGCCGCCTCGCGATCGAAGACGATGGCCAGCTCCAGGGCCGGCGAACGCGGCTTCAGCCGACGCACCTTCTGTAGCTGCTCGTCGCTGGACACGAAGATCACCCGCGCCTCGCTGTTGCGCAGCTGGTATTCGATCTGCTCCGCCGGCAGCACCGGATAGAGCGGCACGCTGATCGCCAGAGAGGTCACGCAGGCGAAATCGGCCAGCAGCCACTCGGGCCGGTTCTCGGCCAGTATGGCGACGCGGTCGCCGGCCTCGATACCGAGCGACTCGAGTCCCGCGGAGAGGCACTTCACGTCCTCGTAGACCTTCTGGTGAGAGATGTCCTGCCAGCCCTCGCCGGCTTTGTACTTTAGGGCGTCGGGCTTGCGGAAGGTGTCGACGGCATGGAAGAAGAGCTCGGCGATGTTCCCGGGAGGGATATCGGCCGGCACGCCGGCGCTGGCGATGAACGACGGGCTCTTCTCGTTGGACACGCTATTCTCCCGGCCGATTCTCGATGGGTCCACCGGGACTCCCTTCGAGCCTCTGCAACGTGCGCCGCGCGTGCTCGACGTGAGCCGCGGCTTCTTCGTCCTCGGGCGGCCTGCGGAGGAAAGCCCGCAGGTGAAGGACGGCGTTGGCGGTATCGCCGCGACGCAAGAAGAGGAACGCCAGACCGTAGTGGGCGCCGGCGGAATCGCCCCCGATTCGGATCGCCTCTTCGTAGTACTTGATCGCCTCGTCCGGCATCCCGATGTGCGTGTATATGATCGCCATCTGTTCCATGATCTCCGGGTCATCCGGCTGCGAGCGGAGAGCCAAGCGAAACGAGGTGAGGGCCTCGTGGTACTTCTGCTGGTCGGCGAGCCTGAGCGCCTCCCGGTAATAGTCGGGCGGCTCGCCCGGCACTCGTTTCCGCCGCGAGAACGGCCACCAATCCATAACGCGCTAACCTCCAGGCACGCGCGTGTCGAAGCCGATCAGGTCCAGGCGATCCAACCGGTGATCAGCCGGAGAGCCGGTTGTAAATCGTGGCCAGCAGCCAGCCGAAGATGAAGCCGTAGACGACCCCCCAGAAGAGGCCGATGAACGCGCCAGCCAGGCTCCAGCTATAACCGAAATAGGCGCCGGCGACGGCCGTGATCGTAAACCCCCCGCCACGCCACAACGACAACAGCGTGGCCACGAAGCTCGCCAGACCCAGAACGGAACCGCACGCGAGGCCGAACGCAGTCGCTTTCAGTTTCATTGGTCCCTCCTTTGGGAACGTGCGCTTGCGGTCATGGTAGCCGCCGGTCACGGAGCGCGCAAACCGGACGACGGGTCAGCCGACGATCGGCAGCGAACCGCTCCTGCGCTCGGCTACCGCGGTGGATCCTTCAGCGGCCAGCACCGTCAGCCCGTCGCTTTTGGCCGCCTCGATGTCCTCCTCTCGAGCGTCGAACAGGACCAGCCGTCCCTCGCCGGCGACGCGACGCGATGCCGCGGCCACCCTTTCCGGGTCGCCCCCGGGCGCCAGGGCGATACAGCGGAGGGCGCGCTCGGCCAGCGGGATCTCCACGTCGTACATGATGCGGCTCACACCCGCCTCGACGCCGCCCGCATCCCGCGACCCGAGCAGGACGATGATCTCGAGCTCGGGCGCGCGTTCGACGATGGCGGAAGCGGCGTGCGCGAGCCGCCCGTCGAGCGCCAGCACCGCTTTCTCCTGCTCCAGCCCGGACAGGGCCATGATCTTGATCGAGAGCTCCTCTTCATGGTAGGGCGGCTTCGCCTCCGTTTCCGGCCCGGGTGCCAGTCGGAGATCGGCGACCCCGGCCTCCACAGGGTAATCGTTCCGACAGTTGGGACACCCCAGCCATCCCTCTCGAACTCTCCGATCCTCGACATCCTTCACCAGCAGCACGAGGCCGTGCTGCGGACCGCAGCGCGGACAGGTCAGCAGATCGGTCAGCTCAAAGAACACGGTCGAGCTCGGCCAGCGCCCACTTGTACAGGATCTCGCCGGCCAGCTTGATGTCCTCTTTGCGGGAGTCCTCGTCGGGTCGATGGCTCACGCCCTTCAAGCTCGGAATGAAGAACATTCCGGCGGGGGCGACCCGGACGATGTTCATGGCGTCGTGCGCCGCCATCGACGTCATGCGCATGTATTCCACGTTCGACTTCTTGCAGATCTCCTCGACCCCCGCGGTCACATCGTCCGACAGCGCGGTCGGCCGCACGGCAGATAGCGGCGTCATCTCCAGTCCGACGCCGGGGGCCCGCGGGCCCGTCGTCGCCACCAGCTCCTTCAGCCGCCGGGCGATCTCATCCTGGTCGCGCTCGCTGGGCGCCCGGTGCTCGACGATCGCCCAGGCCCGGTCCGGGATCACGTTGGCCACACCCGGCTGCACGCCCAGCGCACCGCAGGTGATCACGCCCTCCTCAACGCCTCGCACCAGCTGAGGCAATCGGCCAACCATCCCGGCGATCGGCACCAGCGCGTCGCGCCGGTCGCGCATCGGCGTCGTTCCCGCGTGGTTCGTTTCGCCCACGCTCTCCAGACGCCAGCGGCGAACGCCGGCGACGTGCGTCACCAGTCCGATTCGCTTTCCTGCGCGGATGAGCTTGCGGCCCTGCTCGATGTGCGCCTCCAGATACGACGCGATCTCGATCGGTGCCTTGTACCTGAACTTGACATTGAGCTCGCCCGTCTCCCGGCTTCGGCGCGGCTTCTTCTGCAGCCCTCGCTCGGCCAGGACCTCGGCCAGAAGAGCGTCGTCCCGATCCCGCAGGCTCAGCAGCTCCTCCTCCGTCACCGCGCCGATAAAGGCCCTCGATCCCCAGAGCCCGTTATTGAATCGATACCCTTCCTCGTCCGCCCAGATGGCCACAGCCACCGGCGCGTCGCGATGCTTGCGCAGCACCCGCTGCATCGCCGCGAGAGCGCCAGCCACCCCCAGCGCGCCGTCCAGCCTACCGCCGGCGGGCACCGTATCCAGGTGAGACCCCATCACGATGTACTTGCCTTTGCCGTCGCCGTTATACAGAAACGTGTTGCCGGCCCCGTCGCGGACATCGGTGATGCGTTTGAAGCGGCTGAAGACAGAGACCGCCGCCTCATGAGCTTCGTCCTCCCAGTCGGTCAGGCCGAGACGCGTGATCCCTTCCTTCGTCTCGCTGATCTTCTGGAACTTCTTCAGATTCTGAAGGATCATTTCGCGTTACTCCTCCGCAACCCGTTCGCCATCGCCAACCCGCGCACTATTTGCCCGAATCACGAGCTCTTCGATGTTGACGTTCTCGGGACGCGACAGCACGAACTCGATCGCGTCCGCTACCGCCTCCGGCCGTAACATCTCCGACCGTGATGGCAGGTCGGGCCGCTGATCCGGCTCGAGGGGATTCCACAGCGGCGTATCCACCGCGGACGGCTCGATCCACGTCGCTTTCAGTCCGCTGTCCCGCAGCTCTTCGACCAGCACCCGGTGCAACCCGTACAGTCCGAACTTGGATGCCGAGTACGCCGCGTTGCCCGGAAACGCGGTTCGCCCCGCCACCGACCCCACGCTCACCAGGTGGCCCCGGCCGCGACGCAGCATGTCGGGCAGCAGCGCCCGGGTCAGCTCGAACGGAGCCCGCACGTTCACCGCCAGCATTCGTTCGAACGTCTCCGGCTCGGTGTCGACGAAAGGAGCCACGGCGAACGCTCCGGCGTTGTTGATCACCACGTCGGGCGTCCCACCCAATGCGTCCGACAGCGAGCCCGGAGCGGCCGCGATGAAATCGCGATCCGTCAGGTCCCCGGACAGAGCCGCCGCATCGAGGCGCTCCGCCAGCTCCTGCAGCTCCGCCGCCCCTCGCGCGATCAGCGCCAGCCGCGCACCCCCGCGGGCCAGCCGATCCGCCACCGCCCGGCCCACGCCACCCGTCGCACCGGTCAGAACCACTCTATGTCCGGAGAAGCCGGCGCTCGCTTCGCTCACGACAGGAGGGTTTGAGAGGCCACGAGTCGGAGAAACTCGTCCCGCGTCCGCTGATCGCTCCGGAAGATCCCCCGAACAGCGCTGGTGATCGTCTTCGAGTTCTGCTTCTCGACCCCACGCATCATCATGCAGAGGTGGGCCGCCTCGATCACCACACCGACCCCCTTCGGTCGCAGCACCTCCTGGATCGCCGTGGCGATCTGGTCGGTCAGCCGCTCCTGGACCTGGAGCCGCCGCGCGAACACCTCCACGATCCGCGGCAGCTTGCTGAAGCCGAGGATCCGACCGTTCGGGATGTACGCGATGTGAGCTTTGCCGAAGAACGGCAGCAGATGATGCTCGCACATCGAGTACACCTCGACGTCCTTGACCACAACCATCTCGTCATGGTCCGCTTCGAACACCCCGTCGCCCACCACCTCCGCGACGCTCATATCGTATCCGCGCATCAGCCAGCGCAGCGACGCCTCCACCCGCTCCGGCGTACGCCGCAAACCCTCGCGCTCCGGGTCCTCGCCCAGATACAACAGTAGCTCGCGCACCAGCTCGCTCATCCGTCTGGTTTTCGACCAAGTGTCCGCCATCGCCCTAACTTTCCGCTCTTCTCACCTTCACTCGCCGCTGTACTCCACCACGTTACGTTCCGTCTCCGTCAGTCGGATTCGCTCCAGCATCCCCGCCGGCAGCTCCGACTCCAGTCGCCGCCAGATCTGAACCGCTATGTTCTCCGCCGTCGGAACCACTCCCTGCATCCAGGGCACGTCCACGTTCAGATTGGCGTGATCGACGTCGGCCAGTACCGCTTCTTCCACCAGCCGCTTCAGTCGCTTCAGGTCGTACACGTAGCCCGTCCGCGGATCGACTTCGCCCCGCAACGTGACCTCGAGACCGTAGTTGTGTCCGTGGCCGGCCGGGTTGTTGCACAGACCATAGATCTCCCGGTTCTCTTCTTCGGAGAGCTCCGGGTTGTGAAGTCGGTGGCCCGCGCTGAAGTGGAGTCGCCGCGTAATCCGAACGATGGGCATTTGTGTATCATGCCTTACGGGATACCGGGGCGTGATGCCCCGAATTCGCCGAATTCCTCTGGAAATCGACCTAACTTAGACGATTGCTGGACGGGATGCCAGTTCCGGCCCCCGGAAGGTGGGAGAGCGGCCAAAAAAAACCGGCCCCCGAGCGCATCGGAAGCCGGCAGCGAACTGCCGAACCGCAGGGCATTCAATGAAGCCCTTCTGCAACCTTTGGTACCCTCCCGCCAGCCTTTCGTCTTCCCTGAACGGGCCTGACGTCAGCCAGCGGAGCCGGGTCCGCACATTCTCGTGTTGGCTCAAGAATGGGTCGCTGCGGCCCTTTGTTCGCTTGCTGCATAGTAATGCGATGGGGAGGGAGCGTCAATTGAACAAATACCGAAGCAGAGGTCAGTGAGCGACGAGCTTGATGGCCGCCATGATGATGGCGCCGACCAGGAACATGAGCGTGTTGGCGGGGCGACCGGTAGCCTGACCTTCGGGTAGCAGATCGGCGGCACCGACGTAGAGGAACGAGCCGCCGGCGAGGGCGAGCAACACGCCCAGCAAGTGATCCGAGACGCCGCGCAGCACGAAGTAGCTGACGATGACCGCAACCGGGGTGACGGCGGCGAGCCCGGTCGTGATGAGCGCGGCGCGACCGCCGGGCACTCCCGTGTGGTACAGCGCTGACATGGCGGCGATGCCCACCGGCAGTTTGTGGACGACGACCAACATGGCGGTGACGCTACCGATGACCGCGCCGGCGGAAAGGCCAGCCCCAACCGACACCCCATCGATGATCGAATGGAGCCCGAGACCGAGGACGACCAGCGGCCCGAGCGAGTGAGCATGGCCGTGGTGATCCCCTTCGATCGGGGCGTCGCCGCGGGCGTGCACGTGGGGGACGAAATGAGCCTCGAGGAGGTAGAAGACGAGGAAGCTGACGAGAGCCCAGGTCAAACCGTCGTCGATGCCGATCAGCCGGGAGGCGCGGCCCAGGAGGTGCAACAGCGCGCCGGAGACCAGCAGTCCGGCTGCGAAGGCGACGAGCTCGGCCGTGTGGCGGATCGCCCACGTTTCGAAGCGCCGCATCGCCCCGACGCCCGCCAGCATGCCGAGGGCGGTGAGGGCAGCCAGAAAGAGCACGGTGGTCGGACCGGCGGGAGTGCCCTGCGCCAGTCCGGTGGTGGCCATCGCGGGGTCGGTTGGCATCGGCGGCCCTGTCTTTCGCGGCTGGAGCGTGTTTGCGGACGGCCGGAACGTGTTCGAGCGGCATCAAGATAGCCGGCGTCTCCGTTCGACAACAGATCGAGTTGACGTCACGTAGGCGGCAACCTATCCTGAACGCCATGCGTAGTCGCGACGGACTGACGCGAGCGGCGGCTCTCGCGCTGCTACTCGCGTTGCCGGGTACGGCCGGCGCGCGGCTGGCGATCGATTCGCTGGCCGCCTCGGCCAACACCGCACGGGTGGAGACCGAACACTCGGGCGGCTGCGCCTGGGAGCACGACCACCGGGTCTGCCTTCAGGCGCAGCACATCCCCTGGGCGTTCTCCCGTTCGAACTCGGACCCGAATCCGGCATCCGCTCGTCCGCTGGAGCCCGGTCCGGTACGCCACTTCGCACCTGCCCAATCGCTCGGCTTCCAGGGCGGCGCCCGCGCGCCACCTCCCTTTCTCTGATCCACGGCGTCGGTCGTTCGCGACCGGCGAGTGAGGGTCGATGACCGGCCCCCCGGGCCGAAGCAACTCCTTTTCAGCATGGTGAAGAGACACATGCGAGCGATTCGCGTATTGCCTTTATTCGTATTGATCGGCGCGCTCAGCGCGCTGGCACCAGCACACCTGCCGGCGCAGCAGGTGGAGCCCGACAGCGTGACCCGGGCGCGGATCGACAGCCTGCAGGCGCGTATCCGCGAGCTCGAAGCTCGACTCGACAGCCTGCTCGCCGTCCTGGCCCGCGGCGAACGCGCCGACTCGGCCGCCCGGGCCACGACCGATGCGCTCGAGGCGTTGCGCGCCGCCGCCCGCGCCGCCGCGGCGGAGCAGGAGGCTCCGGATACCACCGAGCAGGCGAGCCGAACGCGAAATCTGAACATCCTGAACCCCGAGATCAGCGTCACGGGCGACGTACTGGGTCAACACCTGGCGCCTGTCGGCGAAAAGAGCTTTTTCACCGGCGTTCCGCGGGAGTTCGAGTTCGCGTTCCAGGCCGCGCTGGACCCCTATACCCGGACCAAGATCTTCGTGGCCCACGAGGAGGAGTTCGGGATCGCGGGCCTGGCGGAGGAGGAGGCCGAGGCCGGCCACGCTCCGGTCGAGATCGAAGAGGGCTACGTCTTTTGGGTCGGCCTGCCGGCCAACCTGGGGGTAAAGGCCGGCAAGTTCAGGCAACAGATCGGCCTTTACAACCGCTGGCACACCCACGCGCTGCTGGAGGTCGGCCGCCCGCTGCCCACCGTCGCCTTCCTCGGCGACGACGGCCTGATCCAGACCGGCCTCTCGATCGTCGCACCGCCGCTGGCCATCGGCCCGAGCCTGCAGACGCTGACCCTCGAGGTGACCAACACGGCGAACGAAGCGCTGTTCGCTGACAGCAAGACCAATCTGGCCTTTCTCGGAAACCTCAGCAGCTTCTGGGACCTCAGCGCATCGAGCTACCTCGAGCTCGGCGGTGCAGGCGTTTACGGCGAGAACCGGAGCGAGGGTCTGCGTTCGACGCTGTTCAACGTCTACCTGGCGTTTCGCTGGCGGCCGCCGGGCCGCGGTCTCTACCGCGATCTGCGGCTGTCCGCCGAGTACTACTGGGCGCGCCGCGATTTCGGCGCACCCGACCTGAGAGGCCACGGCGGATACCTCCAGGGCAACTATCGACTGGCGAGGCGCTGGGTCGCGGGTCTCCGATTCGACTATCTCGACGACCTCGAGGCCGGGCCGGACGTCTACATGCTCGTGCCCAGCGTGACCTGGTGGCAGAGCGAATGGGTCTACCTGAGACTGCAATACAACTACCTCAAACCGGACGGGATCGAGGGGAGCCACACGATTACCGGACAGATCGTCTGGGCGATCGGTCCGCACAAGCACGAGACGTACTGAGGGGAGAAGGATATGAAACGGAAACCTGGGACGGGTCGATGCTTCACGGTCGCGTCGGGCACCGTGCTCACGCTGATCGCGACCGTGCTCTTCTTGCAAAGCCAGGCGCTGGCACAGGATCGCCTCCGGGTCGTGACGACGCTGCCCACTTACGCTGCCATCGCCAGGGAGCTGACGGGAGATCTGGCCGAAGTGAACGCCATCGCCCGGGGCGACGAGGACCCGCACTTCGTCAATCCGCGTCCCAGCTTCGCCGCTCAGGTGGGGCGGGCGGATCTGTTCATCGTTACCGGGCTCGACCTCGAGCTCTGGGTCCCTTCGATCATCGACCGGGCCCGGAACCCACGGGTCGTCGAAGGCGCCGCGGGGAACGTGGCGGTCTACTCGGGCATCGAGCTGCTACAGGTTCCGGAGGATGTATCGCGGACCGGCGGCGATGTACACGCCTTCGGGAACCCTCACATCCACACCGACCCGGTGAACGGGACAACCATCGCCCGCAACATCCTGGTCGGGTTGAAGCGGGTCGATCCCGACAACAGCGCGACTTACGAGGCCAATTTCGAGAGGTTCGAGGACCGCGTGCTGCGCCGAACCTACGGCGATGAGTTCGTCGACCTGCTGGGTGCCGAGACGATTCTCCAGCTGGCGCGGACCTACGCGCTGTGGGAGTTCGCCATCGGGCAGACCTATGAGGGGAGGCCGCTCAGCGAATACGTCGGCGGCTGGATCGGCGAGGCGGCGCCGTTTCGCGATCGGCGGATGGCCTGTTATCACAAGAACTGGGCCTACTTCAGCGCCCGCTTCCGGGTCGAGTGCGCCCTCTATATCGAGCCGCTGCCCGGCATCCCTCCCTCACCCGGCCACCTGAACCACGTCATCACCACGATGCAAGAGGAGCACATCCCGGTCCTCTTCGCCGCCAACTACTTCAGCCAGCGGCAGGTCGAGCGGGTCGCGTCCCGGACCGGTGCACGCGCCGTTGTGGTTCCGGAGCACGTGGACGGTGCGGAGGGGGTGGACACCTACTTCGACCTCATCGACCGGTGGGTGACGGAGCTGGCCGAGGCCTTCGTCGGCCTGGACCGTCGACGGGAACACCGCGATGAGTGAGCCGGACGGATCCCGAGCCCGGGCTGGCCGTTCGCCCGCTGGGGGCGCGGTTCCTTCGGTGGAGAGACGGGAGTTGGCATGCTCGAATTGATGCTACCGGCCCTCGTGGCCGCGCTGATCCTCGTCGGCATCCACGGATACCTGGGAATTCACATCATCGCCCGCGGAGTGATCTTCGTCGACCTGGCGTTGGCCCAGGTCGCCGCCATGGGATGGGCCGCCGCCAGCCTCGGCCTCTCCGACACCCTGGCAGGCTGGCTGGGCCTCCCGGAATCGATCGCGGCGTACGGCGTGGGCCTCGCCGCGACCCTGGTCGCCGCCGCCCTGTTCAGTGTCTCGCGGATGGAGCACGCCTACGTTCCCCAGGAGGCGATCATCGGGATCGTCTATGTCGTAGCGTCGGCGGTGACCATCCTGCTGGCGGCGCAGGCGCCCCGGGGATCGGAGCACGTCGAGGAACTGCTGTCGGGCAGCCTGCTCTGGGTGAGCTGGCCGGAGATCTGGAAGACCGCGCTGATCTACGCGCTGCTGGGCGGAATCCACTGGCTGCTGCGTGATCGCTTCCTGACGATCTCGATGAACCCGGACGAAGCGCGGCGACGCGGCTGGTCGGTGAGGCTCTGGGACTTCGTTTTTTACGGGCTGTTCGGTGTGGTCGTCACTTCGTCGGTGGCTATCGCCGGCGTCCTGCTCGTCTTCAGTTTTCTGGTGATCCCGGCGGTCATCGCGTTCCTGTTCACAGTGCAGCCGCGAAAGCTGATCACGATCGCCTGGTCGACCGGCACCTTTGCCACCGTTCTTGGACTCTACGCGTCCTACCGCACTGATCTGCCGACCGGTCCGACCGTCGTCTGCGCGTTCGCCCTGGTTCTGCTGGCCGCCTTCGCGGTCCGGTACCTGGTGCGCCGACTGCGGCCGCCGACCCCGGCGTCCTGATCAGCCGCCGATCTCCGCCGCCCGATCCCTCCTGCTGACGTATCGGCTCCGTCGATCGTAGTAGCGCCATTCCCGGTCGGCGCCGCGGCTGATCCCGACCCGGGTGGTCCGAACCAGAGCGCTCTCGGGCACTTTCGTGCCGGGGGTGATGACCAGCGGCGGTCGCTGCAGCGGATGGCGCTGCAGGTGGGGCCCGACGGCGAGTGCCTGGGTCAGCCGCGCCGGGCCGGACGTCAGCTCACGATCGCGGCGCCGGTCCCGTCGCTGCCGCATCGCCTCGATCCCTTCGACGGGCTCGAGGGCACGGATCAGCACGGCGGCGGGATAGCCCTCAGATCCCACCACCACGTTCAGACACCAGTGGATTCCGAAATTGAGGTGGAGGTAGGCGGAGCCCGGGGGTCCGTACATCGGATCGTTGCGCTCGGTGTGGCCCACCGCCGCGGCGGCGTGGGAGGCCGGGTCGTGGGGTCCCGGGTAGGCCTCGGTCTCCACGATGCGGCCGATGCAGCGCGACGCGCCGCAGTCCGAGACCAGCAGCGCGCCGAGCAGCTCCCGGGCCACGACCGGGGCGTCACGATCGAAGAAGCCGGCCGGCAGCGGCCGGTTGGCGCGGCTCACGTACCTTCGGATTCACGCTCCTGGCGCCGGGCTTCGAGCACGCGCTCGGCCCGATGATCGGGCAACACCTGCCGAACCCGGTCGGGCTCCTCGTCCAGCACCCGGAAGGTCTCGTCTCCGAACGCTTCCACCAGCGCCTCGGCGGTCTTGCCACCCACACCCGCGTAGCCGGTGAGGTGCGCCACGATGCCCTCGTCCTGCGACGGCCCCGCCACGCCCGTCGGTTCCGAGCCCGCTAAAGCTTCCGCCGTCTCGCCGCGCCTTTCGGTGGACTCGCTCTTCGAGACGCCGTCCCGAGTCTGTCCCTCGAAGATGGGCGGGGGCGCCTCGGAGGGACGGTAGCGTCCCCGGCTTCCCCAGCGACCCCGGATCGTGCCCCGCGGCGCGCCCGGCAGAGGCGCCTCGGTCACCGCGGGCTTCCGCTCCGTGCTCTCGGCCGCCGGCTTTTCCTCTTTACCCTCAGCGGCCGGCTTCCCCTCCTTGCTCGGAGCGGCCGCCTGCCGATCGTTCGCATCGGCTGGCTCCGCCTCGCGCGGTGCCGCCGCCGCGGCGGCCGGGCGCGGCTCTTCCTGCCGCGGCTCCGGCTCGCGGTCGGGTTTCTGGCGCCCTTTACGAGGCTCGCGGCGTCCGTGAGGTTGCGCCTTTCGCCCCTCTTCCCGGCGACGCTCGCCTTGACGCGCCTCGCTCTTGTCCCGCACCGCCCGTCGTTCCTCGCGCCGCACCTCCCGGCCTCGACCCGACCGTTCCTCCGCGTCCCGGCGTCCGCGACCCGCAGGCCCCTCGCGCCGGTCCGCCCGTGGCGCTCCGCGCGCCTCGCGACGCGGCCCTCGACCCCGGTGCCGCCGACGTGATTCCTCCGTCGGCCTCCCGCCCGGGGTTGGGGCCAGCTCTCCGCCGCCCGCGCCCGAAGGCTCTTCGGCGCCCTCCGGCTTGCCGCCGAAGAAGAAGCGGGCCAACCGCCTCATCGTCGACTCGCCGGTGCTCACCCCGGCTTCCGGCTCCGCCGCCACCTCCTTCGCTTTAGGCTCGCGCTTCCCGCCGCGGCTCACGTGGTAGTTGCCGTTAGGCCCCCGGGTCAGCCGGATGGCCCCCTGCTCCTCCGCCGCCTGCAAGAATTTGCTGAACTTGCTGTATCCCAGCTCGCCCTCGTCGAAGCCCGGCTCCAACTCCAACATCCGGCGCTTCACGTCGCTGTCGCGGACCGAGTCACCCCCTCCTTCCAGCAGGATGCCCAGGGTCCGGTCCAACAGCGCCAGCGCCCCCTCCATCGTGAGCTTCGGTCGCGCCCGCCGGGTCCGCTCCTGCCGCCCCGGCTCCGACCCCTCACGGTCTTTCTTCTTGGCGCGGCCTCGTTCGCCTCGATCCTCACGCTTTCCGGACCGTGCCTTCGCCTCGCTCTTGCGGTCCGCTTCCGCCTCGCCTTTTTCTTTCGGCTTGCGTCCCTTGCCGCCACGGTCCCCCGGCGCCACCCCGTACTGCCCGTTCTCCATCTTCTGGATCGAGACCAGCCCTTTCGATGCCGCCTGCACCACGAAACGGTTGAACTTGCTGAAGCCGTGTTCCTTCTCGTCGAACGACGGATCGATCTCCAGCATCACCTGCTTCAGACGATCCGAGCGCATCGTGTCGCCCCGCTCGACCATCTTGCTCACCGCCTTCTCCACCAACACCCACGGGTCGTGGCTCTCGATCACCTGATCGCTGGTCTTGCTCAGCCCCGAGAGGGCCGTGTAGCTGTAGTATTCATCACAGTTCTGCACCAGAAGATCGGAGCTCGACTCCTGGATCCCCACGCCGATCACGTATTTCCCGTATTCCTTCAGCTTCAGGACCAGGCTGGAGAAATCGCTGTCGCCGGACATCAGTATGTAGGTCCGGATCTCGGGACGGATGAAGACCAGCTCCAGGGCATCGATCGCCAGCCGGATGTCGGTGGCGTTCTTCTTCGAGGAGCCGTAGGCCGGCGCGAAGATCAAATCGATCGAAGCTTCGGAGAGGGGAACGATGTATTGGGGGTAGCGGCGCCAATCCGCGTAGGCCCGCTGCACGGCGACCTTCCCTCGTATCACCTCGGAGTTCAGCAGGTTGCGCATCTCCTGGCCGAGGTTGGAGCGGATGCCCATGGTGACGTTGTCGAAATCGATCAGCAGCGCCGCCTGGTGGGCCTCGTCGGTCACCGGTGCAAGCGCTTCGCCTCGCCCGTCGGGCGAGTCATGCGTTCTACTCATCTTTCCTTGTAACTCCTTGTAAGACAGTAAATTACGCCAAGGAGAGACAGGCCCGTGACCGTGGCGCGAGGGGCGGCTGGGGTGAGACCCCGATGGGAGGGTTCGCGTATGAATGGCAACGGCGCCGACGACCGTTCAGGTCTTTCGATCCTGCCGACGATCCCGGCAGCCGTACCTCGCGAGCCCGCCTACGCCGCTCGGGCGAAGTTTGCGGGACTGCTCTCTATTCCACCGACAACGAACTAGCCACGGCGCGCCGCGCGCTCGGCCACCATCATACGGGCCAGCTCGACGCGTCGGACCTTCCCACTTCCCGTCATGGGGAAGGCGTCCACGAACCGAACGAGGTCCGGGACTTTGTAAGCCGCGACCTTACCCTGACAGAACTCCTTGACTTCGTCGCCGGTAACGATTGCGCCCTCGACCGGCAGGATGCAGGCGCAGATCAGCTCGCCCAGCACATCGTCCTGGACGCCGACGACGGCAACGTCCTGCACGGCGGGGTGTAGCCGAAGGAGCGTCTCGAGCTCCCGGGGATAAATGACGAGTTCCCCGCGGATGATCGTCTCCTTCTTCCGTCCAATTATATGAAGGTAGCCGTCTTCGTCCACCATCCCGAGGTCGCCGGTGCGGAAGAAGCCATCCGGCGTGAACGAGCGCTGGGTCTCCTCGGGCTGGCGATTGTACCCTTTCATGACGTTAAAGCCCCGTACGGCCAGCTCGCCGACCGATTCGACCGGCAGCTCCGAGCCATCGTCGGCCAGCACCCGAGCCTCGACACCGGGCAACAGCCGTCCGGCGGTGAAGTTGCGGGCCTCGGCCGCGTCGTCGGGGCGCGTCAGCGACACGGTGGACGAGGTTTCGGTCATGCCATAGGCGATCTCCAGGCCGGGGGTCAGCCGCTGGCGTGCCTCGCGGATCAGGGTGTCGATAACCGGTGCTCCCGCGATGATACCGGCCCGCAGACTGCTCAGGTCGACCTGATCGAGGAGCGGGCTTCGCAGCATACCCGCGAACACGGAGGGCGTGCCGTAGATAGCGCTGACACGCTGGTCGGCAATCGCCCGCAGCGTCTCATCGGGATCGAACCGGTCGACCAGGGCGACCGAGGCGCCCGCGTTGATCGCCGCGATGAGGGCGCCCAGCCCGAAGATGGCAAACAGCGGCATCGCGATCATGACCGTGTCTTCGCGGGTCAGGTCGAGCGCTTCCGCGGTGGCGGCGTTGGTTCGGACCAGGTTCGAATGAGTGAGCATCACCCCCTTCGGCTTGCCCGTGGTTCCCGCCGTATAGAGGATGGCGAACACGTGCTCGGACGGGTCGATCTCGACCGCCGGCAACGGCTTCCCTTCCCCGCTCGAGATCAGGTCCTCGAACTGGAAGATCCGGTCGTCGTACCAGAGGTCCTCTTCACCCACCGTGACCATGTACTGCAGGTCAGGCAGGGCGAAGTGCATGCGCTCGAACAGCTCCAGGTTGTCGATCCCGTCGAACTCTTCGACCACGACAACCACGGACGACTCCGAGTTGCGCAGCATGAACTGAAGCTCGTGGGATGAGTAGGCCGGGTTCAGCGGTACGATGGACGCACCCAGGTTGGCGGCCGCCAGGGCGCTGACCACGAACTCGGGGCCGTTCGGCAGGTCGATAGCCACCCGATCGCCCGGGCCCACGCCCAGGTTGTGCAACGCCGCCGCCAGAGTCCGCGCTTCCTGCACGGTGCGCCCGAACGACAGCGTCTCCGCGCCGTATCGGACGAACGGCGTATCGCCTCCCTCGGCCACGCAGCGGTCGAAGACGTCGAGCACCGATAGGCCTGTGAAACGAGCGGTATCGCTGATGAGCCCCCTCCATATCGGAAGTTCCGGAACCTACTAATCTGCTAGGGTATCGGGCGGCCGTCAAACCCATTCAGCCGAACAGCGCCCTTCGCACCAGCTCCTCCGGAACCTCCTTCGACCACCCGGACCCGCTCGAGCCTGCCACCTCTCCGATGCGCGTCAGGAGTGTGTACCGCACACTCCCACCCTTTCGCTTCTTGTCCACCTCGAGCGCCCGGAAGAAGCGGTCGGCCGTCACGTCGGCCTCCGGTTCCACCGGGAGTCGCGCCGCCTCGAGCACCTCCTGCACCCGCTGCGCCGTCCCGGCGGCGGTCACCCCGGCCGCCTCGCCGATCCGCGCCTCCGCCACCAGCCCGGCCGCCACCGCCTCGCCGTGCAGCCACCCGTAGCCCGACAGGGTCTCCAGGGCGTGTCCCACCGTGTGACCGAAGTTCAGCACCGTTCGGTATCCCCTCTCCCGCTCGTCCCGGCTCACCACCCCGGCCTTCAGCTCCACCGAGCGGAAGATCAGACGCAGCAGATACTCGGAGTCTCGGTCGAACACCGCCGGTAACCGGCCCGCGATCTCCTCGAAATAGTCCGCGTCGAGGATGAGGCCATGCTTGATCGCCTCGGACAGGCCCGCCGCCAACTGGGGGAGGGGCAAAGTCTTCAGCGTCTCTGGATCGACGAGCACGACCGCGGGCTGGTGGAAGGCCCCGATGAGGTTCTTCCCCATGGGCGTATCGAGGCCCGTCTTGCCGCCGACCGAGCTGTCGAGCATGGCGAGCAGGCTGGTCGGGACCTGCACGACAGGCACCCCCCGCATGTAGGTGGCAGCCACGAACCCCGCCAGATCACCCGCCACGCCACCGCCGAGGGCGATGACGGCCGAATCACGCCCGAAGCCGGCTCGCAAGATAGTGTCGCATAACTCGCCCCATACCTGCCGGCTCTTGTTCCACTCGCCCGCCGGGAAGCGAAAGAGGCTGGCTTCGAGCTTCGCCGCGGCCAACGCTTCGAGCAGACGCTTTCCGTAGAGGTCGGCGACCTGTGTGTCGGCGATCACGGCATATCGATGGGCGGGGCAGAGGTCGGCGATGGGCTCGCCGGCCTGATCGAGGAGGTCGGAGCGGACGATCACCTCGTAGGAACGGGCCGCTGTCGATGGCGGGACGGTCACCGTCGTTCGGTAAACATCTTTTTGCTGGTCACCCATCGGCATCGCGCCGTCCGCTTCGCATTTCACTTTCGTTAATGAAGGTTAACAAGCTACGCTCGCCGACCGGGGCGATCAAATCGATGAGCTATCCGGGCCACGATCGACGAATCGACGGTCGATGCACGACGCCCCCGGAGTAGAAAGGGTGACATCGGTTCACAAAAACTCTTTCCTTTTCCGATTCTTTCATCTAAATTTGTTCGAGTTGAAAGTGATGGGGACGTGCGGAGGTGGGGATCAATTTTTTTTATGTGCCTCAAGCGCGGCTTCGCTCGATGAACTCCCACAGGAGGGGGCGCAATCAGAAGCACTGGAGCACGATCGACTGCCACGTCGGTCCAGGGCTTTCGCGCGAACAGGCTTCGCATCGGATTCGCCTTTAACCTGAAACCGCCGGACCACGAGTCGGCGTCGCTTCAGGTCAACTCGCCTTCGGGCGAGCTCGCCCTTTTGTCTCCCCAACAGACGCAGAGATCGGTTGCCGCGAAGAACGGCAAGCGAGCGACGCGCGCCGACGGCCATCGCTTCGACGACATGTACGCCGAGTGGGACGATGAGGAGACCATCGCCGCCATCGAGCGCGCGCTGTCGGCCGCCGGTGAAGTCGTTCGCCTCGAGGCCAACGCGGACTTCCCCTTCCAACTGCGCGACACACAGCCCGACATAGTCTTCAACTTCGCGGAGGGCATCGGTGGGGCCAGCAGGGAATCCTTCGTCCCCGCCTTCTGCGAGTTTTGGGGTATCCCGTACACCGGCAGCGATCCTCTCACCCTGGGGATCTGCCTCGACAAGGCGCGCACCAAGGAGACGCTTTCCCACCACGGGATACCGACGCCCGAGTTCCAGGTCGTGGAATGCCCCGACGACGTGCAACGCACCCTGCCGCTGCCCGTCATCGTAAAGCCCCTCCACGAGGGGTCCAGCAAGGGCATTACCCAGCGATCCTTCTGCACCACCTGGCGTGAAGCGAGAGATGAGGTCGCCCGGGTGGTCGAGCGGTACCGTGAACCCGCCATCATCGAAGAGTTCCTGGACGGCCGCGAATTCACCGTGGCGGTCCTGGGGAACGACGGTGACGGGCGAACCCTACCGATCGTGGAGCTGGACTACTCCACGCTCCCCGGCGGAGCCCAGCCGCTTTACGGTTTCGAAGCCAAGTGGGTCTGGGACCGACCGCAGAAGCCGCTGGACATCTTCCAATGTCCGGCCCGGTGCGAGCCCGAACTGCAGCGCCGGATCGAAGAGATCGCCATGGCAGCGTTTCGCAGTCTCCGCTGCCGCGACTGGGGCCGAATCGACGTACGCTGTGATCGGACCGGCACCCCGCACATCATCGAGGTGAACCCGATACCCGGCGTGATTCCGGACCCGGCCGCGAACTCGTGCTACCCGAAAGCCGCTCGAGCCGCAGGATTCTCGTTCGATGACGTGATCCTGAAGGTCCTCGCGGCGGCCGCTGCGCGCTATGACCTCAGAGTCTTCGACTAAGGCGAGCCAGCCTGCGAGCCAACCCACGGCACAACCCGACGGTGAAATCAAGACCGTCGAGCGTGTCGTGGTCGTAGTCGATGAGATCGCAGAAAAGGAAGCGGCCGCCACCGGCATGGCGGCGCCTTCCCAGTCGACGGTTCGCATCATCGAGGCGTTGCGACAGCTTGGCTACGAAACGGTCGAGCTGGCCCTGCAGGAGCACCGCATCCACGAATGGGTGAAGCGGCTGGCCTCGGATCGGTTCGACTTCGCCTTCAACCTCTGCGAGACCGTAGCCGGGCACGCCGAAGGCGAGCACCTGGCCGCCGCCACGATGGAGTTGCTGAAGCTCCCCAAGACCGGCGCTTCCGCTGCCACGCTCCTCTACTGCCTGGACAAGGACCGCTGTGCCGCCGTGCTGCGATCCCACGGCATCCCGGTCCCGGACTGGGCTCTCGTATATACGCAGGACGCGCCGCCCGCCGACTGGAACCAGTTTCCCGCCATCGTCAAGCCGGCGGCCGACGACGCATCCAACGGCGTTCACCCGGGCTCGGTGGTCGAATCGGCGGGTGAGCTCGCCGGCGCGCTGGAGCGGATACGCCCCCATTGGAAGAGGGCGGTCGTGCAGCAGTTCATCGAGGGGCGCGAGATCAACCTCGCCATCGTCGGCAACCACCTGCTGCCACCGGCCGAGATCGACTTCAGCCGGCTGCCGGACGACTCGCCCCCCATCGTTTCGTTCGAGGCCAAGTGGATGACCGGGAGCCCCGAAGACCTGGGCACGCAGCCCATCTGCCCGGCGCCGCTATCCGACAACGAAGCGCGCCGGCTGCAGCTCCTCGCCGGCCGAGCCTGGGCTCTGATGGAGGGCCGCGGTTACGCCCGCGTCGACATCCGGATCGCCGCCGACGGCGCGCCCTACGTCATCGACATCAACCCGAACCCCGATCTGTCGGTGGACGCCGGCCTCGCCAGGCAGGCACGCGTCGCCGGCTGGTCCTTTACGGATCTGATCCATCGCATCGTCGATTCGGCCCTGGCCACCAACGGGAAGGCCACGGCCGAGCGGGAGTGGGTCTTCCTGAGACCGGTCGAGAAGCTGGGAGACGCCCGATGAGGACCGCAGCCTCAGCACCCAGTAAACGGGCCGCCGATTTCCAGTGGCGGCCGCCGGACCGCCGGCACCGTCGGCGCGTCGCCGACATCGCGATGGCCACCGGCGCCTTCCGGCCCGACGAGATCGAGGTCGCGCTGGAGGTCTTCGACGATTTCTGTGCCGCCCCCGGCGTCGACTACCGGGCGCTGGCCGCATTCGCCGACGGCGCGATGGCCGGCTTCGCGTTTTACGGACCGACGCCGTGCACCGTGGACACCTGGGACCTGTACTGGATCGTCGTACACCCCGACTTCCACCGCAGCGGCGTGGGGCGCGGACTGATCGAACGAGTCGAGCGGGACATGCAGAACCGGGGAGCTCGCATGTGCGTGATCGAGACATCCTCACGCGACGACTACAGCGCCAGCCGGCGTTTTTACGACGCCTGTGGCTACAAGGAGGTCGCCAGGGTGCCCGATTTCTACGACGAGCGCGACGATCGGGTCACTTATACCAAGCTCTTTGTAGGCGTTCCTTCGCCGCGAGTGAGTGCGAGAGGTGAAGACGAAGGACGAGGTGAGGACGTGAGGGGAACGGCCCTCCGCAACTCTAACTCATGATTCGACCGAGGTAAGCGTTATGGCGAACTGGCAACAGATACTCAAGAAGAGTGTCACGACGGTTGACCAGCTCATCGAATTGTTCGGCGAGGAGAACATCGACCGCGAGGCCGCGCAGACCGCGATCGAGCAGTTCAACCTCCGGATCACCCCGGCCGTGTTGAAGCAGATCGAGTCGATGGGCGACGCGTTCTGGCAGCAGTACGTGCCCTCGGGTGAGGAGAACGAGGTCCTCGACGGAGTCGTCGACTCATTGAGCGAGGACAATGACTCGCCCGTGCCGAACATCACCCATCGCTACCCCGATCGGGTCCTCTTCCTGGTCAGCCCCGTCTGCGCCAGCTATTGCCGCTTCTGCACTCGGCGACGCAAGGTGGGCGACCCCGAGAAGATCCCGCTGAATCAGTTCGAATCCGCCTTCGAGTATCTCGAACAGCATACCGAGGTGCGCGACGTCATCCTATCGGGCGGCGACCCGTTCATGCTCTCCGATCGCCGGCTCGAATACTTCCTCAAGCGTCTGCGGGAAATCCCACACATCGAGATCATCCGCATACACACGCGGGTCCCGCTCCACTTGCCCGAGCGCGTCACCGCTGATCTCTGCAAGTTGATCTCGAGGTATCATCCCGTATTCGTCAACATCCACTTCAATCATCCGGCAGAGCTTACACCACCCACCGAAAAGGCGATCGCGAAGCTCGCCAACGCCGGCTGCCCCCTCGGTTCCCAAACCGTGCTCCTCAAGGGCGTCAACGACGATCCGGAAATCATGAAGGAATTGATGCAGAAGCTCCTCAAGAACCGGATTCGCCCCTACTACCTCTACATGGCCGATCCCGTCGCCGGCGCCGAGCACTTCCGCACCGGCGTCGAGAAAGGCTTCGAGATCATCCGCGCCATTCGTGGCTGGACCTCGGGTCTCGCCGTTCCTCATTTCTGCATCGACGCACCGGGCGGCGGTGGAAAGATCCCGCTTCTTCCCAACTACGTGGAGGAGATCAGCGACGACGAGGTGGTGCTGCGGAACTATGCCGGCGAGCGGTATCGGTACCCGCTGCCGAAGGAGCTGGTGCTGGCCTCTATATTATACGGCAACGGTCGCGAGTGAGGCCCGAAGTGTAGCACAGATTACGATACATCGCCGGCCCTCAGAATCGACGCCTGCTGTCTGATTCTGGTCTGAAACAATGCCATGCCCTTGTCTCACGTTTCCGGCGCACAGCGGCCTTTTCTGGGCCTTCCAGGCCCCCTAAAGGCGCTATCTTTTCGGTTCCCGGCCTTCACGATCCGGCTCGCACCCCCGCGGCGGGCACCGGATCCACCTCCAACCCCAGCGGGCTTTCCACGATGCGCACCGCCGGCAACCCGCCCAGCTCGAGGCGTACGACGCTCGCCTGGCGTTCGGCGCCAACCAAAGAACCGCCGGATTCGGTGAGTCCGAACCGAGCGGCGAAAGCCGAGCGGTACGCCTGGAGGAATTCTTCGGCGTCCCGCTCCGAGTCCCACACGGTATACCAGACGAGGGCGGTCGCGTCGTCTCGCGCGATGAGCGTGTAGGCGTCGCCGTCCCAGCCGGCGGCGGCAGCCTTCGCCGCGCGCGGGTCGTCGAGCTGCTCCTCGAAGAAGATCCGGATCTCCAGCTCGCCCAAGTCGCGAGCGTAGAGGGTCCGCCACGGATCTTCTGGATCCGAGATGACGAGGGGAGTCGGTTCGTCGCGCCCCTGGAGCAAACGCTCAGTGTGAATCAGCTGCTCCGTGGACCCGGGCAGCCACTCGCCGAAGGGCGGCGGGTTCGCCGGGCGGCTCTTCCACAGTCGTTGCACGTAGCGAGCACCGCCCAGGTAGGCGAACAAGAGCGGCTCTCGCACGATGGCCGGCGCGCTGGCCAGCTGGGGGAACTGGCCCGTCGCGGCGAGGGCGGGCGCCATCTCGGGGCTCAGCTCCGGTAGCTCCTCCACCGATACGGGCGAACCGGAGAGCTGGTAGTACTGGTAGGCCATCATGGCCACCATGGCGTGCCCCTCCATGGCGGACTGGATGGCCGTCCGGGCGTCGTTGCCGGGGGTGCGGAAGACCAGTGAATCGAGGTTGATGTGCTGGTCCTGGAGGGCGTGGACCAGCTCGTGGACGATGAGGGCGTCCACCATCGCCTCCGGAGCTTCCTCCCGAACGAAGAGCACGTCCTGCGCGGGGTCGTAGTAGCCGATGGCCTGCTCCAGCAGCAGGTCGATCAGCAGCGTACGAAGATCGACGTCCTCCGGCAGCAGTCCGAACGACTGATAGGCCAACGTCAGATAGTCCAGCGAATCACCGGGATACTCCTGCTCCAGTCTCTCGACCAGGTACGACTCGAGGGTGGCCCGGCTGGAACGTCGCACCTCGGGTGTCCTTCTTGCCGGCAGGTGCGAGTATTCTTCCAGGCGGGGGAGTATCTCCGCCACGCGGGCTTCCAGCTTCTCGTCGGGCCAGCCCGCTTCCCGGCCGCCCGAGCGTGGGCCGCAAGCCAGAGCGCCCAACAGCAGGGTCAAGAAGCGCGGAGCCAAGCGCCGATATGAGCTCACGGCTCGAACTCCGCCCACGCGTCGGGTTCCTGCACGACCCGGACTTTCGCCACCCGGACGTTCGGGAATTCTCGGGCGACGACCTGGCTGAGCCGATGGAAGAAGTACTCCGCCTGTCGCTCGGCGCTGGGCGCGCCATCGCGGAATGCCTCGATATCGTTGAGGAGGCGGTGATCGAGGTCGCCGGCGAGCCGGTCGAGATGGGGCTGGAAGCGATCGAAATCCACGACGAAATCCGACGAATCGAGCCCATCGGACTCGAGCACCGCCTCGACGGTATAGCCGTGGCCGTGGGTACGTGACGCCGCGTCCCCCCCATCTCCGGGTATGTACAACGCCGCGTCGTATGAGGCGCGGATCGCGCAACGGAAGGTCATGTCACAGAATGGGGGCGGGACCCGACGTCGGCGGCGGTCCGGAATACGGCCGGACGACGTCGCCATCGAGCCCTTCCAGCATCGCGCCGGGCGTCTGGCCCGAAACCGGGTGTCGCCACTCGGGCGCGATCTCGGCCAGCGGCTCGAGGACGAACCGCCGCTCGGTCATTCGCGGATGGGGCAGCTTGAGATCGTGGGCGTCGATCACCTTGTCCTCGTAGGCGAGGATGTCGATATCGATGGTCCGGGGACTGAAGCGATCCTCGCTGCGCACACGACCCAGCGAGTTCTCGACCTCGTGGACGAACTCGAGGAGATCGTAGACCTGGAGCCGCGTGTGCCCCATGCATACGAGGTTCAGGAACCACGGCTGGTCCCGAACGCCCACGGGTTGGGTCTCGTAGATCGAGGAGACCCGCTCGATGTTGATCAGCCGTTTCAAATCCTCCAGGGCACGCTCCAGATAGCGGACCCGATCCCCCTGGTTGGAGCCCAGCCCCAGCAGGATCGTGTTGACCCGCGGCTCGTCCTGCTTCCCCTCGTCTGGCACCTGCTCAGCCCCGGCCATAACGGTCCTCGATCCGCACCACGTCGTCCAGCTCGGGCGTCGAGACCTCGAGCAAATCACAGTCGGTGATGGCGACCATCCGGTGTCGAGTGCCCGGCGTGACGCGGAAGCTCATCCCCTCCGCCAGCTCCACCTCCTCCAGGCTCCCCTCGTCGGCCCCGACCAGAAAGGTCATCTTCCCGCGCAGCACGTGGATCGTCTCGTCCTTCCGCTCGTGGTACTGGAGCGAGAGCGATTCGCCCGCGTCGATGTGGAGGATCTTGCCGACGTAGCGGTCGGTATGTGCCCAGATCAGCTCGTAGCCCCAGGGTTTCTCCACCTTCTCGATCTCGATCCTCACGTCCTCTCCTCCGGCGCTCAGGCCGCGAGCGCCGTCACGGCTCCAAAGCTAGAGCGCCGCGCCCGTCCGGGGCAACCGTCCGACTACCGAAAATGAACCCTGGCGAAGCGGCGCTTACCTCGCTGGATCAGAATCTCCGCCGCTGTCGACACGTGGTGGTCCTTTTCGGCGATCGTCTGCTCGTCCACTTGGACGGCGCCCTGGCGGATCAGGCGTACCGCCTCGCTGCTCGACGCGGCGAGGCCGGCTTCCACCATCACTTTCGGCAGCCACATCCGCTCGCCGTCCCGTTCGACCTCCACGGTGGGGATCTCCTCGGGTCGCTCGCCACGTCTCACCACGCGGTCGAAGCGCGCCTCCGCGTCGACCGCAGCCTCTTCACCGTGGTAGCTGGCGACCACATCGCGAGCCAGCGCGCGCTTGGCCTCCAGTGGGTCCTGGCGCGCTCGATCGATGGCCCCCTGCAGTTTGTCTCCCCGCAACGTCGACACCAGCCGGTACCACTCTTCCAGCAGCTCGTCTGGGATGGACATCGTCTTGCCGTACATCTCCTCCGGCGGCTCGGTGATACCGACGTAGTTGTCATATGACTTCGACATCTTGCGGACGCCGTCCGTGCCTCGCAGCAGCGGCAGCGTCACACACACCTGCGGCTCCTGGCCGTAACGCTCCTGCAGCGTCCGGCCGACCAGCAGGTTGAACTTCTGGTCGGTGCCGCCGAGCTCCACGTCGGCCTCCAGCGCCACCGAGTCGTAGCCCTGCATGAGCGGGTACAGGAACTCGACCAGCGTGATCGGCCGACCCTCCTGGTAGCGCGCACCGAAGTCGTCCCGCTCCAGCATCCGGGCCACGGTATAGCGCGAGGAGAGGGTCAGCACCTCGGGCAGGCTGAGCTTCGACAGCCAGCTGCTGTTGCGCACGACCCGCGTCCGCTTGCGATCGAGGATCTTGAAGACCTGCTCCTGGTAGGTCTTCATGTTCTCGCGGATCTCCGCCTCGCCGAGGCGTGGCCGCGTTTCGTCCTGACCGCTGGGATCGCCGACCAGCGCGGTGAAATCGCCCACCACGAACACCACCTGGTGGCCGAGGTCCTGGAAAACCTTCAACTCCCGGATGCTGACGGCATGCCCCACATGCAGGTCCGGGCGGGTGGGGTCGAAACCTTCCTTCACCACCAGGGGCGTCCCCGTTCGGCGCGACCGCCCCAGCTTCCGTATCAGGTCGTCTTCGGGGATGATCTCGACGACCATCTCACGGATCAGTCTCATCTGCTCATCGACAGATCGGAATTCGGTCACGCTCAACTCCGCTTACCCGTGGAGAATACCTCCGTCGACCCAATCGGGCCGCCGCACAAGCTTACGGCCGCTCGAATATCCGGCAAGGGCCACCCGTTGCCTCGCTGCAACTTTGCAAAAGTCAGGCCCCTGCCCGATACCTCGGGCAGGGGCCCCTTTTGACGTAAGTCTGCTACTGAACCGATCTTACACGGTCAGCGAGCTGGCACGACGCCTTCCAGGACTCTCGTCGGGCCAACCACGTCGGTACCGTCCTTCGGCTCGAGCGTCAGCACGAAAGTGTCGTACCGCGACAGGTCGAACGGCCCCGCGCAAGTCGGACCAGCCGTCACCGTTTCCTCGGTGCAGGCCCGCGACAACGCTTCCACGATCTCCGTGCGCGTCACCAGCGGGGAGATCGTGTCGAAGGTGTCGTCGTTGTCCGCGTCGGTCAGCTCCGCATACTCTCTTGGCGGTGTCGTGAAGGCGGCATCCGGCAAGCGAGCCACGGCGGTGTCACCGACCAACCATCCGACGTACTGGTAGCCGGCTGGCGGCCGTCGTAGATGCTCGTACGTGTACCGGTACTCCGCACCGAACAGGCCGCCGCCTCCCGTACCGGTCATTTCCACCGGTCGCATGTTGGAAGCCCCCAGATCGAACGTGCCGAATATAATTGGCGGCGTATTCGAGGACTTCGACTCACCGGCTCTAAAGACGCCGGGAATCGCATCCTCGATCCACAGCGGCTGTGCGTCGGACGGTTGGCTGGCATCCGACGCGTCGATCGTGAGGAAGAACTGCACGATCTGCGTCGTGTCTCCAGGATATGCGGCCCTGAGCTCGTGCGTCAAATCCCCACCATTGAAGCTCGACACTACACTCGGAGCCACCACGGTGTCGCCACCACTGTCAAACGCTCGGTACTCGAAATCCAGAGCCTGGATCGATCCGTCATCGAACATGCCCCACAGCTTGTAAGTCATACCATCCAGCGCCGCTAGGTAGTCGTACGTCAAGAACAAACTGTCCGGCGCGCTGGTCGCCGCGTCTGCCACAGCGGTCTCCTGGAGGTTCAGCCCTTCGGTCGGTAGCGGCGCGAAGGAGTTGGGAATCGGGTTGCCGCTGGCGTCGAGGTCGACTCCGAGCTGCAACCGAATCACCGGTACGTCCGTTGGACCCGGGATGATCTGGCCCTCGTAGATCTCCATATAGTTGTACCACGGCAGATCATACGAGCGACCGTGCCCGTCGTCCAATCTATTGGGCATGATCGGCGGGTTACCGCTCCCGTCAGCACCGTTCCAGTCCGCCCAAAATGTGCTGTAACCGACCAGGCAGTCAAAGTCTGCAACGCCAAGCGGGGTTGAAGTCACGGTCCCGAGTACAAACGGGTTCTGCGTCCCATCCGGACCGTTCTGGTACGCCAAGTTCGCGCTGAAATTGCACGGTTCACCAGGGTAGCCACCAGGGGAACCGCCAAGCAGCACCAGCGAGTCCGGCTCTGCGACGGTCCCGAAGATCAACTTTTCGCTGGCGTCCAGCGCACCTCTCTGATCCACACTGTAGCGCACGAGCGCAACGACGTAGTCGGTGCTCGGCGACAGACCGTCAAACGGACACCAGAGGTCGAAGCCAGCCGCACCGCCCCACCATCTGGAGTCACCCATACGACAGCCGCTGTGGATGTCTTCGGCGATGCCGCCGCTGGTGCTAGGTACAGGCAAGCGGATGTCGGTCGCGGAGTTCCGGTCGGAACCGTCAAACCGATACCAGTTACTCTGGATGCCGTAACCGAATTTGTCACCGGCCCGTCCAAAAGCGTCGGGGTTGCTCAGGTCGAAGTCGAGCAACTCGAAGAAGATGGATCCTGAGCCCGCCGGTAGCACGCGGCTTCCTTCGGCCAACGGTGCGACCGCTACAACGGAATCGGCCTGTGAGACGATCAGGGCATTCTGATCCTCGCGCGCACAGCCGGCGAACGCCAGGAGCAGGACGCCGCCGATGGCCGTTAAGGCCAGCCGCCTCGTCACTTTATCCAAGCCTAGCATTTCTGCCTCCTAATCTCGTTCGTCGACCGTCACATTCCAGGCATGAAGGTGAAGCCGATCATCAGTCTGAAGTTGTTCAGCGTGCTGCTGTCCTCCGGCGGATCCTCCAGCAGATCCGGGAACAGCTGCGTCGAATGATCCGGCAGCTCCGACGACGTGAAGATCGGGTACAGCTCGTCCCGATCCCAGCCGGTGTAGATCTGGTCGGACAGCTCGATCCGAAAGCCCGTGGTCTCGCCGATCGACCAATCGAGACCGACACCGACCTGGAACATCAGGTCCGTAAACGACTGGAAGCCGGTCACGGCCGCCTTGTCTTCCTTCTTAGCCTCGGGCCATACGGCGTAGATCCCGACACCGCCGTTAAGGAACGGCTTGAGCGCGCCGACCGACGGCGCCCATTCCACCTGCGCCACGGCATCGGCGATCGTGAGCCGCTGGTTGACGAAGGTCAACGACTGTTCACCCGCCACTTCGAACTCCACCGCCGGGAAGTACGCGCCGTTCGTTATCGGTCGCGATATGTCGACGGCGAGGCCGACGCCGACGGAGGGCGTGAGGTAATACCCCACCGAGATTCCCGCCTGGACGTTGTTCAGGCTCGACGAACACTCCATCCCGACCTCCGGGAAATCGCAGTTTCCGCCGGAAAGCAAGGGGTCCTGGATCGCCGCCGCATCGTCCCAAGCGATCAGGCCGATGCGCGGGTAGATGATCCAGTTACCCTGCCGGTCCTGGGCGTCGAGGGTCTGCCACGGCACGAGCAGTGCGGCCAGAAGAAGCGCCGCGCTCCCCATACGTAATAGGCTTCTCATAATCGGGCTCCCTTGGTTACGGCAGCCCGGCTCCGCCGGGCTGCCGTCGTTCCGTGTTCCTGAGCCGCATCAGCTCCCCGAGTCGAAGGCGACCGTGAACACCTG
>JABAHS010003827.1_pt2 | contig 88285 bp, 86 predicted proteins | sample 7062111 | NCBI WGS metagenome assembly JABAHS01 (sample SAMN14534600, study PRJNA622989) | marine sediment metagenome | biome: marine biome [ENVO:00000428]; feature: marine pelagic biome [ENVO:01000023]; material: deep marine sediment [ENVO:00002113]; isolation source: pool of 4 deep marine... | reverse complement strand
TACCGCCCCGGGAATAACGGCGGCCGCGCGCTACAATTGCCTCCGTGGAATCCCGGACCATCCCAACCGAGCTCGCCCAGTGGGTTGCAGGCCAGCTGCCCGGCCTGGACCTGGACCCCGCGTTCACCAGCCAGGCGCTCCTGGTCGAGGCGAGCTACCGCTGCTTCTATCGGATCCGCACCCGCCGTCGCGGCGGTGAGCCGGTGAGTCTGGTGGCCATGGATTCCCCACCGGACCGGGAGAACAATCGGCAGTTCGTCACCCTGGCCAGGTTGTTCGCCCGACATGGGGTGGGCGTGCCGCATCTCCTCGCCGCCGATCTGACGGACGGGTTTCTCCTGATGACCGACCTGGGCGACCGGCATTTCGCGGACGTCTACGGGACCGACGAGGGCGACCGGGCACTCGCCGCCGGCATAGACACGCTGATCCGGATTCAGACCGTGGACGACCCCGCCGTGCCGCCCTACACGGCTCAGCGGTTCAGAGACGAGCTGAGCATTTTCCGGGAGTGGTTCGTGGAGCGCTGGCTCGGCGAGCCTTTTCCCGCGGAGGACCTGGCCGGCATTCCCGAGGTGCTCGTGGCGTGCGCGCAAGCGCAGCTGCAGGTCTGCGTTCACCGGGACTTTCACAGCCGCAACCTGCTTTTCGCTGCCGATGGTAGCGTGGGCGTCGTGGACTTTCAGGACGCTCTGATCGGGCCGGTCAGCTACGACCTGGCCTCGCTGCTGCGGGATTGCTACCACCGATTTCCGGAAGCCGAGATCGCGCGGTGGCGGGACTACTTTCTGGACCGGACCCCCCACGCCCTGGACCCGGTGCAGTTCGCTCGGGACCTGGACTTCACCGCCGCCCAGCGCCAGCTGAAGGCCGTGGGGATCTTCGCGCGCCTGGACCTCCGGGACGGCAAGTCCTCGCACCTGCGCCACATCCCGCCCGTTCTCGAGCATCTCGCTGCCCTGGCAGACCGGCACGACGCGCTGGCGCCCCTAGGTTCCCATCTCGGCCGCTGGCTGGAGGCGGCCCGCCGGCGCCTGGAGGACGCGCGATGAGGGCCATGATTCTCGCCGCCGGCCGCGGCGAGCGGCTCAAGCCCCTGACGGACGCCGTGCCGAAACCCATGCTGCCGGTGGCCGGTGAGCCGCTCATCGCCCGGCAACTGCGCGCCCTTGGTGAGGCCGGCATCAACCGGGTGGTGATCAACCTGCACCACCTCGGCGAGCAGATCGCCTCGTTCTGCGGGAGAGGCAATGACTTCGGCGTCGCCATCGACTACAGCCGGGAGGACGTGCTGCTCGACACCGGCGGCGGGATCGTCAAGGCGCTGCCGCTCCTAGGCCATGCGCCCTTCATGATCCTCAACGGCGACATCCTTACCGATTTCCCCTTCGAAAGGCTCGCCGCCGCCCTGCCCGACTGGGCCGACCTCCACCTGGTGCTTACACCCCGACCGACCCATCGTGCCAGGGGCGACTTCGAGTGCGAAGCCGGAAAGATCACCGGGCGCGGAGAGTCGTACGTCTACTGCGGGATCGCCGTGCTCAGACCCGAGGTATTCGCAGGCCGCACCGTCGAGCCTTTCTCGCTGCAGCAGATACTTTTCGACGCCGTGGCGGCCGGGCGGGTCTCGGCCGAGATCTGGACCGGAACCTGGATCGACATCGGCAGCCACGACCAGCTGCGCGCGGCCAACGAGCATCTGAAATCAGAACCGGGGTAAAATGCCCGCCCATGAGCTACTGGATCGCACCCTCCATTCTTTCGGCCGATTTCTCCCGACTGGGCGCAGAGATCGAAGCCGTGCTGGACGCCGGCGCCGACATCATCCACTTCGACGTCATGGACAATCACTACGTGCCGAACCTCACCATCGGGCCCCTGGTGCTGCAGTCGCTGCGCAAGGCCGGCATCGACTGCACCATGGACGTGCACCTGATGGTGAAACCCGTGGACCGGCTTGTCGGCGACTTCATCGACGCCGGGGCCGACATCGTCAGCGTGCACCCGGAAGCGACCGAACATCTGCACCGCACGCTGTCGCTGATTCGAGACGGCGGAGCCAAGGCGGGGATCGTCTTCAACCCGGCCACGCCGCTGGCCGTTCTCGAGGAGGTCCTAGATCTGGTCGACCTGGTGCTCATCATGTCCGTCAATCCAGGGTTCGGCGGGCAGGCGTTCATCGCCTCGAGCCTGGACAAGGTGGCCGCCGCGCGCCGGCTGATCGACGCAGGCGAACGGGAGATTCGTCTGGAAATTGACGGCGGCATCAAGGCCGACAACATCGCCCTTGCGGCAGAGGCCGGCGCAGACACCTTCGTGGCCGGCTCCGCCATCTTCGGCAGCCCGGACTACGCGGCCACCATCGGATCCATGCGGGCCGCTCTCGCGAAAGTCGACCCCGGGTCCTCGCGAGGAGCAGCTTGAAGCCCTACTCCGGCTATCTCTTCGATCTGGACGGCACCCTGATCGACACCGCGCCGGACATCAACGTCGCCCTCAACCATGCCCTCGCCCATCGCGACCGGCCGCCCGTAAACGAGGCGCTGACCCGCCACTGGGTCGGCCACGGCGCCCGGGTACTGGTGGAGCAGGCGCTGGCCTATCACGAGCTGCCAGGCGATGACCTAGACCCCATCCACGAGGCTTTCCTCGCGTACTACGCCGACCACTCGGCGGAGCACAGCCGCGTCTATCCCGGGGTGGTCCAAACGCTGGAAGCCCTCAAGGCGCGCGGCGCGCGGCTCGCCGTGCTGACCAACAAGCTCACCCGCTTCAGCCTGCCCATCCTCTCCACCCTGGGCGTCGACGGCTACTTCGACGCCACCGTCTGCGGGGACACCGCCACAGCGCCCAAACCCGCCGCTGACCCGGCCCTGCTCGCCTGCCGCGAGCTGCGCACGATCCCCGGCGACAGCCTGGTGGTGGGCGACTCCCAGACCGACGTCCTCTGTGCCCGGGCGGCCGGTTGCCCTGTGGTCTGCGTCCGGGACGGCTACAATCACGGCGTCCCAGCGGACCAGCTCGGGGCCGATGCGGTGATCGAGTCTTTCCTGGATCTCCTGTGATGGCCAGACCGTGAACCAGGCGCAATTCGCCGCCCTCGCCGAGGCCGGCTACAACCGGATCCCGGTGGTCTTCGAGACCCTGGCCGATCTGGACACGCCGCTGTCGACCTACCTGAAGCTGGCGCGCGGCCCGTACTCCTACCTGCTGGAGTCGGCGCACGGCGGGGAGAAGTGGGGCCGCTACTCCATCATCGGCCTGCCCTGCCAGACCGTGCTCAAGGTGGGGGGAAACCGGATCACCGTGGAGACGAACGGCGAGCTGGTGGAGACCCTCGAAAGCCCGGACCCGCTGTCGTTCATCGAGGCGTTCCAGGCCCGCTACCGGGTGGCCGAGCTGCCGGAGCTGCCGCGTTTCTACGGCGGCCTGGTGGGCTATTTCGGCTACGACACGGTGCGCTACGCGGAGCGGAGGCTGGCCGACGGCGCGCCCCCCGACCCACTCGGCACTCCGGACATCGTGCTCATGGTCTCAGAGGAGGTGGTGGTCTTCGACAATCTCCGCGGCCGGATGCAGCTGATCAGCCTGGTCGACCCGGCCGAGCCCGACGTCTACCAGCGCACCATGGAGCGGCTGCGCGACCGGGCCCGAACGCTGAGCGAACCGGTCCCGCCCATTCCGGAAAGCGCGACGAACCAGCCCGTGCTGGAGAGCGACTTCACCTCAGAGTTCGGCGAGGAGCCGTTCAAGGAGTCGGTGGAGAGGATTCGCGAGTACATCCGCGCCGGGGACGTCATGCAGGTGGTGCTGGCCCAGCGCATGTCGCTGCCTTTCGGGGCCGACGCCATCGACCTGTACCGGGCGTTGCGCAGCCTCAACCCGTCACCCTACATGTACTTCATGGATCTCGACGAGTTCCAGATCGTCAGCTCGTCGCCCGAGATCCTGGCCCGCCTCGAGGACGGCAAGATCATCAATCGGCCCCTGGCCGGTACACGCCGACGCGGCCACACGCCGGAAGAGGACCTGGCTCTGGAGCAGGAGCTGCTGTCCGACCCGAAGGAGCTCGCCGAGCACCTCATGCTCATCGACCTCGGCCGCAACGACGTCGGCCGGGTGGCCGAGATCGGCTCGGTGGAGGTCACCGAGCAGTTCGTCATCGAGCGCTACTCTCACGTCATGCACATTTCGAGCAACGTGGTGGGGCAGCTGGCAGAAGGCAAGTCGGCCATCGACGTGCTCCGCGCGACCCTGCCCGTGGGGACCCTATCGGGCGCGCCGAAGATCCGGGCAATGGAGATCATCGACGAGCTGGAACCGGTCAAGCGCGGCATCTACGGCGGCGCCGTGGGCTACCTGGCCTGGAACGGCAACATGGACACGGCCATCGCCATCCGCACGGCGGTGATCAAGGACGGCACGCTCTACATCGAAGCCGGCGGCGGGGTGGTGGCGGACTCGGTGCCCCGACTGGAATGGAAGGAGAGCATGAACAAAGGGCGTGCCATCTTCCGGGCCGCCGCCATGGCCGAAAATCGCTTCACGGATCTGGACTAGACGAATCTTAACGGCGAGCGGCACCGGCCTCGACCGAGGCGTCAAACCGCCGCCGCATCCCGGCGCCCGATTACCAGCACCAGCAGGCTCGGCAGGAGCGTCAGGTTCGCAATGAGGGCCAGCGCCATGGCCGCCGCGGTCAGCACCCCGAAGAAGATCGTCGGAACGAAGTTAGAGAAGACCAGCACGGAGAAGCCGATGATCACGGTCACGCTGGTGAAGTACATGGCCCTGCCGATGGTGGCGTGACTCCACGCCACGGCCATGTGGACGTCATCCCGCTTGGACCGCTCCTCGTCGAACCGGTGCAGGTAGTGGATGGCGTCGTCCACGCCGATCCCGATGCTGATCGCCGCGATAGTGATCGTCATCATGTCCAGAGGGATGCCCACGTAGCCCATGAGCGCGATGACGCTCGCCGCGGCGATGACGTTGGGAATCAGCCCGAGCAACGCGTAGAGAAACGAGCGCAGCAGAATGAGGAACATGGCGAAGGTGGCCAGAAGCACGTAGACGAGGGTATCCAGCTGCGAGTTCAGCAGCTGTTTGAGCATGCTGTCGAAGAGCACCATCATGCCCGTCACCTGGACGGCATCCGGAGGCACGGCGCCCTCGGTCACGGCGAAGTCGCGAATGTCCGCGGCCAGGGCCTGACGGTCGAACGACCGCCCGCTCTCGACGACGCGCGCGTTGATTCTCATCTCGCCCGTGGCCGGCGACGCGTAAGGCCGGATGAGCTCGTCCCTCAAGTGCTCGGGCAGCACGTCCAGAACCGCGGCCACCTCGAGGTTGGAGAGCGCTTCGCCCTCGGTGAACTGCCTGGCCAGATCCTCCAGGGACGTCAGCGACAGGACCTTGCCCACCTCCGGGCGCGACTCCACGTAGCGATGGACGACCATCAGCTTGTCCAGCTTGTCCCGGGTGAACCAGTACCGCTCGGGATAGGTCTCTTCCTCGGAGAAGAAGTCGTCCTCCTCCTCGACGAGATCTTCAAACGGCGGGAACTGGAGGACCACGTCGAAGGGCACCGTGCCGCCGAGCTGGGCATCGACGAAGGCCATGCCCTGGTTGATGTCCGTGTTCTCCCGGAAGTACTCCAGAAACCGGTTGTCCATGGACACCATGCTCACCCCGAGGGCGGCAAACGCCGCCCAGACGAGCGAGACGAGCACCACTAAAGGCGCGCGCCAGCGGGAGAGGTGGCTGAATATCCGCGTGACCCCGAGCTCGCGGCTCAGCAGCGAGGGCGCCGTGCCGCGCCCAAGCAGAAGGAGCAGCGCGGGGAAGAGGGTGAAGCTCGTGCAGAAACCGATGGCGATGCCGATGCACATCATCCAACCGAAATCCTCCACGGGGACGATCTGGCTGGCCGTCAGCGACCCGAACGCCGCAATGGTGGTCAGCGCGTTGTAAAGGCAGGGCGCGAACTTGCTGACCATGGTTTGCCGCACCAGCTCGCCGCCAGGCATGTCCGGGTGCAGGTGGGAGAGCTCGCGATAGCGGACCACGAGATGAATCGTCAGCGAGATCGTGATGATCGCCAGCAGAGAGACGAAGTTGGAGGAGATGACGGTGGCCGGCCACTGAGCCAGGCCCAGGACACCCACCGTGAACCCGATGGTCACGGCGCTGGTGATCACCGGCAGAAACACCCAGCGCAGCTGCCGGAAGAAACCGTAGAGCGTGATCATCACGATCACCACGACGCTGCCACCGAAAACGGCAAGGTCGCTCTTCACGAAGGCGATCATGTCTGCGGCGATCATCGGCACACCACCCAGATGCAGCACGCCGCGATCCGCATACCGGTCGCGCACCTCGCGAATCTCGCCGATCAGACGCTCGCGGCCGGTCACATAGGCTTCTCTCAAGCCTTCCCGGGCGATCTCGAGCTCCGCCAGCCGCTGAAGATCCGCCTCCGACCGCTCGGCCTGGCTGCGCAAGCGGGCCCGCTCCTCGTCCACCACCAGGAGCTCCCGATCCAGCGAGATGTCCACCCGCATGGCCGTGGTGCGAGCATCCGCGGTGATCAAAAGCCCACCGAATACCGGGCTCTCCTTGAGCTCCTCCCGGGCCGACGGCCGGTCCACGTCTTCCGACTCCAGCGTGCGGAAACCCCGGGCCAGCTCGGTCAGGGGCATGGGGGGGCTTTTCAGCAGAGGCGCGTCAAGGATGGAGAACACCGAGCCGACGCCATCCAGGAGGGCAATCTCCTGCTGCAGGGAGCGCAGGGTCGCGAGATTGACAGGATCCAGCGCCTCACCCTCGTGCGGCGTGAAGGTAAGCAACAGAAACTCGTCGCCACCGAACGTCTCGGAAATTCTCAGATACGTGGCGAGGTCGGGGTCGCCCTCGACCACCAGCGTGTCCGAGGAAGCATCGAAGCTGAACCGCGTCCCGCATATGCCGGCGGCCACGAGCAGCAGCGCCAGAAGCACTAGCAGCGTGCGCGGATAGTTCAGCAACCGCAGGTACGTCGACACCAGCGGTTGCAGGTGTGTGTGCAGATTGGAGATACGCGCGCTCGCAGGGCGGATTTTTCAGCTATTGTTCGGTGGTGGAAAACAATATTCAACTGATCGACCGAGTCGCCAAAGCCCTCCTCGAGCGAGGGTCACGCCTGATCACCGCCGAATCCTGCACCGGGGGCATGGTGGCCGAGGAGCTCACCCGCCAGCCCGGCAGCTCCGACTGGTTCGAAGGTGCCTTAGTGACCTACCGCCTGAGCGCCAAGCAGCGCCTGCTGGGCGTGCCAGCAACGATGCTGGAGCGCTACGGCGCGGTGAGCGAGCCTGTGGCCCGGGCAATGGCGGAAGGCGCGCTGCGGGTCAGCGATGCGGACGTGAGCGTCGCGATCACGGGAATAGCAGGCCCCGATGGCGGCGACGTGCTGACCCCCGTGGGCACCGTGTGGTTTGCCTGGGCCCGCCGCGATCGACCCGACGCCGAGCCCGTTTGCGTGCAGGCGGCCCAGCATCGCTTCTCGGGGTCTAGAGATGAGGTTCGAAACCAGGCCGTCGTTCTCGCCCTTCAGGGCGTGCTCGAAAGCCTGAACGGGGTCAACCTTTCTGGATCTTGATGCTCCGGCCGCCCGGGCTTCCCGCCTTGGGCATCCTGATCTTCAGCACGCCGCGGCGATAACTCGCCTCCGCCCCCTCGGCCGTGACGGCCACTGGCATGGGGATCACCCGCTGAAACCGGCCAAAGGCGCGCTCCCGAACCACCATGGAGCCTTCCCGCCGCTCTGACTCGGTTCTCTTCTGACCCGTGATCGTCACCTGCCGGTCGTCCACGGACACGTCGATCTCGTCCTTCTCGAGCCCGGGCGCTTCGAGCTCGATGGTCACGTGCCCGCCACTCTCCGACACGTCGGCGGCCAGGAGCCCCCAGCGGATCTCGTCCGGCTCGGCGGGCTCGTTGCGCCCCGGCGTGAAGTAAGTGAGGGCGTTGACAGCCTTGTCGCTAAGGCTGCGCCACCCATCCGCCAGCCACTTCCAGGTCTGCCCCACGTCGGTCTTGATCTGGTTCAGGTCCATGCCCGGCTCCTAGCTGACGGGCACACGCCGGGTATCGGGCGCGCCGCCTTTGGGAACGTGAATTGTCAGCACGCCGTCCTTGACGCTTGCGCGCAGATCCTCGGGCCTCGTGCTCGGCGGAACGCGGAACTGACGGGCGAATTTTCCCTGACGACGCTCCACGCGTATGTAGTGCTCGCCCTGCTTGGTCTCCTCTTCCGACCGGGCGCCACGCACGGTGAGGACGCCTTCGTGCAGATCCACGTCCAGATCCTCTGCCGCCAGGCCGGGAACATCCATGAGCAGCAGATACCCCTGGTGTTCTTCCCGGATGTCCACAGCGGGCAGCCAATCCTGACCGCCCCCGGCAGGCTCACGCTCCGTCGCGCCCATCATCCGGCTGAACAGATCGAAGGGGTCTCTCGATCGCACGGGCTCGCTCATGACCTTTGGCTCCAGCTTTGTCTAGAGCCGTAATGGTGACCCCGCCGGGCGGAATTTCACTAGGTAATTCCCGCAGCGAAGGATCACTTCTTCTTTTTCTTGGTATCCAGCGCCGCTTCGATCATGGCCACTTGCTCAGCGGTCACCGGAGAGAAATCGCCCAGGGAGCAGGTGGCGCTCGTTCGCTGCCAACCGAAGGTATTGGTCACGGCGGTGAACGTGTCCAGGTTGCAGATCTGGCTTCCGCGGAGGTCGAACTGCAGCACGTCGCGCTTGCGCAGGCCGACGCAGTTGCTGCGCAGGGTGTTGACCCACAGGCGCTCGCCGCGACCCTTGAAGAGCACGTGCCGGGTATCCAAGACCTCCACCGAGTCGTAGAGGCGTGTCGAGATGCAGCGCTCTCCGCCGCCGTAGTCCTCCTCGCCTAGAGGCTGCGTCAGGATCGTGTCGATCTGCTCGGCGACCTGCTGCTGCTCCGCCGCCGTCTGCGCGGGATCGCTTGCGCACCCGACAAGACCGCCGGCAACCAGCGCCGCGGCCAATCCCTTCGCCATGCTGTTTTTCATCCGTTCCATGCCTGCCTTCCTTATCGCAACCGGTGTGCCCGTCTGAACGTCGAGTTTATACTAGCGGGATCCCAGTCAACGAGCAGCCGCAGCGCAGCGGGAAGGGCGAGCCTCAAGGCAGCGAACCCGAACGTCCCAGCCTACCGCACATTCTTATGCTCCTGATGATCGACAACTACGACTCCTTCACCTACAACCTCGTGCAGTATCTCGGCGAGCTGGGCGCGGAAGTGGTCGTCTACCGCAACGACGAGATCAGCCTGACTGAGATCGAGCAGCTCGCCCCGGAAAAGATCGTCATCTCGCCCGGGCCCTGTACGCCCGATGAGGCCGGCGTATCCATGGAAGTGGTCACCAGGTTCGGCGCGAACACCCCGATCCTGGGCATCTGCCTGGGGCACCAGAGCATCGGCCAGGCGCTCGGCGGCACCGTGCTGCGGGCAAAAGAGGTCATGCACGGCAAGACGTCGCTCATCCACCACAGCGATGAAGGCGTTTTCCAGGGGCTGCCCCGGCCCTTCGAGGCTACCCGGTACCACTCGCTGGTGGTTGCCCGCGAGGGCCTGCCCGATTGCCTCGAGGTGACGGCGTGGACCGAGCGCGATGGCGAGTTTGACGAGATCATGGGATTGAAACATCGCGAATACCCCATTCAGGGGGTGCAGTTTCATCCCGAATCCATCCGCACACCGGTGGGCCACGACCTGCTGCGAAACTTCCTGGAGGGGTGACAGCCATGGACATCCAAGGCGCATTGGCAACTCTGTTCGATAGACACGATCTTCCCCAGGAGGACGCCAAAGCCGTGTTCATCGAGGTCATGTCCGGCAACGCGACCCCCGGACAGATCGGCGCGCTGCTCGCGGCCCTGCGGGTGAAGGGCGAGACCGCCGAGGAGATCGCCGGGGCTGCCGAGGCCATGCGTTCCCTCTCCACGAAGGTCGACGTGGACGTGCCCTACCTGGTGGATACCTGCGGAACCGGAGGGAGCGGCGCCAAGCTGTTCAACGTCTCCACGGCAGCAGCCTTCGTCGCTGCCGCCGCTGGCGCCCATGTCGCCAAGCACGGCAATCGCAAGATGACGAGCTTCAGCGGCAGCGCCGACGTGCTGGAGGCCGCCGGCGTAAACATCTCGCTGGCGCCGGAGCAGATCGCCCACTGCATCCGCGAGGTGGGCGTGGGGTTCCTGTTCGCCCAGGCCCATCACAGCGCCATGCGCCACGCTGCACCCGTTCGCCAGGAGCTCGGAGCACGGACGATCATGAACGTCTTGGGGCCCCTGACAAACCCGGCCGGCGCGCGCAACCAGGTGCTCGGCGTCTTCAGCGCGGCCTGGCAGACCACCCTGGCGGAGGTGCTGAAGCTGCTCGGCGCGAGCCACGTGCTGGTGGTGCACGGTAACGGCCTGGACGAGCTTGCGCTGGAAGGGCCGAGCTACGTGGTGGAGCTCACCGCCGGCACCATCAGCGAGTACGAGATAGAACCTGCCGATTTCGGCCTCAAGGCCACCTCCCACGAGGAGCTGCGGGCAGATTCGCCGGAAACCAGCCTTGCCCTGCTGAAACGCTCGCTGACCGAGCCGGATTCGTCGGCCGCTGACATCGTCAGCCTTAATGCCGGTGCGGCAATCTACGCGGCGGGGGTGGCCACGAGCTTCAAGAACGGCGTGACCATGGCCCAGGACGCCATCGCCGCGGGCCTGGCCAACGAGCGCCTTTCCGAGCTCGCGCGGATTTCCTCGATGATGGCCGAGCCGTGACCGTGGCAGCACCGTGACCATTCTCAACGAGATTCTCGAGCACAAACGCGCCGAGGTGGCGCAGCGCCGGAAGGCCAGAAGCCTGGACTCCCTGCGGGCCGCGGCCGAGGCATGCCCGCCCGCGCGTGGCTTTGCGGACGCGCTGGAGAACAAGGTCCTCGCCGGCGTGTCCGGCGTGATCGCGGAGATCAAGAAGGCATCGCCCAGCAAAGGCGTGATCCGGGAGCACTTCGATCCCGTCTCGATCGCCCGCAGCTACGAAGCCGGAGGCGCGGCCTGCCTCTCGGTGCTCACCGACGAGCGCTACTTTCAGGGCCACGACGACTACCTCGCTGCGGCCCGCGCGGCCGTGGACCTGCCCGTGCTCCGCAAGGACTTCGTGGTGGACGGCTACCAGCTGCTCGAGGCCCGAGCCATGGGTGCGGACTGCGTGCTTCTGATCGCGGCCGCCCTCGACCCGGGACAGCTCAGGGAGCTTCACGAGGCGGCCACCATCCTCGGACTGGACGTGCTCGTGGAGGTCCACGATGCGGACGAGCTCGACTCCGCTCTCGACCTTAAGCCTCGCCTGGTCGGCATCAACAACCGCAACCTGAAGACGTTTGAAACGACGCTGGAAACCACCTACGGGCTGCTGCCGGCCATTCCCGACGGCGTGACGGTGGTGACGGAAAGCGGCATAGCGACCCGAGATGACGTGACCGCCATGCGGCGTCACGGCGTGCACTGCTTTCTGGTTGGAGAGGCCTTCATGCGCGCGGCCGACCCGGGCACCGCGCTGGCCGAGATGTTCGGTTAGGGCCCCGGGCTTAGTTCCCGGCGGCTAGGCTGGCGCGCAAATGAAAAGCGGGCTCCCGCCAAGGTCTGGCAGAGAGCCCGCTGTTCCACGTCCTGTGTGAGCAACCGGACACGCCATTTCCTTTCGGCGTGCCTGCTGGGGTTCTAGCGGGTGCCGTAAACCACCATCGTCTTGCCCTTGACGTTCACCAGACCCTGCTCGACGAGGGTCTTCAGAACACGGCCGACCATCTCGCGGGAGCAGCCGACGATGCGGCCGATTTCCTGGCGGGTGATCTTGATCTGCATGCCATCGGGATGGGTCATGGCATCGGGCTGCTTGGTGAGCTCGATCAGCGTCCGCGCGACGCGGCCGGTCACGTCCAGGAAAGCCAGATCGCTGACCTTCTGGGTCGTGCGGCCAAGGCGGTCCGCCATCTGGCGGCCCACGGCATAAAGCAGATCGTTGTGGCGCTGGGCGAGCTCTCTGAACTTGCCGTAGCTGAGCTCGGCTACCTCGCACTCGGTCTTCGCTTTGATCCAGGCCGAACGCGGCGCGCTTTCCGTGAACAGCGGCATCTCGCCGAAGAAGTCACCCTTGTTCAGGTAGGCAACGATGATCTCGCGACCGGATTCGTCCTCCACGAGCACGGTGACCGAGCCCTTGAGGATGTAGTAAATCGAATCACTCTTGTCGCCGGCGTAGATGAGCGTGCTCTTGGCCGGATACTTGCGGCGATGAGCCGCTGCCAGAAAGGCATCCAGATGCGTGTCTTCCTGCCCGGCGTTCGGGTTGAACCCCTTGGCGGTCAGAGGCTTTCCCATCCCTGAGAAATGTGAATTCTTGTTGGCAAGCATTTCCGCTCCTTGTGAACCTTGCAGATCAATACTTGCATATCGTTTACAACCACAACGAGAACTGGTCGACAAACGTATCCATTTCACAGTATGAGTGGTCCCCCATCACCGCCCAACCGCCCGAAACCTCACGTATCGGGCCTCCGGAAATCGAGAAACGCCAGCCATGCACGCAAAAATCACATTGGTCGAGAACGTAAGGTTCGAGGCGGTGGCGGATTCCGGCCACACGGTAGTGATCGACGGCCCGCCCGAGGCGGGGGGCGAGAATCGTGGTACCCGGCCGATGGAGCTCGTGCTCATAGGCCTGGGCGGCTGCGCGTCCTTCGACGTCGTCAGCATTCTCAGGAAATCGCGACAGCCGATCGCCGGGTGTGTGACAGAGCTCACAGCCCGGCGCGCCGAGGAGGTGCCCCAGGTATTCGAGGCCATCCATCTGCACTTCAAGGTCAGAGGCGCGGGGCTGGACGAGACCAAGGTCGCCAGAGCCGTGGCCCTCTCCGCCGATAAGTACTGCTCGGCTTCCATCATGCTCGAGCGAGGCGGTGTTGCAATCAGCCACGACTACGAAATACTGAACGAGTAACGCTCCGGAACATCCTCAAATGACAAAAGCACCCAAGCCACATGCGGGCTTGAGGCACGTGGCGCTGTTCACCACCACCCTCGAAGCCTGTGTGCGCTTCTACACCGAGCTCCTCGGCATGAAAGTCGAATGGAATCCGGATCCCGACAACTTCTACCTCACGTCCGGGACTGACAACCTGGCCCTTCACAGGGCCACCGAGAGCCGCAGCGCGCGGGGCCAGAGACTCGACCACATCGGGTTCATCATCGACGACGAGCAGGATGTGGACGCGTGGCACGATCACCTTGCCGCCAACGGCGTAAACATCCTCGAAAGGCCCAAGACCCATCGGGACGGTGCGCGCTCTTTCTACTGCGAGGACCCGGACGGCAACGTGGTGCAGTTCATCTACCACCCGCCTATCTCCCGGCCGAGCGGTCAGACCCGATAGGTCGCCTCGGTCATCACCCGGGACGCGAGCGTCATCGCCCGCTTGATCGGCTCTGGAAACTCGGTCCCGCCAGCGCCGAGCGCTTCGGCCCCGTGGCGGGCTTCATCCTCATGCATGGCCCGGACGATCTGGCGGCTGCGCACGTCACCGGCCGGCAATGACTGCAGATGTGACTCGAGGTGCTTGCAGACCTGATCCTCCGTCGCCTCGACGAACCCTAGGCTGACCCTGTCGCCGAGCACCCCGGTCAGCGCTCCCAGGGCGTAGGAGAGAGCGTAAAAAGCCGGATTGAGCACGCTCGGGCCGCTGCCCAGCTCGGCAAGCCGGTCCGCACACCAGGCCAGGTGGTCCGACTCTTCGGAGGCGGCGGTCAGCAGCGCCGCCCGGGTGCGAACATCGCCCGCCGTGAGCGCCTGGCCCTCGTAGAGCGCTTGGGCGCAGACCTCGCCGGTGTGATTGACACGCATGAGGCCGGCGGCGTGGGCCCGCTCGCTGGGGCTCATCTCGCCGTCCGGCAGGTCGGCCGCCGGGTTGTTCCGGGCCGCAACCGCGGCGCCGGCAAGGGTGCGCAAGGCTTTGTCCGCCTGCGCTATCAGGGCGTCGGCCAGGGAGCGAGATCCGGCCATGTCAGCCCAGCGCCATGAGCTGCCGGCCGCCCAGCAGGTGGAGGTGGAGGTGGAAGACCGTCTGGCCGCCATGACCGTTGCAGTTGAGGATCAGGCGGTAACCGGATTCCTGAATGCCGCGCTCGCCGGCGATGGCCTGGGCCCGAAGCACTAGCCGGCCGAGAAGATCGGCGTGTTCCGCCGACAGGTCGTTAACGGTCGCGACGTGCTGCTTGGGGATGACGAGCACGTGATGGGGCGCCTGAGGGCTGATGTCGTTGAACGCCAGCAGCTCATCATCCTCGTAGACTATGTCGCCGGGGATCTCGCCGGACGCAATTTTGCAGAACAGGCAGTCGGAACTCATTCGCTTCTCGGGCTGTGGTCACGCTGTATGGTCTTAGCAGGGTAAACCGGCACACCAGACCCCGCAACGCGGGCGTCTGGGCGCGCGGAAACCCTGAGCTGGGCCACGAACTCGGCGTCCAGCCCGCTTTCGGCCAGCGCCACGCGATAGCCCCGATGCAGCAGAACGAAAGCCGCCAGCGCGCGCTGCCTGGGGCCGCCGCCCACCAGACGATAGCGTAGCTTCGCAGCCAGCAACCCAAGCCGCTCCCTTAGCAGCAGCAGAGGAATCCCCACGTCTGCCGATACGTCCCTTCCCCCGATGTCGATGGTCGCCTGGGCCGGGCCATCGCCTTCGTCGAGTAGCACCCGCTCGACCACGGCATCAAGGAAAACCTCGCCGGACAACTGCATCACCCGACCGTCGGAAATCATGGTCACGCACGCGTTGCGGTGCGCACCGCTGATGATCGCGTCCTCCCCGAAATGATCGCCCGGCTCGAGCACCGCCAGGGTACGGTGCCCTCGCCTGACCTGAGCCCGACCGGAGGCGAGCACGAAAAAGGTGTCGCCAGGTTCTCCCTGCCGCACCACCCTCTCATCCTGGACTAGGTCGACCGGGCGCATCTCCCGCATCAACCTCTGACAGCGTTCGAGGCTAACCCGCCGTATGGCTCCGGAGCTGAGAAACCGGCACTCCCACCCGTCGGTCAGCCACTGGGGCCGGGAGAGCGGCAGTTGGGCTTCCCCGTCACCTGCCGCGGCGGCCACTGCCCCTTCGGTCACCCGGACTAGGGTGACCGGCGTCAGGGTGAGAACGCCATCGGCACCGGGATAGATGGGCCAGCGGGAGCGCGGCGATCCCGCAGCGACGCGGACGTCGGGTTCCAGCAGGCGCACCCTTCCTCGCTGCAGGTAGTAGCACCCGGGAAGCCCCCTGCCCGGCCTGACCAACCACCGCCCTGCGGGCAGGCGCAGGATCTTTACCTGCTCGCCCAGGGCCGTGAGCGCGGCTGCGGGCAAAGCGGCAAAGGGTTCGAAGCAGCGCAGCGCACGGGGATCCATGGCCCCATTCTGCCGCCGCGCGGCGTGCGCGCGGGTCCGCTTTCAGCGCTTGGGCACGCCAGAGATCGCCGCTATCGGCCTAGCGCACGATGCCCGATGTCGCGCCGGTAGTAGCAGTTGTGCCAGTCGATACGATCGACGGCTGCGTAAGCCACCGCGCGGGCGCCGGCCACGTCCTCGCCGAGCCCCACGACGCAGAGCACGCGGCCGCCGTTGGTGACCAGCACGCCGTCCGCAAGACCGGTCCCGGCATGAAAGGTCTTGACGTCGGGATCCGCGTCCGCCGCTTCCACGCCGGATATGGCGTCTCCCTTGTCGTAGGCTTCAGGGTAACCCCCGGCCGCCATCACCACGCCGAGCGCCACACGCGCGTCCCACTCGAGCTCGACGCCGGCGAGTTCCCCGTCCAATGCCTGCCGACAGAGGCCGACCAGATCGGATTCGAGCCGCATCATGACCGGCTGAGCCTCCGGATCTCCGAACCGGCAATTGAACTCGATCACCTTGGGCGTGCCGTCGGGCATGATCATGAGCCCGGCGTAAAGAAACCCGACGTAGGGCGCCCCGTCTTCCGCCATCCCTCGCACGGTGGGCCCCACCACCTCCGCCATGACCCGGTCGTGAATGGCCGGGGTCACCACCGGTGCCGGCGAGTAAGCGCCCATGCCCCCGGTGTTGGGACCCCGATCCCCGTCGTCACGGGCTTTGTGGTCCTGGGAAGTGGCAAAGGGGACCACGTTGGTCCCGTCACTGATACATATGAAGCTCGCCTCCTCGCCGGCGAGGAATTCCTCGATCACCACCCGGGACCCAGCCGCGCCAAAGGCCGATCCGCTGAGCATGTCATCGAGCGCCGCCATGGCCTGCTCCACCGTGTGGGCGACCACCACGCCTTTTCCAGCAGCGAGCCCATCCGCCTTGATGACGATGGGCACGCCCTGGTCGCGCACATAGGCCTGAGCGGCAGCCAGGTCCGTGAACGCTTCGTAGCGGGCTGTCGGGATATCGTAGCGGTCGAGAAACGCTTTCGTGAAAGACTTCGAGCCCTCGAGCTGTGCCGCCAGCCTGCTCGGTCCGAAGCAGGCTAGCCCACGCTCAGCAAAGAAGTCGGTGATCCCCGCAACCAGTGGCACCTCCGGCCCGACGATGGTCAGCTCCACGCCGCGGGCAGCCGCGAAGTCTGTCAGGGCGGTGAAATCGTCGACCGCGATGGCGACGTTTTCACAGCCCGGCTCCGTCGCCGTTCCCGCGTTTCCCGGCGCGACGAAGACCGTGTCCACCCCCTCGCACTGAGCGGCCTTCCATGCCAGAGCGTGCTCCCTGCCGCCGCTGCCAATGACAAGCACATTCATCTACTCATCCTCCTGGGTGCTCGGCCCGGCACCGGTTAGTGCCGGAAGTGACGTATGCCCGTGAATACCATCGCCATGCCGTGCTCGTCGGCCGCGGCAATGACCTCTTCGTCGCGAACGGACCCGCCAGGTTGAACGACGGCGGTGATCCCTGCCTCCGCGGCCGCGTCGATCCCATCCCGGAAGGGGAAGAAGGCATCGGAAGCCATCACGGACCCAGCAACCTCCAGGCCTTCCTCGGCGGCCTTGAAGCCCGCGATACGGGCACTGACCACCCTGCTCATCTGACCGGCCCCCACGCCGATGGTCTGGCCGTCGCGGGCGTAGACAATGGCATTGGATTTGACAAACCATGCCACCTTCCAGGCAAACAGCAGATCGTTCAGCTCGGTCTCGGTCGGCGCCCGCTTGGACACCACGCGCAAACCCTCTTCCCCCAGGCAGGTCTCGTCAGCCGTCTGCACCAGCAACCCGCCGCCCACGCGCTTGAGCTCGAGCCCGCGAGCACTTGCCTCGAGCGGACCGGTAACAAGCAGACGGACGTTCTTTTTCGCCTCCGCGGCGGCCACCGCCTCCGGGGCCACCTCGGGCGCAACGATCACCTCCACGAACTGCCTCTCAAGAATCAGCGTCAGCGTGGGCTCGTCTAGCGGCCCGTTGAAAGCGATGATGCCGCCGAACGCCGAGGTGGGATCCGTGGCGAAGGCGCGCTCGTAAGCGCTCAACAAGTCGGCGGCCTCCGCGACACCGCAGGGGTTTGCGTGCTTGACGATGACGCAGGCCGGCTGCTCGAAAACCTTTACGCACTCCAGCGCTGCGTCGGTGTCGGCGACGTTGTTGTAGGACAGGCTCTTGCCCTGCAGCTGGCGCAGGGCCGCCACCGTCCCGGGCCGCGCGCCGGGCTCACGGTAAAAGGCTGCGTGCTGGTGAGGATTTTCGCCGTAGCGCATGGTCTCGACGTGACGATAGCTGAGAGTGAGCGACTCAGGAAACGCGTCGTCCCGACTGAGATAGCCGGCCACCAGCGCGTCGTAGCGGGCGGTGTGCCGGAAGGCTTTCGCCGCGAGGGCGCGCCGGAGCGCGAACGAGCTCGCTCCGTCGTTCCGGAGGGTTTCCAGCAGCGCGCCGTAATCGCTCGGATCCACCACCACGAGGACGTCGCGGTGGTTCTTCGCGGCCGAGCGCACCATCGCTGGCCCACCGATGTCGATGTTCTCGATGGCCAGGGCGTCCGTGCAGTCCTCGCGTTCTAGGGTGGCTTCGAACGGGTATAGATTGACCACGACGAGATCGATGGGCTCGATCCCGTGCTCGTCCATGGTGGCGCCATCGACGTCGCGCCGGCCGAGGATGCCGCCGTGCACCTTCGGGTGCAGGGTTTTGACCCGGCCGTCCATCATCTCCGGAAACCCGGTGTGGGCAGATACTTCTTTCACCTCGATGCCCGCTTCCGAGAGCACCCGAAAAGTGCCCCCCGTCGAGAGCAGCTCAACGCCCATGGCCGACAGCCCGAGAGCGAGCTCCTCCAGGCCGGTCTTGTCCGAAACGCTCAGCAGGGCGCGCACCACAGGCCGCGCGTCAGCATTGCTCATATGATTCCGTAGCCCTTCTTTTGGTTGCCAGTTGATGATTGCCAGTGTGGCGACCTGCCCCACGTCGCCCCGAGCGCGGTCGCCGCGCCAGAGGGCTTGTCGCCGAACCCAGCCATCACGCCACCGAGCAGCTGCCCATCAAGCCGCTCTGCGACCGATCTCAAACGCCGCCAGCTCGGCCAGGAAATCCAGCTGGCATCCCGCCTGCTCGAGTCGATTGAAGCCTTTCCCCAGACGCGAGCGGACCTCCTTCGGTCCCAGCTCGGTCAGGTGCTGGAGATACCACTGAACGTGCTTGCGCGCAATGCGCGTGCCGGGCTCGCCGTAGAATTCGTGCAGGGCGGCGACATGCTCCGACACCACCGCGAGCTTTTCGCTGAGCGTGGCCACCCGCGTCACCCCGTCCGCCACTTCGCCCAGCAACCATGGCCGGCCCAGCGCAGCGCGGCCGATCATGACGCCGTCGACGCCGGTTTCCTCGAGTATCCGACGGGCCGACGCGGGGGAATCGATGTCGCCATTCGCAAACACCGGGATCGATACGCTGGATTTGACCGCAGCCACGGTGCCGTGCTCCGCCTTGCCGTTGAAGCGGCAGGCCCGCGTGCGGCCGTGCAGGGCGATGGCGGCGATGCCTTCGGCCTCGAGCCGCTGGGCAAGCTCCACGGCGTTGCGCAAATCGGGCGACCACCCGGTCCGCATCTTCACCGTGACGGGAACGGGCACGGCCGCCACGGCGGCGCGGACGATGGCGACCACGAGCTCCGGCTCTTTGAGCAGCGCGGATCCCGCCGCCTTGTTGCAGACCTTCTTCACCGGACAGCCGAAGTTGATGTCGATGACCTGGGCGCCGTCCTCGACATGGCGGACCGCGCTCTCGGCAACCTCCCGTGCGTCGGCGCCGGCGATCTGAACGGCGAACGGCTCCACACCGTCCACCGGAAGGCGGCGCAGGCGTGACTTGGTCGTATGCCAGAGCGCTTCGCGTGAGCTGACCATCTCGCCGACGACGTAGCCGGCTCCGAATCGCCAGGCGAGCGCCCGGAACGGCGCATCGGTGATCCCCGCCATGGGCGCCAGCAGGACGATGTTGCGTAGCTTGAATGGCCCGATGGCCGTCACGGTCGCCCCTTGCGGAAAAGGGGCGACATCATAACGTCACCGGAACGAAAGAGAATAGTTAACGGCCGTATCGCCGGGATGAGCGACGGTCAGCTCGATGTGGACGGGCGTGAGCGGGGGCATGTCCGTAGCCCCGGCCATCTCCCCTGCCAGATAGTTCCCGGGCTCGAATCGCTCCTCTGCGACGGGCGAGCCGTTGAGCGCGGTGAAGCTCAGTTCCAGCACCGGAAACGGCTGCGCGAACGGGGCCTGATTGACGATGATCGCGTTGACCAGGAGGGCGTCCGATCTTTCTGGGTGTCGCCGGACCACCAGGTTCTTGGCAAGCAGGCTATCGACGTCGCGCATCACGGGCAGCTCGCAGCCCACCACGCCGCAGGCCATGGCGTACAGGGGCCGCACCTGCGGGTCGCGCGCCCAGGTGTCGAACTGCAGCCAGAGAACCTGAGCCGCAACCAGCAGGACGCCGGCTGCTGCGGCAAGCGGTGCCCACCAGCGTCTGCGCGGTGGCTCCGCGTACAGCGCAAGTCCCTGGGCCTCCACGGCAGAAAGCTTCTTGAGGGATTTAGGCACCTCCATCGGGGGTCCGTGCCCAGCTTCGCTCGCGGTCTGGGGGCTTTCGGGCTCCGCCGTCTCCGCTCTCGCCTCGCTCTCGGCGGGCGCAGGCGAACCTGTCGCGTCCTCGTCGCCCGCGTGTTCAACGGCGCAGTCCGGTTCAGGAGGCGGCGGCTCCTCGTGGCCACCATAAAGGTGTCGCACGGCGGCGGTACGTCGCGGTAGCGGTTCGGGAACCTGAGCGGGGACGACGTGTCGCGCGCCCTGAAAGACGTTCAGGCAGGACCCGCATCGCACGCGCCCGGAANNTGCATGTCGGTCACCCGGAATCGAGTCTGGCAGTGCGGGCACTCGGTGATCGTCGATTCCAGCTTCTGCTCAATCATGACTGTAGACTTCGTCCGTCCTTCGACCTTGCCTGCCGTTCCGATCAGTCATCGGCCACGCTTGCGCCCCATGAGCAAGACCCAATCGCCATCTGCCTGGGGGTCGGCGAAGCGGAACGCAGGATACCCTGCTACGACGTCGCTTGCCTGCCCGGCAAGGAGCCCGGAGAGCACGATCATGCCACCCGGTCGAATAAGATCCGTGAACCGGCTCGCAAGGTCCATCAGCGGATTGGCAAGAATGTTAGCCACTAGCACGTCGTAGTCGTCCTGATCGGGAACCTGCTCCGGGCTGACGACCCTCAGCCGACCGGGTTCGACGCCATTCGCGCGTGCGTTCTCCCGGGTTGCTAGGAGAGCCTGAGCATCGTGATCCACCGCGAGCACCTCCGCCGCGCCGAGCAGCGCCCCGGCGATGCCGAGAATGCCGGATCCACACCCGTAGTCCACCAGCCGCTGGCCGGTCAGGTCGTGAGAGGCGAGCCACTCCAGGCACAACCGGGTAGTGGGATGCGCCCCGGTACCGAACGCCAGGCCCGGATCCAGACGCAGGATGACGCCGTCCCGGGGCTCCGCATCCCGCGGGACGACCCACAGCCGACCGCCGAAACACTGCGCGACCGCGCTCGACCGCCAGGCATCCACCCAATCCTGATCCTCGACGAATCCCTCCTCCACGTCGCCGTGGGCCGCCAGAACCCGTCGGGCCTCCTCGAGGTCTGACTCCGCGGCAAACAGCGCCGACAGCCGGCTGCGACGCCAAAGCGGGGTTTCACCGGGCGCCGGCTCGTAAAGCAGCTCATCGGAGAAGGGCGCGAGGCTGACAGAGACGGCACCCAGCCCCAGCAGACGATCGCTCAGCTCATCGGCAGCATCGATGTCCACATTTAGCTCGAGCTTGAGCCAGGTCACCTTCAGGCGATGTTGAACAGCACCTGGCCCGACGCCACGGCCTGTCCGTTGCCGACCGCCACCGACAGGCAGGTCCCGGATCGGTCAGCAACGATCTCGTTCATCATCTTCATGCTCTCAATGATGCAGACCACGTCCCCGATCTCCACCCGCTGACCGACCTCTAGATAGGGCTCGGCGCCAGGCTCGCTGGCGGCATAGAAGGTTCCGGCCATGGGCGCGGTGATGGCCCCGGCAGCGGCGGCAGGCTGGGCCGGTTGCGCCCGGGGGGGCGGGACGGCAACGGCCCCCGTGACCGGTCGCGCGATCCGGATGGCCTCTTCCCCGTCGCGCACCTCCAGCTCCGCGATGCCCGACTCCTCCACCAGCTCGATGAGCTTCTTTATCTTCCTGAGATCCATGATCGACCCCTCCTATCGAGCCATGGCGGCCAGGAGCGCGAACTCGTATCCCTTCGCGCCGAGCCCGGTGATCACCCCCCGCGCCACGTCCGAAAGATAGGACTTACGGCGAAACTCCTCGCGGGCGTGGACGTTGGACAGGTGCACCTCGATGAAGGGAATCTCCACCCCGAGCAGGGCATCCCGCAGCGCCACGCTGGTATGCGTGAACGCACCGGGATTGATGATGATCCCCGCGACCCCCTGGGCCTTGGCCGCATGCACGGCGTCCACGAGCTCGTGCTCGGCATTGCTCTGCAGGCAGGTAACCTCGTTGCCTGCCTCCCGGGCCAGGGACTCCAACCTCGAATTGATGTCGTCGAGGGTGTCCCTGCCGTAAATCTCCGGTTCCCGGCTGCCAAGCAGATTCAGATTGGGGCCATGAAGCACGAGAAATCGGGCCATCGCGGGACTCCAGATGTCAATGGGCGCCGAGTTTGCAGAAACCCAGGCAGAAAGACAATAAGCTGGAAACGGTAAATTAGCTGCTATTTAGAGGAAGTTACGGGCTATTTCCGAGAAGTTATCCGGTCCAACTCGGCCGAGAACCACGCCCAGATGGGCCGCCAACGCCTCCGCACCGATCTCTCCCTGCACCGTAACTTCGGTCAATTTACGGCCATCTTCGGCGAAAAAGACCATACTTGGCGGCCCGAAGACGCCGAGCTCGTCAAGTAGCGCTTTGTGGTGTTCGTGGTTGGCCGTGACGTCTGCCCGCACCAGGTGGAACTGAGCCAACCTGGCTGCGACCTCCGGCTTCGGGAACACGTTCCGCTCCATGACTTTGCATGAAATGCACCAGTCGGCGTAGAGGTCGATCATGACCGGCTTGCCCTGGCGGCTCGCAGCGAGGACGGCGGCCTGGAGCCCCACCACGTCATCCACCGGATGCCAGTCCAGCAACTCGCCGGCCTGGTGGGCCGCATCATCTCCGATCAGGCCCGCTAGTGGCCGCAGCGGATCGTTGCCGCCGCTGACAGCACCGGCAAGCAGCAGAGCACCGTAGACGAAGCTGATGAGGCCCGTGGACCGGACGACGCCAGACGCCATACCCCCGCCGCCCCAGGCGCGCAGGCCCAAGTAGGCGCCGGCGCCAATGGCCAGCACCGCCCACAGAGCAAGATTCACCGGCCCCGGAACCACGCGCTCGAGAAGCCATACGGCCACGGCCAGCAGCAGCACGCCGAATATGACCTTCACCCCGTTCATCCATTCGCCGGCCCGGGGGAGGAGCTGGCCTCCGCTCGCACCGATCACGAGCAGCGGCACGCCCATGCCCAGACCCAGCGCCAGGAGGGCGCCGCCTCCGAGCACGGCATCCCCGGTCGCGCTGAGGTAGATGAGGGCACCGGCCAGCGGCGCGGAAACGCAGGGAGAGACCACCAGACTCGACAGCGAGCCCATGACGGCAACGCTGACGTGCTTGCCGCCTCCGGTTCGCGAGCCGAGCGAGTCGACGGCCGATTGCCAACTCGCCGGCAACCTCAACTCGTACAGGCCGAACATGGACAGGGAGAGCGCGGCGAAGACCAGCGCAAATCCCACCAGTACCGGCGGCGACTGCAAGGCCGCCTGCACATTGAGGCTGGCACCGAAAAGGCCCACCAATGTGCCGATGATGGCGTACGTGACGGCCATCCCCAGCACGTAGGCCAGAGAAAGCGAAATGCCCCGGCTCCGAGTGAGCTGCTTGGAATCGCCGATGATGATGCTGGAGAGGATCGGCACCATGGGAAGGACGCAGGGGGTGAAGGTGAGCCCCAAGCCGGCTGCGAAAAAGAGCAGGAGCGCGGTCAGCAAGCTGCCCTCCGCCAGCAGGCTCGCCAGGACACGTTCTTCGGTCTGCACCGCCACGGGAGAGCCGCCCGACGGGCCGCCGGCATCACCGCCGGATGCGACTTGGGGAGCGCCCGGCAGGGTGAGGGTGACCCACCGGGTCTCCGGCGGGTAGCACAGACCCAGATCGGCACACCCCTGGTAGCCGATGCCCACCTCTAGGGTCCCGCCACCCTGCACGGGCACCCGGGCCGAAGCTCTGCCGTAATAGACCTCCACCGCGCCAAAGTACTCGTCGACCTTGGCCTCGCCGGGCGGGATCTCCGCGGCTCCCAGGACTGCGCTCGCCTGGCCTTCTTCCAGGGCGCGGGTCTCGAAGCTGAATCGGTGGCGGTAGAGGTAGTAACCCTCGGCGATGTCCCAGCGAACGAGGACGGCCCCGTCGGGCGCAACCTCGGCGCTCATGGCGAACGCATCGTCCACCGGCAGGAATGTCGGCTGCTCCGACAGCCACGCGGAAGCGCCCGCAGATGCGTTATCCAGTTCCGCGGCAGCCGCCCCGCAAACGGCAAGGAGCAAAACGAAACCCATCGCCGCGGCGGCACGCCGCAGCCAGCATTGCCTGATTGTCTGACGGACTCTCATCATCTCAATTCTATCGGACACCTCGACCGCATTGGAGTTCGCCCGCAGACCCGGCAATATAGCCGTTCCCTTGGCCAGCAGAAGTGAACTGGTACGTTGCTTTCCGGTGAACGCTCGTTCGCAACGCTCTTTGTCGCCCTGACGCTGGCGGGGGTCGGCGCCTCAGGACACGCGGCCGAAGCCGAACGGGACGGGGTACCGGCCGGGGCGTCCGCCGCCTTGCCTGGCGAGTCCCCACGGGCCTCAATGGCGACCGGCGAAGAGATCGACGCGCTGCTGCGGCAGGCCCAGGACGCGATGGATCGGGGCCAGTACATCAATCCGGCGCGCGGCAGCGCGCTGGGCCTTTACGACCGTGTGCTGGCGCTCGATCCCCAGAACGTTAAGGCGCGCCGCGGCCTGGAGCTCATCGCCCAATACTATCTGGACCTCGCCAGCGCCGCGGCGCGGCGGCGTCAGCTGACGAAGGCTCAGTCCATGGTCGACTGGGCCAGGATCGTCGACGCCGACCATCCGGGCATCGCCGCCGCCCAGGCCCAGATCCGCCTGCTCGCAGAGGCCAGGCGCGTGCGCCTGCCGGTAGAGCGCCGCCAGCTGCGCGACCGCAGCGATGCGCTGGTCCGATCGCTGGCAGAGCTCGGCTCGCGGGCACGGCAGGAAAGCTGCCTGGCGATCATCCGCTCGCCCAGCGACGCCTCCGGCCGCTGGATGTATCAGCAGATGAGCCAGGCACCCGGCGATGCGCGAATCCGCGCCGACATCGAGATCGGCTCCCCGCCCATGGTGGAACTGCTTTGCTTCGAAGACGACGCGTGATGATAGTTGCAGCCGCGCTGCTCGGCGTGGTGACCGGCACCGCGCACCCCGGCACGGCCGTTGAGCTGGTCGTGTCCGACGCGCGCTTCAGGGCCCTGCTGCCCGGCCAGCGCAACACGGTTGCCTACTGCGTGATCGAGAACCGCGGACCCACGGCCGTCACCCTGGTGGGTGCCCTCAGCACCTCTGCCCGCGCTATGGAGATTCACGAGTCGCGGCTCGATGGCAACATGTACCGCATGCGGCGCCGCGCGGAGGTTGAGATTCCAGCCCGGGACACCGTACGCTTCGAGCCAGGCGGTCTGCATCTGATGCTGTTCGACGTGAAAGCCGACGGCGAGCAGGTGGAGATCGAGCTGCTGACAAGCGATGGACGTCGCGTGACGGCAGCCTTTCACCCGTTTGCGGCAGGAGCTGAATGAAGATCAACTGGCGATTCTGGACTTCTTCGAGCGATTCAGAGATGAGCAAAGGAGCACTTGCGACGGCCGGCCGCATCGCGGCGGGCGTCGTCGCCGCCTACCTGCTTCTGTGTCTGCTGCTGGGCTGGTGGTGGGACTCAGAACCGGACGTCTTCGCCGTTCGCGAGAACGCGGCAAGCCGCGCGGAGCTTCGCAACGAGCCGCTGGTCACCGGCTACATCACCACAGCCACCCTGATCCGCCTCGGCGAAACCCTGCTCGACAAGCGCGGCGGCTATCTTTCCAACGACATCTTCCCGCCGGGCGTGTGGATGGACAACATCCCCAACTGGGAATTCGGGGTGCTCACCCACATCCGGGACGCCACCCGCGCGTATCGCAACGAGCTCTCACGCTCCCAGAGCCAGTCGGCGGAAGACGCCGACATCGTCAAAGCGGAAGGCAAGTTTTTCATCGACAACGAAAGCTGGCTCATCCCCCAGTCGGAGTCGGAGTACCGGGACGGCATCAAGGCGCTGTCTTCCTACCTGCAGCGGCTGGCCGACCCCACGCAACCCGACGCCCAGTTCTACGCGCGCGCCGACAACCTGCAGCAGTGGCTGCAGATCGTCGAGGCCCGGCTCGGCAGCCTCTCCCAGCGACTGTCGGCCAGCGTCGGAAAGCGGCAGCTCGACGTCTCCCTGGCCGGCGACGCGGCTGCCAGCCAGGCCACCACGGCTCCGCGGGAGCAGGAAGTGAAGACGCCGTGGCTGGAAATCGACGACGTCTTCTACGAGGCGCGGGGCCAGACCTGGGCGCTGCTCCACCTGCTCCGCGCCATGGAGCAGGACTTCGGCGACGTTCTGGACAAGAAAAACGCGCGCGTCAGCCTCCAGCAGATCATCCGGGAGCTCGAGCCCACCCAGGACACGGTCTGGAGCCCCATCATCCTCAACGGCGACGGGCTCGGCTTCCTCGCAAACCACTCGCTGGTAATGGCCAGCTACATCTCCCGAGCCAACGCAGCCATCATCGACCTGCGCGCGCTGCTGGCCCAGGGCTGACCGTCGCCCGGCGGCATACAAATTCCGACAAATCCCGCCACGCTCTAGGTTCTTATTCGCAGACCGCTCCGTTAGAATTCGCGCCGGGCCGAGCGCTGCCTCCGCGCGAATCGTGCGACGACAAGCACGTGGTGGAGCATGTTGCCCGCGCTCCACACATGGTCATCGAGTTGGGGAATCCAATGAACAATATTGCGCTGATACCGCCCGCTTTCGGTATCGTCGGCCTGATCGTCGCCTTCATCGTCTTCGGGCTGGTGAAGCGGTACGACGAGGGTACCGACAAGGTCAAGCGGATCGGGGACGCCATTCACGAGGGCGCCATGGTCTTCATGCGCCGCGAGTACACCATGCTGGCCGGTTTTGCGGCCGCGCTTCTGGTCATCCTGTACATCGCGCTGGGCACTGAAACGGCCATCGCCTTCATCGTCGGCGCGCTGGCGTCCGCGTCGGCCGGCTGGATCGGCATGTACACGGCGACCAAGGCCAACGTGCGAACGACCACGGCCGCTCACTCCGTGGGCGCGCCCCAGGCCCTCTCCGTGGCCTTTTTCGGCGGATCCATCATGGGTCTCACTGTGGCATCGACGGGCTTGCTCGGGCTTGGAATCCTCTACTACATGTTCGGTGGTGATCCGGAGACCGCCCACAACATCCACGGCTTCGGCATGGGCGCTTCCACGGTGGCTCTGTTCTCGCGCGTGGGCGGCGGCATCTACACCAAGAGCGCCGACGTGGGCGCCGACCTGGTGGGCAAGGTCGAAGCCGGCATCCCCGAGGACGACCCGCGCAACCCCGGCGTGATCGCCGACAACGTGGGCGACAACGTGGGCGACGTCGCCGGCATGGGCGCGGACATCTTCGAAAGCTACTGCGGCTCCATGATTGCCACCATCGCCATCGCCTCTACGCTGGCACTGGCAACGCTGACGGACCTGGCGCCGGGCATGGACGAGGGCTCGGCCCGGGGGACGCTCATGGGCCTGCCACTCATACTCGCCTCGGCCGGGCTGATCTGCTCGCTGATCGGCATCGCCTTGGTGCGGCTCATGTCCGATAAGGAGCCCGCCGTAGCGCTGCGTTTCGGCACCATGGGCGCACCCGTCATCTTCATCGTCGCCGCCTGGTTCGTGATCGCCCAGGCGGGCCTCGAGCCCGCGGTATGGTGGTCGGTGGTCTCCGGCTCCATCGGCGGCATCATCATCGGCCTCGTGACCGAGTACTACACGTCGGCCAAACCCATCGTGCGCATCGCCGAGGCCGGTGAGACCGGTCCGGCCACGGTGATGATCACCGGCCTTGCCGTGGGCATGCAGTCCGTGGCGGTTCCGATCCTGGCCATCTGCGGCATCATCTTCGTGTCGACGAGCCTCGCCGGCCTTTACGGCGTCGGCATCGCCGCCGTGGGCATGCTCGCCACGGTGGGCATCACCATGGCCATCGACGCCTACGGGCCGGTGGCCGACAACGCCGGCGGCATCGCCGAGATGGGCGGTCTCGGCAAAGAGACCCGCGCCATCACCGATTCCCTGGACGAGCTCGGCAACACCACCGCCGCCATCGGCAAGGGCTTCGCCATCGGTGCCGCGGCCCTGGCGGCACTGGCCATCATCGCCGCGTACGTGGAGACTATCTCCTACCAGGACCCGACCTTCAGCCTGCACATCGGCAATCCCGAGGTGCTGATCGGGCTGTTCATTGGCGGCCTGATCCCGTTCCTCATCGCTTCGATCACCATGACGGCCGTGGGTGACGCGGCCATGGACATGATCCAGGAGATTCGTCGGCAATTCCGGGAGATACCAGGGCTGCTCGACGGCAAGGCCGAGCCGGACAACGCGAAGTGCATCGACATCGCCACCCAGGCAGCGCTGAAGCGGATGCTGCTGCCTGGCGTGATCGCCGTGGCGGTGCCGCCCATCGTCGGCTTCGGCCTCGGCCCCGCAGCCCTCGGCGGAACGCTGGGCGGAGGCTTGCTCGGCTGCGTGCTGCTGGCCCTGACCATGGCGAACGCCGGTGGGGCCTGGGACAATGCCAAGAAGTACGTCGAGAAGGGCAACCTGGGCGGTAAGGGCTCCGACGTTCACGCCGCCGCCGTGGTGGGCGATACCGTGGGCGACCCCTTCAAGGACACCTCCGGTCCCAGCATGAACATCCTGATCAACGTGATGGCCATCGTCAGCCTGGTCATCGCGCCCCTGCTGATCTGACGTACGCGCCGGCCCTGCTGCTCGCGGGGCCGGCTCATCCCCTTCCCCGCTTCAGCTCACCTCGAAAGGTTTGAGCTTTTTGGCCACTAGCTGGTTCTTCAGCCGCACATAATGTGGCAGACCGTTGCGGTACGCCGGGTAATCCTCTCCGGCGATGAGCGGCGCCAGGTATCGCCTGCCTCGCGCCGTGATGCCGTACCCGTCCTTGGAGATGTAGCTCTTCGGCATCTTGCGCTCGACGTTCGCCACCCGCGATAGCTTCACGCTGCCAACCGTCCATCGATAAGGCGAGTCGCTCTTGCGCACCACCACGGGCATGACCGCGTTCTCACCGGCTAGCGCCAGCTCCACCGCCGCCTGGCCCATGGCGTAGGCCTGCTCCACATCCGTGGCCGAGGCCACGTGCCGGGCCGCACGCTGCAGGTAGTCGGCCACCGCCCAGTGATACTTGTAGCCAAGCTCGCCTTTGATCATGGCAGCCAGCGTCGGCGCCACGCCGCCCAGCTGGGTGTGCCCGAACGCGTCCTTGCTGCCGGCATCGGCCAGGAAGGTTCCATCGGCGTATTGGGCGCCTTCGGAGACGACGATCACGCAGTAGCCGCAGGACTCCACCGTCTCGCGAACCTTGGCGAGAAAACGCTTCCGATCAAACGGCACCTCCGGCAGCAGGATGATGTGAGGCGCATCGCCTGGGCCCTCCTGAGCGAGTGCTCCGGCCGCCGCTATCCACCCGGCGTGACGTCCCATCACCTCCAGGATGAAAACCTTCGTGGAGGTCTCGCACATCGACGCCACGTCCATGGCCGCTTCGCGGGTGGACACGGCGACGTACTTCGCGACGGAGCCGAACCCCGGACAGCAGTCGGTGAACGGGAGGTCGTTGTCCACCGTCTTGGGAATGCCGATGCAGGTGATCGGGTAGCCGAGCGTTTCCCCGAGCTGGGACACCTTGTGGGCCGTGTCCTGGGAATCGCCGCCACCGTTGTAGAAGAAGTAGCCGATGTCGTGCGCGCGAAAGACGTCGATCAGGCGCCGGTACTCGCGCTCGTTCTCCTCCAGCGACTTCAGCTTGTAACGGCACGAGCCGAAAGCACCGCTCGGGGTCGTGCGCAGCCCGGCAATGGCTTTCGCGCCTTCCCGGCCGGTGTCGATCAGCTCCTCGGTGAGCGCGCCGATGATCCCGTTGCGCCCGGCGAGCACCTTGCCAATGCGGTCCCTGTGCTTGCGCGCCGTCTGGATGACTCCACATGCCGATGCGTTGATCACGGCCGTGACCCCGCCCGACTGCGCGTAAAACGCATTGGCCTTTTTCATCCCTCGACGTCCCGTCCCGAAACAGAGCCGACATTGTCCGTGAAGAGAAAGTTTTGTGCGACAATTTCGCCGATGAAAGCCGTCTTGCAGCTGTTCTGGCAGATATGCCGGCTCAAGCAGAGCCCCGAGTACGTTCCTACCCAGACGTGGTTCGTCCTCGTGGTCATCGCCGCGAATCTCATCTGCAGCGTCGCGGTTTCCCTCACCGCTGACGGTGCCCCCGAGCTGCTCACGACCATCAACAGTATCGTCGTGGGCCAGACGACGACGGCCGCGCTGGTTTGGGCAGCACTGAACCTGCGCGACCTGGGCAGCCGGTTTCTCGCCACCATCACGGCTCTGTTCGGATGCGATCTGATCATCACGGCGGTCTTTGCCCTCGTCCTGCCCATCACCCTGCTTGCGCCACCCTTGGCACCGCTGCTGTTCCTGCTCTTTATAGCCTGGAGCGTGAGCGTCGCCGGGTTCATCCTGCATCGCTCGCTGCAGGTGCCGCTCGCGCTCGGCATCGTCGTCGCGCTGGGAATGTCGGTGTTGAGCCTGGCATTGAGCCAATTGGCCATCGGCGCATGAGCGCAGAACGACGAATCTACTTTCTTGGCATTGGCGGCACCCTGATGGGCAGCCTAGCCCAGCTGGCCAGGGAGATGGGATATCGGGTATCCGGGTCCGACGTGGCCATCTACCCGCCCATGAGCGATCAGCTGGGAGACGCCGACATCGAGGTGTTCGAGGGCTTCGATCCCGCCCATCTGGACCCGGAGCCGGAGCTGGTCGTTATCGGCAACGCGGGGCTGCCGCGGGGGCATCCGGGCGTAGAGCACATCATCGAGAACGGGTTGCGCTACGTCTCCGGCGCCGAATGGCTCGGCACCCACGTCATGCCCGGACGGTGGGTCCTGGCCGTCACCGGGACCCACGGCAAGACAACCACGGCCAGCATGCTGGCCTGGATTCTCGATCAGGCGGGGCTCACGCCCGGCTACCTGATCGGCGGTGTCCCGAAGAACTTCCCCCGCTCCTCACGGCTGGGCGTCGATCCTTTCTTCGTGGTGGAAGCCGACGAGTACGACTGCTCCTACTTCGACCGCAGATCCAAGTTCGTGCACTACCACCCGCGCACGCTGATCATCAACAATCTGGAGTACGACCACGCGGACATCTTTCCCGACCTCGCGGCCATCCAGACCCAGTTCAATCACCTGCTGCGCACGGTGCCCGGCCACGGTCTCGTCATCGCGCCGTCCAACGACGACAACGTCAACGAGACCCTCCAGCAGGGGTGCTGGACGCCTATCTCCCGGGTGGGCGCCCCTCAGGTGAAGCAGCCCATGGACATGGACAACGGCGAGCGGTGGAGCGCTGGCGGTGGGGACGGCACCGGCGCGACCTTCGACGTCTGCCTGGGCGACGATACCCTCGGCACGGTGCGGTGGCCCATCTTCGGCGAGTACAACGTCCGCAACGGCCTGGCCGCCATCGCGGCCGCCCGGCACGCCGGCGTCCCGCCCGAGGTCGCCATCGATGCGCTGAGCACTTTCGAGGGGGTCAAGAGACGTCTGGAGCTCATCGCCGAGATCGGGGAGACGTTCGTCTACGACGACTTCGCGCACCACCCCACCGCCATCCGCGCGACGCTCCAGGGGCTGCGCAACAAGGTAGGCAGCGAGGAGATCGTCGCCGTCATCGAGCCCCGGTCTCACACCATGTCCCTGGGCACGCTGCGCAACGAGCTCGCCACCTGCTGCTCGCCGGCGGACGAGGTCTACTGGTTTCGCGGGGAGAACATCCAGTGGGATCTTTCGGAGCTGCTGACGAGCTGCGTGATACCCGCCCATATCGACTTCGAGCTCGACAAGCTCATCGAGTCCCTGGCCCAGCTGCCCGAAAAGCGCCGGCACATCGTGATCATGAGCAACGGCAGCTTCGGTGGGATCTACCAGAAGCTCCCAACCCGTCTGCGCAGCCGCTAAACTCGACCCCGACTCCCAGCCCATCGTCCGAAGGAGATGCCCATGCAACCGAATCTGGCCAGCTTCGCCACCGCCCTGCTCCTCGCCGTCGTCCCGGCCGCCCAGGCCGCGGACTGGTACCCATCTCGGTACGGCGCCGACGACACCCTCGGTGCCATCAACAATCTTTCTCCAGAGAAAGTCGTACAGGCCGCCCGCCTGGTCACGGAAGGCAAGACTTATCCGCTGGGCGTGGAGACCGGCCCGGACTCCCCTGCCTACCCGGGGCGCACTTTCTCGCTCACGGTTCTGCAACTTCTGCCGGGAGATGGAACCGGCGCGTCGTTCGGGACGAATCGGGCAAATGGCAACGACGATCTGCTGAATTTCTGGATGGGTATCGGCAGCCAGATCGACGGGCTCGGCCACATGGGCATCGAGCACGTGTACTACAACGGCAACCGCGCTGAGGATTTCATCACGCCATCGGGCCTGACGAAGCTAAGCATCGACCGGCTGCCGCCGATCGTCGGCCGCGGCGTTCTGATCGACATGGCCGCCCACATGGGCAAGGCCGTGCTCCCCGCCGGTACCGCCTTCAACAGCCGCGAGATCAAAGCCGCAGCCAAGGCCCAGGGCATCACCATCGGCGAAGGGGACGTGGTGCTGTTCCACACGGGCTGGCTGAACGTTGCGGAAGACAAAGCGCGCTTCATGGCAGGGGAGCCCGGCCTGGGCGTCGACGGCGCCCGTTATCTGGCCGGGCTCGGCGTGGTGGCGGTGGGCTCGGACACCTGGGGGCTCGAAGTCCTGCCGTCGGAAGTGGAAGGAGAGGCCTTTCCCGTTCATCCCGAGCTGCTCACCAAGAACGGCGTCTACATTCTGGAGAACATGGACACCCGGGCGCTCGCTGCGGACGGCGTGCACGAGTTCCTCTTCGTTCTGGGCCAGCCTCGCTTCGTGGGTGCCGTTCAGGCGGTGGTGAACCCGGTGGCGATCAAGTGATGTGGGCGCCAGGGCGTTCTCGTCGAAGCGTCGCAGCGGCCGTCGGGTCGGCCGCCTTGGCGGCCCTGCTACTGACGGGGTGCGATACCGGCTCAGGCGCTCAGGAAACCACGGACACGACAGCCGGCCCGGGCGACGCGCCATCCTCCCAGGAGCAACTCATCGCCCAGCCGCCGGAAGGCTGGGAGGTCTGGTCCGCTGCCCAGGACCCGGGGCTGCGGGTAGCGCAATACGTCCCCCCCGATACCGACGCCGAGAACTGGGAGCAGATGCTGCGTATGGAATCCATGTCCGGTGATCCTCTGCCGGATCCCATCGAGTTTCTCACGGCGCTGGGAAGGGACCAGGCTGAAGGCTGCGGACAGTCTTCGGACCTGAACATTCATTCCGGTGCGGAGAACAACTACTCCACGTCGGTCCGGCTCTTCTCCTGTCGCAACGACGCGCCACCGAACCTGGACCAGGTGACCCTGATCAAGGCAATCCGCGCCAACGACAATTTCTACGTCATCGCGCTCACCCGACGGGCAACCTCGGGGGAGAGCACACAGCCGCCTGTGAGCGATGCGGAGATGGCGGTGTGGGCCGCCTACATGCGCACGGTGACGGTCTGCGACCCGACGCGTCCCGAGCATCCCTGCCCGACGCCAACGCCAGAACCGCCTGCCCCTGCGGCCGGCTAGAAGGCGTCGTCTGAAAGCGCCATGACCGCTTCGGATTCCGCCTCGATGGCGGCGGCCAGGCCCAGCGTTCGTGGCAGCAGACGCTTGAAGTAGAACGCGGCACAGGCCCGCTTGCCCTGACCAAAGGCGTCATCCGGCGCGGCATCCGCCATCCGGGCCCAGAGCCAGGCATAGAGGGTGTAACCGGTCAGATCCAGGAAGTCGGCGGCGACGGCCCCGGGCAGGGAGGCATCCCCGCGGGAGCGCTGAACGAGCGAATCCGTGACCGTCGTCAGGCGGTCGATGGCCGCCAGGACATCCGCGCCGTGAGCCGAGTCGCGCGCATCCGCCACCATCATATCGGCGAGCTTGCGCAGCACGGCGCCGCCGTCGCGCAGAACCTTCCGCCCGATCAGATCCTGGGCCTGGATGCCGTTGGTGCCTTCATAAATCTGCGCGATGCGCGCGTCCCGGACGATCTGCTCCATGCCCCACTCGCGCACGTACCCGTGACCGCCGAAGACCTGCTGTCCCAGCACCGCACACTCGAAGCCGCGGTCGCTCAGAAACGCCTTGGATATCGGCGTGAGCAGCTCCGCGAGGGCCAGGGCCTGCGGATCACCCAGGTGCTTGGCAAGGTCGAGCTGCATGCCCGCGAATAGCCCGAAAGCCCGGCCCCCTTCCGTCAGACAGCGGATGGTGAGCAGCATCCGGCGAACGTCCGGATGAACGATGAGCGGATCCGCGGCAGCCTCCGGGTCCTGTGGCCCCTCCGGTGAACGGCCCTGAATCCGCTCGGTGGCATAGCGGGCAGCCTGCTGGTAGGCGAGATCACCCGCGCCGAGACCCTGCAGGCCCACCGAGAGCCGCTCGTAATTCATCATGGTGAACATGGCGGCAAGGCCCTGGTTCTCCTCGCCGATGAGGAAACCGGTTGCGCCGTCGAAGTTCATGACCGAGGTCGCGCTGCCGCGAATCCCCATCTTGTGCTCAATGGATCCGCTGGCGAGCGCGTTGCGCTCCCCGGGCTCGCCATCGGCGTCGGGAAGGAACTTCGGCACGATGAAAAGCGAAATGCCGCGGCTGCCGGCCGGTGCTCCCGGAACCTTGGCGAGCACCAGATGAACGATGTTCTCGGAAAGGTCGTGCTCACCGCTGGTGATGAAGATCTTGGTACCCGAAATCCGGTAGCTGCCGTCGCCGGCCGGTTCCGCCCGGGTGCGCATCATGCCCAGATCGGAGCCAGCGTGGGGCTCGGTGAGATCCATGGCGCCGCTCCAGCGGCCGCTGTAAAGCTTAGGCAGGTATAGCGATTTCTGGTCCTCCGAGCCGTGGGTGTCGATACAGATCGACGCTCCCACGGAGAGCGTGCCGTACAGGAACAGGCCCGAGTTGGCAGCCCAGAACATCTCTTCCACCAGGCATCCGAGCATCTTCGGCATGCCCTGCCCCTCGAACGCCGGATTTCCCGAAAGCCCGAGCCAGCCGCCGCCGGCCATCTCGGCGTACCCTGCTTTGAAGCCCTCCGGGGCGGTAACCTCGCCGTCCTCCCAACGACAGCCTTGCTCGTCCCCGGATTGGTTGAGAGGCGCCATCACCTCCCCAGCCACCCGTCCGCCCTCCATCAGGACCGCGCGAACGAGCTCCTCGGAGAGATCGGCAAAAGCGGGGATCCGGCTCCACGTCTCCCCTGCCCGAAACACCTCGAACAGAAGAAAGTCGAAGTCCCTCAGCGGGGGCTGATACTGGAGCATGGGTTCTCCCTGCCTGCGTCGGCATTCATGGCTTCTAGTGCACTGCGGTCGGACCGCGACTTTCAAAGCGCGACGAGCGCGCCCTGATCGACGTCCATGAGCGTCCTTTTGCCGGCCTCGATGGCAGCTTTATGTGCCTTCGTGCGCGGCAGGACGCGACTGAAGAAGAAGTCGGCGACGGCAATCTTGCCAGCATGAAAAGGATCCGTCGACCCTTCCCGCAGCGCCTGATCGGCGCTGCGCGCCATGAGCGCCCAGCAGAAGGCGAGCGCCGCGTAGCCGCTGTAATACAGGTAGTCCACCGCCGCCGCACCGACCTCGTCCAGATCCTGCATGGCCGTTGCGCCGAGCTGCAGGGTGAGCTCACCCCACTCGTCGGCAAGCTCCCTCATCGGAGCGGCGAAGCGGGGCAGTGAATCTTCCAAGGATCCGGCAAGCGTCTGCATCTCGCCGATGAAGGTGATGAGCCCCTTGCCCTGATTCTGCAGAATTTTCCGGCCCACCAGATCCAGGGCCTGTATCTGCGTGGTGCCCTCGTAGATCGTGGTGATCCGGGTGTCGCGCACGTACTGCTCCAACCCGGTCTCCCGAATGAAGCCGTGGCCGCCGTAAATCTGCATGGCGTGATTGACCGACTCGAAGCCCAGCTCCGTCAGAATGCCCTTGACGATGGGCGTCAGGAAGTCGAGCAACTCCTCGGCCGACGCCTGCTCTTCCGGCCTGCCATCGCGGAAACGATCGATGATCTGAGCCGCGTAGTAGACGAAAGCGCGTCCCCCTTCCGCGATGGCACGCTGGAAGAGCAGCATGCGCCGCACGTCGGGATGCACGATGATGGGGTCCGCCGGCCGCTCCGGGGCTTTGGGCCCGGTGAGCGAGCGCATCTGCAGGCGCTCCTGGGCGTATTCCGCCGACCGCAGACAGGCAGCGTGCGCCTGGCAGGCGCCCTGCAAACCGACCACCAGGCGAGCGCCGTTCATCATGGTGAACATGTAGCGCATGCCCTGGTTGGGCTCGCCGACCAGGTATCCTCTGGCGTCGTCGAAGTTGAGCACGCAGGTGGCGTTACCGTGAATGCCCATCTTCTCCTCAATGGAGCCGCAGGACACGCGGTTAGGCGTGCCGTCGAGGTCGACCTTGGGCACCACGAACATGGAGATTCCCTTGGTGCCCGCGGGCGCGTCCGGCATGCGGGCCAGCACCAGGTGGACGATGTTCTCGGCCATGTCGTGCTCGCCGGCGGAGATGAAGATCTTGGTGCCCGAGATCCGGTAGGTTCCGTCCGCCGACGCCTCCGCCCGCGTTCTCGCCAGGCCCACGTCCGACCCGGCGTGAGGCTCGGTCAGACACATCGTCCCCGTCCACTCACCCGAGAGCAGACGCGCGAGAAAAGCATCCTTGAGCTCCGCGCTGCCGTGCTCCTCCAAAGCGCCGATGACACCGCGCGAAAGTCCCGGGTACATGGTCCATGCCATGTTCGCGCAGCACATCAGATCCTCTAGGAAAAAGCTCATGCTGTCCGGCAGGCCCTGGCCACCGTGCTCGACCGAGCCGCTGAGACCGGCCCAGCCCCCCTCGACGTACTTGGCATAGGCTTCCTTGAACCCGGCCGGCGTGGTCACCGATCCGTTTTCCAGACGGCAACCAGTCTCGTCGCCGACGCGATTGAGCGGCGCCAGCTCGCCGTCCGCAAACCGCGCGGCTTCCTCGACGATGGCGTCGATGAGGTCGCGACCCGGTGCTTCATCGAGCTCGAGCCGGGCGTAGTGACCGGCGAAGTCGAACACGTCGTGAATCAAGAACCGCACGTCTTTGAGCGATGCTGACATCATGGATCCTCCAATGCGGACGGCACGGTAACAAATCTTCGCACCCCGTCAATGACCGTCTCCACAGATCACGCCTCCCGATTGTTGAACCCGGGAAATGCACCCCACCCGCCTGGCCGGCCGCTGGGCCGGCGGGGCGACCGGCCAGTGAATCGTGACAGGATTCGCACGCCACGCGAGGACATCGGCCACTGGCTGACGAGGGGGGGGGCCGGGGAAGATCACCGGATGATCGGTCGCGCCCTGGGAGCCCTTTTCCCGCCCATCTGCCTGCTCTGTGATCAGACCTGCGAGGCTGGCGCGACCGCAGACGTCTGCCACCACTGCAGGCCCGTCCTGCCCTGGAATTCGAACCCCTGCCCGCGCTGCGGTCTCCCCTGCGGCAATGGCGGAAACGACTGCCAATCCTGCGACGAGGATCCCCTGCCCGTGGCTCGCACGGTGGCGCCCCTGCTGCACGACGGCCACCCCCGCCACTGGGTGCACCGGCTCAAGTTTCACGAAGGCATGATCGAGGGCCGGCTGCTGGCGACCCTCCTCGCCGATGCCGTCCGCGAGAGCTACGCGGCCGAAAACCTGCCGGGCGTGCTGGTGCCCGTTCCCATGCCCCCCGGACGGCTGGCGTGGCGCGGCCACAATCAGGCAGCAACCATCGCCGCTTTTCTCGGACGCCGGCTGAACCTGCCTCTGGCCAGGCGCGGAGCCAGGCGCGCGCGTCGCTCCCGGCCCCAGCGCCTGCTCTCGCGCGCGGCGCGCCTCAAGGCAACGGCGGGTATCTTCGCGTCACAGCCATGGGAGGGCGAGACGATCGCCGTCGTGGACGACGTCATGACCACCGGGGCCACGGTCGCCGAGCTCGCCCGCACCCTGGTAGCGGCCGGCGCCAGCGAGGTCCATGCCTGGTCGGCGACCCGCGCCGTCTGACTTCCCTGCTAGACTCGCGTTCATGACCGAGTCGTCCACCAGCACGCCCTATGCCGGGCTGACCCCCGACCTGATACTCGATGCGCTGGAGGCCACCGGGTTTGATCCCACCGGCAGCCTGCTGGAGCTGAACAGCTACGAGAACCGCGTCTACCAGCTCGAGGTCGAGGACGGCAGCTTCGTGGTGACCAAGTTCTATCGACCCGAGCGCTGGAGCGACGCCCAGATCCTCGAAGAGCACGCGTTCACCAGAGAGCTCATAGAGCACGAGCTGCCCGCCGTTGGGCCGCTCGAGCGGGATGGCACAACCCTGTTCGAACACTCCGGTTTCCGCTTTGCTGTTTTTCCCAGGCAGGGCGGCCATCCTCCCAACATCGAGATCGAGGAAGACCTGAAGGTGCTGGCCCGCACGCTGGCACGGCTTCATGCCATCGGCCGGATCCGCCCGTTCGAGACGCGGCCCACCTTGAGCTGTGAGCGGATGGGCAGGCAGAGCCGCGAGTTTCTGATGGAAGCGGGGCTCGTGCCCCTGGAGCTTCAACCGGCGTATACCAGCACCACCGAGCACCTGCTCGACAGGCTCGAGCCGCTGTTCGGTGCCGAGATGGACTGGCGCCGCATTCACGGAGACTGCCACCTGGGCAACCTGCTGTGGCGCGGCGAGGTTCCCCACTTCGTCGACTTCGATGACTGCGTGAACGGCCCCCCCATCCAGGACCTGTGGATGCTGCTGTCCGGCGAGCGACACGAACGCGAAGCACAGCTGAGCATGATCCTCGAAGCTTACGAGCAGTTCGCGAGCTTCGACCTGGCAACCCTCAGGCTCATCGAACCGCTGCGAACCCTGCGCATCATGCATCATGCGGCCTGGATCGGCCGCCGCTGGAACGACCCGGCCTTTCCACGCGCCTTCCCCTGGTTCAACACGGAGAAGTATTGGTCGGAGCACATCCTCAGCCTGCGCGAGCAGATGGCCGCGCTGGACGAGCCTACGCTGACGGTAAGCTGAGCTCCCGGCGATTGCGCAGCACGTTAGAGTAGGCGGCCAGGAGATAGGGCTTCTCTTCATCCGGGCAGCCGGCAAGACGCTGCTCGAACGCCGCGGTCACGTCAGGCAGCTCGGGCATCGACACGGTGCAGGTGGGCTCCCGGAGCCGCTCCGCGGCCCGCGCCTGGGTGGGGAAGATCTTCAGGCCCGTCACGATGGCGCGATCGATCTCGCACGCCAGCGCCTCCGCGTCGTCGAACGCGCCTGCAATTGGCGCGCCGATGTGCAGGTGGACACGACCTTTGAACCCCATCATGCCCTCGACGATGCTAAGCAGGTCCTCGTCCGACGGCTTGGTGTACGACCCTTCCCGATCGGTCAGGTAGAGCTCGCGGGCTTTGCGCAGATCGCACGGATCGAGCTCGTAGGAGACCGCCACCGGGACGATGCGTATGCGTGCGACGAGATCGCCGAAGCTTTCCGCTTCCTTCCGGAAGGCGAGCCCCAGCATCTTCAGCAGCGCGGGATCGGTGCGATCAAAGCCGTCCTTGGAGCGACCCTCGCGTTGCGCAATCCAAACCGATTCCCCCTCCTCGAGGGACTGCCGGATGAACTGGGACGTTCGCGACAGAGCGGCATAAACCGCTCGGGTTCCGCTGACCTGGCGCTCGATGACGAAGCTCTTGTTCAGGCGCATGAGGTCGGCGACGAACGGCCGGGCAAACAGATTGTCTCCCACCGCGATGCGCGAAGTCCGGTGCCCGGCCTGATGGATCGTGTAGTTGAGGATGCCCGAGTCCATCACGATGTCCCGGTGGTTGGAGATGAACAGGTAGGGCTCTCCCGGCGACAGATCGTCCAGGCCGTCCACGGTAAGCTCGACGATGGTCTCCTCGATGAGGCGGGCCATATACTTTTCGAGGAACAGCTGAACGTCGTTGACGGTGGCCAGCGTCCTAGTCTTGCGCCTGAGATAGGCTCTCACCAGCGCGCTGGCCAGGCGGGGCCAGGTCCGGGCCAGCCTGGGCATCAGATAAACCGCCACCGCGCGGTCGAGTTCCGCGTCTTCGACCAGGCGCGCGACCACGCCCGGGACCTCCGCATCCCGATAGGGTCGAATGGCTTCGAAGTCCACCATGGGGCCAAGTTAGCGTCATTTGCCGGCCACAAAACAAGTCGCCGCCACGCCAGGTTTTCCTCTAACATCAGGAGCCCGCTCGCTGGGGAGAGATCTGATGGGGCTAGGCATTCGTCCCTTTGACAAGGGCTTGCTCGACCTGGGCAACGGCGCCTACGCCTGGCTTCAGCCCGATGGCAGCTGGGGCTGGTCAAACGCCGGCCTTATAGTCGACGGCGAGGCTTCCCTGCTGGTCGACACCCTCTTTGACAAGCACCTGACCCGCGAGATGCTCAGCGCCATGCGCGACGCGGCGCCCCAGGCGACCCGGCAGTTCGACACGCTGGTGAACACTCACTCGAACGGCGACCACTGCAACGGCAACGAGCTCGTCACCGGCGCCGAGATCGTGGCCTCGAGGGCCTGCGCGGAGGAACTGGCCGCGGAGAACCCGAAAATGATGCAGACGATGATGGAGCGCGCGCCGGAGATGGGCGAGGTGGGCGAGTTCTTCGTTCACTGTTTCGGCGCCTTCGACTTCACCGACATCAACCACACGCTGCCGACCCGCACCTTCGAGGGAGAACTCGCGCTCAAGGTCGGCGACAAGGACGTGCTGCTCAAGCAGGTCGGGCCGGCCCACACCCGCGGCGACGTGCTGGCCTACGTTCCTGCGGAGAAGGTGATCTACACCGGGGACATCCTGTTCATCGAGGGTCACCCCATTCTCTGGGTGGGTCCGGTCGGCAACTGGATCGATGCCTGCGACTACATGCTCGATCTGGACCTGGAGAACGTGGTGCCCGGCCATGGTCCCGTCACGGACAAGCGGGGCGTGACGGCCGTACGCGACTATCTAATCTACATTCGCGACGAGGCCCGCAAGCGCTTCGACGCCGGCATGCCCGCAGATGAGGCCGCCCTGGACATCTCCCTAGCCGACTACGATTCCTGGGGCGATGCCGAACGCATCGTGGTCAACGTCGCCGTGCTCTACAAGGAGTTCGCCGCCGACCCCAACCCCGGCGACATCGCCGAGCTGTTCGCGCTGATGGCGAAAGTTCACAAGGCCCGGCGCCGTTGACGGACGTCCGCCGCGCCGGCCACGACGATCTGCCCGCCATCGTCGGGATATACAACCACTACGTAGCGCACTCCCACTGCACGTTCGACATAGAGACCTATAGCGTCGACGAACGGTGGGCCTGGTGGCAGCAGTTCGACGCCGCGCGATACCAGTGCTGGGTCGCCGAGCACGCCGGCCGGGTGATCGGTTACGCCTGCAGCCAGCCGCTGAAGGCAAAGGGCGGCTACGAGCCCTCGGTGGAGGTGAGCGTCTACCTGGACGCCGCCCACACGGGCCGGGGCGCGGGCCGCTCGCTCTGCGAGCATTTGCTGGAAGCCCTCGCGCCCGAGGACGTGCACAGAGCCTACGCCCTGATCGCCTTGCCGAACGATCCGTCCATCGCCCTGCATCGCAAGCTGGGATTCCGTGAGGTGGCCCACTTGAGCGAGGTCGGACGCAAGTTCGACCGCTTTTGGGACGTGGTTTGGCTCGAGCGCGCCTTTTAGCCGGATCCTGCTAGCCAAACCCCGCGCGCAGCAGGATCCAGATTCCCATGATCAGCAACACGGCGAAGGCGACCCGTTTCATGGCGAGCTCGGACACCGGCGGCTCGAAGGTGCGGCCGGCCCAAGTACCAAGCAACACCATGGGCAACGCGAGCGCGGTGAGCAGCCACACTTCCCGGGTCAGCCCACCGTCTGCCGCCACCAGCACCGAGCGCACCAAGGTCGTCATGGCGAAGCCGCACAGCAGAGTCGCCCGTATGGCCGCCACGGGCAGCGGCTGCCTGTAGTTGAACCATCCCATGATGGGCCCGGACGCTGCGAACAACCCGCCGGCAAGGCCGCCGGTCACGCCGGCCACCACGCACGCCCACGGAGGGGAGGTGGCGGGCTTGGGTTGCGGGCGCAGCATCATGGAGAGGCTGCCGAGCACGATGAAGACGCCCAGCACGACCTCCAGCGCCCGGACTGCCCCGCCCTCCAGCACTTCCAGAAGAACGATGCCCAAGTAGATGGCCGGCAGCTGGCCGACGGCTAGCCAGATGAACAGGCGCCGTTCGACCCGCTCGAGGTGGCCGCGCAGCGCGAGCACCACGTTGACCAGAGTAAGCAGGCTCACCACGGCGGCTACCACCGAGACCTGCGAGTTGCCGGCGCCGCTGGCCACGGCGATCAGGATCATGGCCATGGCAAAGCCGGTCACCGACTGCACGTAGCTGCCGAACAGCGCGCCGCCGAGGAAGATGCCGAGAGTCCAGAGGTCCATCGCGGCCCGCAGTATAGGCGATCGCGGCGAATCGGGTGGTATAGTCCCGGCCTCCATCGCAGGCACATCGGAAACATCAGAAATGGATCTCGGCTTGGCGGGCAAGACGGCGCTGGTGAGCGGCAGCTATCGCGGGACCGGGCTCGTCATCGCCCGCCATCTGGCGGCTGAGGGCGTGCGCGTGTTCGTCCACGGGCTGGAGCCGGGCCAGGCCGAGCGGGCCGTGGCGGAAATCGGCAGCGGCGAGCCGGTGACCGGAGACATCACCAACGACGACGGCGCCGGTCAGGTGGCCGAGGCCCTCGACGGGAGCCACGTCGACATACTTGTCAACAACTACGGCACCGCCGATCGCGGCAGCTGGCAGGAAAGCGACACCGACGACTGGCTCGACGCCTATCAGAGGAACGTGCTCTCCGCCCAGCGTCTGATCCGCCTGTACTTCGCTCCCATGCGGGAACGCGGCTGGGGAAGGATCATCAACCTGGGCACCGTGGGATCGACCCGTCCGAACAGCCGGATGCCCCACTACTACGCATCGAAAGGCGCCCTGGCCACCATGACCATCAGCCTCGCCAAGGAGGCGTCAGGCACCGGAGTGCGGGTGAATCTGGTCTCGCCTGGATTGATCCTCACTCCGGAGGTGGAAGCCGCCTACCTGGAGCGCGGCCGCGCCAAGGGCTGGGGGGAAACCTGGGAGCAGGTGGAGCCCAAGGTGGCGGCCGACATTCCCATCGGGCGAATCGTCCGCCGCGAAGAAGTGGCCGACCTGGTCACGTTCCTGGCTAGCCCCCTGGCCGACGCCATTCACGGTCAGAACATCCGCGTGGACGGCGGGGCCCTGAGCGTGCTGTCTTGACCCGACCGGGAATCCGGCTGATCGGGCTCGCGATACTGGCTTTGTGCGTGCTCGTCTACGATGCAGGCAGCTCCGCCCCCTTCCACCGCGTGGTCCTGCCAATCGCCATGGCCGGGGCAGCGGGCCTGATGGTGCAGAGCGCCGCCGCCATCCTGCTCGCTGGCACCCTACTCGCCGGCGTCCACGCCCGTCCCGGAGACCCGGACTGGGTCGTCGGGATCGCTTATCCGGTTCTGGCAGGTCTATGCGGCGTGGGGCTCGCCGGCATTCTGCTGCTGCGTTTCCGGGGGCGGATCGAGGCAACCCGGGAAGCACGCTGGCGTGCCCGTCGCGAGCGGGCGTCGACACCGAAAGGATCGGAGGGCTGAATGGGAGCTCGCTGCTTTCTCGTCACCGGCACCACCAGCGGCATCGGTCTGGCCACTGCCCGTGCCCTGGCGACCGGCGGCGACACCGTCGTCATGGCCAACCGCGACCCGGCAAGGGGGGAGAGCGCGGCCGCCGAGCTGCGCGATGCGACCGGCAACCCCGACGTCGTCAACGTCGTGTGCGACCTGTCGTCGTTGGCCTCCGTTCGGACCTGCGCAAACCACACCCGGGACCGGTTCCCGAGCATCGACGTGCTAATCAACAACGCCGGGGTGTGGACGGCCAAGCCCCAGCTCTCTGCGGACGGCTATGAGCTCGCGTTTGCCACCAACCATCTCGGACCGTTTCTGCTCACCCACTTGCTGCTCGAACCGCTGAGAGCCGCCGGCGGCGCGAGGATTGTGAACGTCGCCTCGGTGCAGCACCGCGCGGCAGACCTGGACCTCGACCATCTGACCCCGCGCTCGCCCTACCGGGGGCTGAAGGCGTACAGCCGCTCAAAGCTCGCCAACGTGATGACGACCCTCGCCTTCGCCAGGCGCTTCGACGCCGCTGAGATTTCCGCAAACTGCCTCCACCCCGGGGTCGTCGCCTCCAACATCGTTCCCGAGAACAGCCCGCTACTGCGCCGGGCCGCACGAATCGTCAGCGGCCTGATGCGCAGCCCGGCGAGCGGAGCCGCAACTTCGATCTACCTGGCGACATCCCAGGAGATGGCCGGAGTGACCGGCAAGTACCTCGACCCGGACCAGCGCGTCATCGAGCCCTCCAGGACCGCCCGGGACGAGGCGGCCCAGGACGCGCTGTGGGAACTCAGCCTCGAGCTGACCGGCCTCGCGCAGGCGCGCTGAAGTGAAGGAAGCCAGCCCCACCATCAAGCCCGCCGCGGACGGCATCGCCGACGCCATCGCCCGGGGGTACGAGTCCTATCAGGCGGAGTTCCAGGCCATCACGGCCAGGGCCCAGAGCCGATTCGAGCGTCAGGACTGGGCTGGCGTTCAGAACGCCGGAGCGCAACGCCTGGCGATCTACGGAGAGCACGTACGCGCGGTGGTCACGGAAGTCGAAGCCATCATGGGCGGGAGCGAGATCGATGCTGCGCTTTGGCGCGAATCCAAGCAGGCGTTCACCTCGATGATCGACCAGCAATACAACGCCGAGCTCTACGAGACGTTCTACAACTCGATCCATCGGGAGATGACCGACGACCGGGTGGTCGACGACGCAGAGATGTTCGTCCGGACCCTGTTCCCCGACCCGCCCGTGCAGCCCGCGGAACCCGTTTTCGAGACCTACCGCATGGAGGGCAACCCCGAAGACTTCGTGCGTGCCCTGCTCGACGGCCTGGCCATCAACCAGCCTTGGCGCGACCGGGCCGGTGACGTGCGCAACATCCTGCGCTCGCTTGCCGAGGATCGCCCGGAGATCCAGGATCCCCGCCAGCTGAACGTGGACATCCTGAAACCCGTCTTCTACAGAAACAAGGGCGCGTACGTGGTCGGCCGGCTGAGATACGCCGACGCGAGCGGCGCGCAGGTGTGGCCCTTCGCCCTTGCCCTTCTCCTGGACGAGGAGGGGATGCTCTACGTCGACACGCTGATCAGCAACGCGGACGATCTGTCGGTAATGTTCAGCTTCACCCGCGCCTACTTCATGGTGCTGACCGACTACCCACACGCCCTCGTGGACTTCCTGCAGGATCTTCTGCCCAACAAGAAGCGCGCCGAGCTCTACGCCTCCATGGGCCTCCACAAGCACGGCAAAACGGTGTTCTACCGCAACCTTCTGGACCACTTGAGCCGGACCGACGATCAGTTCGTGATAGCCCCCGGCACGCCCGGCATGGTGATGACCGTGTTCACGCTGCCCTCCCTGCAGACCGTCTTCAAAGTGATCAAGGACACCTTCGCACCTCAGAAGAACATCACTGCCCAGGAAGTGAAGGACAAGTACTACGTCGTTAAGTCTCACGACCGGGTTGGTCGCATGGCTGATACCCAGGAGTTCCAGAACCTCACCTTCCCGCTCGATCGCTTCGATCCGGAGTTGGTCGAGGAGCTCCAGCGGGTCGCTCCGTCCAGCATCGAGATCTCGGGAGACGAGATCCTCATCAGGCACCTGTACACCGAGCGGTTGATGATCCCGCTGAACCTCTTCATCGACACCACCGACGAGCGCGCCCTACACGATGCGCTGGACGAGTACGGCAACGCCATCAAGCAGCTGGCGGCGGCCAACATCTTTCCCGGCGACATGCTGCTCAAGAACTTCGGCGTCACCCGCCACGGCCGGGTGGTGTTCTACGACTACGACGAGATCTGCTACCTCACCGACGTCAATTTCCGCGACATACCCGAGCCCCGCTCGCCGGAGGACGAGATGGCCGCGGAGCCGTGGTACTCGGTGGGCCCGGACGACGTGTTCCCCGAGGAGTTCCGCCGCTTCCTGTTCGGCCGACGGAAGATCAAGCGCATGTTCGAGGATATGCACGGAGAGCTTTTCGAGCCTTCTTACTGGCGGGGCCTTCAGGCCGCGATCGATGAAGGCCAGGTCATGGACGTTTTCCCGTACCGACGCAAGAAGCGCTTCGGCGAGCACGGCGCGGCGGGGCGGGGCGTGACCGTCCGGGGGAACCCGTGAAGCAGCAGGACACGCAGGCCCGCAACCGGCTGGGCAACGCCGAGGCCTTGATCTTCGATTTCGACGGCACCCTGGCTCCCAACCTGGACCTCCCCGACATGCGCCGCCAAGTGGTTGCCCTCACCCTCGAACGCGGCGTGCCGCAGCAGGTCTTCGAGGATCTCTACATCGTGGAGATCATCGAGGCGGCCGCAGCGTGGCTGAGTCGGAAAGGCGGCGAGGCGGCGGCCGACTACCACGCGACCGCTCACGGGCTCATCACCGAGTTCGAGCTGCAGGCCGCAAAGCTCACCGAGCCGTTCCCGGCAGCGCGCGCCACCCTCAACGCGTTGCGGCAACGGGGCAAGCGCCTTGGCGTGGTCACTCGCAACTGCTCGAGGGCCGTGAGGACCGTCTTCGGCGACATCGACGTCTATTGCGAGGCGGTGCTTGCCCGGGACGACGTGGAGTTTCTTAAGCCAGACGTCCGCCATGTGCGTCAGGCGCTCGGCGCAATGAACGGGACCCCCGAGCGCGCCGCAATGATCGGTGATGGACGCCTAGACATGCACGTCGGCCAGGCGCTGGGCATGACCTGCGTGGGCGTGCTCACCGGATCCGCGGACGCGGACACCCTGCGCGCAGCCGGCGCACACCTGATCGTGGCCGGGCTGGAGGAGCTCTTGTAACTCCATCCCGATCATCCGACCGGATTGGCCTGGCCTTCCGCGGCAACTGGGTTCAGAATTATGGGCAGTCGCGTTGGTCTTGGAACCTGGAGAAGGAGATGCATCGAGCCACGCAAGCACGCAATGCCATCGCACCTCTGCTGGACCGGCTCATCGTCCAGCTGGATGCCGAGGGCCGGGCATCCCAGCGCGCCTACTTCGCCCGCATCCGCCGTTCCCTGCTTCTCGCCAGACACGAAACGGATCTCGCCACGCCCATTCGTGAGCTGTCCACCTCTGCCGCGGTAGGCTTCGTTTTCTCCAGCGACGCCGACGTGCTGATGTCCCGGATACTCGAGAAGGTCGATGAGCTGACCGGCGAGCTGGAGTTCTCCCGGCCCGTGATCCATTGACGACCCCGGCCGGTGACGCGCCGGTCAACGGCGGTTGCCTGTGCGGGGCGGTCAGGTTTGCAGCCCGGGCCGTACCTCTGTGGACGGCGCACTGCCATTGCGAATCCTGCCGGCGTCACACCAGCTCCCTGCTCGCCACCTACGCCGGCTTCCCGAGCGACGCCGTCGAGTTCAGCGGTGACGCACCGGTCCGGATCGCATCGTCGCCAAAGGCCCAGCGCGAGCATTGCGGTCGCTGCGGCTCCCCGCTGTCCTACCGTTCCGAGCGCTGGCCGGGAGAGACCCATCTGTTCCTGGCTAGCTTCGATGACCCGGCTCGATTCGAGGTCGAAGCCCACGTCATGTTCGACGAGCGCGTAGCCGGGTTCGACGTTTACGACGACCTGCCACGCTACGCCACCGGCTCGCCCCTCCCCGTGGCCTGGGGACCTAAGCCGGCCGCCCGGGTGCTGTTCCTGTGCACGGGAAACTCCGCCCGCAGCATCATCGCCCAGACGATCACCAACGCCCTGGGGGCAAGCGTCAACGGAGAGCGGGTTCGGGCCCACAGCGCAGGGAGTCGGCCCACGGGCGAGGTGAATCCCGGAGCCATCGACGTTCTTCGCACCCATGGTCACCACGTGGGCGATCTACGCAGCAAGTCCTGGGATGAGTACACGGGCGACGCTGCGCCCGCTCTGCGGTGGGTCATCACCCTGTGCGACGGCGCGGCTGGGGAAGCCTGCCCCGCGTTTCCGGCACGGGCAGACGTGCCCATCGAGCGGCTGCACTGGGGCCTGCCGGACCCGGCGTCGGGGGCCGCTTCTTTCGAAGCGGTTTACACGGAGCTGGCGGCCCGCATCGCGAAGCTGCTGGCGGTCGTCGCGCCTTCCTAAATCAGCCGGAGCCGGTCGGCACCTCGTTGAAGGGGATGCCCTTGTCGACTCTCGGCTCCTGGGGCAGCCCGAGGACGCGCTCGGCGATGATGTTCGCCATGATCTCGTCCGTGCCGCCCGCGATCCGCAAGCCCGGTATGGCCATGTAGGTTCCCTGGAACAAACCGGCCTCCTCGGCAAACTCCTTGTCCCAGATTGCGCCCGTCATTTCCATCAGATCGATGGCGAACGACGCCATGTCCTGAGTCTTGGGCGCCCCGACCAGCTTGCCGATGGAGTTCTCCGGTCCCGGTATCTCGCCCCGGGAGAGCGCCGTCATGGAACGGTAGCCGGTGAAGCGCAGCCCGGCTTCCTGGCAGAACCAGTCGGCAAGCTTCGCCCGCACCTGGGAGTCCTCGATGGCCGGCCTGTCGCCGATGTTGACGCGCTGGGCGAGCTTGAACACGGAGTCGAACCCGACGGCGGTGCCGCCACCGCCGATGGAGGCGCGTTCGTTCATAAGCGTGGTCAGAGAGACCTGCCAGCCCTGGCCCACGGCGCCCAGGCGCTGGCTGTCGGGAATCCGCACGTCGGTGAAGTAGACCTCGTTGAAGTTCGAGTCGCCGGAGATCTGCTTGATCGGCTTGATCTCGATGCCCGGGGACTTCATGTCCAGGTAGAAGTAGCTCAGCCCCTTGTGCTTGGGCACGGTCGGGTCGGTTCTTACCACGAGGATGCCGTAGTCCGAGTAGTGCGCGCCCGAGGTCCAGATCTTCTGGCCGTTGATCACCCAGTCGTCGCCGTCGCGCTCCGCCCTGGTCCGCAGCGCCGCCAGGTCCGAGCCGGCGGCCGGCTCGCTGAAGAGCTGGCACCAGATGTCCTCGCCGCTGGCGAGGCGCGGCAGATAGCGGGCCTTGGCGTCATCGTCCGCCCAGGCCATCAAGGTGGGCGCAGCCATGCCCTGCCCGATGCTGAATATGCCCTGGGGCAGGTCGGCAAATTTGGCTTCCTCCTGATTCCAGATGACCTGATCGATGGCAGACGCGCCGCGCCCGCCGTACTCCTTCGGCCAGCGAATGCAGGCCCAGCCGGCGTCGTACTTGCGCTTCTGCCACAGCTTGGCCGCCTCGATGTAGTTGAGCCCTTCCAGCTCCTCGGCCGATGGCGCGTTGGCATCGAGCCAGCCGCGCACTTCCTCTCTGAAACTTGCTTCTTCCGCGGTGTCGTTGAAATCCATGACTGCTCCTTATGCCGCGTTGCTCTGCTCGACGGCGGTGATCAAACGGTCCTGCCAGTGGGCTTCGCTGCCGACGTTAACGGACAACAGCTTGGCCCGGCGATAGTAGAACTGACAGTCGAACTCCCAGGTATATCCCATGCCGCCATGGGTCTGGATGTTTTCCTTGGAGGCAAAGTAGTAGGCCTGGGTGGCCGATACCCGCGCTGTCGACGCCGCCAGGGACAGCTCAGATGCGTCCGTGTTGAGCGCCCAGGCGCCGTAGTAGCAGTTCGACTTGGCGAGGGTGTTTTTCACATACATGTTGGCCAGCTTGTGCTTGATGGCCTGATAGGACGCGATGGGACGACCGAAGGCGTATCGACCCAGGGCGTATTCCTTGGCCATCTCCAGCGATGCTTCAGAGCCGCCGACCTGCTCCCAGGCGAACAGCACGGCGGCCCGGTCCAGCACCTTCTCCGTGAGGGCCCAGCCGTCCGCGGGATCGCCGAGCGGCTCGGCTTGAGCGTCCGCGAAATCGATCCGGCTATGACCCCGCGTCGGGTCCAGCGTCGGGACATCCGTTGCGGTGACACCGTCCTGGGCCAGATCCACCAGGTAGAGGCCGTTGCTCGCGACGACCACAGCAACGCCAGCGATTCCGCCATCGGGCACCGGCAGCTTCGTTCCCGAGAGCTTGCCGTCCGTCACGCTGGTGGTCAGGCTTTGCGCGGTGGGTCGCCCGTGACTTTCGCCGAAGGCAAAGGTTCCGATCACCTCGCCGGCGGCGAGCCGCGGCAGCCAGGTTTCCTTCTGCTCCTGAGAGCCGGCCAGCAGAATGGCTTCGGTCGCCAGGTAGACGGACGAGGAGAACGGCACCGGCGCGGCAACGCGGCCGAGTTCCTCGGCGATCACCGACAGCTCGAGGTAGGAGAGCCCAAGCCCGCCGAACTCCTCAGGAATTACCGTGGCCGTGTAGCCCATCTCCACGATCTTCTGCCAGAGATCGGGGTCGTAGGTGGCGTCACCCTCGAGCACGGCTCTGACCACGGCCGGGGAGCAGTTGTCGGCGAGAAATCCTCGCGCCTGCTCCCGCAACAGGTTCTGATCTTCGTTGAATTCGAAGTTCATGTGCGTCCCCAGAATCGCTAACAACGGGCGATTTTCCATCCTTTAGGTTTAAAACGCGAGCCCAGTTAAACTGTGCGCCATGGACTACACGGAACTGGGCTTCGTTCGCGTTGCCGCGGTGGCGCCGGAGCTTTCGATCGCCGAACCCGCCACCAACGCGGAGAAAATCACCGGGCATCTCGAAGCGCTCCACGAGCGAGGGGTGACCGTTGCGCTCTTTCCGGAGCTTGCGCTGACCGGTTACTCCTGCGAGGACCTCTTCTTCAGCGAGCAGCTCCACGCCGCCAGCCACTCGGCGCTGATTGCCCTGGCCCAGGCCGCGGGCGAGATCGTGTGCGTGGTCGGCGCCCCGTACCTGCTCGAGGACGGCCGGCTGCTGAACTGCGCGGTCGTCATCTCGGACGGCGCGGTTCGCGCCATAATCCCCAAGATTGCCCAGCCCAATTACGGCGAGTTCTACGAGCGTCGCTGGTTCGTCTCCGGCGCCGGCGTGGACGTCGGCGTCGACGACCCTGAGCTGGGGACCTTCCGGATCACCACCAACCAGCTGCTGCGCATCGGCGACATGCGTTTCGCGGTGGAGATCTGCGAAGACCTCTGGGCGCCGGAGCCGCCCGGAATCCGCCACAGCCTTGCCGGTGCCGAGCTCGTCCTGAACCTTTCCGCCAGCAACGAGCTGGTGGCGAAGGCCGACTATCGGCGCGACCTGGTGCACATGGCGAGCGCCCGGGGAATCTGCGGCTACCTCTACGCATCGAGCGGCCCCCTAGAGTCCACCAAGGACCTGGTTTTCGGCGGCCACCTGATTGCCTGCGAGAACGGCCAGCCTCTGGGCGAAAGCGCGCGCTACGCCTTCGAGCCGCAAACGCTCATCGCCGACCTGGACATCGCCAAGCTGCGCCACGACCGGATGCAGAACACCACCTTCACCAACGCGCCGCGACCGGCGCCCTACCACGTGGTGGACCTGCTGGAACGCCCCGCGCCCGTCGCGGCCCTGGAGCGCATCTACGCGGCGCACCCGTTCGTCCCCGATGACGAGGCCCAGTTCGACGCGCGCGCCGCCGAGATCCTCAACATCCAGACCACGGGGCTTGCCCGGCGATGCCTCGCCGCGCAGACGGACTCCCTCGTCATTGGCTTGTCGGGAGGGCTTGACTCCACCCTGGCGTTCCTGGTCTGCCTGGACACCGTGGACAAGATCGGCCGCCCCCGCCAGGCCATCCAGGCCATCACCATGCCGGGCCCGGGGACCACCGAGCATACCCTGGAGTCGGCCCGTGGCCTCTGCAGCGCCACGGAGGTCGCGCTGAAGGAGATTCCCATTCACGAGGCGGTGACGCAGCACCTCGATGCGCTGGAGCACGCCGGGCGCGACGACCTGGTGTTCGAAAACACCCAGGCCCGGGAACGCACCCAGATTCTCTTCGACTACGCCAACAAGGTTTCCGGCATCGTCGTCGGGACCGGCGACCTGTCCGAGCTCGCGCTCGGCTGGTGCACGTACAACGCCGACCACATGGCGAGCTACAACGTCAACGCCAGCGTGCCGAAGACCATGATGGCGTACCTGGTCCGCTGGTACGCCAAGCACCGGGCGGGCGAGGCGCTGGCCCGAGTTCTGCAGCGCGTGCTGCAGACGCCCATCTCCCCCGAGCTCATCGCCCCCGACAGCGCGGGCAGCATCAGCCAGGAAACGGAGGCCATCATCGGCCCCTACGAGCTGCACGACTTCTTTCTGTTTCATTTCTTGCGCAACGGCGCCGGTCCAGAGAAGATCCTTCACCTGGCGAGGCTCGCCTTCGCTGGCAGCTACGCCGAAGACGAGCTCAAGCGCTGGCTGAAGCTCTTCTTCCAGCGTTTCTTCACCCAGCAGTTCAAACGCACCACCCTGCCCCCGGGACCCAAGGTGGGCTCGGTGAGCCTGTCGCCCCGCGGCGACTGGCGGATGCCCGACGAGGCTGGCGTGCAGCGCCTGCTTGCCGACATTGACGACCTGGCCTGACCAAAAACGGCCGCTGGAAGAGAACCACCCGATCAACCGAACCGAGGACTTCAAGATGCGCTACCTCAGCTTTGGCATCATCGGCCTGGCGCTGCTCGCCGCCGTCGGCCCCGCGAACGCCGCCGATGCACCGTTCTGCGGCGACGAGGGGGTGTGGGTACAGATTCTCGGCGCCGGAGGGCCAGAGCTAAATGACGGCCAGGCGGGGCCCAGCTACCTGGTGTGGCTCGACAACCACGCCAGGCTGGTCGTGGACGCGGCGCCCGGATCTTCCGCCGCCTTCGACCGCGCGGGGGGCCGTTTCGAGGATCTGGACGCCATCGCATTCACGCACTTGCACGCCGATCACTCGGCCGACTTCCCCGCCTTCATCAAAGGCTCCTACTTCGCCGAACGCGATCGTCCGCTGACGGTGCTCGGCCCTTCCGGTGAGGGCGTCTACCCCGACACCGCGACGTTCGTGGAACGGATGATCGGCAAGGACGGCGCCTACCCCTACCTCGCCGACTTCCTGACCTACCGCTCCTCCGGCGGCTACAAGGTGAACGCGCGAAACGTGCCGTCCACGGGGCAGCGACGCTGGTCCCGATTCGGTACCCAGCACATCCGCCTGTCGGCCATCCCCGTCCACCACGACATCGTTCCGGCCATCGCGTGGCGCGTGGAGGTAGGCGACAAGGTCGTCGTCTTCACCGGGGATTTCAGCAACCAGAAAAACGTTATTCCCGCTTTCGCCAAGGACGCGGACGCCCTGGTGGTCAGCCACGCGATTCCGGAGACGGCGCGAGGCGCCGCCAGGGAGCTGCACGCCATCCCCAGCCAGCTCGGGCAGATCGCCGCGCAAGCCAACGCACGCATTCTGGTATTAGGGCACCGCATGAACCGGACACGCGGCCGCGAGACCCAGAGCCGGGAGGCCATCGAAAAGCACTACCAGGGCTCGGTGATATTCGCCAACGACATGGAGTGCTGGGGGCTTTGAGCCCTTCCGGCCAGCGGCGAGTCGAAGTGCTCGGGTGAATCGGGGAGCAGACGAGACCGGGGCAGCCGCCGACTACGAACCGCTCCTGACATACTGGTTCGGCCCTCTAACGGCAGGTTTCGCGGACCCAGCCCATCGCGAGCGCTGGTTCGTCGCCAGCGCTTCGTTCGACGCCGCGCTCACCGAACGCTTCACGCCGCTGGTGGAAGCGGCGCCTGTGGGGGAGCTCGACGACTGGTGCGAGACCCCGCGCGGTCGGCTGGCCTTCGTGCTGGTCTGCGATCAGCTCCCGCGCAACATCTACCGGGGCACGGCGCGGGCCTTCGCCACCGATCGGCTGGCCTTGAAGGCCGCCCGAGACGCCGTACGCGCCGGCGTCGACCTACGCCTCGCCCCGGACGAGCGGGGCTTCCTCTACCTGCCCTTCGAGCACTCCGAGGACGTCCTCGACCAGCATCTGGCCGTGGGGCTGTTCACGGCATTGAGGGATGCAAGCCCCAAGGACAAGCGAGACCTGACGGGCGGCTACCTGCGGTCGGCCCAGCAGCACCGCGACCTCATAGTGCAGTTCGGCCGCTTTCCGCACCGCAATGCCATCCTCGGGCGCGGGTCTACGCCCGCGGAGGCCGCCTACCTGGAGGACCACTCAACGTTCGGACAAACGGCCAACGCCGACCGCTCGAGCCCTTAGCGCGCGTCGCCGTCCGTTCCATCGCGATTCAGGTAATCCAGGGCGAGCTGGCTCATGGCCTCGACGCCGAGCTTCAGCGCATCCTCATCCACGAAGAACAGCGGCGAGTGGTTCGGGATGGCGTCGGCAAGGGCGATGTCGGCAGGCCGCCCGCCGATGAAGAAGAAGAACCCCGGCACCCGATCCTGAAAGAACGAGAAATCCTCGGCGCCGGTCATGGGCAGCGCGTAGCGAACCCGCTGGGCGCCGTAGACCTTGTGAAGGGTGGGCAGCATGGCCTCGGTGAGCGCGGGATCGTTGTAGGTCACCGGCACGCCCGGGTCGATGTAGACCTCCGCCGTTGCGCCCATGGACTCCGCCACGGTGGTGGCGATGCGGTGAATCTTGGCGTGAATGTCCGCGCGCATGTCGGCGTCGAAAGTACGGATGGTGCCTTCCAGCCTGGCCGAATCCGGAACGATGTTGTTACGCACACCGCCGTGGAACGATCCCACCGTGACCACCGCCGGCGCCTTGCTGATGTCCACCTGACGGCTGACGATGGTCTGCAGAGCGGTCACGATGTGAGCGCCCGCGATGATGGGGTCGACGCCCTGCCAGGGCCGGGCCCCGTGAGTCTGGCGGCCCGTAATGGTGATCTCGAAGCGCTGGGCACTGGCCATCGCGCCGCCAGGCCGGTAGTTCGCATAACCGACGAGATCCGCCTGGCTGACGTGCAGACCGAATATCGCCTCGACGTCGGGATTCTCGAGAACGCCCTGCTCCACCATCATCTTGGCCCCGCCTTCCTCGCCTGCCGGGGCGCCTTCCTCGGCCGGCTGAAAGATGAACTTGACCGTGCCGGGCAGCTGCGCGCGCATGCCGCTGAGCACCGTGGCGGCACCCATCAGGATGGCGACGTGGTTGTCGTGTCCGCAGGCGTGCATGACGCCCACGTCCATCCCGTTGTAGGTCGAGCGGACCTTGGACGCGTACGGCAGGCCCGTGCGCTCCTCCACGGGAAGGCCATCCATATCGGCGCGCAGCGCCACCACCGGACCCGGCCGCCCGCCGCGCAGCACGCCGACCACGCCGGTGTGAGCAACCCCCGTGATCACCTCCAGGCCGAGGCTCTCGAGGTGCTCGGCGACGAGAGACGCGGTGCGGAACTCACGATTGGACAGCTCCGGATGCGCGTGAATGTCCCGGCGCCACTCGATCACCTGGCGCTCCACGGCCTTCGCTCCGGCGCGGATCTCCAGAGAAACGTCAGCCGCGGAGCCGGCAGCGCCCAGGACGAGAAGAATCGGCGCGAGCGTGCGCAGCGTCATGAGAGGCTCCTCGGCATTCCTCGAATTCCAGAAGCTTATAGCGCCTGAGGTCGGCGCACAAAAAGGGTTACACTGCCCGGCCAGCCAGAGGGGAAGCAAACATGGAATTCGACATCGACGCAGCAGACCAGCTGCTGGCCACCACCCGCGCGGTCCGCAAACGGCTCGACCTGACGCGACCCGTACCGCGCGAGATCATCAACGAGTGCCTGGAGCTAGCCGTGCAGGCGCCCACCGGCTCCAACTCCCAGGGCTGGCGGTGGATCGTGGTAGACGATGCAGACAAGCGCAAGGCGCTGGCCGAGCTGTATCGGGAGGCGGCCGGCGGGTACCTGTCGGGCGCGGAGGAGCAGGCGAACGAGTCCGGCAACCAGCAGACGCAACGCGTGTTCAGCTCGGCCATCTACCTCATGGAGCACCTGCACGAGGTACCCGTCCACGTCATTCCGTGCCTGGAAGGGCGTCCCCCCGAGGACTCGCCGCCAATTACTTACGCGGGTCTGTACGGGTCCATCTACCCGGCCGTGTGGAGCTTTCAGCTCGCCCTGCGCGCCCGGGGCCTCGGCTCGACGTTGACGACGCTGCACCTCTTCAAGGAGCGCGAGGCCGCTGAGCTGCTGGACATTCCGGAGAACGTCATGCAGGTGGCACTGCTTCCGGTGGCGTACACCCTTGGCACCGATTTCAAGCGCGCCGCGCGGCCGCCGGTGGCCGGCATCACCCACTGGAACGGCTGGTAGCGAGGCAGCGGGCCCGGGGCTAGGTCTGCGCCGTAGCGGAGCGGCGCCGGGCAACCTGGGCCGCAATGCGCACCGCGAAGCCGATCAGGGCCACGGCCACGAAGCCCCAGTACCAGGGATCGACGAGGGCGACGCCGAGCCAGGTGTACGCGAAGATGAACCAGAGATAGTGCATGCCCCCGCGATGCAGACGTCTCCAGCGCGCGCCCAGCCTGCGCACCGAGGCATCGTTGGACGTCAGGGCCATCAACCACATCACGACGAAAGCGCCGCCGCCAAACACGATGGTAATGGCGTCCGGCAACTCACCAACCGCCCGGAAATACAGGACGATGTAGCCGAAGTGAACCGTGTGCGCCACGGCCATGGCGAGACCCAGATAACGCCGATGACGCACGAGCCACGTGCTACCGCCGGTCAGCTCTCGCACCGGGCGGGCGAGGTAGGCGAGCATGAAGAAGAGAAAGGCCGTACGAGCGGTCACGCGCAGCCCGTAGCCGAAGGCATCGACGGGCTCCGCGTGGTGCGGAGAGACGCCCAGCCCTGCCATCAGGAGCAAGGCAACCATCGAAAAGATGCCCCAGCGGCCGGCTGCGCTCCCAGCGGCCATCAGTAGCCGGCGTACTCGTCCCCGGCCCCGAGCCTGAACGTTACGGTACTCTCGATGCCCTTCGCGGCCCGGGGCTCGCCATCGACCAGGGCAGGATTGAATCGCCAGCTGCGCACGGAGTTCAGCGCCGCGTCATCGAAGAACTCGGCCGGTTCCGACCTGACCACTCGGGCATTGATCACCCGGCCGTCCAAGGCGACGTCGTAGCGGACCACCACGGACCCTTCAATACCCTGGGCCCGGGCATCTTCCGGGTACGCAGCAGCGCTCCCAGCGATCAGCTGCATTGGCCGATTCGACGTCCCCGCGCATCCGGAAAGGAGGGCGGCGACAAGCATGAGGGCCGCACTTCGCATCATCGACAAACCGATCTCCAATCTCCGCCAGTCGGTGAGCATGGCACCTTCTCGCCAACCCTGACAAGGCCACGCGGGCAGCCGAGGCAGCGGCCAATCCCGTCCTCGTTGGGATGAAGGCTTAGCGACGGCCCTCGACGACCGCGGCCATCTCCGACTCCTGCGCCTCCATCTCCTCCAGCAGGCGAAACTGCCCTCGTGCCCGACGCAGGTTGTCCCCACGAGCGGCGATCTTGAAATAGCGATCGCCCTCCAGGTGATCGGTCAGAAAACGCACGCCGAGCATGAGGCAGACATAGCGGGGGGCGAGGGCCAGCTCGGCCGCGCTGACGGACGCTTGCTTCTCGCTCCTGAAGCCATCCACCAGACCACCGAAAAGCTCCAGGGACAGCGACCCGGCGTCGGTCACCGCCCCCGAGCGCGCCAGATCACCGAAGTCCCAGGCCCAGTGACCGTGCATGGTAGTGTCCAGGTCGACGACGCAGACCACCTCATCGCTGCCCGTCCGAAAGAGCAGATTGTTGATCTTGCAGTCTCCGTGGATGTAGCCGCCGGTGGCGGGCAGTTCCTGCAGCGCTTGCGCGAGCTGCCGCCGCTCGTCCACGAAGGCGAGCAGGTCATCGGTTGTCGCGTCGCCCCCGGAGCGCTCGACGGCGGCATCGAGCGACGCGAGGTACCCATCGAGCCGCATGAAGCCTGGTATTGGATCCTCGAGCAGGGGGCCCGGAAGATCCGCCAGGAGATTCTGGTAACGGGCGAACGCCCGCCCCGCAGAGAGCGCCTGGCGGACGCTCTGGACCCGCCGATGGCTTTGGGTTCCGCTCACGTACTGCGTGACGCGCCAGCTGCCACCCTCTTCGTCCCGATACACGTGCGCCCCGTCACGGCAGGCGAGCAGGGGCGGCACGAATCCCGGGGCGCGCGTCGCGAGGTGATCGACCACCCGGCCCAGATTGCGCATGAGCAGCGCGGGGTCCGCGAACACCCGATCGTTGATTCGCTGCAGAACCCAGCGATCGGCGCCGTCGGCCACCAGGTACGTGTCGTTGATGTGTCCGGCGCCCAGGGGCTCGACCTCCCGGCCGACGCTCCAGCCCGCCCGGGCGACCTGCAGAGGCTCGATCATCGGCCCAGCCCCGCAAGCCAGGACCGCAGAGGCGGCACCACGGCGATCAGGTACTCGCCCTGGGGTTTCGCGGCGATCTCCAGAATCGACAGCGCATCCGAAGGCGCCATGGATCCTTCGAGGACGTCCACCACGGCCTCGCCCACACGGCAGAGCAGCGCAAGCGCTGGTGCCACGTCCTCCGGACAGTCCGGCCGCGGGCCAAGGACCTGCCATTCAAGCGCGCAATCTATGATGCCCGAGACGGCGCCGGGGTCGCCTTCGCTGTGACGCTGGCACAACCGCGCCACCCGGCGGGCGGGCAGGCTTTCCGGAAGCAGCGCGTCCACGACCCGGTCCAGGGGCGTGTCAGAATCATAGGGCCGCGCCTGGGGCATCTCGTTTCCGGCGATGCGCGCGGCGAGCGCGTCTTCCCCAAGGAGCCGCCCGTACCACTTGACCGGTTCCAGCAGCTCGACAAGAGCGATGGCGTCCTCGTCCGCGCCCGCCCGGGCCATGAGCTCGCCGCTGGCGGCCCGGACGTCCACACCGGAGCCCACCGCGAGCTGCTCCAGGCAACCCTCCAGCCGCCGGTACAGGCTCTGGACGTCGTCCACCGAGGCTGGCGACCAGAACCGCTCGGCAATGGCCGGCAGCCGGGACCACAGACGAATGTCGAGCAGCTCCTCCGTGACCAGCTCGCCCCACAGGCACGCTTCCGCACCGAGCACGGAACCGCGGCCAAGGCCGCTTGGACCCGCTGCCTCGCGCCATTGCTCTGTCCAGCGCATGCCCGCCGCCACGTGCTCGAACCGGGGATCATCGAGCTGGCCATCCTCCAGGGCGATGAGCTCGGCCTCGTCCGCTTCCGGGTCGAAGCGGTAGTGCACGTCCGCCGGATAGAACAGATCCAGGTAATAGCCCGACGACGCGACGCAGTCGTGCCCGGCGCCGAGAGCCCTATCCCGCGCCGTGGCGCCCCGCCAGCTCTGCACGACCACGTCGTCGGGAAGATCAGCATGGACCACCTCGTCCCATCCCATCGGCCGCTTTCCCAGCGCGCTGACGGCGGCCGCCACCCGGGCATTGAAATGAGCCTGCAGGTCCGGGATGCCAGCCAAGCCATGCTCCGACATGAAGGCCTGAACCCGGCTGCTGGCCGACCACCAGGCGGGATGCACCTCGTCGCCCCCCAGGTGCAGGAACTCGTCGGGAAACACCTCAGCAACCTCGCCGAGCAGCCCGGCCAGGTCTGCGTAGACGGCTTCGCTGGTGGGGTCCAGGCAGGCTTCGTGGACGCCGAAGCGCCGGGTCGCCGTCGCCGTGCCGGTGCCCCAGTCCGGACGCGCGACGAGCCAGCAGGTGGTGTGACCGGGCACGTCGATCTCCGGCACCACCCGGATACCTCGGTCGGCCGCGTGATCGATGAGCTCGGCGAGCTCCCGCCGGGAGTAGTGGGGGTCGCTCGCAAGCTCGGGAAACCGGCTGCTGGGAAATCGAAACGCCTGGTCGTCAGTCAGGTGCAGGTGCAGGACGTTGAGCTTCACCTGAGCCATGGCGTCGAGCGTGCGCTCGAGCGCATCGACGCCGAGATGGTGCCGGGCCACGTCCAGGCACAGACCGCGCCAGGCGAAACGCGGCGCATCGTCGACGTCGACGGCGCAGAGGCCGCCCGGGGCCGTGGCGAGCTGGAAGAGGGTCTCGAGCCCGTGAAGGACGCCCCACTCGGTTTCCGCAACGAGCCGAGCGTCCTCGGCGGAGACGCGCAGCGCGTAGCCCTCGGCCTGCCCGAGACCGGGATGCGCCGGGGACAGGTTCGCGCAGGCGATCTCGAGATCCATCGCCGGACCCGATTCCCCGTTGAGCCGGGCAAGACGGTCATTGAGCCGCCCCACTGCCCGGTCCAGGCGCGCCGAGCGGGCATCCGCAAAGCGGGCGGCGACGGCGTGCACCACCCCGGGGCCGCCAGGTCCCGGAGCAAATCGTCTCGGCAGGGGCAGCAACGCTCCTTCCGGTCCCGCTGAGTACGCCAAGCGTCGCGCCTCGAAAGTCGAAGAGACCCGGACTCTGTAAGAGGCGTCAGACGCTGTCAATGCGGGCGGTCACCTTGAGGCCGCCCGATGCGCGTGACACCATTGCGCCGGGCAATCGCGGACCGGGTCAGCAATGAACATCCAGGAGCGTATGCGGGCCGTGATGCGGGCCGAGGCCGATGCCATCGCGGCGGTTCAGATCGACGAAACCTTCGAGGACGCGGTCCAAGCCCTGCTCGACTGCCGCGGCAAGGTGATCACCACGGGCATCGGCAAGGCCGGGCACATCGCCCGCAAATTTGCCGCCACGCTCTGCTCCGGGGCCACGCCGGCGGACTTCATCCACCCTGCGGAGGCCGCCCACGGAGACCTGGGGATGGTCGGGCGCGAAGACGTGATGATCGCCTTCTCGACCAGCGGCAAGAGCCGCGAGGTGCTTGAGATACTCGAGCTCGCCAGGCACCTGGGCCTCGCCAAGGTGATCGGAATCACCTCCCACCCCGACTCCGAGCTGCGCGCCCTCTCCGACCTCGTGCTCGACATGGGCGAGATCGAAGAGCCTTGCCCGGTGGGGCTGACTCCCAGCGCAAGCACCGCGGTGATGCTCGCCATCGGCGACGCCATTGCCCTTGCGCTCATGGAGGCCAAGGGCATCACTCGGGAGGACTGGGGCCTACGCCATCACGGGGGCTATCTGGGCAGGGCGGCGCGCGCCGACAACGTCCCTCACGCACACGACTGACCGCCTCGGATCAACCGGCAAACCGGCGCTGGCAGATGGCCAGAAAGCGCTTGGCGCCTTCCGACAGGGCGATGTGCTTCTTGTGGAAAATGCCCACAACCCGGGGAATCGTTGAAATCTCCACGTGGTCTATGGCTTGGAAGCCGGGCAGGCCGCCCACCAGCCGGTCCGAGATGTAGGTGACGCCCATGCCCGCCTCCGCCAGCGTCAGGCGCAGCTCCAGGTTACTGATCTCCCAGACGCTGGCGAACTGGTTTCTCAGCCGCTCGCTGCCCGGGCGCTTGGTAGCGTCGTCCAGATAGGAGGTGAGCAGGGTGAGCTGGGGCAGTTCCCGAGCGGGCTCGCTCATGAGCGCCGCGAAGCGCGGGTGCTTCTCGTGTGCCACCAGGATGCGCTGCTCCTGGAAAAAGCGTCTGGTCTCGAAGTGGCCGGGCATCCGGGTCTGGAAAGGTCCGATGCCGAGCTCCCAGCGATCCTCGTCGACCCCGTAGATGAGCTCGCGGCTCGGCGCCACGTCGAGCTTGAGCCGGGTCAGCGGGTTGCGCTCGCAGAACTCGAGCAGCATCTCGCGCCCGAACAGCCGGTTGAACATGCTGCTCATGCCCAGGTTGAGCGTCGAGAGCGCGCCGGCGCGAATCTGCGCGATGTCGTCCAGCGCGTTGGTCTCTTCCTTGATCACGGCCTGGGTGAACGCGAACAGCCGCTTGCCTGCCTCCGTGAGCTCCGGTTTGCCGCGACGTTCAAGCAGCCGGGCATCGAGCTTGTGCTCGAGGTTCGCCACCGCCTGGCTCACCGCCGACTGGGTGATGTTCAGACGCTCCGCCGCCCTGCTGAAGCCGCCTTCCTCCACCACGGCGCTGAAGACCCTGATCTCGTGGCGCTCGATCTGCATGACCAGAGGCTAACAGGGCGGACGGGTGCGCTCCACTTATCGAGCCATTACCGGCACTAATGCATAAGGCCGCCTGATGCCGGGAGAAGTGAAAGCCGATGGCGGCCGACGTCGCCGCCACGCTATCCTCCCCGCCGTTCAGCTATGACAAAGGAGCCAACGTTATGCCGAGCGAACCCCTGCCAAAAGGGCTCGAGGGCGTGGAGGTGGACGAGACCGGGATCTCTTTCGTGGACGGCGAGCGCGGAGTGTTGAGCTACCGGGGAGTCGACATCGACGAGCTGGTGGAGCGGCCGTTCGACGAGGTGGCGGCGCTCGTGGCGACGGGCCGGCCGGATCCGGACTTCGGCGCGCGTCTGGCCGCCTCCGCCGGGCTCTCCCAGCGCGAGTCCAGGCTGGTCTGCTCCCTGCCGCGAGCCGTTCACCCCATGCACGTGCTGCAAGGAGTCACGCCGCTGCTCGACCGCGACGAGGCTTTTGCCGACCTCGGCGATGCCGCCCAGGGCTTTGCCGTAGCGGCCAGGCTGCCGGCGCTGATCGCAACGCATCTGCACGGCACCGCGGCGGGAGCGTATCCGGAGCTCGGTCACCCGGAGCGTTTCCTCGCTCAGATCGCGGCTCCGCAGACCGAGGCCGTGCGCCGCGCGTTCAACGTCACCCAGATTCTGCAGATCGAGCACGGCTTCAACGCCAGCACCTTCGCGGCCCGGGTCGCGGCGAGCACCCTCGCGCCTGTGGAGAACGCCCTCTCGGCCGGCTTCGGCACCCTCCACGGGGGCCTGCACGGCGGCGCCGATCAGGCCGCGCTGGAGGTCGCCGAGCGGGTGGGTTCCGCTGCCGCCGCGCCGGCGTTCGTGGACCGTTGCATCGCGGACGGCACCCGCGTCATGGGCATGGGGCACCGCGAGTATCGCGTGCTGGACCCACGAGCACGCCACATCAAGCAGCTCGCGCGCACGGTCTCTGCCGGGACACCGCACGAGCAGACCTTCCAGACCCTGGCGGCCATCGAGGATCGGTTCCGGGAGCGGATGGCCGAGAAAGGCAAAGCGCTCCACGCCAACGTGGAGTTCTACAAAGGCGTCGTCTACCGCGTTCTGGGCATGACGCCGCCCTTCTTCACCACCGGCTTCGCCATGGCAAGGGTGTTCGGCTACCTGGCGCACTTCATCGAGAGCCGCCGGGACAACCGACTGATCCGCCCTAAAGCGCGCTACACGGGCCCGCCCGTGCGCGCCGGCAGGCTCACTCCGGCGTGATCAGAAAACGCATGGCATCGCCGGCGTCGACGAAGCCGATGGAGGCGAAAAAGCGGCGAGGAGACGGATCAGACACCTGAACCTCGCGCGCGCCCCGGGATTCCGCGAGCCCGATGGCATGGCCCAGCAGCCACCGGCCGATCCCGCGCCCCCGCCAGCGCTCGGCCACCACCAGGTCGACGATCCTGAAGGTCAGGGGGTCCAACGGTTCAGCAACGTAAACGCCAACCAGGTCGTCGCCGAGCTTGGCGATCCGGATCTGCACCTCGTCCCCTGACGGGTCCACCGCTGCACGGTCATCCAGCAGGTCCCAGGGAACCTCGTCGGGGTAAGGCCGGTAGACGCGCACATCGGTGATCCGGAAAGGCCGGGGAACATCGTCCTTTGCTCCACTCGTCATTTCCAGAACTTCCACCAGCGCCGGGAGCCCGGCTGCCGCTGCCCACGACCCCCCATGTAACGGCGGGTCAGCACGGGCGCCAGACGATCGTAGTGGTCCCAGTCGTCTTCGACGTCGTAGACGGCGGCTCCGAACACCGAGCGGAAGTCGGCCAGGTAGCCCTTATAGTACTCGTCGGTAAAGCGCCGGCCCGCTTCGTTGAGCCAGCGGCCGTCCAGCGCGCCGCCACAGGCGGCGAGCAGCAGCTCGCTGCCGGTCTTCTCCCGATATCTCACCCGCAGCACGAGCGCGCCGGCCTCCTCCTCCAGAGCCTGGCCGGTGAGCTGCAGATTGACGCACCAGGCCAGGTACATGCCCATGGGCACCACGGCACGCTCGATGGACCCCGCGGCAGGCAGATGCCGATCCAGATCGTCGTAGATCACTAAGCAGCAGCCAGAGCCGCCTCGAGATCGGTCACGAGATCGTCCGTGGTCTCGATCCCCGCGCTTACCCGGATGAGCCCGTCGTCGATGCCGAGCACGGCCCGATGGTCGGCCGGAAGGCTTGCGTGGGTCATCAGACCGGGATGCTCGATCAGGGACTCAACGCCGCCCAGGCTCTCGGCCAGAGTGAACACCCGAACGGCACCGAGCAGGCGCCGGGCTGCGGGAAGGCCGCCGGTGACGCGGAACGCGACCATGCCGCCGAACCCGGAGGCCTGCTGCCGCGCCAGCTCGTGCTGGGGGTGGCTCGCCAGGCCCGGGTAGCCGACCCACTCCACCTTCGGATGCGCCTCCAGCATCTCGGCCACGGCCTGCGCATTGCGCTCGTGGGCCTGCATGCGAAGGGCCAGCGTCTTCACGCTGCGCAGGCAAAGGTAGCTGTCGAAAGCGCCCTGGATGCCTCCCATGGTCTTGTTGAGGAAGTCGAGCCGCTCGGCAAGCTCCTCGTCATCGGTGACCACGAGCCCGCCAATCAGGTCGCTGTGCCCGTTGATGTACTTGGTAGCGGAGTGCAGCACCAAGTCGGCCCCGAGCTCCAAGGGACGCTGGAGATACGGGGTCATGAAGGTGTTGTCTACCATGAGCTTCGCGCCGTGCTCGCGGGTGGCTGCGGCAACGGCGGCGATGTCCACGAGCTTCATCAGGGGATTCGTCGGCGACTCGATCCAGACCATGCGGGTTTTGGGCCGCAAAGCGCCCTTGAGCCGATCTGCCGAGCTGAGATCGACGTAGGTGAAGTCGATCCCCTGAGGACGGAACACCTGCTCGAACAGGCGGTGGGTGCCCCCGTACATGTCGTCGCACGCCACGACGTGGTCACCCTGCTCGAGCAGGTGCACGGCCGTGGCCGCCCCGATGCAGCCCGACGCGAACGCAAATCCGAACCGCGCCCCTTCGAGGTTGGCGATGCAGTCCTCATAGGCCTTCCGGGTCGGGTTCCCGGCGCGGGAGTAGTCGAAGCCGGCGAACTCACCAGGCTCGGAGTGCTGGAACGTCGAGGTCAGGTAGAGGGGCGTCACCACGGCGCCCGTCACGGGATCGGGCGCCTGTCCTGCGTGAATCGCCCGGGTCTCGAATCCGAATCTGTCTTTGGGCCAGTCCATGCTAAGGCTCCCTGAAGGCAGGCTCCATCCGATCTCCTGGTGCCCGGCTGGCACGGTTGCTGCGCGCGCCCGCGGCGGGTCAGGGGATCTCGCAGGCCTGATCGAGTTCGACCTTGACGCTGACCGGAGAGTTCCTGTGACCGCCGGCACACCACGAGGGCATCACCATGGAATACAGGCCGCTGCCGCCGGCCATCACCACCAGGATCTGCGACGGGTCGTTAAAGCAGTGAAACAGCTCCTCGTCCTTGGACCAGCTCATGAACGCCTTGCCGTATCGCTCGATGTCCACTCGGGGATGAGCGGCCAGCTCCTGCAGCCGGGCTGCCACGTCCTCGCGGCTCATCCCCGCATTGGCGAGCACGGCCGCATGATCCGGATTGAGCACCACCACCGCCGAGCCGTTGCGCAGGATGGCGTTGTTAGTGGCCAGGTTGCCCAGGCCGATCGCGAGAACGCCGAGCAGCTTCTCGTGATCCTCGGGATCGTCGGCGTCCACGCTGTAGAGCACAGAGTGAGGCGCCTCCGCCCCGATGACGGTCACCACGCTGTCTTCCTCCGCGAATCCCCGGGACACGTGAAGGGGGGTGAACGGGCTTTCCTCCTCGTCCTCGGCAAGGCAGTAGGTGAATTTTCCCGCATGGCCGAGCAGCGCCATGTCGGATACGCCCGGTCGGGCGCCGCCGATGTTGATCATGGTGAGCCGGAGCGCCCGCCCGATGGCGGCGTTGGCTCGATGCCCGGGCCCCAGGGCGCCGAAGCCGCTGGCGATGGGACCGCACCAGTGTCGCGCGGGTCCGTTCACGATGATCAGCGGCGCGGTGCAGTGCGTGGTTCCCTGCATCTCCGTCAGATCGAAGACCGGGTCGATGACGGCCCGGACGGCCGCCACGACTACGGGCATGTAGTCGGGCAGGCAGCCGGCCATCACCGCCGCCACGGCCACCTTCTCGATGGTGGCGATCCCCTTGCCGGGCCCCATCTCGCCGAGGACGGCGGCGGCATCCTCACCGGATGCCAGCACCATGCGGTCGACCCGGTCCGGCGTGGGCACCATGACGGGCAGCCCGTCCGTGCAGCCGAGTTCGTGCAGGTGCTCGACCGCGGCCGCCTCGCTTTCAGCTGTGAACAGTCCGCTCACTGCTTTCCTAGTTCCGGGACAGCGCCGCGAAGACCTGGGGCGCGATCTCCTCCGCAATCTTGCGCAGGTTGGCCACGCCGGTGCCGGCCACCGGATGGGGCAGCCGAACTCGCGGAATGTCGGGCATGCCCAGCGAGCTCGCGATGAAGTCGCCCTGAGGCCAGAAGTCTTCGGTCACCAGCGCCACCGCCGGTATCCCGAGCCTTGCCATGTTGATGCCGTCACGCACGGTGCCGGTAGTGCAACTGCCTCAATGCCCGTAGGCGGCCACCGCCGCCACGCAGCCATCGCGTATCTCGTCGAGCATGTCTTCAGGCGCAGCGATGGACGCGTTGCCCTTGTTGTAGTGCTCGGCGCGCAGGCTCGCAAGCTTCTCGCCCATGACCTCGGCGAGCTGCTCGAGAAAAACGTCCGAATCCGGGAACCCGTTGGCAAGGAACGCCACGCGCGGGTCGTTGCTCGACTCGAGATCGACGCTCAGCAGGTAGGGATCTACCGGCGTTGCGACCTCTCCCCGAGGGTCGTGATAGTCAACCATATACCCACCTCCGTCGCTGGGAACTGACCGATGGCCACGATTAAAACGGTAATGGGCGGCGAACTCCAGCTTCCGAGCCGCCACGTGCAGACGGTTCAGCCAGGCTGCACCCCCAGAGGTTCTTCGCCTCTGACGATCACCCGATGCATCAAGCGCCGCTGTCCGGGGTAGTCGTTCAACGGGTGGTGCTGCACGCAGCGGTTGTCCCAGATGGCCAGCGTCCCGGGCTCCCAGGCCAGCCGGGTGCAGTTTTCCGCGGCCACCGACGCCCGCTGCAGGTAGGTCAGCAGGGGAAGGCTTTCCTCGCGCGTCATGCCAACGAACCGCTCGGTGTGGATAAGGCTGGTGTAGAGGGCCTTGCGCCCGGTATCCGGATGCACGCGCACCACCGGATGCTCCACCGTGGTTGCCCGCTCGCTCTCCTTCGCCGGCACGCTCTGCCCCGCCACGGCCGCGAACTCTCCGGTACCCGCGTGCACCAGATCGGCCGTGTATACGGCTCGCATACCTTCTAGACAGCGCTGAAGTCCGGGGGACAGGCCGGCAAATGCCTGGTACATGTTCGCAAACAGGGTGTCACCGCCGCCCACCGGCGTCTCCACGGCGTAGAGCAAGGTGAACTTCGGCGGCTCGCGGAGGTAGGAGGTGTCGGTATGCCATGCGCCCCCGAAATTACTCGTATCCTCCGGGTTCTTGAGCACGGCGACCACATAGGGCGATTCAAGCAGGGGCTCTGCGAGCGGGTAGACGTCGAGTTCCCCCAGGCGGGAAGCGAACACCACCAGCGCGGCCGGGTCGAGGCTCTGGTCCCTGAACGCGACCACCTGATGAGCGTTGATGGCCTGAACGATCTCGTCCACGGGCAGTTCACGGACATCCCCTGCCGGCGCCATCGCGCCGAGCGCACCCGTCATGGCGCTCCAGCTGCGCAGGGCCCCGCCGCTCACGAGGCGCTCCCGGCATGTGCTGCTTTTTCACATGTCATCGTGGCATGCTTCGCGTGAACGACCATCGCCGGATATTACACGAGTGGCCGAGCAAGAAGGCGTCATCCACTTTGCCTACGATCTGCAGACGCCCGATGGCGCCGTAACCGAGGAAACGCTGCGCGACACCCTCGCGGCGTGGCGCACCATATTCCGTCGCCTGGGCGTTCTCGGCCATGATCCGGAGCGCTACGGCGGGTTCGGGTTCGGCAATCTGAGCGTAAGAGACCCCGAGCGTCCCGACGAGTTCGTGGTCACCGCCAGCCAGACCAGCGGCCAGGGCGGGCTCCGGGACCGCGACCTGGTGCGGATTAGCGGGTGCAACCTCGAGCGCTTCTGGGTAGACGCCGTGGGCCACAAACCGCCCTCTTCGGAGACGCTGACCCACGCCATGATCTACGCGGCCGACCCGCGAATTCGCTGGGTCTTCCACGTTCACAGCCCGGAGATTTGGGAGCACGCCGAGCCGCTTGCGATTCCCTGCACGGCGCAGGAGGTGGCGTATGGGTCACCGGAGATGGTTCGCGCCGTGGCCGAGTTGCTCGAAAAGCACCAGTCACGGCCACTGCTCTTCGCCACATTCGGCCATGTGGACGGGGTCTTCGCCTGCGGGCCCACGGCTCGCGACGCGGGCGGACTGCTGGTGAGTTACCTGGCCAAGGCGCTGGCCTGACGTGAGGGACCACTCCCTCCCACCCGCCGCCGTCCTCTGGCAGAACGGCCGGCTGCGGTTGCTCGATCAGCGGCGGCTCCCCGAGAAGGTAGCCTATCTGGACATCGGAACGGTGGAGGCGGCCCACGAGGCCATCCGCACCCTAGCCGTGCGGGGCGCCCCTGCCATCGGCATCGCCGCCGCCTACGCCCTGGTGGTCGCGATGACGGCCGAACCTGAACCCGATGCAGCCCGCTTCCGCTCGGTGCTCACCGAACACGCCCGCCACCTTGAGTCCGCCCGCCCAACGGCGGTGAACCTCGCCTGGGCGTGTGCGCGCCTGCTTGCCGCCGCCGAGCGCTCGGCCGACCTGAGCACCATCTGGGCGGAAGCGGAAGCCATCCATGCGGAGGACCGCCGCATCTGCCGAGCCATCGGCAACCACGGCCAGGCGCTGATACCGGAAAACGCCGGGGTCCTCACTCACTGCAACGCGGGCTCCCTGGCGGTGTCCGAGCTGGGAACGGCGACCGCACCCCTGTACCTAGGCCACGCCGCCGGGAAACGATTGCGGGTCTTCGTCGACGAGACCAGGCCGCTGCTGCAAGGTGCGAGACTGACGGCCTGGGAGCTAGGCGCCGCCGGCATTGACGTCACGCTGATATGCGACAGCGCCGCAGCCACCTTCATGGCGGCCGGGGAGATTGACCTCGCCATCGTCGGGACCGACCGGGTCACTGCCAACGGCGACGTGGTGAACAAGATCGGCACCCTTGGCGTCGCCGTGCTCTGCAGGCACTTCGACATCCCTTTTTATGTGGCTCTGCCCTCCAGCACCTTCGATCCGGACACCGCCACGGGCGCGCAGGTGCCAATCGAGGAACGGGACCCGGCGGAGGTGCTGGGCGATCGGGCCGCGGACGTGCCTACTCGCAATCCGGCTTTCGACGTGACCCCCGCGCACCTGGTAACCGCTTTCATCACCGATCGCGGCATTGTCCGACCCCCCTTTCCGGAAACGTTGGTGAGCTTGTCAGGCTGAGTCGAACCGCTCCGCCTCGACGAGCCGATAGCGCACGCCCCCTTCCACGGGGACTGACTCGAACAGCCTAGGCGCATCGAGCCCAAGCTCGACTCCCGCCAGGCCATGGAGCTCGGGCACTTTCATGGTGCCGCGAATCCGGGCCAGAGTGACGTGGGGCACGAACGCCCGGGGCTCGGGCTCCGGGTTGAGTCCCGACAGCGCTTTAGCCCACTCAACCAGGGGCGTGGCGGGCTCCACGCCTACCGCGATGACGCGCGCCCGGGCCGGACGCGGAAAACCGGTCACCCGGCCGGTGGCGCACGCCAGGAGATGGCCGTCCAGCCCGGCTACCGCATCCAGCAGCGCCGGTGCTTCCGACAAGCAGACATCACCGATGAATCGCAGGGTGACGTGATAGTTGGCCCGCGGGACCAGGCGCGCTCGCCAGGGCGGCTTCCAGGCGGCCATGAGCCGCGTTTCGAGCCGCAGGGCGGACTCAGACGACAGAAAGCAGGCAACGAAACAGCGCATGACATGCCCATTCTACCGTTCTATCTTGCGCGTTCCTGATCGGCTTCCCCTGGGGTAAGGCATGCCAAAGGCTCTTTTCCACACGCTGGCCGTCTGGCTGCTTACCGGCGCGGCACACGCTGCGGACGACTACACGCTGGTGCTGAGCGGCGGCAGGGTCATCGATCCGGAGACCGGCCTCGACGACATCCGCCACGTCGGGCTCGCCGGCGATCGCATCGTCCGCATCAGCGAGGAGGCGCTAACCGGCGCAGAGGTGGTGGACGTCAGCGGTCTGGTGGTCGCCCCCGGCTTCATCGATCTGCACAGCCACACGCCTACGCCCCTCGGCCAGCGCTACCAGGCACATGACGGCGTGACCACTGCGCTGGAGCTGGAGGCCGGCGCTTATCCCGTGGATGGCTTCGGTTACCACCTGGCCGCAGGCTCCGTTTTGAACTACGGCGCTTCCGCCGGGTACGGCGCAATGCGCGTGGAGCTGATGCACGGCATTCGTCAGTCACACATCATCGACCCGGCAGAGCCCGTGGGCCTGCGCGGCTGGTGGACACAGGTGCGCGAGTGGTTCGGCGACGTGACTACGGCAAACACCAAGGTTGCGACCGAGGACGAGCGCGCGCGGCTGCGCGAAATGCTCGAGGCGGGCATCGACCAGGGCGGTATCGGCATCGGCCTGCCGCTGGACTACTACAGCGAGGCGATCGACGATGCCGAGGTACGCGCCATCTTCGAGGTCGCGGCGCAACGGCAAGCGCCCATCTTCGTGCACGTCCGTCGTGGCATCAACGGCGATCCCGCCGGCCTGCGGGAGGTTCTCGACCTCGCCCGGGAGACCGGCGCTTCGGTTCACGTCTGCCACATCACCCACAACGCGATGGTGAGCATCGAGCTGTTTCTCCGCGAGATCCGCGACGCCCAGAGCGCGGGCGTGGACGTGACCACGGAGCTGTTGCCCTACATGGCCGGCTCCACCTTCATCGGGGCCGCCGTGTTCGGCCGCGACTGGCGCACCATATTCAACATCGATTACGGCGACGTGGAGTGGGCGGCCACGGGCGAGCGCTTCGATGAGGCCATGTTCAACGAGTATCGCCAGAAGTATCCCGACGGCGGCGTCATCCACCACTACCTGGACGAGGACTGGAACCGCCGCGCCGTGGTGGAGCCCGGATTGATCATCGTCAGCGATCTGCTGCCCATGTTCAGTGAGGAGGTCAAGGTCGCCCCCCACAACGGCGCTTTCAGCCGTGTCCTGGGCCGATATGTCCGCAAGGAGTCGCTGCTCAGCCTGCAGACGGCCCTGGCCAAGATGACCCTGCTCCCGGCGCGCCGCATCGAGCAGGCAGCACCCGCCTTCAAGCGCAAAGGCCGATTGCAGGAAGGCATGGACGCGGACATCACCGTCTTCGATCCCCTCGCCGTCGAGGACCGCGCCACCTACCAGGACCCGTATCAGACCTCGGCGGGCATCCGACACGTCATCGTCAACGGCGTGTTCGTGGTCCGCGATGAGCAGTTCGTGGACAACACATACCCGGGCAGACGCATCGACGGCGAACTTTGATGGCGACCACCTATCTCAAACGCTCGCAGCCCGCCGCGGCAACCGACGACGAGGCGATCGCCCGCCGCGTCGGGGAGATGCTCGAGAGAATAAGGGCGGAGGGCGAAAGGGCCGTGACCGGCTACGCGCAGCAGCTGGACGGGTTTGACGGCGACTTCATCCTTGCTGCCGAGGAGCGCCAACGGCTGATCGCCCTGGTGCCCGAAGACGTCCGCGACGACATCATCTTCGCGTGGCGCCAGATCAGGCATTTTGCCGAAGCTCAGCGGGCAAGCCTCACCGAGTTCGAGATCGAAACCCAGCCCGGCGTTACCCTCGGCCAGCGGATCGTCCCGGTTCGGGTAGCGGGTTGCTATGTGCCCGGCGGGCGCTATGCCCATGCCGCGTCCGCGCTGATGAGCGTGGCCACCGCGAAGGTAGCAGGTGTGCCCACGGTGGTCGCCTGCTCGCCCCCGCGGAACGGCGCCATCCACCCGGCCGTCGTGTTCGCCATGGATCTAGCCGGCGCCGACGTCATCCTGCAGATGGGAGGCGTCCATGCGGTCGCAACCATGGCACTCGGTCTCTTCGGAATTCCTCCCGCCGATCTGCTCGTCGGTCCGGGCAACGCCTACGTCGCCGCTGCCAAGCGGCAGCTATTCGGGGAGGTGGGCATCGATGTGATCGCCGGGCCCACAGAGTCCGCCATCATCGCCGATGCAGGCGCCGACCCCCACACGATTGCGGTGGATCTGGCCTCCCAGGCCGAACACGGGCCGGACTCCCCCGTCTGGCTGATCACGTCCAGCCGAGAGGTGGCCGATCGCGTCATGGCGCTGCTGCCCGTGGTGGCCGCGGCCATGCCGAGCCACGAGACGGTCATCACGGCGTGGAGCCGGCACGGGGAGGTGATCCTCTGCGACAGTCGCGAGGAGATGGTGCGCGCAAGCGACGCCTACGCGCCCGAGCACCTGCAGATCATGGCCGACGACCACCGTTGGTGGCTTGCACATCTGAGCAACTACGGTTCGCTGTTCCTCGGCGAGGGCAGCACGGTCACCCACGGCGACAAGTGCTCGGGCACCAATCACATCCTGCCGACCCGGGGCGCCGCGCGCTACACGGGCGGGCTGAACGTGCAGAAATTCCTGAAGGTGCTCACCTGGCAGAAGCTCGATGAGGCGGCGAACCTGTCGTACAGCGCCGTGGGATCACGAATTTCCCGGGTGGAGGGCATGGAAGGGCACGCCAGGGCGTGCGACTGGCGCCTGCGCCGCTACTTTCCCCACCAGGACTGGCCCTTCGAGGTGCACGGGTTCGACGAGCTGTCACCCGGCACGGACGAGCCGGCGTGAGGGACCCTAAGACGTTCCGCAAGTCGTTCCTGAGGCAGGAGCCGCTGCCCGACGCCGCCATCGAGGCCGCGGTGGCCGTCATGCGCAGCGGGCGCCTGCACCGTTATGACGCCACGGCAGACCATCCCGGGGAGACCGCCCTGCTGGAGTTGGAATTCGCCCGCTACCTGGGCAGCCGTTACTGTCTCGCCTGCGCCTCCTGCGGGTACGCGCTGTACGTCGCGATGCTAAGCGCCGGCGTCCGCTCCGGCGACGCGGTGCTGATGAACGGCTTCACCCTGGCACCGGTTCCAGGCGCGGTGGCCAACTGCGGCGCCCGCCCGGTCCTCGTGGACACAACAGAGGATCTGACGGTCGACCTGAACGACCTCGAACGGAAGGCCGCCGCTGCCGGCGCTCGGTTCTTCCTGCTTTCGCACATGCGCGGCCACATCGCCGACATGGACGCGGTGATGGCCATCTGCGATGGGCACGGGCTTACCCTGATCGAGGACTGCGCGCACACGCTCGGCGCGCGATGGGACGGCCGCCTGAGCGGCAGCTTCGGGGCCGTGAGCTGTTTCAGCACCCAGACCTACAAGCACATGAACTCCGGGGAAGGCGGCCTACTGGTGACGGATCGGGACGAGGTCATGGCCAGGGCCATTCTCTACTCGGGGTCGTACATGCTCTACGACCGGCATCTGGCGGGACCGCCGCCGGAAGCTTTCGAAGGCCTGTCAATGACCACGCCCAACTACAGCGGCCGGATGGACAACCTGCGCGCCGCCACCCTGCGGCCTCAGCTAGAGCAGCTGGACGAGAGCTGCCGGCGCTGGAACGAGCGCTACGACGTCCTTGCCGAAGGCCTCGCCGCCATCCCCGGCGTCCGCCTGCCCGAGCGATCGCCCCTGGAGTCCTTCGTCGGCAGCTCCATACAGTTTCAACTACCCGGCAAATCCCCGGCACAGATGGAAGAGATCGTGGACCGGTGCGCCGCGAAAGGCGTCGTGCTGAAGTGGTTCGGCGCTGACGAGCCCAGGGGGTACACCAGCCGGTTCGACAGCTGGCACTATCTCGACGCTACCTCTGACCTCCCGGGAACGCGCAGCGCCCTGGCGAGGCTGGTCGACATGCGCGTGCCTCTCACCTTCGACCTGGACGACTGCTCTCAGATTGTCGAAATACTCGCCGACGTGATCGCCGATTAGGCTGCCGCTACCGCGCGCAGGGCGGCGCCGATCTCTCCCGTCGCGGCAATGGCGTCGGCGTCATCGCCGGCCACCACCTTGAAGTTCATCAGCCGGCATCCGGCTTGCACGTATGGCGTAAGCTCCGACGCCACCTCGTCGGGCGTGCCGTAGGGCGTGTACTTCTCGAAGCTTGCGAAGGGCACCTTGTAGAACGCTTCCATGGCGGCGGCGACCCGGCGCCGCGCTTCGTCCCGGGTATCCGCCACGCCTACCCACGGCTGATAGCCGTGTTGCCACGTCACATCGACCCGCTCAGCCTGGGCCGCGGCTTCGTCGATGACGCCCAGGGCCTGGGTGAAGCGCCTCACCGAGCACCACGCCCCGATCCACCCATCACCAAGCTGCCCGGCCCGGACCAGGGCGGCATCGGAGCGGCCTCCCACGATGATGGGGATGGGCGGCTGGATCGCGGGTCGGATCAGGGCCTGGTCGAGATCGAAGAACTCGCCGTGGAAAGTCACCTCCTCACCCCGCATGAGGCCGCGCAGCACGCCAAGGCTTTCGTTCATGCGCCGTCCCCGGGTGGCCGGATCGACACCGCACACCTCGATCTCGTGACGGTCCTCACCGCCGATGCCGACCCCGAACAGCACCCGACCCGGGGCCAGGCGATTCACGGTGGCGAGCTGGCGGGCAACGGGCACGGGATGGCGCAGCGGCAGCAGGTAAATGCTGATCATCACGCCCATGCTCGGATGGAGCTGAGACAGACCGGCAATCTCGACGAACCCGTCGGTGCCCGACCCGTTGCGGAAGGACACGTGGTCGGCCATGAAGACGTGATCGACGCCGGCGGCCGCGACGTCGGCCAGCATTTCCCTGCGTCGGTCGAGCTCCGACCTCCACAGACCATCAGGAGTCGCAAGGCCGATCTTCACGTTGCTTCCGACGGCCCGTTCAGCGAGCAAAGTTAGACTTGTCGGACCAGCACGAGTGGGTGCCGACGCATATGCGTTCCGGCAGCTGAACCTGGGCGATGGGACCTTGCTCGATGTCGGCCGCATCGAACACCATGGTGCTGGACGCGTCCCTGTTCATGTCCGTGACGAAGGTCACCACGTAACCATCGTCCTCCCCGCTGGAACCGACCCGGGGCGCCATTGGGCTCTCGCTCAGATAGACGCCGTCCGGCAGCTGATAGACCTGCTTTTCGCCGCTCTGAACGTCCAGCCGGATCAGGCCGTCCATGAGGAACCAGCCCGGCTTCAGCGTGACGGACCAGACGTAGCGGTAGGGTTTGCCTCCATAGGTCGGGTTGATCATGCCGAACTCCGACACCGAATCGTCCAGATACCCCTCGCGCGTAGCACCCGTGCGCAGGTTGAAACGCCAGCGATAAGGCTTTGCGCCGATCACGTGCATGTCCAGCATGCGAAACATGGAGCGCTTGTCGCTCGGGTCGATCGTGAGCTTCGGGTTGGGGTTTTCTTCGAAGAACCCGTCCAGCACCACCTCCTCGCCATCCTCGTAGGCGTTGATCCAGTGCAGCACGAACGTGGGTTTCGCCTCGAACCAGCGGACCTCGTCGGGACCGCCTCGGCGCGGGATGATGCCGAAGCGGCTGGGCTGACCGGCGAAGAAGCGCACAGCATGAGCGCCGGCGCGCAGCGCTTCCGGGTCCCAGTACAGCGGAAAGTCGTTCAGGATCGCGTAGTTGTCGGTGAAGGCCATGTCGTGAGGCAGGCGCGGACCGGGCAGGGGAACCGGGACGTAGTGCACCAGCTCTCGGGCCGCGTTGACCACCCCGTAGTGCATGTACGGGGCTTCCTTGGCGTAGTTGAAAAACAGCATCTCGCCGGTGGCCTCGTCCACCTTGGTGTGGGCCGATATGCCCCAGCCCGGCGTGGTTCCCGCCACCCAGTCGGCCTTGCCCAGCTGCTCGAGGGTGTAAGGGTCGAACTCGTACAGCTCGCCGCACTGGTAGAAGCTGGTGACCGCCCGACCGCCGTGGACGACCACATCGGTGCTGGACGCGTCTTTCAATCGTGTGCGTGCGCCGCAGCCGTCGCGCAGCGACTTCTTCGGCGATTCCATGAGACCGGCCCACAACGGCCGGCCCTCCGCCAGCTCGGCCTCGAACCCGTCGGTGCGGATGAAGCGGTTGCGATATTCGGCCTCCCCGTTGTCCACGAACAGCGCGTGCAGCATCCCGTCGCCATCAAAAGGATGGTACCGGCCGATTGCATCGTGCAACGGGTTCTCCGTGTTGCGCAGGTACACGCCGGAAAGGTCGTCGGGAAGGCGGCCGGTAACCGCGAGATCCATGGCATCGTACTCGCGAAAGTTCGGCTGCCACGCACCCGTCCGGTAAGGATGATCGTCGTCCTCCGGTAACCCGGAGGCAAAGGAATCGACCAGCTCAACTTTCATCTAGCGCTCCCCATTGCTCTCGAGACGTCAACGCCCACGCTCATCGTATCCCACATCCGCCCGTCAGCGCCCCACCACCGGCTGAAGCCGACCCTCGAAAACCGTTCCCCATACACCGATGTCCTTGATTTCCATCGGCTCCACGGCGAACGGGTCCGCCTCCAGCACCGTGAAGTTCGCCAGCTTGCCAGGCGTGATGCTGCCCACCTCGTCCTCCAGACGCAGCGAGTAGGCGGCGTCGATGGTCACGGCCTCCAGGGCGTCCTGAAGGCTCACCCGCTGATCCGGCCCGGCCACGCGTCCGGACGGCGTCACCCGGTTGACGGCCGCCCACGCGAGAAACAGCGGGCTCCCCGGGGCCATGGGCATGTCCGAGTGCAGCGAGAAGCGCACGCCCGCTCGGGCCACCCCGCCGAGACGGACCATGGCGTTCGCCCGCTCGGGCCCGATCCCGATCTCCGAGTAGCGATCCGCCAGAGCCACAGTGTAATAGGGGTTGGCGCTGACGATGGCCCCGAGCTGCGCGATGCGCTCCACCTGCTCAGCCTTCGAGAAGCCGAAGTGAACGATAGTGGTGCGGTGATCGTCGCGCGGGTTGCGCGCCAGGTTGGCTTCCAGGGTATCCAGCACGAGCTCGAGGCCGGCGTCGCCGTTCTGGTGAACGTGTATCTGATAGCCTGCATCCCAGAAAGCCCGGAAAACCCGGCGGAAAGTCTCGGGCTCCATCAACCACTCGCCCTCGTGACCGTCGGTGTAGCCGTCCTGCATCTGCATCAGCTGGCTGAACATCGCGCCGTCGGCGAAGAGCTTGACGTGACCGGTGAGCGGGCCCGTGCGGTCCGTGATCGGCGCCAGGGAAGCTTCCACAGCCGCGACGAGCTCCGCGTCCGAGCTCCCCTTGGGATCGCCGCGCCCGTCCGGAATGAAGTAGAAGCGGAACGGCGTGCCCGCATCGCCCAGCACGGCGTTGTAGGTGTCGTAAACGCCGGCGAGCCCGCCCGGTTCCGCAGAGAGAGTGACGCCGCTGGCGTGGAGGTAGGCCTCAGTCAGCTCGAGCCCGGCCCGGAAGCGCTCCGGCGCGGCAAGCACGGGCATGAGCCGGGGAACCAGAAAATCGAAGTTGCCCCGCTCCCAGAAGTGCCCGTCCGCCAGATTGATCTGCTCGCGAATCACCTCGTCCTCCGCCGCGACCATCTCCTCGGTCACCCCGGCCGCAGCCAGGGCCGGCGTATTGAGCACGAACTCGTGGGCCGACCGGTGCCAGACCAGGATGGGCCGAGAGTCGCTGATCGCGTCGAGCTCTTTCCGGGTGAGGCTTCCGTGGAAGTAGTGGTGGTATCCCCAAGAGATCAACGGTGCTGCCGGGTCCTCCATGGCGGCGGCCGCAGCGCCCAGTAGGGCGAGGTAGCTCTCGGGGTCCCGTGCCGCGGGAAACGTCCTTTCGGGGAGCACCCACTCCTCGATGGAGACCACCTCCGCCGTCATGGTGAGCGCGGCCAGGAAAGGATGCAGGTGCTGATCGATCAGGCCAGCCATGACGACGTGATCGGCGAAGGTTTCGTCCACCGAGGCACCGGGGTAACGGCCACGCAGTTCCGCCAGCGCGCCAACGGCAACGATGCGTTCATCGGCAACGGCCACCGCCTCGGCCCTCGGCAGCTCTGGGTCCATGGTGATCACGGAGCGCGCCGCGTAGAGAGTCGGCGACGCATCCGAAGCTGCAGGTTCTGCGCCCTCTTCGGCGGGCGACTGCGCCGGCGGCTCCGAGCAGGACGCCAACGCCAGCAGCACCGCGCCGAGCGTGGCTCCTCTACCCGCACACATCCATCTGGAAACAGCCACGTCTTCCCTCCCCATTAAGCGTATATCAGCCCGACGGCTGCTCGGGCGTGTCCACACCCTGGCCGCGCAGGCGGCTCCAGTAGGATTCCAGCTCCCGCTTCACCACGGGCGCAAGCAGGTACAAACCCAGCACGTTCGCCAGCGCCATGGCGAATATCATCGAATCCGAGAAATCCAGCACCGCGTCGAGCTGGGTGGTGCAGCCGATGACCACGAAGACGCAGAAGATCGTGTTGAACGTCACCTTGGCCCAGCGCTTGGCGCCGAATATGTAGATGAACCCTTCGAGCCCGTAGTAGGACCAGGAAATCATGGTGGAGTAGGCGAAGAGCATCACCACCACGGCCAGCACGTAGGGAAACCAGGGGATGACGCTTGCGAAGGCGCTCGAGGTCAGCTCCACCCCGTTGATCGCCCCATCATTGACCATGGCCGGTTCGTAGACGGTGAGCGTGATCACAAGCGCCGTGATGGTGCAGATGACGACAGTGTCGATGAAGGGCTCGAGCATGGCGACGAACCCCTGGGTAACCGGCTCGGCCGTGCGGACGGCAGAGTGCGCAATGGCGGACGAGCCGATTCCAGCCTCGTTGGAGAAGGCGGCCCGCCGGAAGCCGAGGATGAGCACGGCGATCCAGCCGCCGGCCACGCCTTCGGGGCTGAAGGCGTTCTCCACGATGAGGAACACGGCCCGCGGGATCCCATCGTAGTTGGCGCCGATCACGACCAGGGCCGTGCCGACGTACAGCAACGCCATGAAGGGCACCAGGCGGGAGGTGACCCTGGCAATGCTCTTGATGCCGCCGATGATCACCAGCGCCGTCAGCACCGCCACCGTGCTGCCGAACAGCCAGCCCCGCTCGGCAAAGAAACTCGCCTCGCCGCCGGTGACGTTGACGAACTGAACGTAGGCCTGATTGGCCTGAAACATGCAGCCGGCTCCCAGGCACGCAAGCATCAGGCACACCGCGTAGTACCAGGCCATGGCCTTACCCAGCCGAGGCAGGCGCCGCTCGGCGAGGCCCTTGTCCATGTAGAACATGGGTCCGCCCGAAACCGACCCGTCGGCGTTCATCTGCCGGTACTTCACCCCGAGGGTGCATTCAACGAACTTGGAGGCCATGCCCAGAAACCCGGCGACGATCAGCCAGAAGGTGGCCCCCGGCCCACCGATGGAGATGGCCACCGCCACGTGGGCGATGTTGCCGACGCCCACGGTTCCGGAAACCGCCGTGGTCAGGGCCTGGAAGTGCGAGACCTCCCCCGGCGCCCTGGGCGCCACGTCTTCCTTGCCGGTGACGATGCGCACCGCGTGAAGGAACCCACGTACGTTGATGAGCCTCAAGTACCAGGTGAAGTAGAGGGCGCCCGCCACCAGCCAGACGACGATGAGCGGCAGCTCCGACTCACCGATGGGGACCGAGAAAAAGACGAACTCCACCATGGCGCGCGCGATGGGTTGAAACGCCTCGTTGATGGTCTCGTCAATCCCCATGACCCGAGCATAACGCTAGGACGATCGCTCTGCGATGCTAACCACCGCGCCGAGACTTGCCCTTCGAGGGGGACGGTGAGCCGTCCCGCCTCAACGCTGCGCAAGACGCAACAGGCCGTGGCTAGAGGCAGAGGGTGAGCGCGGCGGTGGCGACGATCTCGTCGACGTCCGCACCCCGGGAGAGATCGGCGACGGGCTTGGCAAAGCCCTGCAGTATCGGCCCCACGACTTCTGCGCCCGCCAGGTGCTGGGTGAGCTTGTAGGCGATGTTTCCCGCATCGAGATCCGGGAAGACCAGCACGTTCGCCCGCCCGGCCACCTCGCTGTCTCCCCCGACCTTGCTCATCGCCACCTGGGGCACGAGGGCGGCATCGGCCTGCAACTCGCCATCCACGGCAAATGGAGGGCGGCAGGCGCGGACCATCTCCAGCGCGTGCTGTACCTTGTCAACACGGGGATGCGACGCGCTGCCCTTCGTCGAGAACGATAGAAGGGCCACCCGCGCCGGCTCTTCCAGCAGCTTCCCTGCACTCGCCCCGGAGGCAAGCGCAATGGCCGCCAGCTCCTCGGGGCCCGGATCCACGTTGACGGCGCAATCGGCGAACACGAAGGTCTGTTCGCGGGAGGGAACCCGGACGAGGAAGAAGCTGGACGGGACCGTGATGCCCTCGCCGAGACCGATGCACAGGCGGGCCGCTTCGATGACGCGGCGGGTCGGCGAGGCAGCGCCCGCCACCATGGCATCCGCGTCCCCGGCCGTCACCATCATCGCCCCGTAGAAAAGCGGTTTGCGTATCGCCCGCTCGGCCATGCCGGCACGAGAGCCGGGGCGATTGGCCAGGTAACGATCGACGTAATCCTGCGACACCTCCTCGGCGGCGGGATCGATGAGGCGAAAGCCGCCCAAGGAGATCTGGAAGTCCGCGGCCACGACCTCCATGCGCTCGCGGCTGCCGAGCAGCACGATCCCGGCGACGCCATCATCGGCCAGACGACGAGCCGCTTCCAGGATTCGCGGGTCTTCCCCCTCGGGGAGGACGACGGTACGGCGCCTCGACCTGGCACGCGCGACGAAAGTCTCGACGAAGCTCACGACCCCGCCGCAGAACGCTCGTCGATGGGCACGTAGGCGCGCAGCTCCGGACCGTTGTACTCCAGCAGGGGGCGTATGAGGATGTTGCTTTCCATCTGCTGAAGCACCTGCAGCGTCCAGCCGGGCACCCGTCCAACCGCGAAGATGGGGACGAAGATGTCCTGGGGGATGCCGTGGAGGTGATAGATCACCCCGGAGTAGAAGTCGACGTTGACGTTGACGCCCAGCCGGGCATAAGGCTGCATGGCCTCGACCACGGCTTTCAGAATCTCGTTCCAGTGCGGCTCGCCCATCTCCTCGGAAAGCCGCTCCACGCCGGATCTCAAATGCCGCGCCCGGGGATCCTCGGCGCGGTAAACGCGATGCCCGAATCCCATGATCGGCTCCCGGTGTGCGCGCTTCTCCTTGACGTAGGCGGCAGCGTTCGCAGGGTCGCCGATGTCCCGGGCCATCCGCATGACGTCCTCGGCCGCTCCACCGTGGGCCGGACCGGAGAGCGCGGCGATGGCGGCGGTGATCGCCGCGTGGAGGTTGGCGTCGGTGCCCGTGACCACCCGCGCTGTAAACGAAGACGCGTTGGAGCCATGCTCTGCGTGCAGGATGAAGTCCAGATCCATCAGCCGGGCCGCGTTGTCGCTGGGTACCTCGCCCTTCAGACCGTAGAGAAAATGAGCCGCGTGGCCCAGCTTGTCGTCGGGCTCCACCGGCGCGAGGCCCGATCGGATGCGATGGTGCGCGGCCACGATGGCGGGCACCTGGGCGGCGAGTCGAATGCCCTTGCGCAGGACGCCGTCCCTGGAGGTGTCCGCCACGTCAGGCTCGAATGCAGCCAGGGCCGACACCGTAGTGCGCAGCACGTCCATGGGATGGGCGCCCTGCACTTGCCGGATGATGTCCAAAAGCGCCTTGGGCAGCCGCCGTGCCGATTTGAGCTCCGCATCGAAATCCGCGAGCTCGGCCGCCGTCGGCAATTTTCCGTGCAGCAGCAGGTAGGCGGTTTCCTCGAATGTCGAGTGCTCGGCCAGCTCGTGAATGGAATATCCCCAGTACCGCAGCTCGCCGGCTCGACCGTCGATGTAGGTGGTGGGCGAGCGATCGAAGTGCACGCCCTTCAGGCCCCGATAGACGCGGACCCCTTCCGTTTCTTCGCTCATCCGACCTCTCCGGCTGGTGTATCTCCCTGGCGGATGCGCCCGGGTCCCGTCAGATGGATTTCAGCACGTCGCGGAGAATCTCGCACATCGCGTCAATCTGCGATTTTTCGACGATCAAAGGGGGCGCGAGGATCGCCGCGTCCCCGGTGGTCTTGATGTGCAGGCCGGCATCGAACAGAGCCCGTTGCAGGCGCATGCCGCGTAAGCCGGGCGTGCCCTGGGCAGCCACGTCGAAGCCTGCCAGCATGCCGTATCCACGAATGTCGGCCACGGCCGGCAGGTTCTGTAGAGCGAATACCGAATCCAGAAAATACTCGGACATCTCCCCGGAACGCTCGAAGATCTTCTCCCGCTCGTAGATACCCAGGGTCGCGATTGCCGCGGCACAGGCCGCGGGATGGGCCGAGAACGTGTAGCCGTGGGCAAACTCCACCGCATCGCCAGGGCCCGCATCGACGACGGCTGCGTAGATGTCGTCCCGGACCCCGACCGCGCCCATGGGCTGGGCACCGTTGGTGAGCGCCTTGGCCATGGTCATGATGTCCGGCGTGACGCCAAAGGAATCCGCACCAAACGCCGCCCCCGTTCGGCCGAACCCGGTGATCACCTCGTCGAACACCAGCAGGATGCCGTAGTCGTCGCAGATCTCCCGGATGCGCTCGAGGTAGCCCAAGGGGGGAATCAGCACCCCAGTGGAACCCGCGATGGGCTCCACGAAGCAGGCGGCAATTCGGTCCGGGCCATGGGTCCGCACCGCCCGAAGCAGATCGTCGGCCAGATCCAAGCCGCCACGGGCGGGCTGGCCCCGGCTGAAGCACTGATCCGCATCCCAAGTGTCACGCATGTGCACGATGCCGGGCACCAGCGAGCCGAATGCCTGGCGATTGCGCGCGATGCCGCTCAACGCCGTGCCGCCCAGGTTGACCCCGTGGTAGGCCCTGTCCCGAGTGACAAAGACATTGCGCTGGGCCTGACCACGCGCCAGGTGATACTGAATCACGATCTTCATGGCGGTATCCACGGACTCCGAGCCGGAGTTGCAGAAGAAAACGTGATTGATGGGAGCGGGCAGCATCCGGGCGAGCAGATTGGCTGCCTCGAACGAGCGCGGGTGGCTGCGCAGGAACGACGGTATGTAGTCGAGCTCGCCGAGCTGAGCGCTGACCGCCTCGGTGATCTCCGGCCGGCAGTGACCAAGGGCAGTGGTGAAAAGGCCCGCCGAGCCGTCCAGCAGCTTCTCGCCCCGCTGGTTCCAAAGATAGACACCCTCGCCCCGCGCCACCAGGCGGGGATCGTCCTTGAACGTCTTGTTGTCGGTAAACGGCAGCCAGTGGTTCTCGAGCTCGGCTCTCGTCAACGCCGTCGACGGCCCACCGCCCACCCCAGACTCGATACGTGAATCGCTCAATTTCCGGCTCCCTCGAATGCTCCCGACTCGGGCTCAACGAAGCGCGCAATATAATGACCCTTCTGCGGGCGTGTACAGTGGAAACTGCCGGCAAAGCGGGCGTTCGCCCGACTGGACTAGAGGGCTCCACCCCGGCAGAATGCGCCGCCAAAAGATATCGGCAGCCGCGGGGAGCGCGTGCTCCGTGCACTGCTCAAACGGGGGCAGAAACAGCACGACTCCGACTTGGACGGAGCGCTGCTTCAAAGAATCAGGCGACGAGACCACCTCACGTCCCATCGCCACGCCCAAAGACCGATAATCTGAAGCGACGCCCCCGGCAGCCAGTGAAGCTAACGAAAATTAGCAAGGAGAGCTCATGAGCCAATATTCGTACAAATATCTGATGGCACTGGCCGCGCTGCTGACGGCAGTCCTGTGGCTTTCGCCGGCCTCCGTCATGGCCGAGGAAGGCGCCGGCGCCATTGAGGAAATGATCGTGACCGCCCAGCGCCGGGAACAAAATCTGCAGAGCGTGCCGGTCGCAATCACCGCCTTCAGCGGAGAGGATCTGGACCAGATGGGCATCGTCGACATCAAGGGGATCACGGAGCGCACGCCCGGGTTCACCATGGGCGTATTCAATCCAGGCCAGCCGCAGTTCTACATTCGCGGTATCGGCTCCAACGAAGACGGCGCTGGTGGAGACCAGTCCGTTATCATCTTCATTGACGAGGTCTACATTGGCCGGTCGGCCGGTTCCGACCTCGACCTTTTCGACCTTGAGCGCGTCGAGGTCCTCCGCGGCCCACAAGGCACGCTCTTCGGAAAGAACGTCGTCGGCGGCGCGGTGAGTCTCATCACCAAGAAGCCGACTGAAGAGACCGAGCTGAAACTTGAAGGTACCGTCGGGAATCTGGGTGCGTTGACTCTCAGGGGGCTTGCCAGCGGGGAGATCGCGAACAACACGTTCGCAAAAATTTCGTTTTCGAGCCAGAAACGCGACGGGTACCTGAATTCACAGATCGATCGATATCCCGAGTTTTTTCCCGCTACCAGCGCAAACCTGCTCGGCAAGGCCGATCAGCTCGATGTGAACACCGACTCCTTCCGAGGCGCTCTGAGATTCCTACCGTCGGACAGGCTAGAGATCAACCTCACCGCCAACTACTCCACCATGAATCGCGCCGGACCGAGCTACAAGTCCATTGGCCCCGGAGGCATACCCTTCCTCGCAGACGCTGCGCTCATTCCAGATTACGAGGACAAGCATCATCAGAACCTGCTAGAGGATCCGGGCCGATCGAAGAACGAAATCTGGGGCCTCACCGGCCGGCTCGACTACGAAGTCAACGACTCGATGACCTTCACCTCGCTGACTTCCTACCGCGAAGTTGACGCCGAGCAAGAGTGGTATTTGAGCACCCAGAACCTCACGAACCTCAGGCTGTCCACGGGCGCGGTGCCGCTTTACCTCGTGGGTTCCAACGATTACACCGACGACTCGGAAACCTTCACTCAAGAGTTCAGGCTGACGGGGACCTATGACCGCTTGAACTTCGTGGGCGGTCTCTACTACCTGAACGAGAAAACCGATCGCAATGAGCGGGGACCGATCGGGCTCGACGTATCCGACGGTCAGGGCGGCTCTTTCACCCTCATTCCCGTCATCGACTCCGGTGATGATCAGGGCAACGAAACCAACAGTTATGCAGTGTTCGGGCAGCTCACCTACGATCTCACGGACACCTTGTCCATCACCCTTGGCGGTCGCCAAACCTGGGAAGAGAAGGACATCACCCGAGTCGGCACGCCCAGTCCGTTCAGCCCTAATCGAGATTTCAACTTCAAAACCGGGGAGGACTGGGACGCCTTCACGTACCGCGCTGGCCTTGAGTGGCAGGCGACCGAGGACATCTTCGCCTACGCTTTGGTTTCCAAGGGCTTCAAATCAGGTGGTTACCAGGGAACTGCCGCAAGCGAGCTGGACGCGATCTCCCCATTCGATCCCGAGGAAGCCATCCTCTACGAGCTCGGCTTCAAGACAGAGTGGTTCGACAACCGAGTGCGCTTCAACATCGCCGGTTTCTACACCGACTACAAGGATCTGCAGATCCTGCAACTTCTGGTCCCTGAAGATGCGGCTCCAGGCACCGCCGGCCAACTGATCACACAGAACGCCGCAGACGCCGAGATCAAGGGTGTAGAGGTAGAGTTCATTGTCGTGCCCATCGACAACCTGACGATTCAGGGCTCTTACACCCACCTGGACACCGAGTTTGCGAACTTCTTCATCCCTGATGGGTTCAGCCCACCCGACCTTGGCGGCGCAACCCCGGTTGACCGAACCGGGAACGAGCTGCGCAACGCACCCAAACATGCCTTCAACTTGCTGGTCCGTTACGACTGGATGCTCGCAAATGGCGGCAACTTGAGTTTGCAGGGCGACTGGCGATACAAGGACAAGGCCTATCAGGACCCCGACGTATTAGAATTCGCCGCGGTGCCGTCCTACGACGTCGTCGACTTCAGAGCTTCATACCTTTTCCCGAACGGGAATTTTGAAACCACGCTGTGGATGCAGAACGCGTTCGACGAGGACTACTTCCTGCACAACTGGCCACTGCAAGGCAGCGGACAGGCGACGCCAGCGCCGCCTCGCACTTACGGCCTGACCGTCACCTGGAGGAATGAGTAGAATAAAGACCGGCGCCGAGACGCTCGGGTTAGCGCATCTCGGCGTCGTCGCCTTGCTGACGCTGGCGGCCTGCGATCGACAAGCGACCTCACCACCTGCAGACGCGCTCACCGGTCCGCAGACCGTTGTCGCCGACCGACTGTTCGTAGGCGACAACATCCTGACCATGGACGATGCGTTGGCGGACGCCACGGCGGTAGCCATTCGCGGCGAGGAGATCGTCTGGGTCGGCCGGGCCGAGAACTGGTCAGGGAACGCTAACGAGACCGTCGAGCTGGGCGAGCGATCGCTGCTTCCCGGCCTCATCGACGCCCACGGCCACCTGGCCTTTCTGGCGCTCACCGTCAATCTCGCCAACGTTGCCTCACCACCCGTAGGGGCAGTCACCACCATGGCCTCGCTCAAGGAGGTGGTCCGCACCTACATCGACGATCGGCAGATCCCGCCGGGACAGTGGGTGATCGGCATGGGCTACGACGATTCGCTCATCGAGGAGCAGCGACACCCCGACCGATCCGACCTGGACGCGATCTCCCGCGACCACCCCATCGCGCTCATCCACGTCTCCGGTCACCTGACCACCGTGAACTCCATGGCGCTGGACTTGAGCGGCATCACCGCCGAGACGCCCGATCCCCCTGGCGGCGCGATCCGCCGTCAGCCAGGCACCAATGAGCCCAACGGCATCCTGGAGGAAACGGCCACCGCGCCTTTGCGCCACATCTATTACGGCGGCGGCGACGCCACAACCGGGGCGGACCTGCGCAAGGCCCTTGCGATGTACGCCGAGAACGGCGTCACCACCGTCCAGGACGGCGGCGCCTCCTGGGAAATCCACGAGATGGTCAAAGAGGCGTCCATCGCCGGGGACGTCAATCTCGACGTCGTTCTGTACCCCGTGGGTATGGATCCCACGTTTTCCGTTCCGGACGGGGTCCCGCTGGGCGAGTACCAGGACCGAGTGAAGGTCGGTGGCATCAAGCTGCTCCTGGATGGTTCGCCTCAGGGCAAGACGGCCTACCTGAGCGAACCCTACGAGGTGCCACCCCACGGCCAGCGGGACGACTACCGCGGGTATCCCATGATCCCGCAAGCCATGACCGACGAGCGCGTGGCCCACTTCATCGGCCGAGGCATCCCCATGCTGGTGCACTGCAACGGCGACGCGGCCGCCGAGATGCTGCTGGACGCTTTGGACAAGGCCGGCGAGACCATGGATCTGGGAGATCACCGAACGGTCATGATCCACGCCCAGACGGTCCGGGAGGACCAGCTCGACCGCATGGCCGAACTGGGCGTGGTGCCGTCCTACTTCTCCGCCCATACCTTCTACTGGGGCGACTGGCATCGCGACTCCGTACTCGGCGTCGAGCGGGCGTCGCGCATCAGCCCGACCCGCACCACGCTGGAGCGGGGCATGCCGTTCACCGTGCACAACGACGCGCCGGTGGTGCCGCCGGACATGATGCGTCTGCTGTGGGCCACGGTGAATCGCATCACCCGAAGCGGCCAGACCCTGGGCGAGGCCCAGCGCATCAGCGCGTTGGAGGCCATCCGCGCGGTGACCGTCCACGCTGCTTACCAGAACTTCGAGGAAGACCTCAAAGGAACCCTGACCCCGGGCAAGCAGGCCGATCTGGTGATCCTGTCGGCCAACCCGGTCACCGTGAGCCCCGAGCAGATTCTGGACATCGAGGTGGTGGAAACGATCTCCCGGGGTGTTACCGTCTACCAGGAG